>Ga0068877_10005014_pt1 | contig 10244 bp, 9 predicted proteins | sample NOAtaG_FD_66437 | JGI IMG/M metagenome (GOLD analysis project Ga0068877, IMG submission 66437) | Freshwater lake microbial communities from Lake Erie, under a cyanobacterial bloom - NOAA_Erie_Diel6S_1000h metaG | ecosystem: Environmental > Aquatic > Freshwater > Lake | place: USA: Ohio, Lake... | reverse complement strand
TTTGACGGGTTTAGTGGTGAGTCGGTTCTCGATCAGTCGATAGCCGTGCGCCCGCGCCGGAATATTGGTATCGGCAAGAGAGTCCTGTAGGGTAAAATAGAAGCGCCCGCGCAGGTTGCTAAAGGTTGGATTTATATCTTCTCCCCAGACGCTCGCCCGGCTACGCCAGGGTGGACCATCGAGGACAACGGCTGAACGTCCGTTGTTCGATGTATACTCGCTGATCAGAATATACTCATCATCGGCGAGCGCTCCCTTCAATTGCCTGAACCGCGCGACAGCGCTCTGGTAATCGACACCTTCCCTGAGGATCGTTGGCTGGAGCAGCGAATTGCGGAGATAGCCCAAACCTGGCAGCAGCGCCGCCACGGCCAGCAGAAATAGCAGCCCCTCGCGCATCCGTTCCGGGGTGAGGATGATCCCAAACTTAATCTCCCGGCTCTTCTCAATCAATTCGAGCACGACGGGGCGAATCTGCTCAACCTGCCCAAGCTGGCGAAGCGACCAGATGAGCATAGCGGGAATTAGTCCAATCAGGCTGTAATGGATCTCGGGCCAGGTCACGACGATATACCAGAGCTGTCCCGGAAGAATGATCAGAAAAATGAGTATCGCCAGTTTGATCAGTCGCGATCCATTACCGCGCAGTCTTCTGACCGACAGAACGAGAGCAACGAGCGAGGTGAAGAGAAACGGCGCAAAGACGAGGGGAATATATTTGATCGTGACCCAGGCCTTGACCATTCGCGGCACATTGATAGTTGGAAATCCGCTGTAGAGGCGGAGGAGGCCTGAATTCTCCTGTGTTCCATCACTAACAGTGCGGATGAAGAGGTTCATGAGCGGCCCCGGATAGGCGAGCCAAGTCAGCAAGGTCCAGGCCAGGAGGGCTATGACTGCGCTGAGGAGCGCGTTACGAATCAGTCGCACCGGACTACTCTGGCGTAATGAATCAGACCAGACAGTCATCAGTCCAAGCAGATAGGCGGGGAGTGGCGACATCGCGGCGACGATCCCTATTCGCAGTCCGGAGATGAGCGGAGAGCCCTCACGACGTGAGAAGAGACCAAAGATGACCAGGATAATGACGATACCGTGATCTGGACGCCCCTGCAGGTATTGCAGAAGACTGCCCGTGACAAGCGCGGCGCTGACCGCGAGCAGCGTGGACCCGGTGATCGTGCATCCCGCCTCTCGCCTCGCCAGATGATAGAAGATCAGGCCGGCACAGATGAAAGTAAGAAGATTGGTGAGGTGCAGAAATTGCAATAATCCGCCAAAGTCTTTCCCCTTTATAAAGAGCGCGACCAGCGGGTAGTAGAGCTGACCATGAACATCAAAGGAGAGATTTCCCTTCTCCATTCTGATCACCCTGGCGAAAACATCATAGGTGTTGCCCAGCCCATTGGCGCGATTGATGATCACCGTTGCATAACGGGCTCCATCCTGGTGCAGACCTGGCCAGCGGGTCCTGGTCGACATCCAGCCACCGAAGATTCCCGTCACAAAGAGTCCGATGGCGATCGCAATGAGGATCGATCTGATGAGCAGTCGTTTTATCATTTATCCCTTCCCAATTCCGCGTCAATCGATCGACAAGCGTCGATCACCTCTTCGACCTGCAGGTCTGTAAGGTGGGGCCCCATTGGAAGACTCAGCACCTCTCTGGCAAGACGATCGGTGACCGGAAAGCTCTGACTGGAAATACGATCGCCGCGAAGCGCGGTCTGGCGATGAGGCGGGATCGGATAATGGATCAGCGTTCCGACACCTCGTGCCTCCAGTTCCCTTTGCCAATAATCACGCGCCATAGTTCTGACCACATAGAGATGCCAAACCGGATCTGCCCATGCCGGGACGGCTGGAAGCTGCAGGGAGGTACCAACCAGACCAGAATGATAGCGGGTCGCAATCTCGGCCCGGCGACGATTATCGCGATCAAGCAAAGGCAGTTTCTCGCGCAGGAAAGCCGCTTGCAGTTCATCGAGACGAGAATTCAGGCCATTCAAATCATGCTGATACTTGATTCTCGATCCATAATTTCGCCGCAATCGAAGCTGTTCGGCGAGTTCATCATCATTGGTCGTAATTGCCCCGCCATCTCCCAGCGCGCCAAGATTCTTACCCGGGTAGAAACTGAAACAAGCCGCGTCCCCAAGTGACCCGGCCCGCTGGTCACGATATCTTGCCCCGTGTGCCTGAGCGCTGTCCTCGAGGACCTTCAAGCCATGCCGACGGGCGACCTCCAGAATTGGGTCCATTTCTGCTGTCTGGCCATAGAGGTGAACTGGTATGATAGCCTTCGTTCGCACCGTCAGCGCCGGCTCGATCAGCGCCGGATCAATGTTGCAGGTCTCCTCAGATGGCTCAACTGGAACTGGCTGGGCCCCAACGGCGATGACGGCCAGAAAAGTCGCGATAAAGGTATTGGCCGGAAGAATGACCTCATCGCCGGGTCCGATGCTCCATGCTTCAAGAACCAGCCGCAAGGCGTCGAGTCCATTGCCTACTCCAACACAATGTCGAACTCCACAATAAGCGGCAAACTCCTCTTCAAACTGTCTCACTTCACGGCCAAGGATCAACCAACCGGCATCGAGTACGCGGTCGAAGGCTGACTGCAAAGCCGGTCGCTGTCGCTCATTGATCATCAAAAGATCAAGAAATGGAACCATCACGCCTTCCCAAGCCCGATCGCAGTAAGATACTGGTCATAGTCCCTCCAGTAGTCCTGCTCGTCGTAGAGGTCTGACGCAAAGGCCAGACAGACCGCCCCGGATGAGAAGTTATCGAGGCTGCGCCAGATACCCGGACAGATATATAACCCATAGTAGGATCGATTGAGATGAAAGGTCGCGGTGGAGTGGCCATCATTGAGAGTAACATCGAAACTCCCGCTAATGGCGATCAGAAACGAATGGCACTCTTTGTGAGCGTGTGCGCCACGGATTGCCCCACCAGGTATGTCATAAATGTGATAGACCCGGCGATACTCGAAAGGCAGATGGCGTCCACTCTCGATGAAGGTCAGATTTCCACTCTCGCTTGAAATCTTCGGCAGATCGATCAAACGGCACTCTTCGACTCGGCGCACTTTCATTGCAAACTCCCCCAATCCTCAGAAAATCTCGTCAATCACCACCTCTGGCCTCTTATTCAACTCTTCAAAGACTCGCAGCAGATACTCTCCAATCACCCCCAGCATGACGATGACGATCCCGAGCAGGAAGCAGATCAGGCAGGCGAGGGTGGCAAATCCAGGCACGGGTCGATTGCCACGCAGGGAGCTGATGACCAGGAGATTGCCATAGATGAAACTGAGAAAGGCGAGGCTGACTCCAAAAAGTGAGACTAGTCGTATCGGCTTGATCGAAAAGCCAAGAAAGACGTCGAGAGTCGCGTTGAGCTTTTTGGTGAAGGTCCATCTCGAGCGGCCGTGCCGTCGCTTGTGACGATGGTACTTGATCACCTGGGGTTTGAAACCCAGCCAATAGGCCAGAAGCGGCGTGTAGAGGTTCTTGGAACTATTGACCAGATAGGAGAGGAGCGAACGGTCCATCAGCGCCATATCGTAGCCACCCTGGGGATACCCCTTCAACACAAGGTGATCGAGCAGCCAGTAGTAGACTTTTGAATAGATGACGCTGGTCATCGGATCGTCGCGACTGATCCGTTCACAGATTGTGAATTTCGATCCATCGAGCCACATCTCGACCATTTGAATAATCAGTTCAGGCGGATCCTGCAGATCAGCGGCAAGGATCATAAAGCAGTCACCCGTCACGAACTGGAGCCCACATTTCGACGCGTGAACTGCTCCAAAATTGCGAGTCAGCTTGATTATCCGGGTCGCCGGACGATTCTGCTTGATCAGCAACAGTTCCTGCAGTGACTGGTCGCCCGATCCGTCATCGACGAAGATCCACTCCATATCAAGGTCGCGTTGATCGAGGCGCGCTTCGATCTCACTCAAACTAATATATAGTTCGGGTAGTGATTCGGCGTTATAGTAGACCGGAATAACGATCGAGACTCTCTTTCTCATTTCTTCAGATCCAGTTCATAAGATTCACAAATGGTGCCACCCCCACCAAACTCGGTCTTAAAGGTGTAGAGGCCGTCGTTCAGAATGAGCCCATCCTGTTCATTGCTGATTCCAAAGTCGAACCAGCGACGCCCATCACGTTGGGCGCTCGTAATCGCCTCTTCAAAGACAAGATCGAGGGCCGCCAGTCGGAAGCCCTCCTCACTCGCCGCGATATACTGAGCATGAGCGGTCGTCGGGGTCAAAAATTGGACTATTCCGGCGATCAAACGCTCATCAGCCAGTGCACCGAGAAAGCTGATCTCGGCGGGGAAACGATCCGCAAGATTCTCGATCTCCTCAATCTTGTGAACCGGGCGCGCCTGGTGGCGAAGCTGGAGATTGGCCTCCAGTAATGGCCAAAATTCACTCAATCTCTCCCGCCCTCTGACCAGGACGAGACCGGCGCCGACCGCTTTTCGGCAGGCTCGGCGGCGACGCGCGGTAACCTGGCGACGGCAGGCGAGATCGATCGTACTGCTCAAATCACACCTGAACCGGCGCGCCCCCAGCCTGGCCAGCGCGTACAGATCATCCTGGGCGGCGACACGATGATAGATTATCGGAACGGCCTTATAGCGCAGACGCTGCAAGCCCAGCGAGGCATAGTGGCTCGTGACTACCTCGAACGCTTCGATCATCCGCGATCCAAAGAGCCGTCCTGTATGAAGTATTCCCCCATAAGTGAGGCCGGGGTGCGAGACGACCGTTTCGGATTGCCCAACTCGCGCGGCTGGAATGATCCCACGCCATTCATCATCCTCGAGGATAATAACTGAGAGGTCCTCGAAACGATCGCGGTGGTATGAGATGAAGCGTCGCGTGTGGAGGAATGTCCCCTGCAGGGAGTCGCGGCAGAAGCCGTCCCATTGGGCGGCCTCGGTCTCACAAAATTGACGGACTGTCAGGCTCATTCAGACTCCAGCTCGGCGAGCGCCAATCCATCCCGACCAAAATCATTTCCGTTGTAAAAGAGGTAGAGGCGGCTCCCAATGCGTAACGGAGCAGCATACATAATGGCATCAGAATCGAAGCTGCCGGGGGTCACATCAAGATTGAGCTGGTCATCCATCCGCTGCCAAACTCGTCCATTATCAGATTCGGCATAGGCCAGCCGATAAGCTCCCAGGGACCGACGGCGAACCGAGAAGAAGAGCTGGTATCCGCCCCCGGGACGGGGCAGGACAAATGGCCGTCCAAAGCCGTGCTCATCCACGTCTTCGATGTGGATCTGTACCTCGCCCTCCGCCGGCCATTCAAGAAGATCTGTCGACTCAAGATAGCGAATGTCATAGACCGGGAGATCCTTACCAGCAATACTTGTCCATTCGCTTCCAGCTACATACCAGAGTCGATAGAGCGGCGGGTCGGAGAGGCAGAATGGTCCACAACGAAAGAGTCGTTCTGCAGGTGACCGCTCCAGCAGTGGCGTGGATCGGTATCGGTGAAAACTCTGCCCGTCGTCTTCGCTGATCGCCAGACCGGTGAGAAGTCGGTAACGAATCCGTCGACCGAGTTCAAACCCAACATAGAAGAGACAGAGTCGGCCACTTCCATCCCGAATAACCGAACAAGGAACCACTCCATGGTCATCAAAATCGCCTGGTCTGCCCTCACTGAGCACCGGTTGTTGACCAACATTGAGGATCCGCCGCGGATCATCAGATGCCAGATCAATAAAGCCGATTCGTCCTACCCCCTGCTCATCGAGGCTGGCGAAAAATACCCGGATCACTTCATCGTTGAGCCGGAACGGTGTTGGAATCATCGCGTGCGAGCGCGCCCACGGCAACTGGCCATCAGGACCATAGACGATTCCGTGCTTCACCCAACGCATGGATCTACTCTCCAACCTTGAAGAACTGGGGGGCGGTCAACCGATAGGCTTCGGGTTGAACCGTTCGGTAGAAGGCGCCTGGTGGCGTGCTCTTCATGATCGCCGTGTTTGGACCAATCCAGTTGTCGGGGCCAACCTTGACGTTATTGGCAACCGTGGCGTTGACCCCGAGGAAAGAGTATTCACCAATCTCACAGAAACCCGAGATAACGACTTGTGAGGAGATGAAACAATGATCGCCAACGGTTGAGTGGTGCCCAATATGATTTCCACTCCAGAGCACGACGTTATGGCCAAGTTTGACAAAGGGCTGAACCGTATTGTCCTCGAAGATGAAACAGTGTTCACCCAGTTCCACGTTGCGCCAGACAAAAGCCCGCGGACTGATATACGAGGCCAACCGGTATCCTTTCTGCTTGGCCGCCGCAGCCAGACGCGCCCGGAGACGATTCAACTGGGTATAGACAGTGGCAACATAGACATCGTGTGTTTGCGGATCGAAATAGGTGGTCAGGTCTTCGAAGGCGACCACGGGCAATCCCGCCTTCTGCTCGGCGCGCAGATACTCTCTCTCGACAGAGAAGGCGACGACGGAGTACGAACTGTCGACCTCAAAGTATTCGTGCGCGATCTCGGCAAACGCACTGTCACCAACCAGAATCAACTTTCGATCTTTACTGGGTGTCATATGCTCATCAGGACTAGGGACGAACAATCAACAGATCTTCCCGCCGGTTGGCCATCGGAAGACAGGGGTTCTGCGGGATCAGATAGGCGTCAAAACCGGCGTTTCGCGCCCGGAGGAGGAGTGAGATGAGAAAGGTGTCATCGATCTGCTCCGGGTCGATCCGGTTGAACTCCACTGCCGGGCGTTCCTGGGTCCGCATGAACTCCTGATGAAATCTTACTCCGCTCTCGCTGCTGAAGAAGCGCTTTCTCTTCGAGATGTTTGGAATGTCACCAAGGAGAAGATGTCCGCCGGGAGCCAGCAGAGAAAGGGTGGCGTCGAACCATTTCAGCGCCGGAACTTCGGCGACCAGGTAGTGAAGAACGCTGTAGCAGAGGACGACATCGAGACTTCCCTGCCAATTGGCGATCTCCCTGGCGCAAAACGGGAATTGCGCCGCCACCTTATGGATGAAGGGGCGTTCCGGAAGCAGGAGCAGCATCTCGGCACTGTCGACCAGAAAGAGCTGGTGGCCTTGCTCCGCACATTTGTCGATCAGAAGGCGGGGCAGATCGCTGCAACCGGGCCCGATATCGAGTACTCGCTGCTGGTGCTGATTTAAAGGTGGGAGCTTGACCAGAATGTCTTCAAAGATCTGCCGCTCATTGCCCTGTCGGTATGAGTCAGGAAAACCGATCTTCTCATATGTCGACATCGTCGGATCTTCTGCGAAACGACGAAAATCATCAAAACCGATCGTCGAAAAATCAACTTTTTCACTTCCCATGAACTATCCGTCCTGTTTGTACTCAGACGGGGAGGCAGGGCGCACTGAATAGCCAGGCTGATATGAACGCGCTCGTCTCCCCATCAATTTCAATTGAACCTTGACGGAGCTGGCGCCGTCCTCGACCATTTTGCCTCAAACATTCCCTGCAACAAGGTCATGGGAGAATATTTGACTACTTTCGGGCGCGATCCACAATCTTTCCGGACCCTCCGATTAGCAAATATATGCAAAGACGACCGGGCTGGCGAGTGCGAAAGGCCAGCCCGGCTTAGAGAGTCACTCTGATGCAATTCTATCATTAAAAACTGCCTGATCACCCAGGAGATTTTTAATCTTCAGATCCGTGACCGGTGGCCGATCAAATTACAGCGGGACGGCGTTCTGTCGGATGTAATCATCGAGCATCGACGGCTTGGGACCAATATAATGAAATGGCTCGGCACAGGCCATCCCGTGACGGCGCCCCAATTCCGCATCCTCGCGAAGAACAATCTGCCGGATATATTCACGGTTGGCCGTGGCGTCATCGTTGCCGAGAATGGGCAGGCGCAGCCGTTGCTCGGCGAGTCGCTGCCGCAGAGCGGCGCCGTTCTCTCCCGCCGGTCCCTGGGTGACATTGGCCAGATTGACCTCGATCTTCTGTTCGAAGACCGAACTGATGTCAACGACGCGGTTGACCTGCTGTGGACCACGGGCAAAGTAGTACTTCTCCCGGACAGCCTGCGGCTGCAAGCCGGCCGCAAAATGCTCGGGCAGATCCCACTGCCCTCCCGCCATCCAGCACGCGGCCTCGACGCAGCGGGCAGTCACATAGTGATCAGGATTCTCCTCATAGTGTCCCCAGGGATCGTAGCAGACCACCGTATCGACCTTCATGAGTCGAAAGATGAAGATGAGGCGATGCCGCAACTCCGCCGCGGCGACCGCGTCGAACTCGTGGTTACGGTAATGGAGGTCGAAGGTTCGGCTGAGTCCAAGTCGGCGGGCCACCTCGAAGTTGTCAACTTCATTGTTGCGGACCACTTCACCAACGGTCGCGCCACGTCCTGCCATCTCGTCGTTACTGGTCCTGATGAGGATGCCGGTATACCCCTCGCGGATCAACTTGAGAATCGTCCCACCGGCAAAAAGTGGCAGGTCATCACAGTGCGGCTGAATTGCCGCGAGAACCTTGCCACGGTGGGGCTGGCCAGGCTGATCCCGTTCGAGGACGATCTCTTCCCGCTGCGGGTTGTCACGCATGCTGGTCTGCGGATGGCCAAGCATCAGGCTGCTGCTCATAGTGGTACCAAGAAAGTGTCGACGATCCATACGGCTCTCCTTTTGCAGTTCGGGTGTCTACCTTGGGTTATGATCAAAAGCGGCGGCAATTGTGAACCAGTTCGCGCCGGAGTGGAAGCAGGTCTCACTTGTTCGCGGAATTTTATGGCCTTCTGAGCCGTACTTTTACTTTGAAGATATTTCTATTTTGTAGTTGACTTCTGTAGGTCCTTTAATTAAATTCCACAATGTAATTGGATGTTTCCCAAGGCCAAGGGAATCAGCCACGATTACAGACCTGCTTTGGCTACCCCCGTATAGGCAAACAGTACCAACCCCCATTAAGAAATCTTCACTCTTGGCGCCGACTTGTCAGACCTCTCCGAACTAGTCATGTCGGTTGCCAGACACTAACTCCGCAGGCTTTCCTTGACGCCGCAGTAAAGTCAGGGGGGTCTCCAGACCATTGTCAGGATTGCCACAAAACAGTGGCACAGACTCGCATTTCTGCCCCCTTACTGAAACTGCATATCCAGCTCATGGCGACGGATGCCATGTGGAGATTTAAAATGCCTGAACTCGAACTTGATATCAACTACCTTGTCTCTTGTATCGACTCGATCAATCAGATCAGCTCTATTCCTGCCGTCGCGGGGCTGAAAGAGGTTGTCAACAGATGGGTTGATGAGAAGACCAATGAAGCGCTGACCGATCCGGTGGTCCGACTCGAGATATACTCAGTCTGGAAGAAACTCTCTGGTGATGCCGATTCAGAGATAGTGGTCGAGCTGGTGCCCAATCTGCCGGACCATGGGCTGGGAGGCGAGGTCAAACAATTCGTCCTCGAAAGGTTGAACCAGCAGCTCGATGAGGCGATGAAAGATCCAGCCAACAAGATGCTCTTCTTTCGAAGCTGGCTCGCGACCTCGGGTGGACAGGCTGAGGTCGCGGATGAGCAGCCCGCCGACCTGACAGCCACTCAACCACCAGATGAAGGTGGCTCCATCGCCACGCCGCCCGAGCAGGATGAACCTCACCACATTTGGTAAATGGTGAAATATCCGCACCAGCGGGGCGATACCTGTTCGATCAGGAATCCCCCGCTGGCCACCTACCCACAGATTTCTGAGCTAGTATACTGAGAATCCTCACCATGCCACCCAGAATCATCAGTCTGGTCAACTTCAAGGGTGGGGTCGGCAAGACCTCGCTCTCCGTCAACCTGGCCGCCTGCCTGGCGCACACACACAATCAGCGGGTACTCCTCGTTGATTGCGATCTGCAGAGCAACTCAAGCATCTGGCTGCTGGGCTTTAGTCAATGGAACTTTATCAACGAGCGGCGTGGTCAGACCATTCGCGGTTCATTCATCCCTGATGGCCTTCCTCTTCGTAAACGGATCATTCGCCGTGTCCTGAGCCACAAATTAGCGTCTGGCTCAATTCTGAATCTCGATCTTCTTCCGGCAACCTACGAGCTCTTCGATTTTGAAGAGAGCAAGCTCGAGGAGAACTTCTACCTCCGGTTCAACGAGGAGCTCAAGTCGGTCCGGGATGAATACGACTATATTATCTTCGACTGCCCGCCGAACCTCTTCAAGGCCAGT
>Ga0068877_10005011_pt1 | contig 10245 bp, 7 predicted proteins | sample NOAtaG_FD_66437 | JGI IMG/M metagenome (GOLD analysis project Ga0068877, IMG submission 66437) | Freshwater lake microbial communities from Lake Erie, under a cyanobacterial bloom - NOAA_Erie_Diel6S_1000h metaG | ecosystem: Environmental > Aquatic > Freshwater > Lake | place: USA: Ohio, Lake... | reverse complement strand
CGCGGCCTGCGCCGCGGCCCGCGTGGCCCTGGTGGAGCAGCCGCTGCCGGCGGACGACGACGCGCTGCTCGAGGGCTTCTCGAGCCCGGTGCCCCTGGCCGCCGACGAGAGCTTCCACGGCCTCGACGGGCTCGACGCGGTGGCGCGGCGCTACGCCGTGGTCAACCTGAAGCTCGACAAGACCGGCGGCCTGACCGCGGCGATCGAGGTCGCGCAGGCGGCGCGACAGCGCGGGCTCGGCCTGATGGTGGGCTGCATGGTGGGCACGTCGCTCGGCATGGCCCCCGCCTTCCTGCTCGCCCCCTGGGCCCGCTTCGTCGACCTCGACGGGCCGCTGCTGCTGGCGCGCGACCGCGACCCCGGCTTCGCCTACGACGGCAGCACGATGCTGCCGGCCGCCGCCGGCGTCTGGGATTGAGAGGGAGAGAGCGCGCGACGCGCTGAACCGCACCCGCGCCGGCATCGCCCTGCGATACCGCCGGTGCCGCCGGGCGCGAAGGCTGCGTCGGCTCATCGTGGCCCGGCCCGCGCTGCCCATACTCGCGGCAACGCAACGACAGGACCGTCGCGATGAGCACGCACCGCACCGTCACGATCTCCCGCCCCGACCTCGAAGCGGCTGCCGCCGCCGGGCTGCTGGCGCCGTCCGCGGCCGACGCCCTGTGGAACTTCCTCGCCGGCCGGCCGTCGGCCGCCGCGGCAGTGCGCGGCCCGCGCTTCGACGTGACCCACGTTCTGTACTACTTCGGCGGCCTGCTGGCGATCGGCGCAGCCACCGTCTTCCTGACGCTCGGTTTCCAGCAGCTCGGCCCCTGGGTGCTGGTGGCCATCTGCGCCGGCTACGGCGCGGCCTGCGTGTGGGCGGCACGCACGCTCGACCGGCGCGGGCTCGAGGTGCCGGCCGGCATCCTGGCCACGCTCGCGGTGTGCCTGGTGCCGCTGGCCACCTGGTCGGCGCAGCGGGGGCTCGGGCTGTGGCCCGAGGGCGGGCCGGAGCGGCTGGCGCTGTACCACGCCGTCATCGACTGGCGCTGGGTCACGCTCGAGCTGGCCACGCTGGCCGCCGCCGCGGTGGCGCTGCAGCGGCTGCGCTATCCGTTCCTGATGATGCCGGTGGCCGTGACGCTCTGGTACACGAGCATGGACCTGGCTCGCCTGCTGGCGGCGCCGGAGCCGGCGCAGGCCTGGGCGTTCCAGCGCGACTTCTCGATGTTCTTCGGGCTGGCGATGACGCTGCTCGCGTTCTGGATCGACGCCCGCAGCCGCAGTGCGCAGGCGTACGTCGCGGGCGGCCGCCGCGACTGGTCGTTCTGGCTGTACTGGCTCGGCATGCTGACGTTCTGGGCGGCGTTGTCGGCGCGCCCCTCGGCAAGCGAGCTCGACAAGGCGCTGTACGCGCTGCTGAACCTGGGCTTCGTGTTCGCCGGCGTGCTTCTGGCGCGGCGCGTCTTCACGCTGTGCGGCGGCCTGGGCATCGCCGGCTACCTCGGCCACCTGAGCTGGCGCGTGTTCGAGGGCAGCCTGCTCTTCCCGCTCGTGCTCAGCGCGATCGGCCTGGCGGTGGTGGCGGCCGGCGTGTGGTGGAGCCGGCGCGAGCGGGCGATCCACGACGCGCTGTGGCGGCAGCTGCCGCCGGCGCTGCGCGCATGGCTGCCGGCGCCTTCCGCGGACTAGCGGCTGCGAGGCCATCCGTCGTGGCCACCCGTCCCCAGGACCGGCGCCGGCAGGCGCCGCGCCCTCAGCCCGACGCTTCCACCGCCTGCGGCGCGGGCGCGGCGCCGCTGCGCAGCGCCAGCGCCAGCAGCAACATGGCCGCCATCAGCGCGGCCACCGCGCCATAGGCCACCGCGAAGCCGCGCGCGCCCGGCCCGGCAAAGTCGGCCAGCGCGCCGATCGTGGCCGACGACAGCAGCGTGCCGACGCTGGTGAAGACGTTGACCAGGCCCTGCGCGGCGCCACGCTGCGCCAGCGGCGACTCCTCGATCGCCACCGTGCGCAGCGCGCCTCCGACCACCACGCCGACCCCCAGGCCCACCGGCACCGAGGCGAGCAGGAAGGCCGTGAGCCCGGCACCGGTGACGGCCGTGCCGGCGTAGCCGAGGGCCAGCAGCGCGAAGCCGGCCACCACCATGCGCCGCACGCCGGCGCGGTGCAGCAGCCGGCCCGAGCCGGCCGAGCCGAGCATCGAGGCCAGCACCAGCGGCAGCAGCACGAAGCCGGCATGCTGCGGCGACACGCCGTGCGCCAGCGTGGCCAGCGAGGCCAGGAACACGACGCTGCCCATGCCGAAGCCGGCGCCCGCCGTGAGAAGGTAGGCCAGGCGCAGCTGGCGGCGCCCGAACAGGTCGAGCGGGATCATCGGCAGCCGCTGCGCACGCGCCACGCCGCGCTCCACGCGCAGCAGCAGCGGCAGCAGCGCCGCCGCCGCGGCCAGCAGCCAGGGCCACAGCACCACGCCGCCGGCCAGGCCGTCGGCCACCCGCGTGATGCCCAGCACCAGCGCCGCCAGAAGCAGGAAGACGAGGACGATGCCGCCGACATCCAGGGCCGGCAGCGGCCCGTCGCGGCGCGTGGCGGGCAGCGCGCTGCGGCCGAGCCACAGCACCAGCGCCGCCACGGGCAGGTTGATCAGGAAGATCCAGTGCCAGCCCGCCGCCAGCATCACCAGCGCCGCCAGCGGCGGCCCGAGCACGAAGGCCATCCCGTACATCGCGCCCACCAGGCCAAGCATGCGGCCGCGCTGCTGCGGCGGGTAGGCGTCGGCGATCATCGCGCTGGCCGTCGGCACGATGCCGCCGGCGCCCAGGCCCTGGATCGCGCGCCCGGCCAGCAGCATCCACAGCCCGTCGGAGGCAGCGATCAGCAGCGAGCCGAGGGCGAACAGGCCGATGCAGGCCAGGAACACCGGGCGGCGGCCGTGCCGGTCGCCGAGGTTGGCCATCAGCGCGGTGGCCGGCAGCGAGAACAGGATGAAGACGATCATCACCAGCCCGACCTCGCGCTGCGCGAGGTCGAACTCGGCACGCAGCGCAGGCAGGGCCGGCGCGACGATCGCGGTGTCCAGCGCGGCCAGGAAGACGCCGGCCAGCAGCACCGGCATCAGCCCGCGCGGCAGGCCGGCGCCCGGGCCCGGCGCGGCCGGCAATGCGGGTTCGGAGGCGGTGGCCATCGGGTCGGTGCGGTGCAGGCGGGCGTGGGCGGGCAGGAGGCGCGGCGCATTCTAGGCAGCCCCCCCCGGCGCCCGAGTTGACCTGCGTCGCCCCCGCGGGCGCGGCGCCGACGGGCGCGGATCCGGGTTGCCACGGGCGGCCGGGCCTGCGGGTCGGGCCCAACATCCGGGGACTTCGCCGTGCGACGCGGCCTGCCCACCCTGCCCTGCCCGATGCCGCCCACCGATCTCGCCGACTGCACCGCCACCGAACTGCTCGCGCTCTACCGCAGCGGACAGGTCTCGCCGCTCGAGGCCACGCAGGCCGCGCTGTCGCGCATCGCGCGCGTGCAGCCGGCGCTCAACGCCTTCGTCATGGTCGGGCACGAGGAAGCACTCGCCGCGGCCCGCGCCAGCACCGGGCGCTGGCAGCGCGGGGCGCCGTGCGGCGCGCTGGACGGCGTGCCGGTGTCGATCAAGGACCTGGTGCTCACGCGCGGCTGGCCCACGCTGCGCGGCAGCCACACGGTCGACGCGGCCCAGGCCTGGGACATCGACGCGCCAGCCACGGCGCGCCTGCGCGAGGCCGGCGCGGTGCTGCTGGGCAAGACGACGACCCCCGAGTTCGGCTGCAAGGGTGAAACCAACTCGCCGCGCAGCGGCATCACGCGCAACCCCTGGGACCTGACGAAGACGCCGGGCGGCAGCTCGGGCGGGGCGGCGGCCGCGGTCGCTGCCGGCTGCGGGCCGCTCGCGCTCGGCACCGACGGCGCCGGCAGCGTGCGCATCCCGGCCGCTTTCTGCGGCAACGTCGGCATGAAGCCGAGCTTCGGCCGCGTGCCGGCCTACCCGCTGTCGCCGTTCGGCACCGTGGCCCACCTCGGGCCGCACGCGATGAGCGTGCGCGACGCCGCGCTGATGCTCGGCGTGATCAAGCAGCCCGACGCCCGTGACTGGACCGCGCTGCCCCCCGACGGCACCGACCAGCTCGTCGGGCTCGACGACGGCGTGCGCGGCCTGCGCGTGGCCTGGTCGCCCACGCTCGGCTACGCGAAGAACGTGCACCCCGAGGTGGCCGAAGCGTGCGCGCGCGCCGTGCGGCGGCTGGAGGACCTGGGCGCGCACGTCGAGGCCATCGACCCCGGCTTCGAAGACCCGCTCGAGATCACGGCCGGCCTGTGGTTCGTGGGTGCCTGGACGTTGTGGAACACGCTGTCGCCCGCGCAGCAGGCCGTGACCGACCCCGACTTCCGCGCCGAGGCCCTGCTCGGCGAGCGCTACAGCGCGCTGGAGGTGCAGCGCCTCGCGCTGCGCCGCGGCGCGCTCGGCTCGCACATGCGCCAGTTCATGCAGCGCCACGACCTGCTGGTTACGCCCGCGGTGGCGGTGCCCGCGTTCGACGCCGTGCCGGCCGGCACGCGGCCGTTCGACACCGCGAGCATGCTTGGCTGGACGCCCTTCAGCTACCCCTTCAACCTGACCCAGCAGCCGGCGCTGACGCTGCCCTGCGGCCTGACGCGCGCCGGCCTGCCCATTGGGCTGCAGCTGGTGGGCCCGATGTTCGACGATGCCGGCGTGCTGCGCGCCGCAAGGGCGCTCGAGTCGGTGCTGCCGGTGCGCCGGCCTTCGCTGACGTGGGACGACGCCGCCACTGGCGCGCCGCCGGGGCCCGCCGCATGAGCGACGACATCACCGACCTCGATGCGATCGCGCTGTCGCGCGCGATCCACGCGCGCCGCGTCTCGTGCCGCGAGGTGATGCAGGCCTACCTGCGCCGCATCGGCCGTCTCAACCCGCAGGCCCGGGCGATCGTCAATCAGGTGCCCGACGACGCCGCGCTCGCCGAGGCCGAACGCTGCGACGCCGAACTGGCGCGCGGCCGCGGGCGCGGCCTGCGGCGCGGCTCGCGCGGCTGGCTGCACGGGATCCCGCAGGCCGTCAAGGACACCGGGCATGCGGCCGGGCTGCCGACGACGCAGGGCAGCCCGCTGCTGAAGGACGCCATCGCGGCCGAGGACAGCCTGTACGTGGCGCGCACCCGCGCGGCCGGCGCCATCGTCATCGGCAAGACCAACATGCCCGAGCTCGGCCTGGGCTCGCACACCTACAACGCGCTGTTCGGCGCCACGCCCAACCCCTGGGACCCGGCACGCAGCGTCGGCGGCAGCAGCGGCGGCGCGGCCGCGGCGCTGGCGCTGCGGCTGCTGCCGGTGGCCGACGGCTCGGACTTCATGGGCTCGCTGCGCAACCCGGCCGGCTGGACCCACACCTTCGGCCTGCGGCCGAGCCGCGGCCGCGTGCCGGGCTGGCCCAAGCCCGACGTGTGGGTGGCGCAACTGGGCACCGACGGGCCGATGGCGCGCACCGTGGCCGACCTCGCCGCGCTGCTGACCACGCAGGCCGGCCCCGATCCGCGCGTGCCGCTGTCGCTGGACACACCGCCCGGCAGCTTCGTGCCCGATGCGCGCGCCGGCGAGCACGGCCTGCGCGGGCTGCGCATCGGCTGGCTGGCCGACCTCGGCGGCCACCTGGCGGTGGAGCCGGGCATCCTGCCGGCCTGCGAGGCGGCGCTGGCGCGCTGCGCCGACGCCGGCGCGCACGTGGAGCCGGCCGCACTCGGCTTCGACCCGGCGCGGCTGTGGCAGGCGTGGCTGGTGTGGCGGCGCGCGCTGGTGGCGCCCACGGTGGCAGCGCTGCTGGCGGTGCCCGGCGCGCGCCGGCGCATCAAGCCCGAGGCGCTGTGGGAGCACGACCAGGCGCGCGGCCTGACCTTCGAGCGTTTCCTGCAGGCCAGCGAGGTGCGCACCGCCTTCACGGCCCACATGGCCGGCCTGTTCGGGCGCTACGACCTGCTGGCCCTGCCGGTGGCCCAGGTGTGGCCCTTCGAAATCGGCCAGACCTGGCCGCGCCGGGTGGCCGGCCGCCCGATGGACACCTACCACCGCTGGATGGAGACGACGCTGTACGCCACCTTCGCCGGCCTGCCCGCGCTCAGCGCACCGGCCGGCTTCCATCCCAACGGCCGCTGGCCCGCGGGCGTGCAGCTGATCGGCCCGCCGCGCGGCGACGCGCTGCTGCTGCGCGCGGCGGCCGCCTACGAGGCGCGCGCGCAGGCCCTGCTGGAGCGGCGTCCGGTCGACCCGGGCTGAGGCCGGCCGGACGCTCCGGCGCGGTGGCACCCCGCGGCCTGCCGACGCCCTTCAGCCCGCCACCGCCATCACCCTCTGCGCCAGCGCCACCAGCGAACGGTCGCTGCCCGGCGAGCCGAGCAGCGACAGGCCCATCGGCGCGCCGTCGCGGCCGGCCAGCGGCAGGCTGAGCTGCGGCACGCCGGCCAGGCCCGCCACGCACAGCAGCCGGATCGCGCGGTTGCGGTAGTCCTCGAGCGCGCTCTCGGGCTCGTCGATGCGGGGGGCGATGTCGGGCATCGTGGGCAACAGCAGCACGCCGTCGGTGCCCAGCAGCGCGGCCAGGTGGCTGCGGAACGCGGCGCGGAAGGCGGTGGCCCCGGCCACCTGGGCGTCGGTGACCTGCCGGGCCCACTCGAAGCGCTCGGCCACGCCAGGCCCGAGCGGCGGCGCGTAGCGCTCGATCACCGGGCCGTCGGTGGCCCAGGCCTCGCGGCCCTGCAGGTAGCGGAAGTTCCAGTACATCGCGTCGAAGGAATCGAGCACCACGGCCACCGCGGGCAGCGGCCAGGGCGCGCCCAGCGCCGCCGCCATGCGCCGCGCCGCCGCCTCGGCGGTGCCGCCCGCGGCCGCGGCCACCTGCGACCACAGGTCGGCCGGCCACAGCAGCCGCGGCGCGGTCAGCGGCCGCTCGTCGGCGCCCAGCAGCACGTCGGCCACGCGCGCGAAAGTGCCGATGTCGCGCGCGAACCAGCCGCAGGTGTCCAGGCTCGGGCTCAGGTCGAGCGCCCCCTCCAGCGACACGCGGCCGTGCGTCGGACGCAGCCCGACCAGCCCGCAGTGGCTGGCCGGCGCGCGCACGCTGCCGCCGGTGTCGGTGCCGAGCGCGAAGTCGCACAGGCGGTGGCTCACCGCCGAGGCCGAGCCCGACGACGAGCCGCCGCTGATGCGATCGGGCGCGGCGCCGTTGACGGGGTTGCCGAAGTGCGCGTTGCGGCCGTTCATCGAGAACGCGAACTCGTCGGTGACGGTCTTGCCGACGAAGCGCGCGCCGGCGTCGAGCAGCCGCTGCACGGTGGGGGCCGTGCGCGTCTTGACGCCCGACAGCGCCAGCAGCACCGGGCTGCCGCCACCCGTGGGGTAGCCCGCGACGTCGAACAGGTCCTTCACGCCCATCGTCAGGCCGGCCAGCGGGCCGGTGGCGGCGCGCGGCACCGGCGCCTCGGGATAGGGGACGAAGGCGTGGGCGGGGTCGTGCAGCATCTCGGTCAGCGGGGTGGGGCCACGTGGGGGGCCGCAGAGATCGGGGCCGTGGCGGCAGCGCCTGCCGCAGCAGCGGACACGGCCGCGGCCGTGGCGTCGGTGCGCAGGCAGCGCGCGCGGTGGCTGGGCGCCAGGGTCACCGGTTCGGGCTGGGTGCCGCGGCAGGCGGCCTCGGCCCAGGCGCAGCGCTCGGCGAAGGCGCAGCCCGGGGGCAGCTGAGACAGGTCGGGCGGCGCGCCGCCGATGGTGGCCAGGCGCTGCCCCCTGGTCAGCGCGCCGTGCGCGCGGCCCTTCAGCAGCGCGATCGTGTAGGGGTGGCGCGGGGCGCGGATCAGCTCGCGCGCCGTGCCCTCCTCGACGATGCGGCCGGCGTACATCACGGCGATGCGGTCGGCTACCTCAAGCGCGGCGCCGATGTCGTGGGTGACGAAGACGATGCCCAGGCCGAGCTCGCGCTGCAGCTCGCGCAGCAGGATCAGCACCTGGATCTGCACGGTGGCGTCGAGCGCCGTCGTCGGCTCGTCGGCCAGCAGCAGCTGCGGCCGGCAGGCCAGCGCCAGCGCGATCATCGCGCGCTGGCGCATGCCGCCGCTCATCTCGTGCGGGTAGGCCGCCAGGCGCCGCTCGGGGCTCGGGATGCGCACGCGCTCGAACAGGCCGAGCGCCCGCGCCCGCGCCGCGCCGGCGTCGATGCGCTCGTGGCGGCGGATCGCCTCGACGATCTGGTCGCCCACCGTGTAGACGGGGTCGAGCGCGAGCAGCGGCTCCTGGAAGATCATCGCGGCCACCGCGCCGCGGTAGTCGGCCAGTTCGCGCTCGCGCATCGACAGCACGTCGCGGCCGGCCACCGTGACCCTGCCGCCGATGGCGGTGCGGCGGGCCGGGTGCAGCATCAGCAGCGTGCGCAGCGTGACGCTCTTGCCCGAGCCCGACTCGCCGATCAGCGCCACCGCCTCGCCGCGCTGCACATCGAGGCTGACGCCGCCGACCGCCCGCACCGGCGCGCGCCCGCCGCGGAAGGTGACGCTCAGGTCCTCGATGCGGACCAGCGGCTCGCCGCTCATGCCGCGGCCCCCGGCGCGGCCGCGTGCCCGCTGCCGGGCTCGTGCATCAGGCAGGCCACGCCGCCGCGCGCGATGCCGGCGCGCGCGGGCGCCCGCTGCGCGCACACCGCCTCGGCCCGGGGGCAGCGCGGGTGGAAGCGGCAGCCGCCTGGCGGGTCGATCGGGTTCGGCGGGTCGCCCGCGAGCGGGGCCTGCTCGATGCGGCGGTCGGGATCCATGCTCGGCATCGACGACAGCAGCGCCGCCGTGTACGGGTGGCGCGGAGCTTCGAAGAGCGACTCGGCGGCTCCGACCTCGGCCACCTCGCCGAGATACATCACCATCACGCGGTCGGAGATGAAGCGCACGACCTGCAGGTCGTGGCTGATGAAGACGTAGGTCAGGCCGAACTCGTCCTTCAGGTCGAGCAGCAGGTTCAGCACCTGCGCCTCGACCGACTTGTCCAGCGCCGACACGGCCTCGTCGAGGATCACGATGCGCGGCTCGAGCGCCAGCGCGCGCGCGATGTTGACGCGCTGGCGCTGCCCGCCCGAGAGCTCGTGCGGGTAGCGCTCGGCAAAGCGCCGCGGCTCCAGTCCCACCTTGGCCAGCAGGCTGCGCGCGCGCTCGGTGGCCTCGCGCCGGCCGACGCCGTGCACCTGCGGGCCGAAGGCGATGCTGTGCTCGACGGTCAGGCGCGGGTTCAGACTGGCATAGCTGTCCTGGAACACCATCTGCACCTGGCGGTGGTAGGCCTTCAGCGGCAGGTCGCGGCTGCCGACGCGCGCGCCGTCGAACACCACCTCGCCGGCGGTGGGCTCGATCAGGTGCATCAGCAGCCGCGCCGTGGTGCTCTTGCCGCAGCCGCTCTCGCCGACGACGCCCAGCGTCTCGCCCTGCCAGACCTCGAAGTCCAGGCCGTCGACCGCGCGCACGACGCCGCCGCCGCGGCCGAGCACGTCCTTCTTCAGCGGGAAGTGCTTGACGAGGCCCCGGACGGCGAGCAGCGGCGCGGTCATGTCAGCTCACTTCACGTCCATGGCCGAGCGGAGGGAATCGCTCAGCAGGTTGAACGCGATCGAGGTGACGAAGATCATCGCCCCCGGCAGCGCCGCCACCCAGGGCTGCACGTAGATCGCCGTGCGCAGCGTGTTGAGCATCAGCCCCCACTCCGGCTCCGGCGGCTTGACGCCGAGGCCGAGGAACGACAGGCCCGAGGCCAGGATCATGCTCACCGCGATCAGGCTGGTGGCGTAGACGAAGATCGGCCCCAGCACGTTGCCCAGCACGTGCACGCGCACGATCGTGAACGCGCCGGCGCCGCTGGCGCGCGCCGCCTCGACGTAGTCGCGCCCGCGCACCTGGGTCGTCACGCTCTCGGCCACGCGCGCGATCGGCGGGATGAAGACGATGGTGAGCGACAGCAGCGCGTTGCCGATGCCGGCCCCGAGCGCACCGCTCAGCGCGATGGCCAGCAGCACGCTCGGGAAGGCGTAGAACACGTCGATCGTGCGCATGATCACCGTGTTCGTCACGCCCCCGGCATAGCCGGCCAGGATGCCGATGGCCGAGCCGACGACGAAGGCCAGCACCACCGGCGTGATGCCCATGAACAGGCTGAGCCGCGCGCCCACGATCAGCCGGCTCAGCATGTCGCGGCCGA
>Ga0068877_10005007_pt1 | contig 10247 bp, 5 predicted proteins | sample NOAtaG_FD_66437 | JGI IMG/M metagenome (GOLD analysis project Ga0068877, IMG submission 66437) | Freshwater lake microbial communities from Lake Erie, under a cyanobacterial bloom - NOAA_Erie_Diel6S_1000h metaG | ecosystem: Environmental > Aquatic > Freshwater > Lake | place: USA: Ohio, Lake... | reverse complement strand
TTTTTCAATGTCGTCAAAGACATGAAGGTCAAACTGGGCGCAAACGCGATCCCGCTCCAAGTGCCGATCGGCAGCGAACACAATTTCAAAGGCGTCGTGGACCTCGTGACCGGCCAGGCCATCGTCTGGAACGAACAGGACCAAGGCATGACCTTCAATGTGATTCCAATTCCGGATGATCTGAAGGATATCGTACATGAAAATCGCCAGGCACTCATCGAAGAAATCGCTTCTTACGACGACTCGCTCCTGGAGAAATTCTTCGAAGATCCGAACTCGATCACGGTAGAAGAAATGCGCGCCGCAATCCGCGCCGCTGTCTGCGACATGAAAATGACGCCGGTCATGTGCGGCTCGGCCTTCAAGAACAAAGGCGTACAAGCCTGTCTGGACGCCGTGTGCTATTTCCTGCCCTCGCCGATTGATATCGAGGCTGTTACGGGTATAAACCCGAAAACGGACGCGGAAGTATCGCGCAAACCGACGGTAACCGATCCGTTTACCGCGCTCGCATTCAAAATTGCGACTGACCCCTTCGTAGGCCGTCTGTGCTTTATCCGCGTGTACTCGGGCAAACTGGAAGCTGGTTCGTACGTACTCAACACCCGCACCAGCGATAAAGAGCGCATCAGCCGCCTGTATCAGATGCACGCCAATAAGCAGAATCCGATTGATCGGGTAGAAGCCGGCGATATCTGCGCCGCAGTAGGTTTCCGGGATATTCGCACGGGCGATACGCTGTGTGATGTGGACCATCCGATCGTACTCGAAAGTATGGTGTTCCCAGAACCGGTAATCGGTCTGGCAATCGAGCCAAAAACGCAGAAGGATCTCGAAAAACTGGGCATGGCGCTCAATAAACTCGCCGAAGAAGATCCGACTTTCCGCGTGCGCTACGATGAAGATACCAGCCAAACGGTCATCTCCGGTATGGGCGAATTGCACTTGGAAATTATCGTGGATCGCCTACGCCGCGAATTTAAAGTGGAGTGCAACCAAGGCGCGCCGCAGGTAAACTACAAAGAAGCGCTGACGACTAAGGTGTCGCACCGCGAACGTCTGAAAAAGCAGACGGGTGGTTCCGGTCTGTTCGCCGATATGGAATTTGAACTCGGCCCCGCCGATGAGGAGTTCCTCAACAGCGACGACTTCAAGTCCGGCAAGAAGAAACTCCAGTTTGAATGGGGTATCGTCGGCGGCGCAATTGACAAGAACTACATGAAGCCGATCTCTGACGGCTTCAATCAGATGATGAACAACGGTATTCTGGCCGGCTATAATATTGATTCGATGAAGGTACGCGTGGTGGACGGCTCTATGCACGCCGTGGACTCCAAGCCGATCGCATTCGAATTGTGCGCCAAAGAAGGCTTCCGCGAAGCCGCTCCGAAGTGCAAGCCGCAGATCATGGAACCGATCATGAAACTGGAAATCGTGACGCCGGAAGAATATGTGGGCCCGGTAATTGGCGACTTGAACCGCCGGCGCGGGATGCCGAAAGGCCAGGAAGGCCGTATGGGCGGCGCCGTAGCCATCCAGGCTGAAGTGCCGCTGGCAGAAATGTTCGGCTATGTGACGGCGCTGCGTACGCTCACCTCCGGTCGCGCTTCCTCGACGATGGAGTTCAGCCACTATGCGGCTGCGCCGGCAAACATCGCGGAACAAGTGATCAAGAACTCGACGCGATAAGACGCTTATCGCCGCCGACAGGTATATTAAAAGCCGTTCCGGAGCAATCTGGAACGGCTTTTATTGTTAGAGCATGTCTATCCTGTTTGCTGCGCGCCTTTACACGCGTCTGATCTCGGCGCCGATGGCATTCAGCCGCTGATCAATATACTGGTATCCGCGATCAATCTGGTGGATATTGTGAATCAGGCTTTTCCCTTTCGCTGATAGCGCCGCGATCAGCAACGCCTGTCCGGCGCGGATATCGGGCGAGGTCATTTCGATGCCGCGGAGGGCATAGCGGCGGTCGAGCCCAATCACGGTGGCACGGTGCGGGTCGCACAGAATAATTTGCGCGCCCATGTCAATCAGTTTATCCACAAAAAACAGGCGGCTTTCGAACATTTTTTGGTGAATCAGCACGCTGCCACGCGCCTGGGCGGCGACGACCAGGACGATAGACATCAGATCGGGCGTGAAACCCGGCCAGGGAGCATCGTAAATCGTCAGAATGGAGCCGTCAATAAAGGTATTGATTTCATAGTGATCTTGGGCGGGGATATGCAGGTCGTCGCCCCGGCGCTCCAGGCGGATACCCAGTTTTTCGAAGGTGGCGGGTATGAGTCCGAGTTGGTCAATTTCCGGATTTTTGATCGTGATTTCGGATTGCGTCATGGCGGCCAGTCCGATGAAACTGCCAATTTCAATCATATCCGGCAGGCAGCGGTGTTCTGTACCCTGCAGGCGTTCGACGCCTTCGATGTGCAGCAGGTTCGAGCCGATGCCTTCAATTTTCGCACCCATGCGTACCAGCATCCGGCAGAGCTGCTGCACATAAGGTTCGCAGGCGGCGTTGTAAATCGTAGTTTTTCCTTGCGCCAATACAGCGGCCATCACGACATTTGCCGTGCCCGTCACCGAAATTTCGTCCATGTGGATATATGCGCCGCGCAGGCCGCCCGCTGGTTGCTGCACGTAATAGACATCGTGTTCGTCGTCGTATTTGAATTCCGCGCCGAGTTGTTGCAATCCGTGGAAGTGGGTATCGAGGCGTCGGCGACCGATTTTATCGCCGCCGGGTTTTGGGAGCGCAGCGCGTCCAAACCGGGAGAGCAACGGGCCGATAAGCATCACCGATCCGCGCAGGCGCTGGGCGTCGCGCATAAATTCTGCAGAGCGCAGGTATGAGATATCTACTGTGCCGGCGCAAAAGCGGTAAACGCCGGACTCAAGTCGCTCGACTGCCACACCAAGTCCGTGTAGGAGCTCGAGCAGCTTGTTGGCGTCCAGAATATCCGGTATATTAGAGATAATAACTGGTGCGTCTGTGAGCAGCACCGCGCTGATAATCTGAAGGGCTTCATTTTTTGCCCCCTGCGGCTGGAGTTCGCCCTTCAAGTGGCGGCCGCCGATAACTTCAAAAGTGTCCATGTAAAGAATGCTATATTTCCCGCGAAGATATAGCATTTGACCCCATTTTCAGCCTTTGTCCGGGGCGCATGTCAGAGATTTTTGCCTTTGGCAAAAAATCCCCGACATACGCTCAAGGGTACATAGCCGGCGCATAGCAGCCGGCTTGCAGGACATCGTTCAGGACGCCGAGGGCAATCATCGAAGCCGCCAGGAATACCAGCCAGCTCCGGGGATCGGCGGCTAAACGCCCGCCATGGGACAATACATATTGGATTGTGTAACTACTTTTCATGATTATATACGGAAAACGAGTGTAAAAGAGATTAAAGAAAATCGCGTCTTTGAGCATGGAGGTGAATGAAAAGGATTAAAAAACAGATTAAAAAAACATGGGATTAAAAAGGTAAGAGGGAGGATTACTATAATTTGCGAAGATGATCTAAAATTTGAGAGACTAAACCCGGGCCTTCGTAAATCAACCCGGTGTAGACTTGCACCAAATTCGCGCCGGCATCCAGTTTTTCCCGGGCTGCCTGCGGCGAATCAATGCCGCCTACCGCTATTATAACCAAATCCGTGCCGATTTTTTCGCGCAGGCGCCGAATTACGGCCGTTGACCGGGAAAATAAAGGGGCGCCACTCAATCCACCAGCGCCAATTGCCTCAATTTCAGCGTTTTGCGTTTTTAAATTTTTTCTGTTGATGGTGGTGTTTGTAGCAATAATTCCCCCAATTTGGGTAGATTGAACGATTGCTGCGACCTCGTCCAGTTGTTCGTCGGTGAGGTCGGGTGCAATTTTCAGGAGGATGGGTTTAGGATTTTCGTGTTTTTGATTGAGCGCCTGCAGGGTTTCGAGCAGTTGGCGCAGCGGTTCTTTTTCCTGGAGGGCGCGCAGGTTGGGGGTATTGGGCGAGCTGACATTCACGACGAAATAGTCCACCCAGGGGAAGAGCGCCTCGAAGCAGCGGCAGTAGTCCTCGACGGCCGCTTCATTGGGCGTATCCTTATTTTTACCGATGTTGCCGCCGATAATCAGGCCGTCGGGCGCGCCTTCCTGTCTGATTTGTTGCAAGCGCTGCGTCAGTGCCTCCAATCCGTCATTGTTAAAACCCATGCGATTGATGAGGGCGCGGTCGGCGGGCAGGCGGAAGAGCCGGGGTTGCGGGTTGCCGGACTGCGGCCGGGGCGTAACCGTTCCCACTTCGATAAAGCCGAATCCGAGGCAGGCGAGCGCACGGATGTGTTTACCGTCCTTGTCGAATCCGGCAGCGAGTCCGACCGGATTGGGAAATTCCAGTCCGAGCACTGTGGATTTTAACGCCGCGTCAGTCCTGGCGAACCACGCGCGCAGGAGTTTACGCGCGGGGGGAAATGCGGCGGCGGTATCCAGCAGGCGCATAGCGGCTGCGTGTGCGGTTTCGGGGGGAAGGAGAAAAAGGAGGGGTTTGAGGAGGAAATACATTCGATTGCGGAATTCGGATTGCGGATTGCGGATTGCGGATCTGGTAGCCCGCCCTTCAGGCCGGACCGTCAGCAGCCCTTCAGGGCTGAGCGATCATTTTTAACTATTTAATAATTCAAAAAATTCTTTCCAAGTTCAGGTTTGATTACCCGGCCAGAGAGATTGCGGATTTACTCGTCCGGTTTGAGATCGAATCGTTGGATCAGGTCGGTGATGAGGGGGTTGATTTCGCGCATTTTTTCAAATTTTTCCCGGACGGTCAGGGGGCGTTGCGGTTCGGTTCGGGTGTGGCGTTGAGCGGCCTTTGTTTCGTCCATTTCCACTTGTAACTTGACGGCGGCGTCTTGCAGTTCGACACGGAGATAATCCAATAAGGAGTGCATTTCTTCCTGGATCATCCCGCGGTGTACGGAGAGGCCGACGGTTGCGACGAGGGTATGTTCGCGCAATTGGAGTGCGGCTTGTTGCATGGCCTGGCGGAGGCTGGGGCTTTCCTGGCGTTCGGCATAATTTTGCCAGGCGCTCCGGGCGTTTTCCAGGGAGAGTCTGCTTTCCCGGCCGGCCAGTTCGGCGTCTTCCACGGCGACGGCGTTTTCAAAATCTTCGAGTCGGAGCGATATTTTCTGGGCTTTTTTCGCCCCGGTTCGCACATCCTCGGCCAAGGCGCTGAGTTGCTCCTTGTTGAGTTCGGAGGCATTCGAAGCGGAGGGCGGGTTGGGTTGTTGGGCGGAAAGTTGGCCGCTGGGATACGCGACGGGGATGCCATTTCCCGGCGGCGGCTTCAGGGCGTTGGGGTCAAGAGTTTTTTTTTCCGTACTTGGGGCGGGCGCCCCGGTTTGCGCGGCTTTTATTGCCTGGCTGATATAGCACATTTTAATGAGCGCCATTTCGACATGCAGTCGTTTATGGCGGGCCATTTTATAATTTACATCGCATTCGTTGCAGAGGTTCAGGGCGGTGAGCAGGAAGGATGCGGGCGCGATAGCGGCTTGCTTCCGGTAGCGGTCGCGCAGGGAGTCGCCCACTTCCAGCAGGGCCAGGGAGGCCTCCTCTTTACAGACGAGGATATTGCGGAGGTGTTCTGCGAGTCCGTTGACAAACACGTCCGGCTCGAATCCTTTGCGGAGGATCTGGTCGAAGAGCGTGAGCATGGCCGGCAGGTCTTCGGCCAGCAAGGCGTCCGTCATTTGGAAGTAATAGTCGTAATCGAGCACATTGAGGTTTTCGATTACGTCGGCGTAGCGGATTTTTTTTCCGGCGAAACTGGCGATGCGGTCAAAAATAGACAGCGCGTCGCGCAGGGCGCCATCGGCTTTTTGCCCGATGATATGCAGCGCGTCTTCTTCGGCTTCGATTCCTTCTTTCGCGCAGATACTTTTGAGGTGGAGCACGATATCGCCCACGGTGATGCGGCGGAAATCGAAGATTTGGCAGCGCGACAGGATGGTGGGGATAATTTTGTGCTTTTCCGTGGTCGCGAGGATAAAGATCGCGTACGGCGGCGGCTCCTCCAGGGTTTTCAAAAAAGCGTTGAAAGCCTGGGAGGAGAGCATGTGCACCTCGTCAATAATAAACACCTTATAATGTCCTTCCTGGGGCCGGAACCTGACCTGATCAATTAAGGAGCGGATATTTTCCACTGAATTATTCGAAGCGGCATCGAGCTCGATGATATTGAACGAGGCGTTTTCGTTGAACGCTTTGCAGGACGCGCATTCGTTGCAGGCCTCGAAGTCGGCCGTGCGGTTTTCGCAGTTCAGCACCTTGGCGAGAATCCGCGCGCAGGTGGTTTTGCCTACGCCGCGGGGCCCAGTGAACAGAAAAGCATGCGCAAGGTGATCCGTGGCCAGCGCGTTTTTCAACGTACCGGCAACATGCTGCTGCCCGACCACGTCTTCGAAGCGCGCGGGGCGGTATTTTCTGGCGGAAACGACAAAGGTACTCATGGGTACAAAGGTACGGGATTTAGTCGAGGAAAAAGATCATTTGCAGCTGCAATTGGGTGTTCTGCACATCCCCTCCGAAGATGGGCGGGGAGTAGTAATTGTTGGTTGCGTAATGGTAGGAAAACCGCATATAATCCATTTGTCGCAACTGCCATTGAATTTGAAAACCCGCGGTCAGGCGCACCCTCGGGCGAATTTCCTGAAGGGGAAAATCGGGAAAGGGTTCCAGGCTTCGGTCTTCTTTTATCTGCACGATTTCGCGCTGCAAACTGTTTTCCCGCGCCCAGCCGGTTCTTGCACTGATCCACCAGCGGCGCGTCAGGTAATAGTCCAGGGTCGTGCCGGCATCCAGATTTTGCTCACGGAACCGCTCAAACACCCAAAGGCCCTGTTGAAATCCCCTGGGTGTCAGGTTGTTTTCGGATTGCCGGAAATTGGCGAAGGCGCCCAGTATCAGGTTGCGGCGGGCGACCCAGCGCGGCTGAAAGTCCAGGAAAAAGCCGTCGTTGGCGTGGTCTGCGGACAGGTTTCCGCCGAGCGCCGAGTACCAGATAAATCGTTTTCGAGCGTCGCTTCGATATTGGAGCGAAACGGAGGATTTGGAGGATAACTGGCGCTCGATAGACCGACCATTGAAAAAATAAACCTCGGTATTGCCGTCCTGGAGCAGGTTGGCAAAAATGCTCCAGGTTTGAAAACGCCGGTTCAGTGCCGAGGCATTTACCGTGACGCCGTTCCAACGGCCGCTCGTATAGTCCCCATACCAATTATACGTGCTGGAAATCCGGACGGCATAGTTCTGCATGGCGCCGCGAGGTCGGAAATCAGTCCAGCTGACGCCGGCCTGGCTGACCGCGACAGCGGCGCCGTCTGCCGGTCTTTGATAATCCAAAAACGAGAAGGAATACCCCTTGCTTGCGCCGGCGTGTTGTGCGAACCAGCCTAGACGCCGATTGATGCGTTCCACGCCGTAGGCAAACCGCCAGCTATTGATCGGGGAAGCGCCATCGCCGTAGCCCTGCCGGCTGAGGCTTTGCTCCGCTTTAAACTGCAGGGTATTCGCGCGGTTGCGCAATTGCGCGTTGAGTGTGGTGCGGTTCATCTGCACGCCCTGGCCCGCCTGTATATTGGCATTGGAGCAGCTGACCCAGGCGTTGTTGGACAGCGCCTGTTCGGCAACGACGACGTTATAATTCGATAGTTTCTGCAGGACAACATCATAGAACGGCCTGCCGTTGAGTGCATAATCGGCTCTTATAGGCCCTAAAACGGCATTATAGATACTGATCCCGGTGTTTTGCCGGGTTCGCGTCGTGAGGCGCAGGCTTTGCAGCGGCTCGCCGCCCCTGGGAAAAAGCAGGGAAGCGCCGGAAGGGATCCTGGAGGCCAGGCTGGCGGACAGTAGAGAAGGCGGTTCTTCCGGCAATCCGGTTTTATACCAAATACTCGCCTCTTCCGCGTTGAATTGTCGGGGATAAGGCGCTTCCCCGCCCAGACGGGTGTTGGGAGTGGTGTAATCGCCGAAAAAATTCGGGTCGCCCCCCCAGCGACTGGTGGTAGTCGGCATGACCGTCAAATCCAGCGTCGTATTGGATTGCAAGCCCAGGCGCACATCTGCGCCGTATTGAAGTCGGGCATACGTACTGTAATTATTTCCCCAGCCGTGATCGGAGGTATTGTACAGTTGTCCGGAATGCCGGACGCCTTGCCGGATGGCCCGGATGCCGGTCAGTTCGCCGTACTGCCACACCCCGTCGCCCACGTTGGGATCCTGCGGGCTCCAGGTGGACAGTTCCCCGCTGCTGCGATCGAAGCGGGTGCATTGCAGTCCCCAGGACTGTTCGCCGCTGTGGGGCGGAAATCGGAGGGCGGTATAGGGGATGCGCATTTCCAGCATCCAGCCGTCGGCGGTCACGGATACGGCGCTTTGCCAATGCGTGTCGTATTGGGGATCATAGCGGAAGGAGGCGGTTCGGCCGTCCGCTTGGATTCCGGCGGCATTTACGGCGAATTGGAAGGCATTTTGGTCGTCGTTCCAGGTATCCAGTCCGACCCGGAACCAATCGGCGGAGTTCAGATCGTCCCGCGCGCTGCCGTCGGTGCGAATACGCGCGCTGGTACAAACGGCTGCGACGTACAGGGCCTCTTCGGTATAAAAGATAAAAACCTCCGTGGCGCCCGCCGGTGTTTGGTTGAATACGGGCGTGCTGGTAATGAAATCGCCGGCTCGGGCGGCCAGCGTCCAAGCGGTATCCAGCAGGCGGCCGTCGAGTTGGGGCGTTATTTGCAGTTTGGGAATTTCGAGGCTGCGGCGGGCCATGGGCTGGCCCGGGGATGCGGTGCTGAGGGCCAGGCAAAAAAAGAGGGTTAGGGAAATTTTCATGCCGAGAAATTTTCCTCAAAGAACGGGAAACCGTTTCTTTCTGATTAGACCCAGTCTGTAATTTTCTCGCCGGGTCAAAAATGGCTTATTTCTAGCCATTTTTGACTCCGGCAGAAAATACCAGACAAGCCTTCTACACTTCCTATTGTCCTTGTCCCAGGGAATAGGCGGCCTTTCCATCAAACGTGTAGAGATTTTCCGTTTTGATGGCATCAATATTTTGCTGGATAGCCTTATTCAGGAGCTCGACGATCGTTGATTTTGTGATTTCGGTTCCTTCGGCGGGTTTGAATCTGCATCGCCAGTGGTCGGTGCAAAAGGTTTCTTTAAAACCGTCCGGCCACACTTTGATTCCCCGGTTCGTAATCATGGAGAGCGTGGCGCCCTGGGTTTCGATTGCCTTTACTTTCTCTGCCAGTTCGTTTGGATCCGTTCCGGGCCAGTGCACGAAGATGTCCACGCCGACCAGTTCTTTTTTGGCTGCGGGTTTGCGTTTGTATTTGGGGAGTACCAGTGCGGCGTCTTTCGAATACGACACCGGTTTCAGGATAGAGGGTTTTTGTCCCAGGTTTGCGATTACGGCTTGTGCGAACTCCCGGGTTCCCACTTTTTGTTTGCTGGTTCCCTCTTTAAAGATATCGTAGGTATGGATACCGTCTTCCAGCGTTTTGAGCCATGCGTTTTGGACTTTCTCGGCTATTTCCGTTTGTCCGATATGATTGAGCATCATGATGGCGCCTTGCAACAATCCGGAGGGATTGGCGACATTTTGTCCGGCTCTTCTTGGCGCGGAGCCGTGGATGGCTTCGAACATAGAGCATTCTTCGCCGATATTGGCGGAGCCTGCGAGGCCGACCGAGCCGGTTATTTGCGCTGCCACGTCGCTGAGTACGTCGCCGTACAAGTTTGGCATGACAATCACGTCGAAGGCTTCCGGGGTATCGGCCATTTTCGCGGCGCCGATATCAATGATCCAGTGTTCGTTTTCGATTTCCGGATATTCTTTGGCGATTTCGTCGAAGACCTGGTGAAACAAACCGTCTGTTTGTTTCATGATATTGTCTTTGGTGAAGCAGGTTACCTTTTTGCGATTTTGCTGTTTAGCATATTCAAAGGCATAGCGAACGATTTTTTCACAACCGGGTCTGCTGATCAATTTCAGGCATTGTACGACCTCGTCTGTCTGTTGGTGTTCGATGCCGGCGTATAAATCTTCTTCATTTTCGCGCACGATCACAATATCCATCACCGGATGTTTCGTACTGACGAAGGGGTGCAGGCTTCTGCAGGGTCTTACATTAGAGTACAAGCCGAGAAATTTACGGGTTGTGACGTTCAGGCTTTTATACCCGCCGCCTTGCGGGGTGGTGATGG
>Ga0068877_10005006_pt1 | contig 10248 bp, 6 predicted proteins | sample NOAtaG_FD_66437 | JGI IMG/M metagenome (GOLD analysis project Ga0068877, IMG submission 66437) | Freshwater lake microbial communities from Lake Erie, under a cyanobacterial bloom - NOAA_Erie_Diel6S_1000h metaG | ecosystem: Environmental > Aquatic > Freshwater > Lake | place: USA: Ohio, Lake... | reverse complement strand
CGGGCGTGGCGGCGGTCTAAATAATGCTACAGCGGCGGGCGCTTCTCTGCCCTCTGGTGGTCAAGTTGGCGCATCTCAAGCAGCAGGTGGCACACAGGGAAATTCCGAAGCTGGCGGCGGTGGTGGTGGAACAACACAAAACAATGGTGGTACACCTACTACTTTCGCGGCTGGTCGTAGTGCATATGCAGGCGCTGGTGGTGGCGCAGGCGGTATATGTAATTTAACTTCTGGCACAACCGCAGCAAGTCAAGGCGGTACGGCAACATTTGATTTAAGCGCCACTGGTGGCACAGCAATAGACACCAATGGTTCAGCAGCAGCAAACGGATTTATGGCTGGTGGAGGCGGTGGCGGCGGATCGGCCAACCGCGCAGCAGCAGCGACAGCAGGCGGGACAGGTGCGGTGGGCTCCGGTGGCGGCGGTGGTGGGGCCTCCATCAACGGCTCCAACTCGGGCGCTGGCGGCGCTGGCGGCGCAGGTTTGCTGCGTGTCTATACGTGGTAAGGAGTAGACATGAGATACGCAATCCTTAACGGCAATAAAGTTGAAAACGTCATTGTTGCAGACGCAGAGTTTGCTGCCAGCGTTGGCGCTGTTCAGTGCCCTGATTACGCGGGTATTGATTGGACATATGACGGCGCAAACTGGACCGCGCCATCCCCGTTTTCAGCGCTTGCGCCACAAGTAGTGACCATGCGGCAAGCGCGACTTGCCTTGTTGGCCGAAGGTAAGTTAAACGATGTGGAGACTGCAATTGCAAGTTTGCCAAGCCCGCAGAAAGAGGCAGCCAAAATTGAGTGGGAGTACAGCACCGAGGTGCGCCTCGACAGCGATTTGGTGAAGCAGCTAGCCCCCGGCTTGGGATTGGATGACGCTGCGCTGGAGACTCTTTTTACGCAGGCAGCAACACTGTAATGGAAACAGACCCGATCCGCCTACTCAAGGCACAGGCGCAGGTTGAACTTGACCGCTTGGAAGCTCATGCAACGGCTCGTGAGGTGGCTGCTAAGGTCATCGGAAAACAAGCTCTTGTGTGGATTTTTCTGCTTGTACTTGTTGGCGTTGGGTCTTCTCTTGTACTGGACACACAAGCTCTCCCGGCTGTTATCGGACTCGTAGCCACGGCCACGATGGCGCTCATTCAACTGGTCAACGGTATTGCCACCGAGGCCAAGAAGGACGAGAAGCCTGAGATTACCATCATCCGGGAGTTGATTGCTCGGCTGGATCAGCGGGAGCCTCCGATGCGGGTTGACGTAGCCGACGGCAAGGTTACAGTCAGCAAAGGCGACGACAAGGTAACAACAGGGGCCTAATATGCTTGATATCTTTAGTGGCGGACTTTTGGGGTCAATTTTTGGTGGGCTGTTTCGCCTTGCCCCGGAGGTTCTTAAATGGCTAGACAAAAAAAACGAACGCCATCATGAGCTATCTATGTTTGACCGGCAGTGTCAACTTGAAGCACAACGCGGTGCCCAGAGGCTTGAAGAGATAGGCGCTCAACATAGCATGGCAGTAGACGCTGGGGTGCTGGATGCGTTTAAGGGTGTCATTGATCAACAGACTGATATGGTCAAAAAGGCGGGGGGTTGGGTAGCCTCTTTGTCTGCTTCTGTTCGACCTATCGTTACCTACTGGATTTTGTTTCTGTGGTCATTTGTGCATATCTGGTTTGCATGGAATGCTTGGCTACAAGGCATGCCGCCTTCTGAGGTATTTAAGACTGCAATGTCGCCTGACTTTTCTGCATTGGTAGCCGGCACGATAAACTATTGGTTTATGGACCGCACACTTGCCAAGCGGGGTCTTGCGTGAATTTGGACGTAGCCGTTGCGCTGTGCAAGCAGTTTGAGGGGCTGCATCGGGTCGGTTCCGACGGCCTGATCTACCCTTACATCTGTCCAGCGGGATACCCCACGATTGGTTGGGGAACGGTCTACAAGCCTTCCGGCAAAAAAGTCACGATGGATGATTCCCCTATTACGCGGGAAATTGCAGATGAGTGGCTTATGGATGAGCTTCGTCGGGTATGTGCTTCGGCGGTAATTCGTAATTGCCCCGAGCTGTTTGCTTGGAGCGTAGCCAACGGCCAGTGGCGGCAGTTTTGTGCCATAGCAGACTTCACCTACAACTTGGGTGCAGGTAGACTTCAGACATCTACCCTACGGCGCAAACTTCGCGCTCTTGATTGGGTCGGCGCTCAGGAGCAACTGAAACTCTGGGTGCGAGGTGGCGGCAAGGTGTTGCCGGGGTTGGTTAAGCGTCGAGAAGCCGAAGCAAAATTATTGGGGTGAGTCGTGCCGCTGAAAAAAATTATGATGGCTCCAGGCTTGTTCCGAGAAGGAACCCGCTACGCCGCCGAAGGCCGTTGGTATGACTGCGATAAAGTGCGGTTTCGTTCCGGAAATCCAGAAAAGATTGGCGGCTGGCAACAGGTAATTAACGATCAGTTTCTGGGTATTTGCCGCTCCTTGTGGGCATGGTCAACCCTTGCAAGCATCAATTATGTTGGCCTTGGCACAAACTTAAAATATTACATCGCGTTGGCCGGTGGTGGCGCATACAACGATGTCACGCCCATTAGAAAGACTGTCAACCCGATGTTGGGGCCTAACCCTCCGGGATCTGGTAATCCGTTTGCAGGGAATGGAACCACTACAGTCACGGTCACTGACGTAGCGCATGGGTGTATTACAGGTGATTTTGTGACGTTTAGTGGTGCAACTGGAACTTTTGCAAGCACGTTTAACGCAGAGTTTCAAGTCACCGTACTTACTGCCGACACGTATACCGTTACGACGGGGACAGCAATTACTGCTGGTTCATACGGCGGCGCGGCGGTTGTTGCGGCATACCAGATCAACGTCGGCAATGAAACCCAGACAGCAATATCTGGATGGGGGGGCGGAGGTTGGGGGCTTGGGGGCTGGGGCGTAGGTGTTCCAAGTACAACGCAACTACGTATATGGAATCACTACAACTTTGGGGAAGACCTTTTGTACGGCCCCAAAGACGGACCTTTGTACTACTGGGATGCAACTACTGGGCCGACCGTTCGTGGCGTAGCAATAACATCTCTAGCAGGCGCATCAGATGTTCCGCTGATGCAGCATGTCTTTCTCGTCTCGGACGCCTCTCGCTTCGTTCTTGCGTTTGGTTGCAACGACTACGGCTCTTCAACCCAGGATACGATGCTGATTCGCTGGAGCGATCAGGAAAGCGCGGTCAACTGGACTCCTGCAGCCACAAGTCAGGCGGGCTCTTTGCGGCTATCGCACGGATCTCTGATTGAAGCGGTGGCGCAGGTTCGGCAGGAAATTTTGGTTTGGACTGATACCTCTTTGTATTCTCTCCAGTACCTTGGGCCTCCAATTGTTTGGGGCTCTCAGTTGCTTGCGGACAACGTCTCCATTGTCAGTGACCGTGCTTGGGCAACCGCTGCGGGCGTAACTTACTGGATGGGCAACGAGAAGTTCTATATGTACGACGGGCGGGTTCAAACGCTTGTCTGTGATCTTCGTCAGTACGTATTCTCCAACTTCAACTTCAACCAAGTCCAACAAGTCTTTGCTTCTACCAACGAGCAGTTCAATGAAATCTGGTGGTTTTATTGCTCTGCTGATAGCACAACTATTGATCTCTATCTGATCTATAACTACGTTGAGAAGGTTTGGTACTACGGCAACCTTGGGCGCACTGCGTGGATTGACTCAAGTGTAGCGAGTGACGTTCCTTTAGCTACAGATTACAACCGTCGCCTGTTGAGCCACGAGACTGGGGTGGACGACAACTCAACCACCAGCACTCTGCCGATTGAGGCGTATATCACTTCAAGTCAGTTTGACATTGATGACGGTTACCAGTTTGGTTTTATCTGGCGCATGTTGCCAGACGTTAATTTTACTGGCTCTACGACAAATAACCCAACAATGACGTTAACGCTGCTGCCTTTGCAAAACTCAGGCTCTGGTTATAACAACCCTAATTCTGTTGCTGGGACAAACACGGGTACTGTGGTGCGCTCTACCACGATACCTATTGATCAGTACACCGGGCAGGTTAATACGCGAGTGCGCGGCAGACAAATGTCAATTGAGGTTAGATCTACCGCTATTGGTACGCAGTGGCAACTCGGCGCTACCAGAATCGATATTAGGCCTGATGGCAGGGCTGGGACGAGATGAGCATCTGGGCAAACCTCATCAAGCGGTTCAAGGCTCCTTCTCTTCCCAAGCCTGCGCCGGAGTATGACAAGACGTACTTTGACAACTTTGTCAACGTTCTACGGTTGTACTTCAATCAACTGGACAACCTTCTGGAGCAGATCGTGACTGCATCTCCTGTCAGTGTAAATTTTTATGGCACTGCACTGGATGCGTTTGGCCGTGCTCGGTTCAGTCAGCCATACACGCTCTTTGACTCTCAGAACCGCTATGAGAAAAACGATCTTTGGTCAGAGACAACTGCTACGGGTGGCACGGTCACCTATCTCGCCAATGAGAGCACGGTTGAACTCAACGTCACCACGAGTTCGGGTTCCGAAGTTGTACGTCAGACTTACAGGTCGTTCTCGTACCAGCCGGGTAAATCACTGCTGACGTTCAACACCTTCGTGATGCCGGCGGCGCAGGCCAACCAGCGCATCCGCATTGGCTACTTCAGCACTCAGAACGGCGTATTTCTTGAGCGTGACGGCACCGCTGTTTACATCGTGCGGCGCACCTACGTCTCAGGGGCTGCAGTAGACACCCGCGTGGCCCAAGCTGACTGGAACGGCGACAAGCTCAACGGCACAGGGGACTCAGGGTTTACCCTTGACCTGACCAAGGCGCAGATCTTCTGGCAGGACTTTGAGTGGCTGGGTGTCGGTTCGGTGCGAGCGGGGTTTGTGATCGACGGGCAGGTCATCATTGCTCACATATTCCAGAACGCCAACAACCTGACAGCGGTCTATATGACCACGGCAATATTGCCGCTTAGGTACGAGATCACCAACACGGGAGCATCAACCGCTGCCACGCTCAAACAGATTTGCTCTTCGGTGATTTCCGAGGGGGGCTACGAGAAGAAGGTAGCGCTTAACGTGGCGCGGATGACTACGGCCAACACAAGCATTGGTACGAGCTTTGTCCCGTTGGTTTCCCTTCGGCTGGCCTCTGGCAGGACTGGCGCTGTTGTGATTCCTGATGGATACTCCGTGCTACCCACAGCGGCTTCGTCGGTAACCTTTGAGGTTGTGCTGGTGAAGAACCCCACGCTGACTGGCGCGTCCTGGGCCTCGACCACTTCAACCAACGTCGATGCTGACCTCTCTGCCACATCGTACACAGGCGGGACCATCGTGCAGCAGCAGTTTGTTTTGGCCTCAACCCAGTCCAGCGGCATTACTGCCGGTGGCGGAGACTACAACTGGGACCTGCAACTGGGCGCTGATCTTGCGGGTACTTCGGACATCTACACGCTGGCCATTCGGGGGCTCTCGGGCACACACACTGCCATCGGCGCATTGTCATTCTGGGATCTGACGTAATGGTATACCGCAATCTACAAACAGAACAGCAGTACGAAGACGGTCTTAGCTACGACGATCTGTTAGGTATTGTCGGTGGCGTTTCCGATCCAGCCCCCGCCCCCGCTCCTTCCCCTACTGCGACTCCTAATAAATTTGCTCAGTGGGAGTCCGCTGACCCAACTAGCCTTCGTAACTTTATCGGTCATCAATATGAAACCGGTACAAACCTTGGAAGTTCGGGGTATGAATTTGCTCCGGGTGAAGTTGCAGGCTGGGCAATAAATTCAGGCAGGCTTACACAACAGGATCTTGATGACATCCGTAGGGAAAGGGGGTTGTTGCCTCCGACCACACCTACCCCTGCTCCAGCAACTGCAGCTACAGACGCGCTCCCTGATTTTAGTAATCTAATAAATCCTTTTACGGGTGAGACTTTTGGTGATGTTGACTACACAGCGCTAACAAACCAGTTGGAAGAGAATCAGGCGCGAGAAGCTGCTGTTGCAAATCTTGCAAGCCAAATTAACGCTCAGTGGCAGCAGTACGGTATTAACCCAGAAATTAGGGGCATTAACCGTGCTAATGAGTTGGCACAGATTTTATCCAACTACGGCATCACTGACTTATCAAAAATTGGTTTAACAACTAGCCCATACGAAGAGACTTTTTATCACCCCGGAAGTGATATTGCAGACCCCACAACAGAAACCCGCCAGTACACACGCGGGCAGTTGACCTACGGCGATCAGACTTTTGGTCGTCTTGGTGGGTTTGGAAGTGGTGGTGAGCGAGAGTTTGCTACGCCTCTGGAGTATCTGCCCCCTTCAGAAGCGGGGGATAATTTATATCGCCTTGCATATTCTGCGGCTGGAAAAGGATGGACAGACTACGATATAGCCATTGGGCGGGATGGCAAACCTGTTATTGTTCCTCGCTGGGGGTCAAGCAGTGACATAACGCCCGAGCTTATTCAAGCCCTGGCAATTGTGGCCGCGCCTTTTACAGGCGGTTTGTCCACCACTTTGGGAGCTACTCTTGGGAGTCAAGTTGCGGGGCAGATTGCGGCTCAAGCACTTGTTTCTGGTACGTTGGGTGGGCTTGGTTCTGCCGCACAAGGTGGAAGTTTCGGTTCAGGCTTCGGCAGAGGTGCTTTGACAGGCGGCGTTACCGCAGGTATCGGCTCTTTTGCTGCACCGTTTGCCAGTTCAGTTGGGGCCGATCTGCTAGCTGCTGGTGCTCCTCAATGGGTGGCTGATGCTGCCTCTGCAGCAGTGCGTGCGGGTGCAGGTGCTTTGCCTCAAGCAGTAATTTCTGGTGACTTTGGTAATGTCCTTACGTCAGCATTAACCGCAGGTGCCTCGACCGGGCTTACGGCTGGAGTTTCAGAGCTTACTGGCCTGTCTACCAAAGACATAACCGCTGCGGTCAACTTTGCCCAGGGTGCTGCTGCTGGTGATTTGAGCAAGATGCTGTCCAGCGCGGCATCGTTTACGGATAACCCAGACATTGAGGTTGCCTCAAAAGCTGTTCGTCTGGTGCAGGCCATTGAGTCTGGTGATCCTTCCCGGATTGTTTCGGCGGGGCAGGCATTCGGGCGTGAGCTTGACGGGTACAACACCCGTCAAACCGTTGAGAAGGCGTACCAAGACCCAAGCCGTCAGCTTGACACGGTTACAGGAACTGCGGATCAAGCCGCAGAAGCTGCTTCCGCAGTAGGTGGTGGAGCAGATCAGTTTGATGCAGCAGGTGCAGAAGATGTAGCCACCGCTGACGAATTAGCTCAAATTGTTGGTGGAACAAAAGCTGATCAAACTGCTTCAAGTGTAACTGGAACCACTGCTGGAACCACTGCTGGGACTACTGCTGGGACTACTGCTGGGACTACTGCTGGGACTACTGCTGGATCTACAGCGCAAGATGCGGCAACCACAACTCAACTCCCTGCGTTTAACAACGCTGCTATCAGAACGCCTTCGCAGTCGCGGGCTGCTGAACTAATCGCTCAAGCCTATGAGGGTCAATCGCTTGACTGGGTTGATCAGGCCATGCTCAACGCAGCGGCCTCTCATATCCGTGCTGGGGATGAAGCGGGGCTGCTTGCCAAACTTCAAGCAGGCGAAGTTTTAGGGGTTAGAGAAGGTGCGTTGACACTAGATTCCGCCAGGGATTGGGAACCACCAGAAGGATTCCGTGTTGCGGGCGCTGGTGAAAAGGCGGATCAAATTGGTTACACAGAAGCAGGCGTCCCTGTAAATCTGGTTAAACAAGATGATCAAGCCTACGACATCCTGACTGGTCTTCCTATTGGCGGCGCAGGTGTGCAAGGTGCTGCACCTGAATGGGCTACCAAAGTTGGTCAAGGTATTGCTAATGTTGCTGAGACGGCGCTAGACATTGGCACTGGAGTTTTGCGTTCACCAGTAAGTCTTCTTGATGCGCTTGGAACCGCTTACGGCTTGGCAACCGGAGACATGGATAACTGGGCGCGCACATACGCCAGAGAAGTTACTCAATCTATCGACAACATGAAGTCTACGGACTTCAAAGAACAAAGAGCGTTGATGAATGAAGCCATCGCCAAAGCTGGCGGTGAAGGCAACTTTGTTCAATTTGCAGAGACACTTAAGCAGTACGCCATTAACCCTGTGCAAGCGGCAGAGTTTTTGGCTCGGCTCCCAGCGGATTACCTCATCGGCTCTGGTTTGTTGCAGGCCGTTAAGTATGCAGGTTCATTTATTCCAACTCTTGCCGGAAGAGCAGCGGCTACCACGGGGACAGAACTTGCGGTTGCGTCTGCTCCATCTAGTTCAACGGCCCTAGCCACAATTGCACAATCAGCTCCCTCAGGTGTAAACACCAGCGCTCTTGCAGCAATGGGCATGCTGACAAAGGGTATGTCACCTGCAGAGGTGGCAACGGTTGTTGCGCTAAGCGGCTGGGGTGGGGCTGGTACTGCTAGCGCTGTTTATGACGCCAACATACGTCAAGGAAAGAGTCCTGAAGAGGCGCTCGATGCAAGCCGCGCAGCGGGGGCGCTCGGCACTGCAGGTTCTTTGCTGGCAAACACTCTTGTGCCTGCGGGGATGTCTGCGGCTGCGGGTAGGTTGCCAATTTCTTTGGGGGCACGAGAAACAGTTGGTGAAGTAGGTGTTCCGGCTTTACGTGGTGCAGTCACAGAAGGGGCAACAAAACTTCCAGCGTCTGTAGCCGACCAAGTTGTAGATGTACTGAATACTTCTGGCAAAACAGTTCTACAAAGCACCTTAGCTCAGGTCATGGGTGGTGCTGCGGCTGACGCAACAAGCAATCAGATTGTTTACAACATGACCACGGGCAGGCCGTGGGATCAAGATATTGGTCGGTCTAATGCCGAGGCTGTAATGTCGTCCGGCGCTTTGGTTGGGCTAACCAAACTGCTCGGTAATGAAACTGACATTGGTGACTATGCCAAAGATACTGCATTTACAGATGTCACATTCCTTGGGTCATCTCGCCCTGGGGAAGGCAGGTTTGTGTTGGATGAAACTCCAGCACTTGGGTATACGGATAAAACTGCTACGGGTGGTCCTGGCCTAAGAGAGATTGGCACTGAACCACTGAAGCTGACTGGGCCGGATACCACCACTACATCAATAACAGACACACCAGTAACGGATACGCTCAGGCTTATTGGTGATGATACTGGGGCCTCAAAAGTAGCGGATCAGATCGTTGACACAACTGATCCATTGAGTGCGTACAGAAATCTTGATGATTTGCTTCAGGATACTGGGGTAACTCAAACTAGATATGAGCCTGCCGCAAAGCTAATTGATGATGTTGGCACAACACGAACTCGCGTTCTTGATAAAGAGCCGAGCTTATTTGACTTTGACCTAAACGAGGCGTCCCCTTACGCCACTGCGTATTACAAGCCAGACGGAACCCCCGTAAAGTTTGAAGACCTTGGACTGACTTGGGACAACATCAAGTCTTATCAGGAGACACAGCAGGCGGGGCGGGCTACAACACGAAATGAACAGCCCATCACACAGACACCAAGTAGTCTTGCTTCTATTGTCCAGTCTGACATAGAAGACACAACCACACTACCTTTTAAATCTGGCTTTGGCGGTGACTTTGGGGGTGCCGGTGCTGGGGCATCTTGGGGTGAAGATCAAACTCAACTTCAAACCGAACCACAACAAGGCACTACCCAAGTTGGTTTTGCGGATCAAATGTTTGATCCATTTGGCCTTGGCAATCTTGATATATTTAAAGACACGGGCCAAAGCCAACTATCTGGGCTTGACCTCACAACGACTGTTGCCCAAGATGAGCTTGGAAATGATGTAGCTCTGGGAGACATTCTTGGAGCAAGCCCCACCCCAACAGGTGCACTAGACACGGAAAAGGTGCTGTGGACTGACCCTGAAACAGGTGAGCCTATCAGGGTTGGTGATGTTGTACCGGAGACAAGGTCCACCCCAACTGCCACTTCGACCACTACTCCCACGACTAAAACCACCCCAACTACTATCCTCACGACTACAACCACCCCAACTACTACCCCCACGACTACAACCACTCCAACTACCACTCCGACCACTACAACCACTCCAACTACCACTCCGACCACTACAACCACTCCAACTACCACTCCAACCACTACAACCACTCCAACTACCACTCCAACCACTACAACCACTCCAACTACCACTCCAACCACTACAACCACTCCAACTACCACTCC
>Ga0068877_10005003_pt1 | contig 10250 bp, 5 predicted proteins | sample NOAtaG_FD_66437 | JGI IMG/M metagenome (GOLD analysis project Ga0068877, IMG submission 66437) | Freshwater lake microbial communities from Lake Erie, under a cyanobacterial bloom - NOAA_Erie_Diel6S_1000h metaG | ecosystem: Environmental > Aquatic > Freshwater > Lake | place: USA: Ohio, Lake... | reverse complement strand
GGCATCGACCTCTCCGCCAGCGCGGGGAACGTCAGCATCCATGACATCAACGCCGACAGCAACACCCTTGATGGAATCCGCGTTGGAAATGGAGCGGTGCTTGCCCGGTGCAACTCCGGATTCAATGGCGAGAACGGGCTCTCGCTTCGCTTCGGCGGGCGCGTGGAGGGGTGCTCTGCGACATGGAACGGCCAGAGCGGAATCCAAGCGTTCAGAGGCTGCACGATCGACGGCTGCTCGGTGTCGTTCAACACTCAGGACGGGATCAACGCCGACAACGGCTCGATCGTTCGCGCGTGTTCGGCGTGGGAGAATGGCGGAGACGGCATCGCCGTGCAGTATGGCTGCTCAGTGATCGCCAACGCATCGAACAGCAACGGTCGGGACGGCATCCGGTGCTTCGCCGCGTGCCAGGTGCTGGAGAATGTGTGCAACGAGAACGATAACGGCGCGGGCATCCGCGCGACGTTTATCCGCAACAGGATCGACGGCAACATCTGCCGCGACAGCGGGCAGGGAATCTCTATCGACAACGTATGGAACATCATCACCCGGAACTGCTGTGGGGGCAATGACATCAACTGGCAGATCGCAGGGGGCAACATCTTCGGGCCGATTGTCGACCGCCGCACCCCGGGCAGCGCCGCGGTCAGCGGCAACGCCGCCGGCGGCACACTCGGCACGACCGATCCCAGCGCCAACTTCACGCTCTGACCTGTCGATCTTCGTCAGCTTGTGACCCATCCCCACCCCGGCAACCCAATCACTGTCACCAAGGAACCCCACAATGAACCTCAAGGACACCAACCCCCGCGTCAAGACCGTCTTCTCCCTCTCCACCCTCGCCCTGATCCTCACGGCGGCCGCGCTCTACGCCGGCCCGCTGAATCCGCCTGTCGGGCCGGTGGCGTCAACGCACAAGACGCTCACGGAAGTCGAACCCCGCATCGCCATCAACGCGACCAACACGCCCGGCGACGCCGACAGCCTCTTCAAGATCGGTGCCCCCGGCTCGTACTACCTCACCGGCAACATCCAGGGCGTCTCGGGCAAGCACGGCATCGAGATCGCCGGTGGCGGTGTGTCGCTCGATCTCAACGGCTTTGATATGGTGGGTGCGCCGGGTTCACTCGACGGCATCCGCCTGACGCTGAGCGGGCAGACGAACCTGACCGTCCGCAACGGTTCGCTCCGCCTCTGGCGTGGCTGCGGCATCGACCTCTCCGCCAGCGCGGGGAACGTCAGCATCCATGACATCAACGCCGACAGCAACACGCTCGACGGCATCCGCGTGAGCGATGGCGCTTCGGTCGTGCGGTGCACAGCGTCGTACAACGGAGCTGGGGGCCTGCGGATGAGCAATGGTGGGCAGGCAGAAGGGTGCATTGCCAGTTGGAACGGGACCGAAGGTATCCGCACAGGAGATGGTTGCACGGTCTCAAACTGCTCGGCATTTCAGAACGCGTCCGACGGGCTTAGAGTAGAAATCGGCTGCACGGTCTCGAACTGCTCGGCATCGAACAACACCGGGAACGGCATCAATACTGCCTATGGCTGCACGGTCTCTAACTGCGCCGCCTTCGGCAACGCCAACAACGGCATCTTGTGCTTCGGATTCTTCGGGAATGGCGGCTGCACGGTCGCACACTGCACGGTCTATTCGAACACCGGAAGCGGTATCGACGTGAACTTCGGGAGCACGGTCAACGACTGCACCGTACGGCACAACATCCTCGACGGAATCAGGTGCGGCAGCCAGTGCACCATCCGCGGCAACACCTGCACCAACAACTACACCGGCGGCACCAACGCGGGTATCCACGCCATCGGCAACGACAACCGCATCGAGGGCAACTCATGCACCGGCGCTGCCCGCGGCATCGACGTGGACCTCGCCGGCAACATCATCATCCGCAACACCTGCTCGGGCAACACCACCAACTGGGATGTCGTCGCAGGCAACGTCTGCCTCGTCGTCCAGGGCGTTACCGGTGCGGCCATTCTGGGAAACACCGGCGGCGTGGCCCCCGGCTCGACCGACCCCAACGCCAACTTCTCGTACTGAGCCGCCGTGCCCCGAGACGAACTTCACCCCCCCCGCGAGCAGAGCCACACCCAAGGACCACACCGATGACCCGCCAGCACCTCATCGCAGCGTTCGCCACCCTGGCCCTGATCGCCACCGCCGGCCCGCTCACCGCCGGCCCGCTCACCCCGCCAGTCGGACCGGTTGCGCCCACCGGCAAAACGACACAGGAGGTCTTTGACAAGGTCGCCGCGGTCGAGAGCCGCATCGCCATCAACGCGACCAACACGCCGGGCGACGCCGACAGCCTCTTCAAGATCACCGTTCCCGGCTCGTACTACCTCACCGGCAACGTGACCGGCGTAGTCGGCAAGCACGGAATTGAGATCACCGCCGGCAACGTCACGCTCGACCTCGGCGGTTTTACGCTCACTGGCTTTACCGCGATGGGGAACTTCGACGGCGTCAGTGTCACGACTCCTGCTTTGGGCAGCATCACGGTGCTCAACGGCTCGTTCCGCAACTGGGGCGACGATGGCGTTGATCTAGGGACTTGGAACGCGGTCAACTGTCGCATCGAGGGCGTCCACGTTGTCAATAGCGTGGGCAACGGTGTGGTCACCGGCTTCGGGACTATCGTCTCTAACTGCTCGGCCTCCTTCAACGACGTGAGCGGCATCAGCACCGCCGACAACTGCGTCGTCTTGAACTGCATCACGTTCTACAACAGCATTAACGGCATCGTGACCGGCCCCGGCAGTGCTGTATCGTACTGCTCGGCGTATGCGAACACTGTCAGTGGAATCGCTACAAGTCTGGGAAGCACCGTCGTGAACTGCTCCGCGTACAACAACTCCGGTGGCGGTATCTCCGTCAGCGGTGGCTGCGCGGTTTCCAACTGCACGGCGTACAGCAACACCGGCGACGGCATTACCGCCCTCGACGGCAGTACCGTTACGAGCTGTACGGTCAACAATAACGAAGCCCGCGGCATCGGCGCTGCCAACGGGTGCCAGATCACCAGGTGCACAACCCGCAACAACGCGCTCGACGGGATCAGCGTCAACTTTTCTTCCACCGTGACGGGCAACACCTGCAACGGTGACGGGACCGCCGCAGGCAACCAGGGCGGCATCCGCGTGCTGGGACAGGCCAACCGCATCGAGGGGAACAACGTCACCTACGCCGATCGTGGGCTGCTCGTTGACTCCGGTGGCAACGTGATCATCCGCAACACAGTAAAGGGTTGCACGCTCAACTGGAGCATCGTGGCAGGGAACGCTTACGGGGCCATTGTGGCCACGCCGGCTGGAGCCGCCGTGAGCGGCAATACTGCGGCCGCAGCGCTGGGAACGACCGACCCGGACGCGAACTTCACGTACTGAGCCACCTCTTCTGCCCAGCACTCCCATCCCCATCACCAAGGACCCCACCCATGACCCGCCAGCACCTCGTCGCCGCATTCTCCGCCCTCACGATCATCGCCACCGCAAGCCCGCTCACCGCCGGCCCGCTCACCCCCCCCGCCGGACCGGTGGCCCCAACTGCCAAGCCGCTGAGCGAGGTCGAGCCGCGCATCGCCATCAACGCCACCAACACGCCAGGCGACCTCAACTCTGTGTATCGCATCAACAGCCCGGGCTCATACTACTTGACGCGGGACGAGGTCGGCGCTCTCAATAAGTGGGGCATCTATGTCGCCGCGGATGACGTCACCATTGACCTCAACGGCTTCACCTTCCGAGCCGGCGCCAGCACTCGCGCAGCCATCACGTACGCGCCCGGGATTACGGCGGTGCGAACGACGATCAAGAACGGAACGCTCACCGGCTGGGGGCTCGCGTGCATCTCGCTCAACACCGGCAGCGGCGCCGGCCTGCAGAGCATCATCGAGAACGTCCGCATTGCCTCGATCAGCGGTCGCGGGATCGACGTGGGCGACCATTCCATCATCCGGCACTGCAACATCGACTCCACAGCCACAGAGTCCATCTTCGCGTTCGCTTCGCTCATCGAATCCTGCGTCGTCCGCTCTTCGGGATCCACCGGCATCCATGCAAGCAATCGCTCGATCGTGCGCGATTGCCGGGTGACCAACTCGGTGACCGGGATCTCCGTCTCGACCGGCTCAATCGTTCGCGACTGCCTCTCGTCGACCAACTCGGGTACCGGCTTCAGCGTCGATGGTGGAAGCTCGATCATCGGCTGCACCGCGGTCAACAACGTCGGCGACGGCATCATCCTCGGCAGCGCCAGCCTCGCGCTGAACAACGTCTGCCAGGGCAACGGCGCTGGCGCCGGGATTGGCGCGGGCATTCGCACCTTCTCATCGACGATCGATTGCCGCATCGAAGGCAACACGCTCACCGCCAACGACCGCGGCCTGAACATCGAGGGTGCCGGCAGCGTGATCATCCGCAACTTCGCGTCGGGCAATACCACCGTGAACTGGCAGATCGCAGCCGGCAACGCCTATGGAGCAATCGTCGCCACACCCGCCGGTGCCGCCGTCAGCGGCAACACCGCTGCTGCTGCCCTCGGCTCGACCGACCCCAACGCGAACTTCACGTTCTGAGTCTTTATTGCATTCGCTCGTTTCACCCCGTCAACTGTATGTGCAAGGACTTCACCATGACCATCCGCCGTCGATGCATCGCCGCCCTTGCCGTGCTTGTTCCACTGGCCTTCGCCTCGGTGCTGAGCGCCGGGCCGCTCACGCCCCCCGCCGGGCCCGTGGCTTCAACCCCGGGGCCGGAGCCCCGCACCGCCATCAACGCGACCAACACACCTGGCGACACCGACTCGATCTTCAAGATCACCCTGCCCGGGTCCTACTACCTCACCGGCAACATCACCGGCACGCTCGGCAAGCACGCCATCGAGATCGAAGCCTCCGGCGTCACGATCGACCTCAACGGCTTCGATCTCGTCGGCACCCCCGGCATGGGCAACTTCAACGGCGTCTGCACCACCGCGCTGCAACTCACCAACATCACCGTCCGCAACGGCTCCGTACGCAACTTCGGTGGCCGCGGCGTCGACCTGAGCACCTCCCCCGTCACCGGCGCCCTGATCGAGAACATCCGCGCCAGCGGCAACCTCGTCGGCGGGCTCTCCGTCGGCGTTTACAGCATCGTCCGCAACTGCACCGCCGTCAACAACACCGGCAACGGCATCTCCACCGGCGTGGGGTGCACGGTCTCCTCCTGCACCGCCTCGGTCAACACCGCCAACGGGATCTCCGTCAACTCCAGCACCGTGGTTTCCAACTGCTCCGCCCGCTCCAACGGCTCCAACGGCATCTCCGGGCTGGACGGGGTGGTCGTCACCGACTGCACCGCCTCGTTCAACACCGGCAACGGGATCATCGCCTTCTTCGGTTGTACATTCACCAACTGCGTTGCCTTGAACAACTCGAGCAACGGCATCTCCGTCGGCATCGGAAGCAAAGTCTCGAACTCCTCCGCCTACAACAACACCACCAACGGTTTCCAAGCGACCTCGGGCGTGGTCATTTCGCACTGCACCGCGTACGACAACGGTACCAACGGCATCTCCGCAACCAGCGGCTCGGTCATTTTCGCCTGCTCAGCGCGAGCCAACGGTGCCATCGGCATCGTTTGCGCCGATGGCTCAACCATTTCCTCGTGCACGGCCGCGTTGAACATCCTCAGCGGGATCGTCGCGACAAGCGACTGCCAGTTCCTCAATAACACCTGCGACAACAACGGCAACGGCGGTGACGGCGCGGGCATCTTCGTCACCGGGGCCGACAACCGCCTCGAAGGCAACACCTGCACCGATAACGACCGCGGCATCGACATCGACGGGACCGGCAACATCGTCATCCGCAACACCTGCTCGGGCAACATCACCAACTGGGATATCGCCGCCAACAACGCCGTGGCGCCGATCTTCGTCACGACCAACAACGCCGCCGCCATCACCGGCAACACCTACACCGGGAGCCTCGGTAACACCGACCCCAACGCCAACTTCACCTTCTAACTTCATTTCGAGAGTTTCGCCCCGCACGTTCCGCTGCGTCATTTCCGCACGCCCCACGAGGAGTCACCAATGCGCACCAACCCGCTCGCCGTACTTTCCGCCCTCTGCATCGCTTCCACCGCATTCGCCGGCCCGCTTTCGCCCCCCGCGGGTCCGGTGGCTTCCACCCCCGGGCCTGAGCCGCGCACCGCCATCAACGCCACCAACACCCCGGGCGACGCCGACTCGGTCTTCAGAATCTCTCAGCCCGGGTCGTACTACCTCACGGCCAACGTGATCGGCCAAACGGGCAAGTCCGGCATCGAGATCGCCGCAAACGACGTCACCCTCGACCTCAACGGCTTCACCGTTGACGGTCAGAACATCGTCGGCGCACTCAGCGGGATCGTCGTCGACGGCGTTCTCGACAACACCGTTGTCAGAAACGGCCGCGTCGTTCGTTGGCCGGGCAGCGGCATCAACATCGACGGCCCCGGCTTCGACCCCGGCCGCCGTGTCGAGAACATCATCGCCCGCAGCAACGGCCCTATCGGTATCAACGCCGGCGATTCCGCGAGCATCATCGACTGTTCCGTCCTCGAGAACGCTGGCTCGGGCATCGTCAGTTCCTCGAGTTCCGTCATCCGCGGGTGTACCGCGCGCTCCAACGCCGCCTCTGGTATCTCCGCCGGCATCGGCGGCTCGATCGAAAACTCCGTCGCTCGGACCAACGGCGGGCCCGGGTTCATCGTCGGAACCGCCACCACCATGCTCAACTGCTCGTCGATCGAGAATGCCGGCGTCGGCATCAGCGCCGGCGGCTCCTCACTCATCTCTCTCTGCACCGCTCACGACAACAACGGCGGGGGTATCTCCGTCTCAACGGGTGTCACCGTTCAGTCGTGCGTCGCCGGTAACAACACCGGCGCCGGATTCACCATCACAACCGGGTGCTTATTGACCGACAGCACCGCGTTCAACAACACCGCCCAGGGAGCTCTCGTCACGGGCACCGGTGCGAGCGTGCGAAACAACACCTTCCGAAGCAACGCCATCGGCGGCGTCTTCGCGAATATCGCCGTCAGCGGGAACGACTGCCGCATCGAAGGCAACACCTGCACCGGCGCCGACTTCGGCGTGCAAGTCACCGGCACTCGGAACCTCATCATCGCCAACTCCTCCGCCGGCGCCCAGGTCAACAACTGGGACTTCGCCGCCAACAACATCTACGGCCCCATCGTCGACCGCTCCGCCGTCGCCACCGCCGCCGTCGCCGGCAACTCCGCCGCCTCCACCACCGGTACCACCGACCCCCATGCCAACATCACCCACTGACGAACCGCCCGCCGCATCCGTTGCCTCGCCGAGCACGATCTAAACGAGCTTCGCCCATCTTCCCTTCCTCGCTCCTCCCCACCCCCCCCTCCTTCCTCAACTGCCGGTCGTCCTCCCAGACCTTCGCGCTCACGAGAAGATGCCCAAAGTTGATCGTAACGACCCCAAGGGTTTGCCCTTGGTTTTCGGCGTTTTCAGCCTCCATCGCGGCATCCGCCGCTTTTCCAAACATCCTTAGAGGCACCGGATTTCTGCCGACTGGTAATCTCGCGCAACCGGCACCGGCGCATTCTCGCGCCGTGTTTCCATTCGCACCGGCCCTGTCTTCACGCATCAGGTCCGTCGGTCAAGTGGACGACCGTTCGCTCAGACAATCGTGGGAGTTGCTCCATGACATTCCGCTCGCTCGTCGTGTTCGTCTGTGTTGTTTTGGCCTCGCACGCCGCCGCGGTCTTTGCCCAACCGATGACGACGTCGTTCACCTATCAGGGTGAACTCCAAACCTCCGGTCAACCGGCATCGGGAACGTTCGATCTGCGCTTCCGACTTTACGACGCCGCCGGCGGCGGTTCGCAGATCGGCTCCGACATCTGCCGGAACGACCTGGTCATCACCAACGGGCGCTTCGTGGTCAACCTTGACTTCGGCGACGTCTTTGCCGGGCAGAAACGCTTCCTCGAGATCGACGTACGCCCCGACGCCGGCGCGGACTGCACCATCACCACCGGGTTCGAGACACTGGCCCCGCGACAGGAACTCACGGCCTCACCCAACGCGACCTTCGCGCTCAGCGCCTCAGTCGCTGCCACCGCGGGCAACGCGCTGACACTCAACGGGCAAAACCCCGCCTTCTATCAGAACGCCGCCAATCTCACCGGCACGCTCAGCGACGCGAGGCTTTCCGGCAACGTCGCACGGCTCAACTCCGATCAGACCTTCACCGGGCAACTGACCCTCTCCAACTCGCTGAACATCTTCAACGGGGCCTTCTCCGGGAACGGCGCGGGGCTGCTCAACCTCGACGGCGCCAACCTTCAGCCCGGCACCCTCACGCGCAGCCGCGTCGCGCCGGATATCGAAAGCGTCCTCAGCCAATGGACTTCCCTGCCCTCTGTGCCCCCAACTCAGGACGCCTCGGCCTGGGGCAGCAACTTCTTCGGTCAGACCAATCTTCCCGCGCTGCCCATCGGTCAAAGCTACACCAAGATCTCCGCAGGGAGAACCCACACACTCGCCCTGCGCAGCGACGGCACAATCGTGGGCTGTGGCTCCAACGATGACGGTGAGCTCAACGCGCCGGCCCTCCCCAACGGTGTGGTCTACACCGCCGTCGCCGCCGGCGATACCTTCAGCCTCGCACTCCGCAGCGACGGCACCATCGCGACCTTCGGAGCGAACGTGAGCGGCCAGCTCAATGTCCCGGCGCTCCCGCCCGGGGTCACGTACACCGCGGTCTCCGCCGGTCAGCAGCACAGCCTCGCACTCCGCAGCGACGGGATTGTTGTGGGCTTCGGAAGCAACCTCGACGATCGGATCACCGTCCCCGCCTTGCCGCCCGGCGTGACCTACACCGCGATTTCCGCCGGGTTCAACCACAGCCTCGCTTTGCGCAGCGACGGGGTCATCGTGGGGTTCGGAAGCAACACGGACGGGCAAACCACCGCCCCCGCGCTTCCTCCGACGGTCTCCTACACCGCCATCTCCGCAGGTGGGAACCACAGCCTCGCACTCCGCAGCGACGGCACCGTTGCGGCCTTCGGAAGCAACGCTCAGGGCCAGCTCGACATCCCCTTGTTCAACCCGCCCCTGACCTACACCGCCATCTCCGCAGGTGGGAACCACAGCCTCGCACTCCGCACCGACGGTGTGATCATCTCCTACGGATTCAACGGCAACGGGCAACTCAACGTTCCCCTGCTGCCGAGTGATCAGGTCTATGTCGCCATCAGCGCAGGCTTTAACCACAGCACGGCGTTGCGATTCCGCGCCACCACCGTGCCTCCGGCGTTGCAGTCGCTCTCCACCGTCGCCATCGGCTCCGCACCCCGCCCAAGCACCGGCGGCCTCAGCGTTCAATCCTCCATCCGCGTTGACGGTGCCGGTGCCAATGCCGGAACGCTCGACCACGCACTGCTCTTCGGCAACGAGGTCGCCCGCGTCGGCATCGCTTCCAACCAGGCGCAAGGAACAAATCTCGAAGGGCTCGATCTCATCACCGCCGGCGTGCCACGATTGAGAGTCTACGCCTCCGGCTTCGTCGAGGTTCCCTCGACCTTCACCGCAGTCACGGTCTCTGCCAACACGCTCCTCGGATCGGGCAGCAGCATCACCAATCTGAACGCCTCCAACATCGCCTCGGGGACCATCGCCAACGCCCGCACCACCGCCAGAACCACCAACGACCCCAACTCACTCGTCCTCCGCGATCTCTCGGGCAACTTCGCCGCCGGCACCATCACCGCCTCCTCATTCGCAGGCTCCGGCGCTTCGCTCACAGGCCTGAACGCCTCCAACCTCTCCACAGGCACCATCCCCAACGCCCGCACCACCGGCGTCGCAACCAACACGCCCAGTTCACTCGTTCTCCGCGACGCATCGGGCAACTTCGCCGCCAACGCCGTCACCGCTTCCTCGTTCGTCGGTTCCGGCGCGTTGCTCACGGGTCTCGATGCCTCCAACATCTCCGCTGGCACGCTCCCCAACGCCCGCACCACCGGCGTCGCAACCAACACGCCCAACACCCTCGTCCTCCGTGATGCCTCGGGCAACTTCGCCGCCAACGCCGTCACCGCCACCTCCTTCGCCGGTTCCGGCGCTTCGCTCACAGGCCTGAACGCCTCCAACCTCTCCACAGGCACCATCCCCAACGCCCGCACCACCGGCGTCGCAACCAACACGCCCA
>Ga0068877_10005001_pt1 | contig 10253 bp, 9 predicted proteins | sample NOAtaG_FD_66437 | JGI IMG/M metagenome (GOLD analysis project Ga0068877, IMG submission 66437) | Freshwater lake microbial communities from Lake Erie, under a cyanobacterial bloom - NOAA_Erie_Diel6S_1000h metaG | ecosystem: Environmental > Aquatic > Freshwater > Lake | place: USA: Ohio, Lake... | reverse complement strand
CCCATGCCGCCGCCGGACATGCCGCCCAGCATCCAGAATCCCCAGAAGTCCTGGCCGAAGTCGGCTTCGCAACGTGCGATGACCTGCTCGGTGAAATGGTTGGAGGCCCACGGGATGATGGCCTGGAGGGGCTGTCGGAAGTTGCGCGTCGTCGCCGCACCCAACGCACGGATGTCCCCACGACGCAGGGCCGAGATCACCTCGTCGAGCACCCCGAGGGCGTCCTGGCGCGCCCGCCATTCCGCCGGGGAACGCAGCAGGTACTTCTCGGTGACCATCTCCAGGATCGGACCGACGTTCTGCGCCATGCCGCCGTGGACCACGACCAGCGAATCCATCAGCGCCCGCCGCGCGGAATCCGGGATCTCGTCGCGCGAATAGACGTGGTGCACCGGCATCAGCCGGCCGCGCGACACACCCCATTCGGGATCGTCCTCGCCCGCCGGCACGCCGGTGATGAGCTTGATTCCCGGCCAGACGCCACCGGAGTCCTGCCATCCGCCACCGGAGCCGCCGAGCCATTCGCCGAGGAGCGCCCGGGCCAGGACCAGCCGGCGTTCGGACTCCTCCAGTGGCCCGGTCAGCGAGGCCGCCTGGCCCGTGGCCCGCATGCAGACGCTGATGAGGGAACCCAGCAGGTTGGTGCTGACCGCGAGACGCGAGCCCTTGGGGATGTCGTTGACGCACGAGCAGATCTCCAACCCGAGGCCGGGGCCGACCACGCGGGCGAGCAGTTCCTCGAGGGATTGTCCGGAGCCCTCGATTCCGGGCGGGACGATGCCCGAGGCGATCACCGCGGCCTTGAGCAGGCCGAGGTAGTCGCGGGCGAAATCGAACACGTCGCCCAACGAGGTCAGGTCCGCCGTGGCGCCCAGGTCGACGGAGGTCAGCCTCAGGACGGGCTCCTCGATCACCCGGAGCCAGGCTCCCACCGGAGGACGCGGCGCCGCGTCACGGCCGTGCACACCGAGGTCGACCGAGATGTTCAGCACCTTCGCGCCCTCCGGGTAGTCCATCCCGAGGAAGAAGATGTCCGACCAGGCCGAATGGGTGAGGTCCATGCGGACCGGCGTCTGCTCGCGCAAGATGGGGAAGGTCCCGTCGGAGGACCGTATCCGGAGTTCGGGCCGGAGGCGGAGCGGTTGGTCGGCCGGATGTCCCATGCGGAACATCCACTGGTTGCCACGGACGGTCCGGACGCTCCGCCGGACCTGGTCGGCCAGCGTCTGGAAGGCAAGCCGGTGGTACGAGGCCGCCAGCGCCGAACAGAGGCCGTCCGAAGGGCCGTTCTCCTCCTGGGCGGCGAGGAAGGTGTCGATCGCCTCCTCGAAGCGTCGTCCAAGCAGGTGCTCGAAGCCGTGGAACGGGATCAACGTCCCGGAACCCGCCGGGGACAGGCGGGTCGGCAGGTGGAAACGGTGGAGTGCCGCGAGGAAGAACAGGGCCCTCACCCGCTCGTATAGGTTCTCGGCACCGCGCCGGAAGGCATCCAAGGCACGGCCCGCCTCCAGCAGCTCGGCCGCCTCGCGACCTTCGGCCCATGCGTCGAGGGAACGGTTTCGGACCGCCGGATCCGGAGAGGTGATCTGGGCGACGAGAGGGTGTTCGGTCACGCGGAGTCACCTTCCGCGATTCCAGTCTCCGAGGTCAACGGCCACGGAGTCCACCCCGGGACTCGCCTTCGCCGGTCCCGGCCCTTCAACCTCCGCGCATGGCCCATATCCACGAGAAGATCGATTTCACCGTGGCGCTCCTGATCGTCGAGGGACCCAGGGTCCTCGTGATCCACCACCGCAAGCTCGGCAGATGGCTTCCCGTCGGCGGGCACGTGGAATTGGACGAGGATCCGGAGCAGGCGGCGTTGAGGGAGGCGCGGGAGGAGACCGGCCTCGAGGTGGAGCTGGTGGGGGAACGTCCACCCACGACCGAGCCGGGCACCCGCGCCCTCATCGCGCCGAGGTTCCTCGACGTCCATCGCATCTCCGCCACCCACGAGCACATCGGCATGATCTACTTCGCGCGGCCGCGTTCGGGCTCGTTGACCCTGGCCGCGGCGGAACACCACGACATCCGCTGGTGCACCGCGGACGAACTCGACCGCCTGGAGCCGCCGATGAGTGGCGCGGTCCGGTGGTACTGCCTGAAGGCCTTGGAGGAGCTGTCGTCCGTGGGCAACGATTCCCGGCGGAACCCGTAACCGCCTCGTATCCCTCGCTGTCTGCGACCGTCGAAGCTCAATCCAACACTCAGATCGACATGAAAGCCCTTCACACACTGCTCCATGGCGGCCGGATCTCCGGACTTTGCGCCATCCTCGCCGTCTCCACCGTCCTGAGCCCGGCCCAGGCCCAGAACGACAACCCGCGCCCCGACCGCCAGGGCGGAGGCCAAGGCGGACCCGGCGGACCCGGCGGACGTGGGAACTGGGATCCGGCCCAGATGCAGCAGCGCATGATGGAACGGCTCCGCGAGGAGCTCGGCTTCACCGACGAGACCGAGTGGAAGGCGATCCAGCCGCTGGTCCAGAAGGTGTTTGAGAACCGCGTCTCCGGCGCGGCCGGCATGGGCCGACTGATGGGACCAGGCCGTCGCGGCGGCAACGACCAGGGCGGCGGCGGTGGCCGTCGTGGTGGATTCGGCGGATCCAGCCCCGAGGCCGAGGCCCTCCAGAAGACCATCGACGACAACGCCCCGGCGGCCCAGATCAAGGACGCCCTGGCCAAGTACAAGGCCTCGCAGAAGGCCAAGCAGGAGAAGCTGGAAGCGGCCCAGAACGACCTGCGCAAGGTCCTCACGGTGAAACAGGAGGCGGCCGCCACCCTGCTCGGCCTGCTCAACTGAGCCGGACGCCCCGCGCCCATCCGCCCCGAGGAACCCGATGCCCGTCGCCGCCAATCCCGTCTCCGAAACCGCCTCCGACCTCCAGCCGCTGCTGGACGGGATGGTGACGGCACGCCAGTTGTCCGTCGGCGACCGCGACGAGTTCCTCAGGTCGGGGAAGGCGGCCGCCGGCGAAGCCGAAGTCCTGCGGTGGCTGGCACCGGAATATGGGCTGGAGTACTCCTCCCTCGACGCCGTGGAACCGGGTCGGGAACTGCTCGCGCAGTTCCCCGCCCGGGTCCTGATGCGGGAGGAACTCCTGCCGCTGCGCCGGAACGGAGGGACGGTCGAGGTGGCCACGAGCCGCCTGTTCAACACCCAGGGGTTCGACGCCCTGAAGACGCTCACCGGACTGCGCCTGCATCCGGTGCTCGCGCCCACCGAGGCCATCCAGCGCGAACTCAAGAAGCACCTCGGCGTCGGCGCCGACACCATCGGCACCCTCGACGAGGAGAAGTCGATCCAGATCGTCGACGAGGGCGCCGAGGACAACAACCTCGACTCCGACGGCCAGGACGAGGCGTCCATCATCCGCTTCGTCAACCAGGTGCTGAAGGACGCCATCGAACTGCGCGCCTCGGACATCCACCTGGAACCGTTCGAGGACGAGTTCCGCATCCGGTACCGGATCGATGGCGACCTGCAGGAAATCCCCGTGCCGGCGCAGCTGAAGCAGTTCCAGCCGGCCATCGTCTCCCGCGTCAAGATCCTCAGCCACCTGAACATCGCGGAGAAGCGCCTGCCGCAGGACGGACGCATCAAGGTCCGCATCGACTCCGCCGACGTGGACATCCGCGTCTCCATCATCCCCATGCTCCACGGCGAGGCCGTGGTCATGCGCCTCCTGCGCCAGAACTCCTCCCTGCGCGGACTCGGCGACATCGGGATGGCGAAGCGGGACCTCGACTGCTTCCGTCGGGTGCTCGGACTTCCCCACGGCATCATCCTGGTCACCGGCCCGACCGGCAGCGGCAAGACGTCGACGCTCTACACGGCCCTCAACGAGATCAACGACGCCGTCCGCAAGATCATCACCATCGAGGACCCCGTCGAATACCAGCTCAAGGGCGTCAACCAGATCCAGGTCTCGGAAAAGGCCGGCCTCTCGTTCGCCCGCGGTTTGCGCTCGATCCTGCGCCACGATCCCGACGTGGTCCTGATCGGCGAGATCCGCGACCAGGAGACCGCCCAGATCGCCGTGCAGGCCTCGCTCACCGGCCACCTGGTCTTCTCCACGCTCCACACCAACGACGCCCCGGGTGCTTTGACGCGTCTGGTGGACATGGGTGTCGAACCCTACCTGGTGGCCTCCTCCCTGGAGGCGGTCCTCGCGCAACGCCTTGTCCGCGTGCTCTGCAAGAAGTGCAAGACTCCCGACCTGAGCCCGACCGCCGCGGCCTTCAAGTCGCGGCTCGGCCTTCCCGCTGACGCCGTGCTCTACCAGGCCAACGGCTGCCGGGACTGCCGCGGGATCGGCTTCCTAGGACGCCACGCCATCTTCGAATGGATGGACACCGACGAGAACATCCGCTCGATGATCCTCTCCCGCGCGTCGACCGACAGGGTCCGCGACGCGGCCCGCCGCGCCGGGATGCGGACCTTGGCCGAGGACGGCTGGCGGTTGGTCGCACAGGGCATCACCACCGTGGAGGAGGTCCTCAGCGTCACCACGGCCAAGGAGACCGAACAGGCCACGCCCGCCGCGTCACCCGACGCCCCGTCGGCGGCCGAGATCGCGGTGAACCGGAAGTAGCCCCGGCATGCCGACCTTCCAGTACAAGGCCCTCCGTGCCGACGGCGGGATCGCCGAGGGCGCCATCGACGCCGGCGGACGCCCGGACGCCCTGCGCCAGATCCAGTCGCTCGGGCTCAGGCCTCTGCGCCTCACCGAGAAGCCGGGCAAGGACGGCAAGTCGCGTCCCGCCGCATCGGGTACAGCCAACGCCACCACCGGCTTCGGTTCCGGCAAGGTCTCCTCGAAGGAGCTCGAGACCTTCACCCGGCTCCTCTCCAGCCTGCTCTCCGCCGGCGTCCCGCTGAGCCGGGCCCTGGTCATCCTGGGCAAGGAGGCCTCGTCCCCGGCCGCCGCCGCGAAGTGGCGGGAAGTCCACGACCTCGTCGTCGACGGCATGTCGCTCGCCGATGCCATGGCCCGTTCCCCGGAGACCTTCCCCAAGGTCTACACCGCCATGGTCCAGGCCGGCGAGGCGGGCGGCTTCCTCGACCTCGTCCTCGCCCAGATCGCCGACTTCCAGTCCCGTGAGAAGGACCTGAAGTCGAAGGTCGCCACCGCGATGATCTATCCGGCGGTGCTGCTGATGCTCGCCCTGATCATGTTGGGCGTGCTGCTCGTCTTCTTCATCCCGAAGTTCCAGACGGTCTTCGCCAGCGTGAAGGGTTCCCTGCCGCTGATCACCCAGCTGATCATCGCCACGAGCCGCGGACTCCGGGAGTACGGGCTCGTCTTCGTGGTGGCCGGCCTGGGGGCGTTCTTCGGACTGCGGACCTGGTTCACCTCCGAAAAGGGACGCCGTTCCTGGGAGGGCATGCTTCTGGATGCGCCGGTGGTCGGAAACCTCCTCGCCCAGTTCGCCATGGCCCGGTTCTGCCGCATGCTCGGCACCCTGCTCGGGGCCGGCGTGCCCCTCGTCCAAGGCCTCAACGTCGCCCGCAAGTCCATCGGCAACCAGATCCTCGTCGACGCCGTCGCCGAATCGATCGAGAAGGTCCAACAGGGCGGCCGGCTCGGCCAGAGCCTCGCCGAATGCCGCACGCTCTTCCCCGGTTCCGTGATGGAGATGATCTCCGTCGCCGAGGAGAGCGGCCACCTCGACAAGGAGCTGGTCCGCATCGCCAACGTCACCGAGGGCGAACTCGACCGCCAGCTCAAGACCGCCGTCGCCCTCGCGGAACCCCTCATGCTCTTCATGATCGCCGGATTCATCGGCATCATCTTCATCGGCATGCTCCTGCCGGTGTTCTCGCTCCAGGACAACATCAAGTAAGCCACCGACCCGACCCGAATCGTCCACACCTCCCCATGAAGATCCCCGCCTCCACCAGCGCCCCGGAATCCCGTCGCCGGCGACACGGCTTCACCCTCGTCGAGATGCTGCTGGTGATCACCATCATCGGCATCCTCGCCGCCCTGGTGATCCCCAAGATGATGGGTCGCTCCGAGCAGGCCCGTCAGGCCGCCGTCCGCGCCGACATCGCCGCGGTCAAGACCGCCCTCGACGCCTTCGAGGTCGACAGCGGCTTCTACCCCAAGAACATCAACGACCTCCTCCAGGCGCCCCGCGACGCGAAGAACTGGCGCGGACCCTATCTGGACAAGATCCCGCAGGACCCGTGGGGCAACGCGTACACCTACGCCTACCCGGGACGCCACAACGCCAACTCCTTCGACATCTCCTCGTCCGGACCCGACGGGAAGACCGGCACCGACGATGACATCGGCAACTGGACGGCCAAGTGACCGGGGAGCGCGGGACGGGTTCACGCTCATCGAGCTGGTCCTCGTCCTCGCCCTCCTCGTGATCGCCGTCTCCATCGTGTCGCCGCGCATCTCCGGCTTCATCCGCGGCCGGGCGATCCATTCCGAGGCCCATCGTCTGTACTCGCTGCTCCGTGCCGGCCAGGCCCGGGCGATCTCGGACGGGATGCCCGCCATGGTCTGGCTCGACGCCGCCGCGGGACGCTACGGCATGGCCACGGAGACCCCGGCTGGGAAGTCGGATCCGAAGGAACTCGAGTTCATCGCCGACGAAACCCTCCGCATTTCCGTAACCACGGGCACCGGCACCTCGGTCACTTTCCGCGACCGCCCCGCCGTCCGATGGCTTCCCGATGGAACCGCGGATGAGGGCAGTCCCGGCCGGGTCGAGCTGAGGGACGCGCTGGGCACGTCCCTGTGGCTGGTGGAAGCCGCCGACCGACGCGGATATGAGATCCAGAACGCAACCAACTAGACACCGCCGCTCCGGCTTCACGCTGGCCGAGCTGCTGGCGTCGCTGCTGTTCCTGGCGATCGTCATCCCGGCCGCCGTGCAGGCGCTGCGCGTCGCCAGCCTCTCGGGCACCGTCGCCGCAAGGAAGGGGGCCGCCGCGCGGATCGCCGACCGCGTCCTCAACGAGAGCCTCGTCCTCACCAACTGGTCCAACGCCTCCCAACGTGGAACCACCCGCGAGGGGAACATCGAGTACCGCTGGTCGCTGAGCCGTTCCAACTGGAACCTCCCCGACCTCCAGGTGCTCACCGCCGAGGTCACCTTCGCCGCCCAGGGACGCGACTACGCCGTGCGGCTCTCCACCCTGGCCGATGTCGCCGACCTGAATCCCGGCGCCTCCTCCTCCACCCTTTCCGCCACCTCCTCCCGTTGAACGTCCGGAATTCCATCGGGACGACAGGTCTGGGCGAACGGGCCCGGCACGGGTTCACGCTCATCGAGCTGATCCTCGCGATCGGGCTCGCGGCGATCGTGCTGGTCGCCGTGAACGGCGCCTTCTTCGGCGCGGTGCGGCTCCGGAACAGGACCGCGGAGACCATCGACGCGGCCGCGCCGCTCGACCAGGCCGCGGAGATCCTGCGCCGCGACCTGTCCTGCGCCGTCGCCCCCAAGCCGGACGGCGTCATGTCGGGCGCCTTCCGGGCCGGCAACGTCTCCGCCCTCGGCCTCGGACAACCCGTCCAGCTCGAGTTCCACACCGCGACCGCCGTCATGGACCGCACCCAACCCTGGGGCGAGGTCCAACGCGTGGCCTACGGGCTCCGCGGCAACGGCAACTCCAGGGACCTGTACCGCTCCGTCACCCGCAACCTCCTCACCCTCGGCACCCCCCAGACCGAGGACCAGCTCGTACTCCGCGACGTCTCCCAGTTCCGCGTCCAGTGCTTCGACGGGGCGATGTGGACCGAGACCTGGGACACGTCGGACACCGCCGCCCTGAGCACGAACCTCCCGTTGGCCGTCCGGCTCCAGATCCAGCGCGGCGCCAACTCCGACCCTTCCAACCCGACGGAACTCCTCGTCCCGGTACGCGTGGTCGCCCGGAACATCTCCAACACCACCCTCTGAGCTATTGAGGACCACGGCTCCATCAAGTCCCGAGAGCGCTCCCCGGAAGCGGGGGTCGGTGCTGATCCTCGTGCTCTGGATGTCCGTCGGCCTGGTGGCGTTGGCCCTGTACTTCGCGGACACCATGACCCTCGAGCTGCGGGCCTCGGCCAACCGGGCCGCGGGCCTCGCCGCCGAACAGGCCATCGAGGGAGCGTCCCGCTACGTGGCCTGGTCGATCCTCAACCTCTCCACCAACGGGGTCATCCCGACCAACTCCCTCTTCCGCTGCGAATCCCTTCCGATCGGCGAGGCCAGGGTGTGGATCATCGGCCGCGACACGCCGCCGACACTGAACGTCACCGCCACCCAACCCGTCTTCGGGCTCGTGGACGAGGCCGGCAAGCTGAACATCAACCGGGCCGGCTCCAACATCCTCGTCTACCTGCCCGGGATGTTCGTCGACGTCGCCCAGGCCGTCGTCGACTGGCGGTCCACCAACAGCACCCTGACGCTGAACTACGGGGCCCTGGGCTACGAGGCCAAGCACGGCCAGTACGAGAGCCTCGACGAACTGCGGCTGGTCCAGGGGATCACGCTCGCCGACCTCGAGGGCGACGACCGCAACCGCAACGGCGTCCAGGACGCCCAGGAGAAGGCGGCCTCCGGGGCCAAGCCCTTCCACCCGGGACTGCTCGACTACCTGACGGTCTACAGCCGCGAGCCGAACACCCATTCCGACGGCACGACGTTGACCAACATCGGCAACCGCGCGCAGCTGCTCGGCCTGCTCAGCACCGCCTTTGGCCAGGCGCGCGCCCAGCAGGTGCTCAACCAGCTGGGATTCCGGGGCAACGCCACGCCGACCATCGCGAGCCCCCTCCAGTTCTACCTGAACAGCGGACTGGGCGAGGACGACTTCGCGCGCATCGCCGGCGAACTGGCCACGTCCACCAACTCCTTCACCTACGGACGGGTCAACGTCAACACCGCCCCCGAGCCCGTGCTCACCGCGTTGTTCATGGGCTCCGGCGTGAACGAGCAGACCGCCACCGGCGCCGCGGAGACGCTCATCAACTACCGCCGCAGCAACCCCGACTCCCTCGGAAGCGTGGCCTGGATCGTCACCGCCCTCGGCCGGAACAGCCCCGTGGTCACCGCCCTCGCCCAACGCGACCGCATCACGACCCGCAGCTTCCAGTACTCCGCCGACATCGCGGCCGTGGGTCCCGAGGGACGCGGCTACCGGCGGGTCCGCTTCGTCTTCGACCTCTCCGACGGCACCCCGAAGATCATCCACCGCCAGGACCTCAGCCGGCTCGGCTGGGCCCTCGGCGACACGGTCCGGGAGAAGCTTCTGGCCGGAAACACCCCATGAACTCAGCCGCCATCTCCGGATTCGGGCGACGAAAACGCCCCACCTCGATCGTCGGTCTCCGGCTCGGAGCCGGACGCCTCGAGGCCGCCCATCTCGTCCGCGCCAACGGATCGCTGCGGATCGTCGCCAGCGTGACCGTGCCGCTGGCTTCCGCGGTACCCTCGACCCCTCCCGAGGCGCTCGGCACCGAGATCCGGACCCACCTCGAGGCCGCGGGCATCCGCGAGCGCCATTGCGTGGTCGCCGTCCCGCCCCGCTGGATCCTCACCGGAAGGACCGAGATCCCCGAGCTCCCGGACGCCGACGCCGAGAGCCTCCTGCAACTGGAGGCCGAACGCTGCTTCTCCACCGACACCGCGGCGTTGCGCCAGGGTTCGTCCCGGTGCGGGCTTCCCGGCGGCAGCCACCACGTGACCCTGTTCGGCGTGGCCGACTCGCCGTTGTCGGGACTCGAGGCGGGCCTGACGAAGGCGGGACTCCGGCTGGAAGGACTCCCGCTGGGAACCCCAGCCCTGGTGCGTCCCCAGGAATTCCGCGACGGACTCCTGCTGATCTCCCTCGAGGACGAACAGGTGATCCTGCTGGTCATGGCCGGTGGCGGCGTCGCCGCGCATCGGACCCTGGAAGGCGATCCGGCCGAGGACGGCTCCCGGCTCGCCCCGCGGCCGGAGATCGTGGCCCGCGAGATCCGCATCACGCTCGGCCAGCTTCCCGACGCGCTCCGCCAACAGGTGACGCGCGCCCGGATCACCGGGCCGTCGGCACCGTCACAGGCCCTCGCCGATGCCCTCGGCGACCGCCTGCGCCAGTCCGGACTGGCAACCGAGGTCGCACCGAACTTCCCGGACGGCGAGCCCGGACCCGGAATCGCCTCCGGAACGCCCGCTTCCATCGCCGTCGCGATCGCGGCCCGGTTCCTGGTGGGGATCCCGTCGCCC
>Ga0068877_10004999_pt1 | contig 10255 bp, 9 predicted proteins | sample NOAtaG_FD_66437 | JGI IMG/M metagenome (GOLD analysis project Ga0068877, IMG submission 66437) | Freshwater lake microbial communities from Lake Erie, under a cyanobacterial bloom - NOAA_Erie_Diel6S_1000h metaG | ecosystem: Environmental > Aquatic > Freshwater > Lake | place: USA: Ohio, Lake... | reverse complement strand
CCCTGGTGCTGCAGCAGGGCAGGGTGGTCGGGCGCGGCTTCAACCAGCCGATCGGCCGCCATGACCCGACCGCCCATGCCGAGGTGCAGGCCCTGCGCGACGCGGCGAGCCACCTGGGCAACTACCGGCTGCCCGGCTGCACCTTGGTGGTGACGCTGGAGCCGTGCGCGATGTGCGCCGGCGCGATCCAGCATGCGCGCATCGCGCGGGTGGTGTTCGGCGCGAACGACCCCAAGACCGGGGCCTGCGGCAGCGTCGTGGACCTGTTCAGGGTATCCCGGCTGAACCATCATGCGCAGGTGACCGGTGGCGTCCTGGCCGCGGAGTGCGGCCAGCTGCTCTCCGCTTTCTTCGCGGCCAGGCGCCAGGCCGCGCGCCCGGAGCCCTCCGATGCCACGGGCTGAACGGCGCGCCGCGGCCGGAAAACCGCGCCCGCCCGAGGCGCCCGCCGCCCGCAGGCGCGCAGCGGCCGCGCAGCCGACACCGCCGCTGCGGCTCGGAATGGTGGCGCCGTCGGGCAACCTGCCCGATCCGACGGTGGTCGACCGCGCCACGGCGCTGTTCACGTCCCGCGGCTGGCAGGTCAGCGCCGGGGACAGCGTGTTCGCCCGCGAGCAGCGGTTCGCCGGGCCGGACGCGCTGCGCGCCGCCGACCTGCAGGCGTTCGCCACCGACCCCGCCGTCGACCTCGTGCTCAGCGCACGTGGCGGCTACGGCATGGTGCGGCTGCTCGACCGGCTCGATTTCCCGGCCATCCGGGCTCGGCGCCCGATCCTGGTCGGCTACAGCGACTTCACCGCGTTCCACCTGGCCTATCTCGCGCACGGCGGCATCAGCTTCGCCGGGCCGGGCGCCAGCGATTTCGCGGCTGCCCACCCGGATCCGTTCACGATCGAGCAGTTCTTCGCGGTGACCGGGCAGGCGTCGCACCAGCTGTCCTTCGATGCGGACGGCGCGCGCCGCCTGCAGGTCGCGGGCCGTCTCTGGGGCGGCAACCTCGCACTGGTGGCCGCGATGGCCGGCACCCGCTGGATGCCGCCGGTGAAGGGCGGCATCCTGTTCCTCGAGGACGTCAACGAGAGCGCCTACCGGATCGAGCGCATGCTCTACCAGCTGTTCCACGCCGGGATCCTCCAGCGCCAGCGCGCGATCCTGCTCGGCAGCTTCGAGCCGGTACCGCCGATGGCCAACGACGGTGGTTTCGGGCTGGACAGCGTGATCGCCCATTTCCGGGCCCGGCTGGACGTGCCGCTGTTGACGGGACTGCCATTCGGCCATGTCGTGCGCAAGGCGACCCTGCCGGTGGGAGCACCCGCGGTGCTTTTGCTGGCGCGGGGTACCGCCCACCTGTCGTTCGATCGCTATCCGAACCTGGCCCGGGCACGGAGACGCCGCAGCGCAGCGTAGAAGCGACGGATTTTTGCGGCACCTCATGTTGCGCAGCATTGCAGCGCAATGCGGGGGGTTTTTTGCCTACGTCAATGCGGCACGGAGCCTGTGAAATCGCCGGTTGTGCGCTGCGGAACATTGAGCTAGAGTGCTAATTGCTGGGCTCCCGTTCACATGCCCGTGGCTGTCCTCTGGCCTTGTATTCCGGACCTGTTCCGGAGCTTTCAGCGCTCCGACGTTGCTGCGCAACACCGACTGGCGACGCCGTTCACGACCAAGGGAGACTCGGGTGCGCCTGAAAAACAAGGTATCCATCATCACCGGCTCGGCACGCGGCATCGGCCAGTCGACTGCGTTCAAGTTCGCCCGTGAAGGGGCGCGCGTGGTCGTCTGCGACCTGACCCCGGAACTGATCGAGGAAACCGTCGCCACCATCCGCAATGCGGGCGGCGAGGCGATCGGCTGCCTCGTCGACGTGCGCGACATGCATTCCATCCGCAAGATGGTCGATGAAGCGCTGTCGACCTTCGGCCGCATCGACGTGCTGGTGAACAACGCGGGCATCGTCAAGGATGCCCAGTTGAAGAACATGACCGACGACCAGTTCGACCTGGTGATCGACATCAACCTGAAGGGCGTCTACAACTGCACCCGTGCGGTGGTGGACACCATGCTCGAGCAACAGTCGGGCGTGATCCTCAGCACCTCGTCGATCGTAGGCCTCTATGGCAATTTCGGCCAGACGAACTACGCCGCCACCAAGGGTGCGGTGATCAGCATGACCAAGACCTGGGCGAAGGAACTCGGCCGCAAGGGCATCCGCGCCAATGCCGTCTGCCCGGGCTTCATCGGCACCACCATCCTGAATTCCATGCCCGAGCGCGTGCTGCGTGCGATGGAAGAGAAGGTGCCGCTGGGCCGGCTGGGCAAGCCGGAAGAGATCGCCGATGCATTCGCCTTCCTCGCCTCGGACGAAGCGAGCTACATCAACGGCGTCGTGCTGGAAGTCGGCGGCGGCGTGATGATCTGAGGGTCGATCCGATCGTCACGCGGCCCCGGTCGGGATCGTCCCGGCCCAGGTGGCCGCGCCGGCCCGCGCATACTGCCCGGGCAGCCGTACCGATGCACCGAGCGCCGCCGCTGCCGCCCATGGCCAGTGCTTGTTGAAGAGCAGCGCGCGCGCCAGCGCTACCTGGTCGGCGCGCCCCTCGGCGAGGATGGCCTCGGCCTGCACCGCGCCGGTGATCATCCCGACCGCGCAGGTGGGAAGGCCGGTTTCGCGGCGCACCGCCTCTGCGAGCGGCACCTGGTAGCCCGGTCCGACCGGGATCTGCGCCGACGCGGCCACGCCACCGCTGGAGACCGTCACGTAGTCGCAGCCGCGCGCCTTGAGCGCCGATGCATAGGCGACCGCATCGTCGACGCCCCAGCCGCCGTCGGTCCAGTCGCTGCCATGGATGCGCACGCCCATCGGCCGTTCGGCAGGCCATGCCGCGCGCATCGCCTCGAACGTCTCCAGCGGGAAGCGCATACGGTTCTCGAGGCTGCCGCCGTAGGCGTCGGTGCGCCGGTTCGACAGCGGAGAGAGGAAGGTGGACAGCAGGTAGCCATGCGCCGAATGCACTTCCACCAGGTCGAAGCCGAGCTCGGCCGCCCGCTCGGTGGCGCGCACGAACGCCTCGCGCACCGACCGCAGGCCTGCAAGGTCGAGCGCTTCCGGGACCGGCCAGCCGGGCGCGAATGGCAGCGCCGAGGCACCGACCACCGGCCAGGGCGACGCCCCGGCCGCCAGGCTGCCTCGGCCTTCCCACGGCCGTTCACTCGATGCCTTGCGCCCCGCATGGCCGAGTTGCAGCCCGATGGCGATGTCCGAGTGGGCCCGGCAGAACTGCAGCACCCGCGCGAGCGCAGCCGCGTTGTCCTCGCAGTACAGGCCGCTGCAGCCGTGCGTGATGCGCCCCTGCGGCGTGACATGGGTGGCTTCCATCACCAACAGCCCGGCGCCCGACAGCGCGAGGCTGCCGTAGTGCATCAGGTGCCAGTCGTTCATCGATCCATCGACCGCACTGTACTGGCACATGGGCGAGACCTGGATGCGGTTCGCCAGTTCGAGCGAGCGTAGCCGCAGCGGAGAGAACAGGAGGCTCATGGGATCTTCCTCATTCGAAATAGCCGAGCAGCCACCACCAGGCGAAGTTCATCGGCCACAGCAGCAGCAGCGTGAGCAGGGCCTGCACCGGGAACACGCGCGCAGCCTCGCGCACCGGGATGCCGGCGGCGTAGAGCCCGACGATCACCGGCGGCACCTGGTAGGGCAGCAGGATGGTGGAGAAGCCGATGCCGTACAGGAGCAGCACCGTCTTCACGTTCCAGCCGGTGATCGCCGCCAGGTCGCCGGCCAGCGGGCCGAGGACCGCCGGCTGCCCCGGGCTGGTGGCCACCATCGAGGTGAGCGTCGACACCAGCGACAGCATCTGGAAGTTCCAGTAGTCGGCGCCGGGTGCGAGCCCGAGCAGAGATGGCAGCCACGGGCCGACGATGGCCGAGAGTTCGACATGGTCGATCATCGCCGCGACGCCGAGCACCGCGCCGATGTAGAAGAAACCCGACAACTTCACCCGGTCGTTCATCGCATGCACGTCGATGATGCCCAGGCGCGGCAGCAGGCAGGCAAGGCCCGCGCCCAGTCCGATCCAGCCGGGGCGGATGTGGTGCAGGAAGTCGGTCGCCCAGAGCACGAGGGCGCCGCCCAGGATGACCGCCATGCGCCACTCCGCCGCCGACATCGGCGGCAGCGGGGCCGCGGCGGCCGGCGGCCTCACCGTGTCGCGGAACAGCCACTCGACCAGCAGGACGGTCAGGATCGCCTTCGCGAGTCCCTGCACCGGGAAATGCAGCTTGAGGTACTCGAGGTAGAGGATCTGCACCCCGTACATCGACTCGGCCGATCCTGCGAGGACCAGGTTCGGGATGTTCGCGGGCAGGATGGCGGCCCCCACCTGGAAGCTGCCGACCAGCATCACCAGCATGATGCCGGTGAAGCCCTTGCTGCCCGGCGCCAGCCCGAGCCGGTCGCAGAACGCGAGCAGGATGGGCACCATCAGCAGGATCCTGCCGACGGTGGCCGGCATCACGAAGCAGAGCACCGTCGTCACCAGCATCGTGCCGACCAGCGCCCTTCGGTAGGTGCCGCTGAACGCGCCGAGCAGGTGCGAGGCGAGGCGTATGCCCAGGCCGGAGGCGCGAACGGCCTCGGCGATGATCAGGCCGCCGAACACCAGCCACAGCGTGCTGGTGGTGAAGCCGGAGAACACGACTTCGTTCGGGACCACGGCGGTCACGGCGGCCAGGAACAGGAACGCCAGCGCCACGAGGTACTCGGGCACCGCCGCGGTGGCCCACAGGCCGATCGCGAACACCGCCAGCGCCAGCACCTTCAGGGTGGTCGCCTGGCCGGGATCGGACGCAGGCCACAGGAACAGCGTCGTTGCGCCTGCCAGAACCATCAGCGCAAGCGCCTGGGAAACTCGATGCATCCTGAACCGATCCTGGAGTCCGTCGATACGCGTGCGGCCGCCGGGTTCGAGCAGTCCATGCGAACCGGGCGGGCATGTCCGCAGGCTACCGCAGCGGGCAGGGCGGCCGCAACCGTGGCACGGGCCGCGCGGCTATAATCGTCGTCCCTTTCCGTGGCACGCGATTGCGCCGAGGACTCCGATGAGCCAAGCCCCCCTCCTGACCGGTGTCCTTGCACCGGTGATCACGCCGTTCAAGCCCGACCTCTCGCCCGATGTCGAGCGCTACGTGCGGCATTGCAAGTGGCTGCTGGCCAACGGCTGCAGCGGCCTGGCGATCTTCGGCACCAACAGCGAGGCGAATTCGCTGTCCCTCGACGAGCGGCGCATGCTGCTCGAGGCACTGCTCGAGGCAGGCGTCCCTGCGTCGAAGCTGATGCCCGGCACCGGCTGCTGCTCGCTCACCGACTCGGTCGCGCTGACCCGCTTCGCGGTCGAGCGAGGCGTGGCCGGCGCGCTGATGCTGCCGCCGTTCTTCTACAAGGGCGTGAGCGACGAAGGGCTCTACCGCAACTTCGCCGAGATCGCGCAGCGCGTGGGCGACAGCCGGCTGAAGATCTACCTCTATCACATCCCGCCGATGACCGCGGTGCCGTTCTCGCTGGGCCTGGTCGAGCGGCTGCTGAAGGACTATCCGGGCACCGTGGTGGGCATGAAGGACAGCGGCGGCGACTGGAAGAACATGGAGGCGATGCTCAAGGCGTTCCCCGGCTTCCAGTTCTTCCCCGGCAGCGAGGAGTTCCTCCTGGCCGGCATGCGGCTGGGGGCCGTCGGCACCATCACGGCGACCGCCAACATCGGGCCCGCCGCGATCGACGAACTGTTCCGCAACTGGAAGGACCCGAACGCCGATGCGATGCAGGAAGCCATCACCGACTTCCGCCGCGCGATCACGAAGTTCCCGCAGATCCCCGCGCTCAAGCACACCACCGCCCTCTACACCGGCCATGCACAGTGGGCGGTGACCCGGCCGCCGCTGGTGCAACTGGGCGAGGCGCAGGGCAAGGAACTGGCAGCCGAGCTGCAGAAGCGCGGCTTCGACATGCCCGGCATCCGCGGCTGACCTCCAGCCGCTCGCCAGCCGATTTCCACCGACGCACTACAGACCAACCCAGGGGGACCAAATGGCCGCACTCACGATGAAGCAGGCAGGGATCATCGTCACCAAGGCGATCGAGAAGGCACGCGAGATGAAGATCCCGGCACTGGGCGTGATCGTGCTCGACGCGTCCGGCCACACGGTGGCCTACATGCGCGAGGACGGCGCCTCGATGTTCCGCGAGGACATCGCCCGCGGCAAGGCCTGGGGTGCGGTTGCGATGGGCTGCTCCAGCCGCTCGCTCGCCAAGCGCGCGCAGAGCAACCCGAACTTCATGATCACCCTGGCGGCCACCGCCGAGGGCAAGTTCCTGCCGCAGATGGGCGGCGTGCTGATCAAGGACGCCGCCGGCAACATCATCGGTGCCGCCGGCGCCAGCGGTGCGAGTGGCGACCAGGACGAAGCCTGCTGCGTGTTCGGCATCGAGCAGGCAGGGCTGGTGGCCGACGCCGCCGAGTAGCGCGGGACGACGGCCGGGGCGACGACCCCGGCCTTCCCGGCCGTCACTCGGCGCGGATCTTCGCTTCCCGCGCGATCTTCGCGAAGCGCTCGAGGTCGACGGCGATCCGCCTGCGGAAATCCTCGGGCGTGCTGCCGATCGGCACCGTGCCGTCGGCGAGCAGGCGCTCCTGCACGTCGGGCGCCTTCAGGGCACCGGTGAACTCGGCGTGCATCCGGGTGACCAGTTCCTTCGAAGCCTTGGCCGGCAGCAGCAGGCCGAACCAGGTGCCGATGTCGAAGCCGGGATAGCCGCTCTCGGCGATGGTCGGCAGGTCGGGCAGCACCGCCGAGCGCTTCGCGGTGGTCATCGCGATCGGCCGCAGCTTGCCGGCCTTGATCTGGCCCATCGCCGCATTGATCGGCGAGGAGAACAATTGCGCCTCGCCACTGATCACCGCAGCCAGTGCCGGACCTGCGCCCTTGTACGGCAGGTGGGTGGTGCGGATGCCGGCCGCACGGTCGAGCATCTCGCCCGAGAAATGGCTGCCGGCGCCGATGCCCGAGGACGCATAGTTGAGCGAACGGGCCTTCGCCAGCGCGATCAGTTCCTTCAGGTTGTTCGCGGGCACCGTCGGGTTTACCACCAGCACGTGCGGCACTTCGGCGATCAGCGAAACCGGCGTGAAATCGACCAGCGTGCGGTAGGACATCTTCTCGTAGATCGCCGGGGCGATCACCGCGCTGGTGGACTGGGTGAGGATCGAGGTGTAGCCGTCCGGCGCGGACCGGGCCGTGATGTCCATCGCGATCGTGCCGGCCGCACCGGGACGGTTGTCGGTCACCACCGGCTGGCCGAAGCGTTCGGACAGGCGTGCGGTCATCACGCGCGCCAGGGTGTCCGCGCCGCCACCGGGCGATGCCGGAATGATCAGGCGCAGCGGGCGCGCGGGCCAGGCATCGCCCGCCTTCTGCGCGAGCACGGGCTGCACGGCCGCCAGGCCTGCAACCGCAAACAGGGACAGCAGGGCACCACGCGCGGACGGCACGCGGCGATCGAAGGCAATACTCATCATCCGGGGCTCCTGGAACGATCAGGACGGCGATCCTGTCGCCGGTCCTTTGGTGGATGCCTAGTTTACCCGCGAGTCAGGAAACCACGGAAGCGTGGCGATCGCGTCGGCGCGAGGCTCCAGCCGGTGGCAGGCAAGCCTGCCGTCGGACATTCATCGGCCGATCCGACCGGCAACTTCAGCGCGCGGGCGCCCGCCTGAGCAGTTCGATCACCCGCCGCGGCGGATCGACCCGCACCCAGTCGCCGGACTGCAGCACCGAGAGGGGATCGGGCGACCAGCCTTCGGTAATCGCGATGTCGGCGAAGATCGCGCCCTGGACCATCACCGGGTTGGTGACGCCGAACACGAAGGCCTTCGGGGCGATGCCCTTGCCCTTGATGTCGTGGAACGCCCAGCCGGCCGCGATGCCCCCCTTGGCGGTAGGGAAGAACAGGATCTTGTCCCGGATGCTGATGCCTTCGAGCCGGTGCCCGGGCTTGGAGATCACGCCGGTCCAGCGGTCGAGGTCGTAGCGCGGGCTGAAGCCCTCGGTCGACATCACCGCCTCGCCTTCGACCACGGGGCCCGCGGCGCGATAGACGGCGATGGTCAGCAGCGGCGCATGTGTGCCGGTCATTTCACGTCTCCGGTCAGGGCGGTCTCGATGCAATCCTCGGTGCGGCGCAGGATCGTGTTGAAGCGATGCGCGGTGATGGTGTTCACCAGCTTGGCCGAGTTGGTGACCAGGCTGGTCCAGCCCATGCGCTGCTTCATCGGCGTGAGGTCCTGCAGGATGTAGAAGCAGACGCCTTCGAGCACGATGCCGCCGGCCGCTTCGATGCGGCCGATGTAGCCGAGTTCCGTGGCGCTGCGCTTCATCGCGTTGCTGGTGGTGACGAACAGCTTCGAGCCGGTGGCGACCTTGCGTCCGTCGAGCAGTTCCGAGATGCGCTTGAGTTCGAACAGCGACAACTGCGGTGCCGAGAACACGACCAGGTTGCAGCGGCCGTCCTTCACGTCGTAGCTGGCGTACATGCGGTCGATGTCCGCGCGCGTGATGCGCATGCGGTCCGTCGGCGTGTTGCCGCCCAGCGCCGCCTCGACCGACAGGGCCTCCGGCGTCACGCCGACCATGTGGAACATCGCATGCGAGCCGTAGCTCGCCAGCGACGCACCCAGGTGCTTGAGTTCGTCCGAGGTCGGCGAGCGCTGCAGCGGCGTGCCTCCCGGACCGGAGAACACCGGCACCGCATAGTAGCTCTGGTGCGGCTCGCCGACCAGCCGGCCGATCGCGCCCCAGTCGGCGAGGTCGGTCGGATCCACGTCGAGCTCGACCGTGAAGTTGCCGCGCCGGACCGCGTCCAGGTGGAAGCCGTACTCCGGCGTGCGCCCGGTGATGGCGCTGGCGAGCGCCGACGGGCCGCCCTCGAAGTTGGTACGTGCACCGAACACCGAGTTTGCATAGATGACGGTGCCGGTATCCCCCCAGGCCACGTGCTCGCCCAGGTGCGGCTGGTACAGCGTCTGGTAGTTGATGCAGGTGTCTGCGGTGATCACGTTCATCTGCCGCAGGTGGGCAATGATCTGCCGTTCCTTCTCGACCTCGTCCTCGACCTGCTCGAGCCGTTTCACCCAGGCGAAGTCGATGCAGCGCGCATTGGTGGTGATGCCGACCGCGCAGTGCGTGCCGGCATCGGCCATCTGCTTCAGGCGCGACAGGCCCGCGTCGCCCATCACCTCGATGTCGCCCATCATGTGTGCGTTGCTTATCGGCACGAACCGGCGGGCGCCGAAGAAACTGCCGACCGCGATCTGGAAGTCGATCGCCTCCTTGACCGCGGCACCGCGATCGCCGCGCTGCATTGCGCGCTCTTCGTCGTTCAACTGCATGGTTGATGCTCCTGCGTTGTCGGCCCGCGTCGTGGCGCCACGCACCGGATGCGCTCCATGACCTCGAAGCGCAACGGTGCCGGACCGCGACCGGCGGGCGTCAGTCGATGGTGATCCTGGCAGCCTTCACGACCTTGGCGAACTTGGCCAGTTCGCGTCCGATGAAGGCCGAAAACGCCGCTGGCGTGCTGGTCGCCGCCTCGCTGCCAGCCGCAGCGAAGCGCTCGCGCAACTCGGCGCCCTGCGCTGCGCGGACAATGTCCTGATTGACGCGCGCGATGATCGACTGCGGCGTACCCGCCGGAGCCAGCAGCCCGACCCAGTTCGACGCTTCGATCATGAATCCCAGCTCGGTGAACGTCGGCGCGTCGCCGGCGAGGGACGAGCGCTTCGGCGCGGCCAGTGCCAGCGCACGCAGCTTGCCGGACCTGATGTGCGGCAGGGCCGGGGCAAGTGCCACGGCCGCCAGCGGCGTCTCGCCGCCCACTGCCGCCGCCGTGGCCGGCCCGCCCCCCTTGTACGGCACATGGATCAGCGAAGGACCGCCATTCATGCGAAGCAACTCCATGCTCAGGTGATGGATGCTGCCACTGCCTGGCGTCCCATAGGCAAGCGTACCCGGCTTCGACCTTGACGCGGCCAGCAGGTCACCCAGCGTGCGAAACGGCGTGGCGGCACCGGCCACCAGCACGACCGGGTTGTGAGAGGCGAGGGAGATCGGAGAGAAATCGCGCAGCGTGTCGTATCCGAGCTTTGCATACACGTTCGGATTGATCGTCGTCTCGCTGGCGGTCGCCATCAGCAGCGTG
>Ga0068877_10004998_pt1 | contig 10255 bp, 10 predicted proteins | sample NOAtaG_FD_66437 | JGI IMG/M metagenome (GOLD analysis project Ga0068877, IMG submission 66437) | Freshwater lake microbial communities from Lake Erie, under a cyanobacterial bloom - NOAA_Erie_Diel6S_1000h metaG | ecosystem: Environmental > Aquatic > Freshwater > Lake | place: USA: Ohio, Lake... | reverse complement strand
CTCGTAATTACCTTGTCTTAGCTTGCGATCGACGTCCTTTTTAGCGGAGTCGGCCCGTTTATCATAGTTCTTTTTGCCCTTGGCCAAGGCGATTTCGCACTTCACATGCGAGTCCTTGAAATAGAGCTGTGTGGGAATCAACGTGAGCCCTTTCACGGCCATTTGCTTATTGATAGCGGTGATTTCATTGCGATGCAGCAAAAGTTTCCTTTTGCGGCCTTCCTCGTGATTGTTGAGGTTCCCGTAGGTGTAGTGGGGGATGTTGAGGTTGTGAATCCAGGCCTCCCCCTTACCGTCGATGGTGACGAAGGCGTCGGTGAGTGTCGCCTTGCCGTTGCGCAGGCTCTTCACCTCGGTGCCTACCAGCACCATGCCCGCCTCGTACTTCTCCTCGAGGAAGAAGTCGTATCCGGCACGGCTATTTTTGACGATGACCTTGATGCCCATGGTGGTGAACCTTATCCGATCCGCTGGGCGCGGTCCAGAAGCGCTAACGCCACCACCTGGGGCAGCGTGAGGGCCTCGGCGCGGACGGTTTCGGGGAGCTGGTGCTCTTTGAAGAATGCGCTCAGGATGTCCGCGGGAATGCGCTCGCGCAGGAGGCCCTTCATCTGCTTGCGGCGGTTGGCGAACACCACGCGCATGAACTCCTCCCAGCTCGACCACTCGTTGAGCGGCAGCAGCGGTTCGGCCCTGCGATCGAAGCGCAGTACCTGGCTCATGACCTTAGGCGGAGGCACGAAGGCACCGGGAGGCGCGTCCACCACCTTACTGACCGTGAAGAAGATCCCGGCCAGGGCCGCAAGTGAGCTCATGCCGTTCTTTTCACCGACGGGAGGAAGGAACTTCTCCGCCACTTCCTTTTGATACATCAGGGTCATGGTCTGGAAGCCTTCGAAACGCATGAAGGCGAGTGTGAGCGGCACAGAGACGTTGTAGGGCAGATTCGACACCATCCACGCGCGCTTGATCTGGTGGTCCTGAAAAAACATGGGCCAGTTCACCGTGAGCGCGTCCTGCATGTGCACGCGCCCAACGGGCAGGATGCCCGCCAGCAGTTCGCTGAAGCGCTTGTCCATCTCCACCACCCACACCGGCAGGTCATGCTTGAGGAGATGCGGCGTGAGCACCGCGGGGCCCGCGCCCACTTCCACGATGGCGTCGACGCCCGCGGGAACCTTGCCGGTGATGGCGGTGATTACGTGAGGCGAGTTGAGGAAGTGCTGGCCGAAGCGTTTGTCGGCGTCGGGAAACCGACTCATGTGTACGACGCCTTTTCCACGGCGCGGCCGCGGGCGTCCAGGCCGAGGCACTCGGGAAAGGCGACGGCCTCACCCGGGGCGAGGTGCGCCCAGTGGGCGATCATGGCGCCGTTATCTGTGCAGAAGCGCGGTTCGACGAAGCGCACGTCCGGAAGCTTCGCTCCCAGCAGCGCGCGCAAACCACGATTGCAGGCGACGCCTCCGCCGACGACAACGGGCAGCGCCTGGAGGTTGTGCAGCTGGCGCACCTCTTTGAGCTTTTCGTAGAGCGTGTGGATGATGGCGCGCTGGTAGCTGGCGCACACATCGGGGAGCGCGTCGCGGACGTGCTCGGGATGCTTTTCGATAAAGACCCGCAGCGAGGTCTTGATGCCCGAGAACGACATCTTGCCCGGGCGATCGCGCATGTGGCTGATGGGGAAGCTGAAGCGCTTCTCGTCCCCCTTGCTAGCGAGCTCGTCGATCACGCGGCCGGCAGGATAACCCAGACCGAGCAGCTTGCCGCCCTTGTCGAAGGCCTCACCGGCAGCGTCGTCGAGGGTCTGCCCGAGCACTTCCACATCATTGGGGCCGCTCACTCGCAATATGAGGCTGTGGCCGCCACTCACCAGCAGTCCGAGATAGGGATAGGGAGTCGGCGCGGACAGGTGGATCGCTTCGAGGTGCGCCCACAGGTGATTGACCGGCGTGATGCGTAGTTGATGGGACCAGGCCAGCGTCTTGGCCGCGTTGAGGCCCGTCAGCAGCGCACCGATGAGGCCGGGCCGTGTGGTGACTGCCACGTCGGTGAGATCCGCGGAAGTGAGGTTCACCTCCGCGAAGAGGGCACGCAGGAGCGGAGTGAGGGCCTTGACGTGCTCGCGCGCAGCGATCTCGGGCACGACGCCACCCCAGGCCTTGAGGGCATCGTCCTGGGAGAGTGAGAGCATGGTCAACAACGTGGCGCGCGGCCCCTCCGTGCGCAGGAGTGCCACCGACGTATCGTCGCAGCTGGTTTCAATGCCGAGGATGAGGCGGCTCATTTCTTGGGACATGCCACCGCCCGCACGTGGCGCCTCACTACGTTCATGTCGGGGGCGCCGTTCTTATACCATGCCGGACTCTGGTCGGCGGTGTGGCAGGTGAAGCAGCGGGACGCCATCTCGCCGGTCGCTTCGGTAGAGCCGTCGAAGGGATGGTCGCGGGTCTTGTCATGGCAATGGACACATTGCACGTTGCCGAACTCGTGAGAGACGGCATGGCCCTCGATTTCCTTTTGCCATTTCTGCGCCAACGGACGGCGCTGATTGGCGGCCATCGCGCGGGGAGATTTGACGTGCCCAACCGCGGTGGCGAGCGCGCGGGTGTAGGCGGCGAACTTCTCCGGCTCGGGCTTGCCCGCGAAGAGAGCGCGCTCGGGCGTGCGCGAGAAACCCTGCGGATGTTGCCACCCTAGCGAATGGCAACCCACGCAGCTGGGGTCATTGTCTGCGCCTTTGGCGGTGAGCGTTTGCCACGCTAGCGCGTGAGCTGTGCCCTGCCAGAAAGCGACCTGCGGTTTGTGGCAGTCGGTGCAGCTGTTAAAGGTGGGAAGCGGATCGGCAGGAGCATTCTCCGCCGTGGCTTTTTGTTCCAGTTCCTGCCGCCGAGCGCTCTCGGTGCGCCAGCGCTGCAAGAGGGGTGTGAGCGGGTTAGGATCGACGAGCTTGCTAGTCTCTTCGCGAGTTTCGAGGAGTGCCCACGAGGAGCTCGCATCCTTCGCACCCAGGGCGATGCCCACGCGGCCAATGAAGTGGTTGCGCGAGAGGACCTGGACGAGTTTCGTGGTGCCTTGCTCGGCGGGACGAGTAGTGTAGCTCTGCGAGTGCGCGCCTATCACCCAGTCCAGCCGCGGATGCAGCTGGGCGTAGCGCCGGTCGCGCTCCATCCCTGAGTGGGAGAGCAGAATGATCACGTCGCCGGTCCGTGGTCGCGCTTCGTTTAGCGCCTCGCCGATGGCGACCTCGGGAGAGGAGAAGAGGGCAGCATCCCCCGCCTGCAGCAGCTCAGGATCGAGGACGCCGATGAACACCAGGCGTTTGGTGCCCACGCGGATCTCCGCCCAACGGCGCGACTTGAAGCCCGTGCCGTCGCGCAAGTTGGCGAGAAGGAATGTGAAGGGGGCCTGCTGCGAGACACCCTCAAGCCAGGCGCGGCCTAAGGCGAAGTCCTGGTCCCCGGGGACGAAGAACGTCAGCTTGAGTGCACCAAGTGCCTCGGCGAGGACTTCGCCGGTGTAGGTCTGCGAGTCCCGCACCTGCGCTGGCACCACGGAATTCTGGAAGAACAAGTCTCCGGTATCGACGTAGATGACGGGGCCGCGGGCGCGCTCTTGATGATGAATGCCGGCGGCCTGCTCCAGGCCCCCGAGCGGGAACTGGCGACAGCCGCAGGGCTGGGTCTCGCCGTTGACGTTATGGGAGAAAAGTACCGCGACCTCGGAGGCGCCATCGGGGCGAATTTCCTGCGCGTAGTTCTTATCGGTGAGCGCCACGAAGCGCGCGCACGCTGCCGTTCCGATGAGGGCGAGGAGGAGCAACCAGCGCGTGCGGGTGGAGCGGGGCATGCGAGGCTACTTTTTCTTCGCTAGCGGCGAGTCCGGGTACTGAGCGCGCAGCTCTTCGCGCGCCTGGGCGGCCTCTTCTTTCTTGCCGAGCTTTTCGAGGGACTCGGCGATGTGGGCGAGGCTCGAGGGCGCGAGGCTGGACTGCGGGTACTTGGTGTAGATCTTGCTGAAGTAGACCAGCGCCTTCTCATGCTTGCCTTCGCCCTGCTCGAGGATGCCGAGCGCGTGCCAGACCTTGTTGCGATCGGCGGGCCCCAGTTCCAATTCACGGTCGACGCGCTCGAGAGTCTCGCGCGCCTGGGCGTGCTTCTTTTTCTTAATGAGCCCTAGCGCCTCAGCGACCGCCTCTTTTGGCTTTTTTTTTGCGCCGTCGTTGCTGGCCGGGGCGTCGCCGCGCTGGGTGCCCATCTTGCCGAGCTTGTCCGTCACCTTCTCGATGAAGGCGCGCTGTTGCGCCATTTCTGCGCTCTGATTCTTTTCGCCTTCGGCCAAAGCTTTCATCTCCGTGGAGAGCTGCACAAGCTGGTCCTTGATCAGCTTGGTGTCGTCGTTGTTGGCCTGTTGGTGCTGAAGCTCTTCGACCTTGCCGTTGAGCTGATCGATCTGCGTCTGTAGGTTCTTCAGCATCACAGTGAGGTCGGCCACGATGTTCTGTGAATCGGAGAGCTGCTGCGACATGTTCTCAAGTCGTTGTTCACGCTGGACTTGGGCCGCGGTTTTGAGGCAACCGGCGAGCAGGAGGGCGAGGGGAAGCAAGATGAGATGGCGCATGGGATTCTCCAGAGTGGGGCTCCGGGTATTTTACGTCAGTGGGGGGTGATGGGCAAATGACCGCGAGGGGCCTAGGGCTGTCCCGCGCCCTCGAGGGCCTTCTTGCGGAAAGCTTCGTACTCGGCTTTTTCGGAGTAGCGCTTGGAGAGGACGGCGTACTCCTGGGCCTTGTTGAAGTACTTGCGACGGTAGGCGGACTTCGCCTTGAGATAGAAGACTTCGGCTTTGCGGTAGAGAGTGGGTGAGTGGGTGTCGGCGCCCGCTTCCTTTGCCGCCATGAAAGCGGCCTGGGCCAGGCTCATCTCGACTTTGGGGCGTGTGGTGGTGAGACCACACGCCGTCAGAAACAAAAGGAAAGGAACGAGGAGCGGACGGATCACTTCGCGGTGACGACGAAGTTCGCGCGACGGTTCTTAGACCAGGCAGACTCATCATGGCCGAAAGCGGTGGGCTTTTCTTTGCCGTAGGAAATCACGGTCACGCGCTTGGCAGCGACACCCTGAGCGACCAGGTAGTCACGCACGGCCTTGGCACGGCGCTCGCCGAGAGCGAGGTTGTACTGGATCCCGCCGCGCTCGTCACAGTGGCCTTCGACCTGGACGTCGACGGAGGCGTTGGTCTTCATGAACTCAGCGTTCGCCTTGAGGGTGCCCTGTGAAGAAGAGTCGAGGTTGGAGGAGTCGAAACCGAAGTACACGGTCTGCAGACCGCCGGCGGTGCCGGAGTCAGAGTCGCCTTTCAGCTCGAGGGTGAGGCCCTGATTGTTGCCGTTGCCGGCACCGAGAGAGTCGGGGCTGTTATTGGGTTTTTTAGAGGCGCAACCCACGGCGAGCAGGGCGGCGGCAACAAAAGACAAAGTAGTGCGCATCATGGATATCTCCTTCACTTGGAAAACTGAACAAACAAAGTCAGCTCGATTATGCGTGCACGTGTAAGAGTTGCAAAGAAATATCACCTAGTTGTGTGGCAGAAATCGTCTGGAATTTGACAATGAAAAGCGATGCTCGTCAGAGTCTTGACGTCTTCGTTGCGCGCGCGATGCGTCTTCTGATCGGAATATGGAAACGAAATATTTTTTTAGTGGCCTTGTAACTTGGCACGCATCTTGCTTCAATTAGATTGTGTGTGTGTAGGAGTTCGAAAGAAGGATTCTTTTGGTCTCTTCGATGTCTCTCAAAAAAACCCGCTGGTCTCCAGCGGGTTTTTTTTTACCCGGACGTGATCATCCGATGAATAAGTCCTGCGATCAGGCGGCCATCATCACTCCCAAGCCGATCATAGAGCGGGTTGTACTCGTAAACGCCCCACACGGGCGCTTGAGCGCGGCGGCGGCACAGGGCCGCATACCATTCGATCCATTCATGCACTTGCTCGAGCGGCACGCCGTCGTGGTTCGGTGCACTCACGGCCCCCACACCTGCTAGCGCGTCGCAGTCGAGGCTGAACACCACCAACGCGTCGGCGGGCGTCTCGGCTTCGATGCGCATAAGGAAAGCGCGCACGTGAGCGGGGTCACGGCAGTCGTCTCGCCAGAGCAATCGCATCTCTCCGCGAGGAAGCGCGGACAGGGTCGTGGCCGAATTGGCGAAGGGATGGACGCCCAGTTGATGGAGTCGCAGCGGGAACTTCGCCTGCGCGTCGAACTGGCGGAAGGGGTTGCCAGAATGGGGGGCGGGATCGGTGCGAGTGTCACAGTGAGCGTCGACGTTGATGACCACCACTGGTCGCTTGGCGCCGACGGCTTGCAGTAGAGGAAAGACATGGTCGTGGCCGCCGCCGATGTGGACCAATCCGCGGCCCGAGAGTCCGGCACGCAGCCGGATGGCTTGCTGGGTCCATGCCGAGGCCAGCCCCTGCTGCTCGTCAGCGGCGCAGGCCACCTCGTTCCAGCTCAGCGCGGGTGTGCGCTCGTCGAGAGTGAACTTGCGCAGCAGCGTCATCAGCGCGGCAGGCGCCCAGCGAGCACCCACCCGGCCTCCGTTGGCGGCCACTCCGCCGTCAGTGGAGGCGAGTGCCAGGAACACTTCTTTTTCCGTCGGGCTTTGGCGCATTTCCATGCGCGCGGCCCAACTTTCCTGGTGACGGTCGACGGGACGGTTTAAACTTTGTTCCATGTTGCCCAGTATAGGGGATCTTCCCGACAGAAGCGAGAAGGTGTGGTTTTCGATCGAGGACGGCGCGCACGCGGGCCCGTTTTCCTACGAACAGCTGCGCGCGCGGCCCGCAGTGCGGCTGGTGTGGGCGAAGGGATGGCCCGCCTCGTTGCCGTTCGAAACGCTTAAAGAGGCCTATGCCGAGGTGGTGCCTCCTCTGCCTGCGGCCGAGGAACCTCCGCCGCCTCTCCTGTCGCCGCCGGCGGGTCGCCGCGCAAGAGCCATGCTCTTCGCCGCCGGGGTGATCAGTGTCGGGATCGGTGGCGCGTGGTGGTTTCATCTTCCCAAGCTTGAGCGCCCGGCGGAATTACCGCTGATGTCCTTCCGGGAAGCTGCCATCCGTTTTGCTGCTTCCGAGCGGCCCCTTCCCCTGCCGTGGATCGGGGTGCGGGCCGACTACGGTCGACTCTGGCTGCTCGATCGCTCGTCGCAGTCCTGTCGCTTCGAGGTCACGTTACGTTCGGATCCCAAGCAGAATCTCTCCGGACAGGAAGTGGTCGTTCAGGCGCGCGGAGTGTCCTTCGATCACTGGGTCCCGCTGGAGCGTTGGGAGTACGGGGCGGGAGAGCGTCTGTGGCCGGGACGCTACCGACTGACGGTGGTGCGGCGGGACTGCCTCCCTCAGGGCCTGCGGCGATGGTGGCAGGCGCCGGATCCGGCGGCCACGCTGCACTTCGAATTGCCCGTCTCCGCCGGCGGCGCCGCGGACCTCGAGCGTCGGCTCGCCCAGCGGCGTATCGAAGAGGATCGAAAATTACGGCGGGCCCGCACCGCCATGACCGAAGGCTGGCGCGACATCGAAGAGAAGTGTCGCACCCTGGCCGCGATCTCGCTGCAAATCGAGCAGGAATTCCAGTTGCTGCTCAACCGCAAGCGTCCCTGGCCCGCCCGCGTGAAGGAAGTGGTGTCGCGCTATACTTTGCGCTTCGGCGGATTTCTCACGAACTTCGTCGTGAAGAACGACGAGGACTTTTCGCGCCTCGCGCAGGTCGAGCGGGAGGGGAAGACCGCCTTACTGGCCGAGCAGCCCCGAGTCAACCAGCACGCCAAGCGGATCGGGCTGCTGAGCATGACCCTCATTGAGGGACTGCAGAAAAGCCCGCCGAGTTACGTGCAGCTGCAAAAACGGCTAGCGACCCTAAGCAAGGATCTCGCCATCGTCCGCGAGGCGCTGGAGCTGCAGGCCCGCGAGGCGCAGCAGACCTACACGGCGCCCGAGTTCTAGGGCAGGGCCTCGCAGGCGGCGCCACTCGAGGGCAGCAGCTCACCCACCTGATCCTTGGCACCCAGCCGCGCCCCCCACGCTTTAATGTCGTGTTCGAACACCATGGTGAGACTTTTGGCGCGGATGAAGGCGTAGAAATCCGCCTTGTCCACTGTCGTGCGGCCGGGCGCAATGTCGTAGCCCATGACCCACGCCAGCGGAACATGCGCCGCGGTCGGCACCAGATCCGCCATGTAAATGTATTTGTCGTCGTAGGGATGGAGCAACCAGGGTGTGTGGCCGTGGCTGCACCGGTAGCGCAGCTGGTAATCTCCCTCCTGCAGTAGCGTCCCCGCTTCGCCTTCGTGCCAGACCACGCGCCCCTGGACATCCAGCCGCCGAATGACTTCGAGGAAGTACTCAGTCTGGAACGACCCACTGTCACGCACCGTCGGCGCAAGGGCGTAGTTGAAGTGGGCGCGGTGGACGTGGAGGCGAGCGCGAGGGAAAAGAAACTCTCCGCCGGTATTCCCCAGGCCCCCGACGTGGTCGAAATGTAAGTGGGTCACGACGACGTCGGTGACGTCATCCGGCGAGAGGCCGAGTCCCTCGTTCAAGACCTGTAGGAGAGGTTGAGCGCCGCCCTCAACAGCAAAGCGCTGCTTGAACTTTAAATCGTGGTAATCGCCGATCCCGCTATCAACCAAAATGACACGAGTGTCAGTCTGGATGCACAAAACACGCAGGCTTAAATGAATCCGATTTAAATCATCGGCGGGGATCTGCTTCTCCCAGAGCGGCTTTGGGATAATGCCGAACATCGCTCCGCCGTCGAGTTTGAAAGTGGCCGGATGTAGCGCGTGATAGCGGATCATAGCTTCTGACCTTTTCTTGCCGTGGCTCCCTGATTGCCTATAATGAGGGGGTATTCCCTACATCGTCCAGTCCCTAAGGAGTTCTCCATGAACGTGCACGAGTATCAGGCGAAGGACCTCATGCGCCAATTCAACATCGGTGTGTTGAAGGGCGCCGTCGCGGACACCCCCGCGCAAGCGCGCAAGGTGGCCGAAGGATTGGGCGGAAAAATTTGGGTCGTGAAGGCGCAGATCCACGCCGGCGGCCGCGGCAAGGGCGGCGGCGTGAAGCTGGCAAAGAGCCTCGACGAAGTCGAGAAGCTCGCCGGCGAGATTTTGGGCATGCAGTTGGTGACTCACCAGACTGGCCCCGAAGGTAAAAAAGTTCTGAAGGTGCTCATCGAAGAAGGCTGTGACATCGATCACGAGTACTACTTCGGCATCGTCCTCGACCGCTCCACCGGCCGTCTCACGTTGATGGCGTCGGCGGAAGGCGGCGTGGAGATCGAGAAGGTCGCCCACGAGACTCCCGAGAAGATCATCAAAGCGGTCATAGACCCCGCCGCGGGCTTCACCCAGGCCTCCGGCCGCAAGCTCGCCTTCGGCATCGGCATGAGGGGCGACACCGTCGGCAAGGCAGTGAAGTTCATGGAAGGCCTCTATAACCTCTACGTGCAGAAAGACTGCTCCATCGCCGAGATCAATCCTTTGGTTACGACCAAGCAAGGTGACGTCCTCGCACTGGATGGCAAACTCAACTTCGACGAGAACGCGTTATTCCGCCACGCTGACATCGAAGCGCTGCGCGATCCCACAGAAGAGTCCGCGCAAGAACTCGAAGCGGGCAAGTATGGCCTCTCCTACATCTCACTCGACGGCAACATCGGCTGCCTCGTCAACGGTGCGGGCCTGGCGATGGGGACGCTCGATATCATCAAGCTCCACGGTGGCACTCCCGCCAACTTCCTCGACGTGGGCGGCGGCGCCAACAAGGAGACGGTCGAGAAGGCCTTCTCTATCATCCTGCAAGACAAGCATGTCAAAGCGATCCTGGTGAACATCTTCGGCGGAATCATGAAGTGCGACATCATCGCGGAGGGCGTGATCGCCGCCGCCAAGTCCCTCGGCGTGAGCGTGCCGCTGGTGGTGCGCCTGGAAGGCACCAACGTCGCCCTCGGTAAGAAAATGCTCAACGAGTCTGGCCTGAAGATCATCGCCGCCGATGATCTGGCCGATGCCGCTAAGAAAGTCGTCGCTGCCGCTAACGGAGGCAAATAACATGGCCATCCTCATCAACCGCAACACCAAACTCATCACCGTCGGCCTCACCGGCAAGCAGGGATCTTTCCACACGCTGCAGAGCCGCGATTACGGCACCAACGTCGTCGGCGGCGTGACTCCCGGCAAGGGCGGCCTGGTTCACGAAG
>Ga0068877_10004997_pt1 | contig 10255 bp, 10 predicted proteins | sample NOAtaG_FD_66437 | JGI IMG/M metagenome (GOLD analysis project Ga0068877, IMG submission 66437) | Freshwater lake microbial communities from Lake Erie, under a cyanobacterial bloom - NOAA_Erie_Diel6S_1000h metaG | ecosystem: Environmental > Aquatic > Freshwater > Lake | place: USA: Ohio, Lake... | reverse complement strand
ACGCCGGCCACCAGGTCCATGGCGCCGCCCATGCCCTTGACCATCTTGCCGGGGATCATCCAGTTGGCCAGGTCGCCCTTGGCCGACACCTGCATGGCGCCCAGGATCGACAGGTTGATCTTGCCGCCGCGGATCATCGCGAAGCTGTCGTGGCTGCCGAAGATGCTGCTGCCGGGCAGCGTGGTGACGGTCTGCTTGCCGGCGTTGATGAGGTCGGCGTCGACCTCGCTCTCGTCGGGGAAGGCGCCGATGCCGAGCATGCCGTTTTCGCTCTGCAGCCACACCTCCATCTCGGCCGGCACGAAGTTGGCCACCAGCGTGGGCAGGCCGATGCCGAGGTTGACGTAGTAGCCGTCTTGCAGTTCGCGGGCCGCGCGCGCGGCCATCTCGTCGTGGGTCCAGGGCATGGTCGTGTCCTCAGCCTTTGGGGTTCTGCTTCGTGGTGCGCTTCTCGATGCGCTTCTCGGGCGTGGCGTTCAGCACGAGGCGGTGCACGTAGATGCCGGGCAGGTGGATCGAATCGGGGTCGAGGCTGCCGGTCTCGACGATCTCCTCGACCTCGACGACGCTGATCCTGCCGGCCATGATGACCGCCGGGTTGAAGTTGCGCGCCGTGCGGCGGAACACCAGGTTGCCGGACTTGTCGGCCTTCCAGGCCTTGCCCAGGCTGACGTCGGGCACGAGCGCGCGCTCCATGACGTAGACCTCGCCGTCGAACTCGCGCGTTTCCTTGCCCTCGGCCACCAGCGTGCCGACGCCCGTCTTGGTGAAGAAGGCCGGGATGCCCGCGCCGCCGGCGCGCAGCTTCTCGGCCAACGTGCCCTGCGGCGTGAACTCCAGGGCCAGCTCGCCGGCCAGGTACTGGCGTTCGAACTCCTTGTTCTCGCCGACGTAGCTGCTGATCATCTTCGTGATCTGCCGCGTGGCCAGCAGCTTGCCGAGGCCGAAGCCGTCGACACCCGCGTTGTTGCTGATGGCGGTGAGGTTCTTCGCGCCACTGTCGCGCAAGGCATCGATCAGCGCCTCGGGGATGCCGCAGAGGCCGAAGCCGCCGACGGCGAGCAAGTGGCCGTCGTGGACGATGCCGTCCAGCGCGGCGGCGGCGCTGGGATAGATCTTGTTCATGGGGTCACGGTCTCCTGCGTGGGCCTGGCGGGGCGAGGCCGGCAGGGTACTACGTATGGCATTACGTAGGCAGTCCGTAAGATCGCTTAACCCGCAAACCGAGTCCGCCCATGGCCCGCCACGACATCGCCCCGTCCCTTGCCCCCGTCGACGCCCTGCAGCAGGCGCTGCACGACGTGTTCGCACCCTGGGTGCGCGAGCTGCACCTGCGCGTTCAGGCCGCCTCGCTCGGCGAGGTGCGCCTCGTGCTGCCGGTGGCGCCGCAGCACGTCCACGCCGGCGGCGTGCTGTGCGGGCAGACGATGATGGCCGCCGCCGACAGCGCCATGGTGCTGGCGGTGATGACGCAGCTGGGCGCCTTCAAGCCCATGACCACGGTGCAGCTGCAGACCAGCTTCCTGCGCGGCGTGAAGGGCGACGCCGGCGAGGTGCAGCTGGTGGCGCGGGTGCTGAAGATGGGCCGCAACCTGGTGTTCGGCGAGGTCGAGCTGTTCACGCCCGGTGGCGAGCTCGCGGCGCACACCACCACCACCTACGCGCTGCTGTGACGCCCAGCGTCGCCGACTACCGCACCGCCTTCGACCTGGCCCCGGTGGGCCTGGTGCTGTCACGCGAGCGGCTGATGGTGGACGTGAACCGCGAGCTGCTGCGCATCTTCGGTGCCGATCGCGAGCAGCTCATCGGCCGCAGCTTCGAGCTGCTGTACCCCACGGCCGACGAGTTCGCGCGCACCGGCGAGCGCATCGCGGCGCAGCTCGACGCCGACGGCCGCTACGCCGACGAGCGCGTGATGAAGCGCGTGGGCGGCCCCGCGGCGGGCGAGCTGTTCTGGTGCCACGTCTCGGGCCGCGCGCTCGACCCGGCCCGCCCGCACGCCGAGGGCATCTGGGCCTTCGAGGATCTGAGCGCTCAGCGCGTGCTGACCGTGCAGCTGACCCCGCGCGAGCGCGAGGTGGCCGCCCTGCTGGTGCAGGGCCTCACCAGCAAGGGCGTGGGCCGCCATCTGGGCATCAGCCCGCGCACGGTGGACGTGTACCGCGCCCGCCTGATGAAGAAGACCGGCGCGGCCACGACGCCCGAACTGGTGACGAAGCTGCTACAACGCGGACCATGATCACCGTCCATCACCTCGAAAACTCGCGCTCGCAACGTGTGCTGTGGCTGCTCGAAGAACTCGGCGCGCCCTACACCGTGAAGCGCTACGCCCGCAACCCGAAGACCATGCTCGCGCCGCCCGAGCTGAAGGCCGTGCACCCGCTGGGCAAGAGCCCCGTCATCACCGACGACGGCACGGTGGTGGCCGAAAGCGGCGCCATCGTCGAGTACCTTTGCGAGGTGCATGGCCAGGGCCAGGGTCAAGGCCGTCTGAAGCCGGCTGCCGGCACGCCCGAGGCACGGCGCTTCACCTACTGGCTGCACTTCTCCGAAGGCAGCCTGATGCCGCCGCTGCTGGTGGCGCTGATCTTCGCCAAGGTCAGGAGTGCGCCCGTGCCCTTCTTCGTCAAGCCCATCGTCAAGGGCATCGCGGCGCAGGTGCACAAGGCCTACATCGACCCCAACGTCAACAGCCTGCTGGCCTTCATGGAGGCCGAGCTCGCCTCGCGCGAGTGGTTCGCGGGCGCTGAGTTCACGGCCGCCGACGTGCAGATGAGCTACCCGGTGGAAGCCGCCGCCGCCGGCCGCGCCGGCTTCAGTGCTCAGAGCCACCCGAAGCTGCACGCCTGGCTGCAGCGCTGCCAGGCGCGGCCGGCCTACCAGCGCGCGCTGGCCGCCGGCGGGCCCTACAGCGTCATTCCGTGAGCCGCGCGCGGAACCAGTCGGGCATCGGCGCCGAGCGCTTGGCCGCGTAGTCGGTCCACACCGTGCGCGCGCCGCCTTCGGCGTAGACCACGCCGGGTTCATCGACCCGTTCGATCGTGTGGAAGGTGTCGAAGCTGCTGCGCCCCGGGTTCGCCACTCTCATCGTGACGCGGATGTCGCCTGGGAACTCGAGCTGACGCAGGAAGTTGCAGAAGGCATTGATGATCACCGGCCCCGCGGTCGACAGCTTGGGGTCGACACCGACCGAGAAGATCCAGTCGAGCCGGCAGACCTCCATGTAGCGGAAGTAGAGCGTGTTGTTGACGTGACCCATGGCGTCCATGTCGCCCCAGCGCAGCGGCATCACCATCTCGTGCACGCGACGGGCGCCCTCGGGCAGCACGAAGCGCAGGCCGGCTGCGCCCGGCTCGCTGCGCACAGTGCCCAGCTCCGCTCGCACAGAGCCCACCTCCGTTCGCCCTGAGCCTGTCGAAGGGCCTTCCCCACCCTCCTCCGCTCGCCCTGAGCCTGTCGAAGGGCCGGTCAGCAGCTGCACCCAGCGTGCCTCGCGCTCCCCCGGCGAGCGAGCCAGCTTCACCACCCGCGCCGGCTCCTTGCCCGCCAGCTCGTCGAGGAAACCCTCCACCGACGAAATATCGGCAAACCGGTGCAGCCGCTCGGCGTTGAGCCGCAACTCGGCCGCCGTCTGCGGCCCGCGCAGCATCAGCACCGCCAGCAGCGCCACGCTCTGCGACGGCAGCCCCAGCACCCGTCCCATGTTGTGCTCGAAGCGCACGACACGGCTGCCGCTCACCTCGACCACCAGGTGCAGGCGCTTGAGCTCGTCCAGCGCCACCAGGACCTCGGCCTCCGACAGCTCCATCACCGGCTGCCGCGCCGTCTTCTGGTTGCAGCCGGCCACCAGCGAGTTCAGGCTCAGCGGGTAGGTGTCGGGGACGGTGGCCGCCTTCTCCACCAGCACCGCGAGCACGCGGGCCTCGACGGCACTCAGCTCTCGCATCGCCGGCTCAGATGGCTTGCCCGTCGTCGGCGGTGATGATGGCGCCGTTTACGAAGTGGCTCTCGTTGGCGCAGAGCATCATCAGCACTGCGTTCAGGTCCGAAGGCTGGCCCACGCGCTGGCGCGGGAAGCTCTTCACCAGCTTCTGCCCGGCCTCCGTCTGCCAGACATGGTGGTTGATCTCGGTGTCGATGTAGCCCGGGCAGATGGCGTTGACGTTGATGCCGTGGCGGCCCCATTCCAGCGCCATCACGCGGGTCATGTGCACCACGGCCGCCTTGCTCATGCAGTACACGCCGATGTTGGGCCAGGCCTTCAGGCCGGCCATCGAGGCGATGTTGACGATGCGCCCGCCGGTGTAGGTGCCTGGCGCCTCGCCCTTGCTGCGCGCGATCATGCGCTTGGCCACCGCCTGGGCCACGAAGAAGGCACCGCGCACGTTGGTGTCGAAGGTGCGGTCGTAGCTGTCGGGCGTGGCCTCGGTGAGCTTGCCGGTGCTGCCGACGCCGGAGTTGTTGACGAGGATGTCGATGGCGCCCATCTCGGTCTCGGCATGGGCCACGGCGGCGGCGATGCTGTCGGTGTCGGTGACATCGAGGCCCACCACGTGGGCGTCGCCGCCGAGCGATTCGATCTCGGCGCGCAGCGTCTTCAGCCGCTCGATGCGGCGCGCCGCCAGCACCACGCCGGCACCCGCCGCCGCCAGCGTCTTGGCGAACTGGGCACCGAGTCCGCTGGACGCGCCGGTGACGAAGGCCACGCGGCCGGAGAGATCGAGGGTGTAGGCCATGTTGGGGTGATGCTGTGCGTTGTGAACCGGAGCCGTCGATGCCAGGCGCCTGAGCGGCACCCGCGGGCAAGAGCGGGTCGACGATAGCAGGGCGCGATGACGCGCCGGGCTGGGGCATCATCGGCCGGCCATGCTGATGATCCGTCGCCTGTCCAAGCGCTTTTCCGAGGTGCCGGTGTTCACCGACGTGTCGCTTGAACTGGCCGCCGGCGAGTTCGTCGCGCTGCTCGGCGAGTCGGGTGTCGGCAAGAGCACGCTGCTGAACTGCATCGCCGGGCTCGAAGACGCCGACCGTGGCGAGGTGCACATCGCCGGCACGCCGCTGGCCACGCTGGGCGAGGCCGGCCGCGCCGCACTGCGGCGGCAGAGCCTGGGCTTCGTGTTCCAGGCCTTCCACGTGCTGCCGCACCTGACGGTGGCCGAGAACGTGGAGCTGCCACTGCGCCTGCTCGGCAGGCCCGACGCGGCGCGCGTCGAGAGCCTGCTGCAGGCCGTGGGCCTGGGCGGGCTGGGCGGGCGGCTGCCGGCGCAGCTGTCGGGCGGGCAGCTGCAGCGGGTGGCCATCGCGCGGGCCGTGGTGCATGCGCCGCGGCTGATCCTGGCCGACGAGCCCACCGGCAACCTCGACCCCGCCACCGCCGAGCGCGTGCTCGGCGTGCTGCGCCAGCAGGTGCGCGGCAGCGGCGCGGCGTGCCTGCTCGTCACGCACTCGGCCGCGGCGGCGGCGGCGGCCGACCGCGTGCTGCGGCTCACGCCGAACGGCATCGAAGCGGCCACGACGTGAGCCTGTCGCTGCTGCGCCTGCTGCTGTGGCGCGAGTGGCGCCACCATCCCTGGCGCCACACCACCGCGCTGCTGGCCGTGGCGCTGGGCGTGGCGCTGGCCTGGTCGGTGCACCTCATCAACCAGTCGGCGCTGGCCGAATTCAGCGCCGCCGTGCGGGCGGCCAACGGCGACGCCGACATCTCGCTGCGCGGCGCGAACGTGCCCGAAGCGCTGTTCGAACGCGCCGCGCTCGACCCCGCCGTGGCGCTGGCGAGCCCGGTGCTCGAGATCGACACCACGCTGCGCCGCGGCGACGGCAGCGCCGAGACCCGGCGCATCCCCGTGCGCGTGATCGGCCTCGATCTGCTGCGCGCCGCAACGCTGGCCCCGGCCCTGCTGCCACGGCCGCTGGACGGCGCCGATCGCTTTGCCGCCTTCGACCCCGACGCCGCCTTCCCCAACGCGGCGGCGCTGTCGGCCTTGAGCGCAGGCGCCGCGCCAGCCACCCTGCAGCTGCAAAGCGGCCCCGGCTACGTGGCGCTGCGCCGCGCCGGCAGCGTGGCCGCGGGCGGCACGCCGGTGGTGGTGATGGACCTGGCCGGCGCGCAAGGCCACTTCGGCGCTCTCGGCCGGCTCACGCGCATCGACTTGCGGCTGCAGCCCGGCACCGACACCGCGGCCTTGCTGCGGCGGCTGGCGCTGCCGCCGGGCGTGACGGCGGCCAGCCCCGGGGCCGACGAGCAGCAGGTGTCGAACCTGTCGCGCGCCTACCGCGTCAACCTCACGGTGCTGGCGCTGGTGGCGCTGTTCGTCGGCGCCTTCCTGGTGTTTTCGGTGGTGTCGCTGAGCGTGGCGCAGCGCACGCCCTCGCTGGCCTTGCTGGGCGTGCTCGGGCTCTCGGCGCGGCAGCGGCGCGGGCTCGTGCTGGCCGAGTGCGCCGTGCTGGGCGCCGCCGGCGCGCTGCTGGGCCTGCTGGCCGGCGCGACCATGGCGGCGGCCGCGCTGCGCTGGCTGGCGGGCGACCTGGGCGGCGGCTACTTCCCCGGCATCGCGCCGCGGCTGCAGGTGGGCGGCCTGGGTGTGGCGGTGTTCTTCGCGCTCGGCCTCGTCTCGGCGCTGGTGGGCGGCTGGTGGCCGGCGCGCCAGGCCGAGCAGCTGGCGCCGGCCCAGGCACTCAAGGGCCTCGGAAGCAGCAACCAGCAGGTGCCGCCGGCCTGGCCCGGGCTGGCGTTGCTGGCCGCGGGCGCAATCGCGTCGCTGGCGCCGCCGCTGTTCGGCCTGCCGCTGGCGGCCTACGCGGCCGTGGCGCTGCTGCTGGTGGGCGGCGTGGCGCTGATCCCGGCCACCGTGCACCTGCTGCTGGCACGCTGGCCGCGCCCTGAAGGCGCGCTGGCGCTGCTGGCGCTGCAGCGCGCCCGCCACCAGCGCGCCACAGCCACGGCGGCGGTGGCCGGCGTGGTGGCCAGCCTGGCGCTGAGCGTGGCGCTCACGGTGATGGTGGCCAGCTTCCGCGACGGCGTGGCGCGCTGGCTCGACACCGTGCTGCCGGCCGACCTGTACGCACGCACGGCCTCCAGCAGTGCCGCCGCGGATCAGGCCTGGCTGCCCGAGCGCTTTGCCCGCGACGCCGCCGCCGTGCCCGGCGTGCTGCGCGTCGAGGCCGCCCGCGTGCAGCCGCTGGCGCTGGCCGAAGGCCGCCCGGCCGTGGTGCTGGTGGCGCGGCCGCTGGCCGACCCCGCCGCCGTGCTGCCGCTGCTGGCCGCACCGCTGCCGGCACCGGCCGGCGCGGTGGGCGTGTTCGTCAGCGAGGCCATGGTGTCGCTCTACGGCGCCGAGGCCGGAGCGCCCTTCACGCTGCCGGTGGGCGGCGCGCCACGCGCGGTGTGGGTGCGCGGCGTGTGGCGCGACTACGCGCGGCAGTTCGGCACCGTGGTCGTCGACAGCGCCGACTACCGCCGCTGGACGGGCGACGAGCGCGTCAACGACCTCGCGCTCTGGCTCGCGCCCGGCACCGCGCCGGCGGCCGTGCAGCAGGCGCTGCGCAAGGCGCTGCCGCACCCGGAGCTGATCGAGTTCTCGAGCAGCGCCGATCTGCGGCGGCTGTCGCTGCGCATCTTCGACCGCAGCTTCGCCGTCACGCACTACCTGCAGGCGGTGGCCATCGCCATCGGGCTGGTGGGCATCGCGGCCAGCCTGTCGGCGCAGGTGCTGGCACGGCGCAAGGAGTTCGGGCTGCTGGCCCACCTGGGGCTGCGGCGCGGCGATGTCGTGCGCCTGGTGGCCGTCGAGGCACTGGCCTGGGTGGCGGCCGGCGTGCTGATGGGGCTGCTGCTGGGGCTGGCGATCAGCCTGGTGCTGGTGTTCGTCGTCAACCCGCAGAGCTTTCACTGGACGATGGAGCTGGTGCTGCCGGCCGGCCGCCTGGCGCTGCTGGCGCTGGCGGTGCTGGCCGCCGGCGTGGCCACGGCGGCGCTCACCGCGCGCAGCGCGGCGCGTGCGCCGGCCGTGCGCGCCGTGAAGGAGGACTGGTGACGCCGGCCCGGCGCGCCTGGCTGCTGGCGCTGGCCGCGCTGCCGTTGGCTGGCCGCGGCGCCGGCCCCGCCACGGGCGCCAGCAACGCCACCGCTGACGACGACCGGCCCCGCCGCGACCGCGTGCTGCAGTTCCCGCGCGACCACGGCGCCCACCTCGGCGCGCGCACCGAGTGGTGGTACATCACGGGCTGGCTGGGCACCGAGTCCCAGCCCGCGGGCGGCTTCCAGGTCACCTTCTACCGCAGCCGCACCGGCATGGCCACGGGCCACCCCAGCCGCTTCGCGGCGCGGCAGCTGCTGTTCGCCCACGCCGCCGTCACCGTGCTGGGTACCGACCGCAACCCCGCGCCCGTGCACCTGCACGACCAGCGCATCGAGCGCTGGAACGGCGATCCGCAGGCGCCGCTGGCCGCCGCCGCCACCGAGACGGCGCGCGTGCACATCGGCAAATGGCGGCTGGCGCTCGATGGCGAGCGCTGGAAGAGCCGCATCCCGGCTGCCGACTTCAGCCTCGAGCTCGACATGGCGCGCACGCAGCCGCTGCTGCTGCAGGGCGACGCCGGCTTCAGCCGCAAGGGCCCCGACGAGGCCGTCCCTGACCAATACGCCAGCCACTACGTCACCGAGCCGCAGCTCGCGGTGCGCGCCCGCGTGGCCGTGCAAGGCCGCACCCTGCCGGCGACACAGGGCCGCGCCTGGATGGACCACGAGTGGAGCGACGAGCTGCTGCACCCCGAGGCCGTGGGCTGGGACTGGATCGGCATCAACCTGCTCGACGGCGGCGCGCTCACCGCGTTTCGGCTGCGCCGCAGCGACGGCACGGCGCTGTGGGCCGGCGGCTCGCAACGCGGCGCCTCGGGGCCGGCGCGCGCCTTTGCGCCCGGCGAGGTGCGCTTCGAGCCGCTGCGCCGCTGGCGCAGCCCGGCCACGGGCGTGAACTGGCCGGTGGAATGGCGCGTCGACACCCCTGCCGGCCGCCACGTGGTGCGCACGCTGGCCGATGCGCAGGAGCTCGACAGCCGCGCCAGCATCGGCGCGCTGTACTGGGAAGGGCTGTCGGAGTTGCTCGACGAGAGCGGCCGCCGCGTCGGCCTGGGCTACCTGGAGCTCACCGGCTACGGCAGCGCCTTGCGGATCTGAGCCGGCTGCGGATCAGCGCCATCAACGCCGTGCGCGCGGCTCGCTGCGCCAGCCGCCGGCCGAGCTGAGCCGGCCCAGATCGACCGGCGCGGCACGCACGCAGTTGCCGCCCGACTGGCGCGAGGCGAGCACGGCGTCCTGGGCGTCGTCGATCAGCGACTGCAGGTTCAGGTGCGCGGGCCGCAGGTGCGCCACGCCCACGCTGACGGTGATGCGCAGCGGCCGCGGCACGCCGTCCTGCTGGAACGGCACTTCCATCTGCTCGCTGCGCTCGCGGATGCGCTCGGCCACGTCGAGCGCGCCGGTGGCATCGGCCTGGGCCAGGAAGACGGCCATCTGGGCATCGGAAAAGCGCGTCAGCAGGTCGGCACCGCGCAGCGTGGGCGCGGTCAGGCGGATGAGTTCGGCCAGCACGGCATCGGTGGCTTCGCTGCCGCGGCTTTCGGTCAGGCGCGCGAAGCGGTCGACGTCGACCAGCAGCAGCGCCGCCCCCGTGCCGTAGCGCCGGGCACGCGCCCATTCGCGACCGGCCAGCTCCAGGAACAAGGGCCGCGCGGCGCCCAGGGGGCTGTGCAGGGTGCCGCCAACCAGGGCTGACGGGTCGGCGCGCTGCAGCAGCCGTTGCAAGGCCAGCGCGGCTGGCGCCACCGCCGCGGCCACGCCCACCAGTGCACCCAGCGGCGCGGCCCAGCCCGGCGAGCCCAGGCTGCGGTCGACGAACCAGGCCACCAGCGCCGCCAGGCCCGCCGCCGCCGTCGCCACGCCGGCCACGGCCCACGGCAGGGGCAGCCGCGAGGTGGGCGCGGCCACACCGGCCGGCGCCAAGGGGGCGGGCTGGGTGGGTTGAGGAGGCAGGGTCATCGAACAATGAAAGGGCTTCCCCTATTCGACCACATCCGGCCTCGACTGAAGCGCCCGAACTGCGGGGCCCTGCACGCTGCGGCCGGTTTCGACCGCCGACCCCGCATCCCGGGTGGGTGGCGCGGCGGCGCGCATAGACTTCCTGCCATGCCCGTGGACTCCTCTCGCCCGGCGGCCAAGTCGCCGCGTTCGCTCTCCGGCCTCGTGCCCTTCGTGCGG
>Ga0068877_10004994_pt1 | contig 10261 bp, 7 predicted proteins | sample NOAtaG_FD_66437 | JGI IMG/M metagenome (GOLD analysis project Ga0068877, IMG submission 66437) | Freshwater lake microbial communities from Lake Erie, under a cyanobacterial bloom - NOAA_Erie_Diel6S_1000h metaG | ecosystem: Environmental > Aquatic > Freshwater > Lake | place: USA: Ohio, Lake... | reverse complement strand
TGTCGCGCTTCGGTCTACTCGAGATGTCGCGCCAGCGCCTGCGCCCCTCGCTCAGCGATTCGAGCCACGAGGTGTGCCCGCGCTGCCAGGGTATCGGCAGCATCCGCACCGTCGAATCGATGGCGCTCGCCATCCTGCGTCTCGTTGGCGAGGAGGCCCGCAAGGATCGCACCGCGAAGGTCATCGCCGAAGTGCCGGTCGATGTGGCGACCTACCTGATCAACGAAAAACGCGAGTGGCTGCGCACGCTCGAGGACAAGAGCGACGTCGAGCTCATCATCGTGCCGAACCTCAACATCGACACGCCGGAGTATTCCATCCGCCGCGTGCGCGACGACGAGGCGGAGTTGCCGGAGCAGAAACGGCTCAGCTACCAGTTGCCGACACCGGCCAAGGTTCCAGACCCGGCCGGTACGCGCGAAAAGCAGGCGGGAACGGAACCGGCGGCGGTGCCGACCTTCCTGCCGACCACGCCCGCACCGATCGTGGTGCAGGCTCCGGCCCCCGCGCCCGTTGCCGTCGCGCCCGTAGCGGCCGAGCCGCGCGGTCCGCGAGCCGGAATCTTTGTTCGCATCTGGCGTTGGTTGTTCGGTGACCCGCAACCGCCCGTGCGCGAAGAGGCCGACACGCGCAGCCCCCAGGATCGAGATCGCCAAGACCGCGGTCGCGGCCGAGGTGGACGCGATCGCGGTGATCGTGAGCGGCATCGAGATCGCGATGGCCGTGGTGGCGAACGAGGCCGCGATCGTGGTGAGCGTGGCGAGCGGGGTGAACGCGGCGAGCGTAGCGAACGCCCGGACCGTGACCGCAGCGAGCGCAGCGCGCGTCGTGGCGATCGTGATCGTGACCGCGACCGTGATCGCAACAAGCCCGCCGGTGCGCCGGCTGCGGCCGGCACTGCTGCAGGGAGCGCGCCCGCAGCGACCAACACGCCTGCACAAGGCGGTGCGCCGCGTCAGGGCTCTTCGGAAGGTTCGCGTCGCTCGCGTGACGAGGGGCGCCGAGGCGATCGGGAGCGTTCACCCGCAGCCACCGTCGCGGCAGCCGCAGGCGCCGCTGCCACAGCCTCTGCGGGTGGTGAACCCGCGGCCAATGCGTCGACCGGCGGTAGCGATGCCGTCCCCATGACCGCAGGCGATACGCCATCCGGTGCGCCGGGCGAAGCGCGTGAGGGCCGCGAAGGCGGTGCCCGCCGTGGTCGTCGCCGCGGCCGTCGTGGTCGCCGCGGCGGTCAAGGCCGTGAGGCAGGCCCGAACGAGGGCAATACCGACCTCGCAAACGAGATGGATGATGCGGCAGGCGATGAGCCGAGTGCCCACGATAATCCGGGTCGCGCGACGGACGAAACCGTCGGCGCCGACGCCAGCCAAGGACGCGATCAAGGCAGCGATGCCGCCTCGACGCCACCGGCATCCGACTTCGTGGTGCCCCCGCCGCCGAGCGAAACCCGCATCAGCTGGACAGGCATGGCCGCACCGGAACCCGCGACGCCCGCCGCCGAGGCCGCCCCTGCGGTGGCGACGGACGCGCCTGAGGTGATCGCAGCGCCAACCGCAGAAAGCGCCACGGACACGACGCCGGAACAGCCTGCGCCCGCGGTAACCTCGCCCACCGGCGATGCGCCTGCCACGCCTGCGGCGACGACGCCGGCCTCGGATACGTCAACCGAGAAAAAGGTGGTGTGGTCGTCTTCGCCAAGCAGTTACGGCAGCAGCAGCTACAGCAGCCGTCGCGACGACTACTAAGTCGTCGCGGCGCGCGCCGCAGCTAAGTCGTCGCGACGAGCGCTGCAGCAGCGCGCGCGAGATCTTCCGGCGTATTGACGTCGGGGCCGGGGCGGCAATCCGCCTCGCCCACGCGGATCTCGAGGCCGTGGAACAACGCTCGCAACTGCTCGAGCTTTTCCGTCTGCTCGAACGGTGCAGGCTCGAGCGCGGCGAGTCTGCGCAATGCGCCCACGCGATACGCATACAAGCCGATGTGGCGCCGCGCCCCGAACTGTGCCGGCGTGTCGAGGTGCAGCTGATCGCGACTCCAGGGAATCGGCGCACGACTGAAGTACAAGGCCCGACCCTCGCGGTCGGCCACTACCTTCACCACGTTGGGATCAAAGTATTCCTCGCGGTTCTGTAGCGGCGAGGCAAGCGTGGCGATTTGCGCACGCGGGAACTGCACGAGCAGATCCGCCACCTGATCGATGAGCACGGCCGGCATGCCGGGTTCGTCACCCTGCAAGTTGACGACGACATCCTCGTCGTCCCAGCCCCGCGCCGAGGCCACTTCGGCGATACGGTCGGTCCCGCTCGCGTGATCGAGCGCCGTCATGCCCACGTCAGCACCGAAGCCCTGCGCTACCGCACGAATACGCTCATCGTCGGTCGCAACGACCACTTCGCGCGCACGGCACTGCAGCGCACGCTCGTAGACCCAGCGCAGCATAGGCTTGCCCGCCAGCTCGATCAGCGGCTTGCCGGGCAGACGAGTCGAGGCGAAGCGTGCGGGGATGACGATGCGGTACATGCGTCAGCGTGCGAGCAGCGGATCATCGGCCGCCAGAACGCGCGCCTCCTCCTCGAGCATCAGCGGGATGCCGTCGCGGATCGGAAACGCCAGTCGGTCGGCACGGCACACGAGCACCGCCTCGGCACGATGGTGCACGAGCGGCCCCTTGCACAGCGGGCAGGCGAGGATGTCGAGCAGTCGGTTATCCATCAGAGCTCACCCCTTGCGCCGGCAGAGCGCGTCGATGCGATCGAGCAAGGCCCGCCCCTCGTCAGGGCTGAGCCGCACGCCAACGGGCAGTTCCCAGAACCGCTCGTCGGCGAACGCGCGGCATTTTACGGCATCCTTGGTCGTCATCAGAATCGGTGACCGATCGCCAAAGTCGAAGTCCGCCGCCGAGTACGCATGATGATCGGCGAAGGCGTGCTCCACCACGGTCAGCCCCGCAGCGCGCAGCGTGGCGAAGAACCGCTGGGGATGACCGATCCCGGCCACGGCGTGCACCGGCGTCCCGATAAATTGTTCGAGTGATTGCCAGCGGTTCCCCGGGCCCATACCCCGTGGCGCCTGCGGCACCAGTTGCATGGCCACCGTCGCCTCACGACCGCGCCAGATCGATCGCTCGGCCTGTGTTTCGTCGGCTCCGTTGAGCACCACCACATTCACGCTGGAGAGGCGAGTCGGCCCCTCACGAAGGGGACCCGCCGGCAGCAAGCGGCCGTTGCCGAGACCCCGCGCAGCATCGATGACCACCACCTCGAGATCGCGGGCGAGCGCGTAGTGCTGCAGACCGTCGTCGCAGAGGATCACATCGATCCCCTGGGTCTCGAGCAGTCGGGCACCCGCACTGCGCTCGGGACTCACCACCACGGGCAAGCCCGTGGCAGCAGCCAGCATCACGGCCTCATCGCCGGCCTGCTCGACCGGCGTATCCGCCGACACCCGCCGCGGGCCACGAATCGCAGCGCCATAGCCGCGTAGCAGAATTCCGGGCCGCAGACCTCGACGCGCCAGGGTCGCCGCCACGTGAGCGACGAGCGGTGACTTGCCCGTGCCGCCCACCGACAGGTTGCCGATCACCACCACGGGCACGCTCGCCCGGTAGGGTCGCAACCAGCCGCGTCGATAGAGGCCGCGACGCAACGAGGTGACGGTGGCGAACACGGCCGAGAGCGGCGCCAGCAGCACACTCGCCGCGCCAGCCCCGTACCACAGTGAATTCAAGCGGCGTTCGAGCAGGCGCATCACTCGGCGAACTGCAGACGATGCAATTGCGCGTAAGTACCCTCGCGCGCCAGCAGTTGCTGATGGGTGCCGGTCTCCACGACCCGTCCCTCATGCAGCACGACAATGAGATCAGCCTGCTCGATGGTCGAGAGGCGATGCGCGATCACGAGCGTGGTGCGGTCGCGCAGCAGATTGCCGAGCGCCGCCTGGATGCGTCGCTCCGACTCGTTATCGAGTGCGCTCGTGGCCTCATCGAGCACCAGCAGCGGCGCGTTCTTCAACAGCGCCCGTGCGATCGACACCCGCTGTCGTTGGCCGCCCGAGAGCTGCGAGCCGCGCTCGCCCACCGGCGTGTCGAGGCCTTGCGGCATCTCTGCCGCGAATTCCATCACGTACGCAAGACGAGCCGCCTCCTCCACCGCCGGCGAGTCGGGCGGCGCGAGATTGAAGGCGATGTTGTTGCGGATCGTATCGTCGAACAGCATCACTTCCTGACTGACGAGGCTCACTTGCTCGCGCAGATCGCTGCGTCGGTATTCGCGCAGGTCGATGCCATCGAGAAACACCTGACCGGAGTCAGGGTCGTAGAAGCGCGGCAGCAAACTCGCCAGCGTGCTCTTGCCGCTGCCCGACTTGCCGACGATGGCGACAGTCTGACCCGGTCGCACGACAAAACTCACCTGCGAGAGCACTTCGCCCTTGTCGGCGGCGTAGCTGAAACTGACATCACGGAACTCCACTTCGCCGCGCGCACGCTGCACTCGCCGCTCGCCGCCCTCGTCTTCGAGCGGCGTGTCCAGCACCTCGAACACGCTGGCCCCCGCGGCAATGCCTTGTTGCAGCGGACCGAACACGCCGATGAGTCGCCGCAGCGGCGCCGTCAGCAGCAGCAACGCCGTGAGAAAGGCCATGAATTCGTCGACCTGCATCTCCCGCGTGAACACCTGACGAATCGAGAAGAACAGCACGCCCGCCAGACCGAGCGCCGCGATCAACTGCACCACCGGGATAGCGAGCGCCTTGGCACCGACGAGCCGCATGTTGTTGTGGCGGTTGCGCTCGTTGACGGTATCGAACAGCGCCTCTTCGTGGGCCTCGGCGTTGAACGCCTTGATCACCTTCTGACTCTCCAGTCCCTCTTTGGCCACGCGCGTGACATCGCCCATCGAGGATTGGATGCGCCCGCTGTACCGTCGAAACGCCCGGTTGATGAACTGGATCAGTGCCGAGATAGGCGGACCCAAGAGCAACACGAACAGCGCGAGCTGCCAGTTGAGCCACAGCAGCATGCCGAGCAAGAAGATGATGGTGAGCGTATCGCGCAGCAACACCGTGACCGCACTGGTCGTGGCTTCGGCCACCAGCTCGACGTTATAGGTCAGGCGCGAGAGCAAACCGCCCGAAGCGTTGGCCGAGTGATAGCGCATCGGCAATCGCAGGAAGTGGGCGAACAGTTCCCGGCGCAGTGCCTTGATGATCTGCCGACCCACCCAGCCCGGGAAATATACGGCCACGTAATCGCCGACCCCGCGAACCATGAATAGCAGCACGGCGCCGAGCGGCACGGCCCAGACGATGCGCGGATCCGGGTCGACGAAGGCGTTGGCGAGGAAAAATTTGACGAAGTACGCGAGCGCCGCGTCCGTGGCGGCAAACACCGCCATGCCGGCGACGCCGATCATGAACATGCCAAGGTGCGGGCGAGCGTAGCCGAGCAGGCGCCGGTAGACCTGGCTGGCGCTCGAGACGTCAAAGGGCGCGGAACTCATCGGCGACATCATAGCCGAACGCGAAAGTCCCCCTACGGCGGAGCGAGCACCACCGGCTCATGCGGTGACCACCGCCACAGACGCTCCGGCAGCGTCCCCTCATACGGTTCGATCAACGAGGGCACCCCGCCACGCAGGCGCAGGCTGATTGCTCCCTCACCGGCCGTCCCCCACACTCGCTCCGGGCCAACGCCCCAGAGGGCGGCGATGCGCCCGCGTCGAGTCGCATCGAGACTGCGACTCGACACCAGCACATCTCGTGCGGCCACTGCCGTGGCTAACCCCGGAGCCCCCACGCTCGGCGAACCTCGGCGCGGCGCCAGCACGATCTCGGCCCGAATGGGCCCTCTGTGTGCCTGCACCGCGTCTCGGCGTAGCAAGGCGGCTCCCTCCTCTGCATCGAGTCGCTCGGCGACCAGCAATCGTGCCGGTGACCCGGCATCAACGTGCAGGATGCAGGACGCATCAGGCAGCGGCGCGGTGAAAACGCTGAAGCGCACGCCATCCCATACCCATTGGCGCGGCGTCGCACAGGATCGTGCGTTGCGCGGCGACCCCGGCCACAGACCGCCGAAAAACACGCTCTGCCCGGGGCTTTGCAAACTGAGGTGCGCGGCGCCTGCAGCGCGGCTGCCGTGAGCGTGACTCAGAACGAGCGCATCGACCCGTTCGCGGCCGTACGCGGCGAGTGCCGGCGTGATCGCCGACTCGACCCGCCGCCCGTCGGTACCGAACGACTCGCCGGTGTCGTAGACGAGCGTGTGATGCGCTGTGCGCACGAGCACTGCCGTTCCATCACCGACATCGAGCACGGTCACGGCCACCTCGCCGACATCCGGTTCAAAACCTCGCTGCGGCCCCTGCCATGTGGCTATCGTCGTCGCCGCCGCGAGGCTGAGCAGCGAGACCGCTCGCCATCGGCGCGGCACGGGCACTAACCACACGGGCAGCAGCACCAGCATCACGAGCAATAACCACGCGGGCGGTTGCCAGGCCAGCAGCGCCCAAGGCCACTCGCCCACTGTGCTCAGCGGCGGCCAGAGCCACAGATACACCTGTTCGGCAGCGCGCCACAGCAGTCCTGCCAGTATCGGCAGTCCGCCAGAGACCATCGTGCCCGCCAGCACGAGCGGTACGAGAACGAAGGAGAACACCGGGATCGCGAATACGTTGACCGCGAGTCCGGCGAACGACAGCGTGCCGAACCACGCGAGCGTCACGGGCACGAGGACCAGCGCGACCCGCCACTCGGCGAGCAGCGACGCCCGCCAGGCCGGCCACTCGCGCGTACCGCGCTGCCACAACACATCGCCCAGCAACAAAGCCGCCATGGCGCTGAAGGAGAGCCAGAACCCGGCCGCCATCGGTGCGAAGGGGTCGAGGCACAGCACGGCGATGAGCGCGAGCGACAACACGCCAAAACCGTCCTGCTCGCGGCCGCTCAACCTGAGCCACCAGTACACCGCGAGCATCACCACGGTGCGTTGCGTCGGCACCCCGAAGCCTGCAAGGACGGCGTACGACAATGCCGCGCTCACCCCGAGCACCGCAGCAAAGGCCTCCCGCTCGACGCTGCAACCCAGACGTTGCAGCGCGGGCCACAGGCGGCGCGCAAGGCCTGCGACGAGCCAGGCAAACAACGTCACGTGCATGCCCGAAATGGCGACGAGGTGCGTCGTGCCCGTGGCACTGAAGATGCGCCACTGCTCGCGACTGATATCTCCCGTGGCGCCGACCGCAAGCCCTGCGCACAGCGCTGCCGCATCCCGATCAGCAATGTGATCGCGGATGCGCGCAGCGATCGTGGCCCGCAGGGTCAACACGCTCGGCTCGGCCCGCGCGATGCGCTGCGTCAACGCAGCCCGCACGACCTGTGCTTGCGCATGCAATCGCTCGCCGAACCATTGGCGTGTCAGATCGAAACCGCCGGGGTTGAGCGGGCGCTGTGGCGGCGAGAGTTGCAGGATCACGCGCCACTGTTCGCCGGCCTCGGGCAACGGCCGCGGCGGATCCCGCCACACGATCCGTGCACGCAAGCGTCGCGCCTGAGCGAGCGGGGCCTCGATAGTCACCTCACCGTCGAACTGCAGTGCACCGCTCTGCTGCGCGATCAGAGAATCTATCCGCACCAGCGCAACGACTCGCTCGCCGGCCAGCGCCTCAGGCCACCGTCGGGCGAGCTCGTCCGCGGCACTCGCGAGCGTCAGCAGCATCGCGATCGTCATCAGCAGTGCCGTACGTGCCCAGGCTTGACGTCGCGCGACGAACGACACCACCCCCACCATCAGCAGCAGAGCGACATCCAACGCCCGCGGTCGCAGCATGCCGAAGAGCACCGTACAATTGCCGGCCAGTAGGGCAAGGCCTGCCGTTCGCGGCAAACCCGCCGTTTGCCGCACGCCCTCGATGGTTGGCACGGAGAGCCGCTTCGTAATGTTTCGCAATCTCGTTCGCACGCTGGGTGCTCACGCGCAGACGCTGCAGGATCGCTGGTACGCGCGACCATTCGCGCGCGCCTTCGCCGACTCGCGTCTCTGGTCGCTGCAGCGGCGCAGCATCACCGGAGCCTTCGGCGCGGGTCTGGCGATCTGCTTCATTCCCCTGCCCATCCACATTCCGGTGGCCTTGCTGATCGCCATCGCCGCGCGGGTGAACGTACCGACGATCATCGCGACCGTGTTTCTGATCAACCCGCTAACGGTGATGCCCGTGTATTACGTCGCCTACCTCGTCGGTCGATGGCTGCTCGGCCAGGAGCCGGGCGCCTTTGATTTCGAGTTCAGCTGGTACTGGCTGCAGCACGGCCTGGGTCCGATGTGGAAGCCCTTCCTGCTCGGCTGCCTCGCCTGCGGACTGACGCTGGGACTCAGCGGCCGACTGCTGCTCGATCGACTGTGGATGTGGCGAACGCGGCAGAAATACCGCAGCCGCGGCCTGCGCTCAAAGGACTGAACTGGCCTCTTGCAGCAGTTTTCCCTGCTGCAGGGTGAGCACGCGATCCATGCGTGCGGCGAGGCGCAGGTCATGGGTGACGATCACGAGACTCGTCTGCCGCTCCCGATTCAGACGCAGCAGTAATTCGAACACCTGCTCGGCATTGCGCCCGTCGAGGTTACCGGTGGGCTCGTCGGCGAACACCAGGGCCGGCTGAGTGACGAGCGCACGCGCCACCGCGGCACGCTGCCGCTCGCCGCCAGAAAGTTGATGCGGCTTGTGGGTGAGGCGCTGCGCAAGACCCACTTCGGCCAACACCGCTGCAGCACGCTCGCGTGCCTCGGCAACGGCGACCCGACGCACCAGCAAGGGCATCGCCACGTTCTCGAGTGCCGAGAACTCGGGCAGCAGATGGTGGAACTGGTAGATGAACCCCATGGTGCGATTGCGTAGCGCGCCGCGCTCCGCCTCGCCGAGGGCGTGGATGTCGCGGCCCTGGATCCTGACGTGTCCCGCGGTGGGTCGATCGAGACCGCCTAAAATTTGCAGCAGCGTCGTCTTGCCGGACCCCGAGGCGCCGACGATCGCGATGCACTCGCCCGCACGGATCGTGAGCGACAGCCCATCAAGCACCCGCAACGTCGAGTCGCCTTCGTGGAACTCGCGGATGAGACCTTCGGCCTCGAGCACCAGGGCAGCATCAGTCATGGCGCAGGGCCTCCGCAGGTTGGGTACGCGATGCCCGCCACGCGGGATAGAGGGTGGCGAGCGCACACAGCAGGAAGGCCACGGCACACACCTGAACCACATCCAGCCATTGAACCTGCGCCGGCAGATCGCTCATGAAGTACACCTTGGCATCGAGAAACTGCACGCCGAAAAGCCCCTCGATGCCACGCACGATGCTCTCCACATTACGTGCGAGCGCAATACCGAGCGTCGCACCGGCACTCGTACCCACAAGACCGATCAACACGCCTTGTACCGCAAACGTGGCGAGGATGCTGCCGGGTGAGGCGCCCAGCGTGCGCAGCAAAGCGATGTCGGCCTGCTTTTCCTTGACGATCATGACCAGCGTCGCAACGATGTTGAAGGCCGCCACACCCACGATGGTGAGCAGGATCACGAACATCAGTCCCTTGGTCAACTCGATCGACTGGAAAAAATTGGCGTGGTTGCGCGTCCAGTCGCTGACATAGAACCCGCCCCCGAGCGAGAGCGCCAGATCACGCACCATCTGCGGGGCTTGCAACGGATCGGTGAGCGCAAGCCGCAGGCCGCTGACCTCCTCGCCCATGCGGTAGAGACGCGCTGCATCACGCAGGTTCAGCAGCACGAGACCCCGGTCGAACTCGTACATGCCCGACTCGAAGGTGCCAGCCACCGTCAACCGCCGCATTCGAGGCATCACGCCCTCGGGGGTCGCACTGCCCTCCGGAGCAATGATCACCACCGTGTCGCCCTTGCGTACGCCAAGCTCGGCAGCCAGCGCAGCACCGAGCACGACCCGCCAACGTCCCGGCTCGAGATCTTCGATGCGTGAATCGCGCAAGTGAGCGGCGAGCCCGGTGGCCTCGCGCTCGAGCGCCGGATCGACACCGCGGATCGCCGTACCGAGCACGCGTGAACCGTGCGCGATCATGGCCTGCGCTTCGATGTAGGGGACGGCGTGGGTGACGCCGCTCGTGGCGAGCGCGCGTTCGCGCGCCCCCTGCCAATCGGGCAGCGTGCCCTCGAGGCCCATCAGCGTGGCGTGCGAGGTGACCGAGAGGATGCGCGAGCGCAGCTCGCGCTCGAAGCCGTTCATCACCGACAGCACCACGATCAGC
>Ga0068877_10004990_pt1 | contig 10267 bp, 10 predicted proteins | sample NOAtaG_FD_66437 | JGI IMG/M metagenome (GOLD analysis project Ga0068877, IMG submission 66437) | Freshwater lake microbial communities from Lake Erie, under a cyanobacterial bloom - NOAA_Erie_Diel6S_1000h metaG | ecosystem: Environmental > Aquatic > Freshwater > Lake | place: USA: Ohio, Lake... | reverse complement strand
CGGCCTGCAGCGCGTCGTCGTAGAAGCCCTGCCGATCGCACTCGGCGCTGAGCTTGATCCACTCGGCCCCGCTGCGGGCGCGGGCCGCCGCGCGGCGCAGGCTCTGCAGGGCCGCGGGGCCGTCGCCGGCTTCGCCCTGCGCGTGGCCCAGCAGGCACCAGTGCTTGCAGCTCGCGGGCTCGGCTTCGGCCGCGCGCTGCAGAAAGGCCACCGCCTCGGGCCACTCGCGGGCTTCCACTCGGCGCAGGCCCTGCCACAGCAGCACCTCGGGGTGATCAGGCGCTTCGCGTGCCAGCTGCAGCAGCCATTGCCCGGCCATCAGCGTGTCGCCGGCGGCCTGCAAGCGCATCACCTGCCGCATCATCTCGGCCTGGGGCGGCGTCAGGCCCCGCAGGCGCCGGCGCAGTTCGGCGGCAGCCGCCTTGTCGGCGACCGTGGTGACGGTTCGGGGCTTCATCGAGACGGCAGGTCCGCGGCGGGCAGGAATTCACCGCCGATTCTGCGGGAGCCGCCATTCACACCTGCATACGGGCCGTTCATCGGCCCACAACATCCGGGTTTGCCCTGCATGCCACAATCCGCCGCGCTGGTGCCCGGCCCGTGGCACGCCCTGTCAGCCGCCTTGTTCGACAACCCCTTCATCGAGATCGATCACGTCACGTTCGGGTACGACAACACCCGGACCATCCTCTCCGACGTGTCCCTGAAGTTCCCGCGCGGCAAGGTCACGGCCATTCTCGGCGGCTCGGGCTGTGGCAAGACCACGTTGATGCGCCTGATCGGTGGCGTGCACGCCGCCGACAAGGGCCGCGTGGTGTTCGACGGCGAGGTGCTCGACACGCGCAACGCCGCGCAGCTGTTCCGCGTGCGCCGGCGCCTGGGCATGCTGTTCCAGTTCGGCGCGCTGTTCACCGACCTGACGGTGTTCGACAACGTCGCGTTCCCGATCCGCGAGCACACCCAGCTGCCGGAATCGATGATCCGCGACCTGGTGCTGATGAAGCTCAATGCCGTGGGCCTGCGCGGCGCGGCGCACCTGCGAATCTCTGAAGTGAGCGGCGGCATGGCCCGGCGCATCGCGCTGGCGCGGGCCATCGCGCTCGATCCCGAGCTGATCATGTATGACGAGCCCTTTGCCGGTCTCGACCTCATCAGCATGGGCGTCGCGGCCAAGCTTATCCGCACGCTCAACGACGCCACCGGCGCCACCAGCCTGGTGGTGAGCCACGACGTGCCCGAGTGCATGGCCATCAGCGACTGGATCATCCTGCTGGCCAACCAGGGACGCGTCGTCGCCCAGGGCACGCCGACGCAGTTGATGGAAAGCCTCGACCCCGAAACCCGCCAGTTCGTGCGCGGCGAGCCCGACGGCCCGGTGAAGTTCCACTACCCCGCGCGCGAGATCGCCGAGGACTTTCTCGGATGAACCCGCTCGACCGCCTCCAGCGGCTGGGCGCCTTCGCGCTCGAGCACTTCCGCGGCTGGGGCCACGCCGCCTACTTTTTCTTCGACCTGCTGCGCGTGCTGCCGCAGTCGCTGCGCCGCTTCGGCCTCATCGTCGACCAGATCTACGCCATCGGCAACCGCTCGCTGATCATCATCTGCGCCTCGGGCCTGGCGGTGGGCTTCGTGCTGGCGCTGCAGATGTACTACGCGCTCGTGACCTTCGGTGCCACCGAGACCATGGGCCTGATCGTCAACCTGGCGCTTGTGCGCGAGCTCGGCCCGGTGGTCGCCGCGCTGCTGTTCGCGGGCCGAGCCGGCACCTCGCTGACAGCCGAGATCGGCCTCATGAAAGCCGGCGAGCAGATCTCGGCCATGGAGCTGATGGCCATCGACCCGCGCGCCCGCGTGCTGGCGCCGCGCTTCATCGGCGGCATCATCTCGCTGCCGATCCTGGCCATCCTGTTCTCGGCGGTCGGCATCATCGGCGCGTGGATCGTGGCCGTGCTGCTGATCGGCGTCGACAGCGGCAACTTCTGGTCGATCATGCAGACGCGCGTGGACGTGCTGCGCGACGTCGGCAACGGCATCGTCAAGGCCTTCGTGTTCGGCATCATCTGCACGGTGGTGGCGCTGTACCAGGGCTACGAAACCGAAGCCACGCCCGAAGGCGTGGCCTACGCAACCACCCGCACCGTCGTGATCTCGTCGCTGTGGGTGCTGGGCATGGACTTCGTGCTCACCGCGCTGATGTTCTCGACGCCCTGACGGCGCGTCGACACCACTTCTGGAGAACCCGTTCATGGGACGCAAAGGAATCGAGACACTGGTCGGCGGCTTCGTGCTGCTGGGCTTGGTAGGACTGGTGTTCCTGGCCCTGCAGGCAGCCAACCTGGGGGCCAGCGGCGGCGGCGCCACCTACCAGGTGCAGGCGCGCTTCGACAACATCGGCGGCCTGAAGCCGCGTGCCCCGGTGCGCGTGGCGGGTGTCACCGTGGGGCGGGTCAAGAGCATCGGCGTCGACCCGGCCACCTTCCAGGGCATCGTCATGCTCGACATCGAGAAGGCCTACAACTTTCCCAAGGACACGGCCGCCAAGATCCTGACCTCGGGCCTGCTCGGCGACCAGTACATCGGCCTGGAGCCCGGCGGCGATGACGCCAACCTGGCCGCAGGCGACACCATCGCGCAGACGCAAAGCGCGGTCGTGCTGGAAAACCTGATCGGCCAGTTCCTCACCAGCCGCGCCGACACGGCGGGCACGGCCGGCACCGCCGCCTCCGGGGCAAAGCCGTGAAACCAGCCCGTCGCCTGCTGGCGCCGGCCGCACTGCTGTGCGCGCTGGCCCTCGGTGGCTGCGCCACCACGGGCGGCACGCCGTCGCCCGGCGACCCCTGGGAAGGCTTCAACCGCAAGGTCTTCAGCTTCAACGAAGCCGTCGACAACGCCGTGCTGCGCCCGGTGGCCGAAAGCTACCGCGACCACGTGCCGAAGCCCATCCGCACCGGCGTGGCCAACGTGCTGGGCAACGTCGGCGATCTCTGGTCGGCGGCGAACCACTTCCTGCAAGGCAAGGCGCAGAGCGGGCTCGAGATGGGCATGCGCTTCCTCACCAACACGCTGTTCGGCCTGGGCGGCCTGCTCGACCCCGCCAGCGAGATGGGCCTGAAGCGCCAGAGCGAGGACTTCGGCCAAACGCTGGGCAAGTGGGGCGTCGGACCGGGGCCCTACCTCGTGCTGCCCCTGCTCGGGCCGAGCAGCCTGCGCGACGGCATCGGCCGCATCCCCGACATGGCAGCATCGCCATCCAACCTGCTCGACGACAGCAAGGCCGGCCTGGCCGTGACGGTGGTGGGCGTGGTCGACGCGCGCGCCGCGCTGCTGGGTGTGACGGGCCTGGCCGACCAGGTGTCGCTCGACAAGTACAGCTTCTTCCGCCAGGCCTACCTCTCGCGCCGGCGGGACGCGGTGTACGACGGCGAGGCGCCGCCCGAGGCCTTCGAGGACATTGGTGACGACCCTCCCCCGCCGGCGGCAAAGCCGGGCGCATCGGCTCCGGCCCGCCCGGCCTCGGCGCCCAAAGCCTCCCCCCGTTGAGGTGTCGTCGGCCATCGGCGCTCGCACGTTGACACCGTACTGAAGAATTCGAGGCCCGCCCCCGGGGCCATCTGCTCCTGAAAGGACTGCCGTGTTCGCCAAGTTCCGTTCCTTCGTCGCCACGACCCTGCTGCTGCCCCTGCTGGCAGGCGCAGGCGCCGCCCTGGCCGCAGGGCCGACGCCGGAAGCCCTGATCCGCCAGGTCTCGACCGAGGTGCTCGACACCGCGCGCACGGACAAGGCCATCCAGGCCGGCGACGTGGCCAAGATCTCGGCCCTGGTCGAGAGCAAGGTCATGCCGCATGTCGACTTCGAGGTCATCACGCGTTCCGCCGTGGGCGTGCAGTGGCGTGGCGCCACGGCCGACCAGCGCAGCAAGCTGCAGGCCGAGTTCAAGCTGCTGCTGATCCGCGTCTACGCGGGCGCGCTCACGCAGCTCAAGGACCAGGCCGTCGAGATCACGCGCACGCAGGCCGTCTCCGGCAGCACGCAGGTCATCGTGCAGTCCGAGGTGCGCGGCAAGGGCGAGCCGATCAAGCTCGACTACCGGCTCGACAAGCGTGGCGAGCAGTGGAAGATCATCGACGTCAACGTCGGTGGCCTGTGGTTGGTGCAGAACTACCGCACGCAGTTCGCCCAGGAGCTCAGCAAGGGCGGCATCGACGGCCTGATCGCTGCCCTGGTCGAGCGCAACAAGGGCGCGCGGAGCTGAGCCCCGTGTCGATGCAAGCCGCCCTCACGCTGCCGGCCAGCGTCACCATCGAGACGACGGCGGCTCTGGCCGCCGCGCTGCCGGCCCAGGTGCGCGGCGGCAGTGGCCTGCTGCGCATCGATGCCACGGCGGTGACCGAGAGCGACAGCTCCACCATCGCCTTGCTGCTGGAAGCGGGCCGCCAGGCCCGGGCGGCCGGGCGCGAGTTCGAGGTCGTGGGCGCGCCGCCCAAGCTGGTGGAGCTCGCGCGCCTCTACGGCGTCGACAGCCTGCTGGCGCTGGTCGCGCCGCCCGATGCGGCTGCGTCGGCAGCGGGCTCGGTGCCGGCGTCGACCCCCGAGTCGACATAAGCCCTTGCACCCGGCGCCGCCACGTAGCGGCGCTCGCGCAGGTTCTTCTTGATCGCCTGCAGCGCCGGCCGCAGCGAATCTGAACCCAGCCGCAGCGCCACGCCGGTGGTCAGGATATCGATGATCATCAGGTGCAGCAGCCGCGACACCATCGGGCTGTAGCGGTCGGCGTCCTCGGGGTGGTCGGCCGCGAGCAGGATGCTGTGGCTCGGGCTGTGGCGGCTGTCCAGCGCCAGCGGCGAGCCGCTGGCCGTGATGCTGATGACGGTGGCGCCGCGGCGGCGCGCGATGTCGGCCACGTCAAGCAGGTCGCGGCTGCGGCCGGAGTTGCTGATGACCACGGCCACGTCGCCGGGCTTGAGCATCGTCGCGCTCATCACCTGGATGTGGCTGTCACTGACGGCGTGCGCCGTGACGCCGAGACGGAAGAACTTGTGCTGCGCGTCCTGCGCCACGATGCCCGAGTTGCCGACGCCGTAGAACTCGATGCGCGCGCCCTGCGCGCTGCGCCGGCCGGCCTCGGCCAGCGTGGCGATGGCGCGCTCGACGCTCTGGTGGGCCGCCGCGTTGCGGTAGCGCAGCAGCGCCGCCACGGCGTTGTCGACGACCTTGACGACGATGTCGCCGGCCTTGTCGTCGTCATCGACCGAGCGGTGCACGAAGGGCACGCCCTCGTTCACGCTGCCGGCGAGCTTGAGCTTGAAGTCGGCCAGACCGTCGTAGCCGACGCTGCGGCAAAAGCGCACCACGGTCGGCTTGCTGACGTGGGACCGATCGGCCAGTTCCGACACCGGCAGCGTGGCAAAGCTGCGCGGATCGGACAGCAGCAGCCGGGCCACGCGCTGCTCGGCCGGTGGCAGGGCGGGGATGGACGCGCGGATGCGATCGAGCATGGGGGTTTCAGTCCGGTTCGGCGCCGGGTGGCGCGCGGCGGCCGCGGAGCGTGAAGCGCCCTGACGCCAGGTCCGCCGCGGCCAGCGGGGCGCTCAGGTTGCCGGTGTCGGCATCGTCGAAGGGGGCCGGTACGCGCAGCGCGCCGAGGTAGAGGTTGTCGCGCGCGACGTTGGCCACGGCCGAGGCCAGGCGTTCACCGTGCACACGCACGGCGGTGCCGGCGTCGCCGCCGAGATTGACGAAGCTGTTGCCGCGCAGTTCGAGCCGGTGCGCCCGCGGGCCGGCGTCATCGCCCTCGGCACCAAAGGCCAGCAGTGTGCGGTTGCCGCTGAGCGGGCCTTGCAGCAACACGTTGCCCTGCACGAGGGCACGTCCGCCGTTCGGGAACTCCAGCTCGTATGAAGCGGCGCCACCGCCCTCGGCCGCGTCACCGAGCCAGTTGCCGATGACCTCGTTTTCGGCGGCGCGGCTCTTCACGAGGTGGCCGTGGCGGCCGCCGTGGAAGCGGCTGCGCGCCAGGCGCAGGCGGCCGATGCGGCCGGCGTAGAGCAGATGCGTCAAGCCGGCGCCGGGCGGCACCACCGGCGCGTCACCGAAACGGCAGCCTTCGATGTCGAGCTCGGCGCGGCCGTCGTTGCTGCTGAGCAGGCCCATCTGGTTGTCGAAAAAGGCGCAGTCGCGCAGCACGAGGCGCCCGCGCTCGAAGCGGATGCCAGCCCCGTTGCCGTCGCGCACGCGCACGCCGCGGAAGGTGAGGCCCTCGATGCGCACATCGCCCTGGCGCACCACCAGCAAGGCCTTGCCTTCGGCGTGCGCGCCATCGGCCTGCAGCACCACGGGGCCGCCGACACCACGCACGACGAGCCGGCGCTGCTCGATGACACCGGCCTGTGCGCGGTGCACGCCGGCGAGCAGCTCGATCGTGTCGCCGTCGCGCGCTTGCCGCAGCGCCGCGACCAGGCTCTCGCCAGCAGCCACGCGCCAGACGCGAGCGCCTTCGGCCCGCACCGCCGCCAAGGGCGCGGCCAGCGCCACGGCGGCGATCAGGCGGCGCCGGGTGGGCACCCAGGGCACGGCGGCCTCATTGCTCCTCGGCCCAGGTGCAGCCGTCGCGGGCCACCAGCGCACTGGCCGCGGCCGGGCCCCAGCTGCCGGCCGTGTAGGGCCGCGGCCCCACGGTGTCGGCGCTCCAGGCGTGCAGCACCGGCTCGACCCAGCGCCAGGCCTGCTCCTGCTCGTCGCTGCGCACGAAGAGGTTCAGGCGGCCGGCGATGGCGTCCATCAGCAGGCGTTCGTAGCCGCCGACGCGCTCGCTCGGGAAGGCCTTGTCGAAGTCGAGGTCCAGGCTCACCGGGTACAGCAACTCCTGGCCGCTGCTGCTGGCGCCGCTGCCCTTGGCGGCGAGCAGGTGCAGCTCCAGGCCGTCTTCGGGCTGCAGCTTGATGACGAGCTTGTTGGCGCGGCTCGTGCCCGGAAAGATGGGATGCGGCACCTCGCGGAAGTTGACGACGATCTGCGCGTCGCGCGCCGGCATGCGCTTGCCGGTGCGCAGGTAGAAGGGCACACCGGCCCAGCGCCAGTTCTGCACCTCGGTGCGCAGCGCGACAAACGTCTCGCAGTTGCTGCCGGTGGGCACCTTGACCTCGTCGAGGTAGCCCTGCACCTTGCTGCCCGCCACCGTGCCGGCCTTGTACTGGCCGCGCACGACGTCGCGCGCCACCGCCTCGGGCGTGAAGGGCTTCAGCGAGCGCAGCACCTTCAGCTTCTCGTCGCGGATGGCGTCGGCGTTGTTCGTCGACGGCGGCTCCATCGCGATCATCGTCAGCAGCTGCAGCGCATGGTTCTGCACCATGTCGCGCAGGGCACCGGTGCGGTCGTAGAAGTCGCCGCGCGAGCCCACGCCGATGCTCTCGGCCAGCGTGATCTGGATGTTGGCGATGCTCTCGCGGCGCCACAGCGGCTCGAACAGGGCGTTGCCGAAGCGCAGCGCCATCAGGTTCTGCACCGCAGGCTTGCCGAGGTAGTGGTCGATGCGCAGCGCCTGCTCTTCGGTGAAGGCGGCGCGCACGACGCGGTTGATCTCCTGCGCGCTCTGCAGGTCGTGGCCCAATGGCTTTTCAAGAACGACGCGCATGTGCGGCGCGTTCAGGCCGGCCTGGCCCAACTGCGCGCAGATCACCGGGAACAGGTGCGGGCTGGTGGCCAGGAACAGCACCACGGTGCTCGCGCCGCGCTCGTCGACCCAGGCCTTCAGGCCGCGGTAGTCCTCGGGCTGGGAGAGGTCCATGCGCCGGTAGTGCAGCATCTCGGCGAAGCGGGCGTACTCGTCGTCGTTGGGCTGCTTGGCCTCGTCGACGCCCGCGAACTTGGCGCGGATGTAGTCGCGGTACTCGGCGTCGCTGCGCTCGTCGCGCGCCACCGCCAGGATGCGGCCGCCCTCAGGCAGCTTGCCGTGGCGAAAGGCCTGGAACAGCGCGGGCATCAGCTTGCGCCAAGTGAGATCGCCGGTGCCGCCGAAAAGAACGAGGTCGAAGGACATGGTGGCCTGTGCGTGGGCTTGCGGGCTCGCACGATGTAATTCAGTTACATCGGAGATGATGCACAAGTTTCATGGGCGGGTCAAACCTGCTTCCGTGCGCCTGCTGCTTCGGGGCGGCACGGAGTTTGTGAGTGGCACCTTGATGCTGCCACTGTGTACTCGCCGACGGGCGATAGAGGCTGGGCTCTCGCGTCCTCGGCTCGCCGCATCGCGTGCCGCGGCAGGCGGTGCACGGTACGGGCGCTCATCCACCACCGTGGTCTTTGGTCCGAGAACCAACCCCGCTCGCACAGCCCTTTGCTGGCGCGGTGCGTCGGGTGGGAGCGACGGTGATCCACCAGGCTTCGACAGGCTCAGCCCGAACGGAGTGGAGGGCTTCGACAAGCTCAGCCCGAACGGGCGGGTGCGGCTCAGTGATGGGCCGCCGCGAGCGCCTGCTCCAGATCGGCGATCAGGTCGCCCACGTCCTCCAGGCCCGTGGACAGGCGCAGCAGATCGGGCGGCGCCGGCGTGCCGGCGCCTTCGACGCTGGCACGGTGCTCGATCAGGCTCTCGGTGCCGCCGAGCGAGGTGGCGCGCTTCCAGATCGCCGTCTTCGCGGCCACGGCGATGGCCGCGGCTTCGCCTCCGCGCGCGCGGATCGACAGCATGCCGCCGAAGCCGCCCGTCATCTGCCGCGCCGCAATGGCGTGGCCCTGGCACTGCGGCAGCCCCGGGTACAGCACCTCGGCCACCAGCGGATGGCCGTCGAAGTGGCGCGCGATGGCCATCGCCGAGGCGCTGGCCGCGCGCACGCGCAGGTGCAGCGTGCGCAGGCCGCGCACCAGCAGCCAGGCCTCGAACGAACCCAGCGTGCCGCCGAGCTGCGCGCGCACCTTGCGCACGCGCTGCCAGTAGTCGCTGTCTTCCCGCGTCACCAGCACGCCGGCGATGACGTCGCTGTGGCCGTTGAGGTACTTGGTGGCGGCGTGCATCACCACGTCGGCGCCCAGCGCCAGCGGTTTCGTCAGCAAAGGCGTGGCCACGGTGCTGTCCACCGCCACCCGCGCACCGGCGGCATGTGCCAGGCGCGTGGTCTCGGCGATGTCGGTCACCGTCCACAACGGATTGGCCGGCGTCTCGATCCACACCAGCTTCGTCTGCCCCGGGCGCAGCGCTGCACCCACCGCCGCCGGGCTCGTCATGTCGATCAACTCGACGTGCAGTCCCCACTCGGTGGCGAAGTTCATCAGCCAGTTGCGCAGGCTCCAGTACATGACCTGCGGCGCCAGCACGTGGTCGCCCGGCTTCAGCGCCTGGAACACCGCCGTGGCCGCGGCCATGCCGCTGGCGAACAGCAGCGCCTGGTGGCCGCCTTCGAGCGTGTTGATCACGGCCTCGGCCTGGTCGAAGGCCGGGTTGTCGGCGCGCGCGTAGACGCGGCCGCTGCGGTACTGGTTGTCCTCGTCGCGCAGGTAGGTGGTGCTCACGTGCAGCGGCGGGATCACGGCGCGCGTGCGCTCGTCGATCCAGCCCAGGGCCTGTGCGGCCACGGTATCGGGGTGATGCGGCTTGTCGGGCGTCGGGTCGCTCATGCAGCACTCATTTCTGAAAAGCGCCCGGCGCCCAGGTGGTGCGGCGCTCGGGGGGTGGATCGAGCTCCTTGCGGCCGGCCGACCAGTCGAACTCGGCACGCGGCGCGAGGTTGGCGCCGCCGGCCTGGCGGGGGTCGACGCCGGCACCGCGCAGGCTGGACGCGGCAGGCAGTTCGAAGGCGTAGGTGTCGACATCGGCCAGCGCACTGCGCCGGGCGTGGTGGTTGCCGGCGAAGACGCCCTCGTTGACCCACTCGAACACACCGCCGCCCACCAGCAGGTTGTTCACCGCCACCACCTCGGTGTTGGCGGGCAGGCGGTCGCGGTGCACACGCATGAACCACGCGGGCAGCCAGCCATGGTTGATGAAGGTGTTGTGCGCCACGTTCAGGCGGTTCACGTCCCAGCCGCCCTCTTCGCTGCCGTAGGCCAGCATCACCGGGTTCTGCGTGTCCGCGCCCTGGCCGATGACGTTGCCCACGACGGTGGCGATGCCGCCCAGCGCGATGTCGATCTCCAGGCTGGCGCCGCCGCGCATGCCGTCGTGGATGAAGTTGTAGGCGATGAGGTTCTCGCGCGCCCGTGTCTTGAGCAGGTGGCCCTCGAAGCCCTGCTGGAAGCGCGTGCCGGTGACGCTGAAGCGGCCGATGCGGCCGAT
>Ga0068877_10004989_pt1 | contig 10268 bp, 6 predicted proteins | sample NOAtaG_FD_66437 | JGI IMG/M metagenome (GOLD analysis project Ga0068877, IMG submission 66437) | Freshwater lake microbial communities from Lake Erie, under a cyanobacterial bloom - NOAA_Erie_Diel6S_1000h metaG | ecosystem: Environmental > Aquatic > Freshwater > Lake | place: USA: Ohio, Lake... | reverse complement strand
CCCGGCAGGGGATTGATCGTTTGGCCGCTGTTGAGCGTATTGGGTGAAGCCGTCGTTGGGCCAATCCAGGTGAAGTTGCCGTATTGCTGGCCCGTACCGGTCAGTTGAACCGAGGTGCCGACCGGATTTGCGCCGTCTTCCAGCACACCGATATCCTGGGAAACGAAGCCGGCAGCCGGGCCATTCGTGGCCGTGAAGACGCCTTCATACGACAAAAACTGCACCACGGTGTTGGGCAGTCTGATCAACGCGACGCCATCGGGCGCGCCATTCTGGATACCATTCGCCGGATAGGTAAAGGCAACGGCGCCGAAGCCGTTTCCTTCGTTGTCAATCGTGCCGGTGAGGTTGGTGGTGCCGTACTCCACCCCGCCGTTGCCGTTGTACAGCACCAGCGCGTACTGGGTGAGGTCTATTCCGGCTGTGCCGGCAACTTCGATGAATTCGTTGACATCGGAGCCTACATTGTCGTAGTGGATTTCATTGATAAAGATCACTGGCGGAACTTGTCCGGGATCGCAGTTGTCCGAGGCCGTCACTTGCGGCGCTTGGGGAAGCATGGCGTCGCAGCTCAGCGTAACATTGGCCGGTAGCGGTTGATTGAACACCGGCGCGGTGTTGTCGCGCACGGTGACCGTCTGCGTATGCACGGCCGTATTGCCGGCGTCGTCGGTAGCTACCCAGGTGCGGGTGATTGTGGCGTTTTGCGGACAGCTCCCCGGCGTCGTGACGCTCGTGAAGGTAACCGTAACATCATTGTCGCAGTTGTCGCTGGCGGTCAGCACCGCCGGGGGCGGTACGGGCGCGTTGCAGCTGACGGTGATATTAGCCGGCAGCGGATTTTGGTTGAATACAGGCGGTTGCACGTCCTGCGCCACCGGCACCGTAGCGGTGGCGGTAGCGGAGCAGCTGCCATTGTCCGTGACCGTGACGGCGTATCCGCCGCCGGGCAGGTTGTTAAACAACCCGGTCGTATTGCTCGCGCCGTTGCTCAGCGTGTAAGTATAAGGCGCCACGCCATTGGAGGCGGTGAACTGAATGGCGCCCGGCCCGTTGCAGGTGGCCGGGGTAATATTCGTGCTGATGGAAATGCTGCAATTGCAGCCCGGCGGAAGCGTCAGCGTAAACGAGGCGGTCGCCGTGCAGCCGGCCCCGTCCGTCACCGTCACCGCATACGTTCCAGCCGCCAGGCCGCTCTGGTCTTCGCTTGCCGGATTGACGCCCGGGCCGGTCCAGGAATAGGTATAAGGCGCCACTCCGTTGCTTGCCGTGAGGTTGATGGCGCCGTTGTTGTTCGCGCAGGTAGGCTGCGTAACCACACCGCTTGCGGACACATTGCAGCTGAGTGTGCCCGTGATCGAGATATTATCTACACCCACCCATTCGTCGTTACCGACGGCGTTGGTCGTGATGATACGCAGTTGAACTTCCGCCTGATTGTTCGCTGCTGCGGGCAGCACCACGCTGATGGGCGTGACCAACGTATCCGCGTTCGCGGTTGTCGCGTCGGCGATAAAGCCGGCAGGCAGGTTGATGAAGTTTCCGCTGTTGCCGATGCGGTATTGGAGCGCCACCTGCTGCACCGCGTTGTCAGCTGAGCCGTCTATGTCGCGGACGAGGTAGTTTACCGTAATATTCGTACGGCTGAGCGTATTAATCGAAATACGCAGATACGGCGCGTCTGCCGTGCCGGAGCCTTGCAGCGCCACCACCGGGTTGGCGATACCGTCGAATTCCGTGACGCCGCCCGCGCTATTGGTGCTTGGATTGTTTTGATTGGCGTTGACATCCACCACGCCCGGATTATCCGGGCCCAACACGGTCTGCGGATCCACGCCCGTGGCCGTCACCAAATCATCGCCCCGGAAGCCAATGATGCCCGGAACACCCGTCCACACGTCGTTGACGGTAATCAGATTAATGTTCGACCAGTTCTGTGAAAATGGCAGCGTCTGCGGGGTCTGCGCTCGCGCCTGCGTAAACGCAAACAATAGACAAAGACCCGCGATTGCCGGTCTGAATAAATAGCAAGACGACCCAGGCGTTCCCCCCTGTGTAGAGATTAAATTCATGAGTGATGCAATATTAAAATGGTAACCACTCAATCGCTCGCCACCTGATCTAAAAAACCTGTTTGCCCCGTTTAACCGAAATTTTGCGATGAAAAACGCTTGTTCAGGTTGAAGGCAGATTTCTAAATACGCGGACGCGCCCGGTTGAGATGTTACCGGTAAAAACTTTACCAAAGGTAAGCTATTTAATTTTACACAAAAAAGCTAAGTTTTTACATTAAAAATAAGTTTTTTATTTAAAAACCTGTTATTGAACAATTTTTAATTTTATTAAGTTTTTTGTATTACTTAAAAAAATGGTTTTGCTGCGTCGAAACGGTTGTTTTTCAGAGCGTATAGGCGATTTTCCGACAGGAACCGGAAAATCCCAGCCGCGCGCGCACTAAATTTGCGGCAGGTTCGCAAAAAGCGCGCCCAAACCATGTATGCGCATTTTATACTTCATTATTTTTGGCAGCTTATCGCTCGCCTGGGCTTGCGTGCCGCCGGAAGTCGGCGCGCGCCGGGATAAGAACAAGATTCAGGTGGACTTGAGCGACCCGCAGGTGCAGCAGTTGTTCCAATTTCGGGATGAGCGCCGGGCGGACAGCCTGAAAGTCTATTTCAAAGATCCGGACGCGACGCTCCGGTATGTAGCAGCCCTTGCATTTGCCTCTTTTGGCGACAGCACGGCGGTGGACGCACTCGCGCCGCTATTAGACGATCCGGTAGACGAGGTCCGCGTAGCAGCGGCTTTTTCCCTGGGACAAACCCGGTCGCCAAAGGCGGTTCCTTTGTTGATCAAAGCCTTCGAACGGGAGGACTCGCTGTCGGACTACCAGCGCTTCAACGCCGTGGTATTGGAAGCCGTAGGCAAATGCGGCGATGCGGAAGACCTGCGCAATATAGCAGCCGTAACAACCTACCAGCCGACCGATACGCTGCTGTTAGAAGGCCAATGCCGGGCGATTTACCGTTTCGGCTTGCGGCATATTGTAGATACCGCGGCGACAACGCGCATGATCGCCTACCTCGTCGAGGAGCGCCTACCCCACCCGGCGCGCCTGATCGCAGCGCACTACCTGGCGCAGGTAGAAGAAGTGACGCCGGACAGCCTCCAGTCGGTCCGAATCGCGGCAGCGTATGTCCGATCCGGCAACCCGGAAGTCCGGATGGCGCTGGCAACCGCGCTCGGAAAATCAGCCTCCAAACCCGCGTTTGCCATTCTCTCCAAGGTCATCCAAACGGAGCGAGACTGGCGGGTGCAGTGCAACCTGATCCAGGCGCTCGGCAAGTTTGAATACGACACGGTGCGCAACCTGGTGTTGCCCTTTATTACCAACCCCAATCTGCATATCTCCCGCACGGCAGCAGAATTTTTTATAAAAAACGGGCAAGCAAAAGACGGGGACTATTACTGGCGGATCGCCAACGACCGGGAAAACCAAAACCTGCCCTGGCCCACTAAAGCAGCCCTTTTCCGGGCGTCCAACCGGTGGCTTTCCAGCTGGGACAATAAGGAGTCCAAAGATTATGTGGTGTATCGCATCCGCGAAATGTTCCTGCAAAGCAACGATCCCTATGAGCGGGCTGCCTGGCTCGGCGCACTGTCGGAATACGGCTGGCAATACCGCTTTATCTATGAAAAAGGCATGGGCGACGCGCACCCGGTCGTCAAAACCGCGGCGGCGGAAGCGCTGACCGCCATTGCCGGCCGGGAAGATTTTTACCGGATTTTTGGAGAGGGCGCAAGGGGTGCGCGGCGGGAACTCTACGGGTACTTCCGCGCAATCATCACCGCAGGCGACGCCGGCGCCATCGCATCCATCGCGCCGGCATTGGAATCAACGCTGCTGAATTTTAAAGAAATCAGCGACTCGACGCGCATTCCCGACTTGCAAAACGCTCTCAGCAAACTGAAAATGCCGCGCGACCTCGAGGCATACACGGCCCTGAACAAAACCCTGGCTTATTTTGAGGGCATCCCGGCGCCGGCGCCCTTCAAACCGGCGTTTAACCATCCGATTGAATGGCAGACGCTGGCAAATTTCACCGGCGCTACGCGGGTCAGGATACAGACTAAATACGGCGAAATGCTGCTGGAACTGTACCCGCAATGGGCGCCCGGATCAGTCGCAAATTTCCTGAAACTGGCAGGCGAAGGCTTCTACAACGGAAAAATCGCCCACCGGGTAGTTCCCAATTTCGTCGTACAAAGCGGCTGCCCGCGCGGCGACGGATACGGCGCATTAGACTACACCCTGCGCACGGAAATCGGCCTCGCTTGGTACGACGGCGCCGGGTACCTCGGCATGGCCTCGGCAGGACCGGATACCGAGGGCACGCAATGGTTTATTACGCACGCCCCTACGCCCCGCCTCGACGGCCGCTATACGATTTTCGGCCGCGTAAAAACGGGCCTGGAGGTTTTGAACCAAATACAACCCGGGGACGTAATTGAAAAGGTGTCAATCCTTAGATAACCGCCTGTTTTTTCGCCTGCATCCACTGCAATAGCCGGGCCTCCACCTCGGGGCCGTCCCAGCGTTCAGCAATATCGGGTATAGACAGAATATCGGCAAACAGCTGGTTCTGGGCGTCGTCCTCGTGCAGGGCCGTGGCGTATGGAATATTGCTGAACGTAACCATGGAATATACCGGCAGAAAATCCGGATATTTTTCATGCAAACGCGCGGCAATTTTTTTGCGCAGCAAAAACTGCGGATCGCCCACCAAATCGCGCATTTCAATGAAATTGCGCTGTGCCAGTTCCGCAATCGCATCGCCATCGGGCTTGCGACGAACGGCAAAAGCGGGTAGTATCTTCGACCAATCGCCCTGATACGCCTCGTACATGCTGTCCAGCAATGTGCAATCTTCAAAACCCGCGTTCATCCCTTGTCCGTAAAACGGCACAATCGCATGCGCAGAATCGCCCAACAATAATATCCGCCCCTGCCACTGCCAGGGATTGCACTGGATGGTCACCAGGGAGGACGTTGGGTTATTTCGAAAATCCTGCAGCAGCGTCGGCATCAGCGGCACAATATCCGAAAAGTAGCGATTGAAAAATGCCGCCACCTCGTCGTCGGTATGTAAGTGCTCAAACGCCTGCGGCCCTTCAAAAGGAAGAAACAGCGTACAGGTAAACGACCGGTCCGCATTGGGCAACGCAATCATCATAAAGTTGCCGCGCGGCCAAATATGCAACGCATGGGGATCGAGCCGGAACGCGCCATCGGCATCGGGTGGAATCGTCAGCTCTTTATAGCCATGCTCCAGATAAAACTGGCGATAGTCAAACCGATCGGTTTTTTGCAACGCGCTGCGCACAGCCGAAAACGCGCCGTCCGTACCGAAAATCAGCGGCGTCTCGATGGTTTTTTGCTCGCCGCTGCGCAAATCCTCAAACGTGATTTGCGGATTGTTTAAATCCACGTCCACACAACGATGCTCAAAAAAGAAAGACACATTCGGAAATTCCGATGCAAGGCGCAACAACTCCAGGTTCAGTCCGCCGCGCGACACAGAATAAATCGCCTCGCCCGCTTTGCCATACGGCTGAAAACTGAGATTCCCCTCCACACTGTGCATCATACGCCCCGGCATCGGAATGGCAACTTTTTCCAGCTGCGCCCGAATACCGGCCTTTTCCACGGCATGCCAACCCCGCACACTCATCGCCAGATTGATGGAACGCCCGCCCAAATACCCCTTGGCCCGCATATCAGGCCGACGTTCAAATACTTTTACCTCATAGCCTCTGCGAGCCATGAAAATGGCCCAAAGCGAACCAACTAAGCCGGCGCCGACAATTACCGCTGTTTTGTTTGTATTCATAGTATAATTAATTTAGGAATGGAGGCTCGAGGATTGGCTCGTCGTAAAGTGTTTCTTTCAAAATCTTCAGGGAACAACCCACCATCGAATAAATCCCCAATCCGCAATCCGCAATCCCCAATCCCTACAGGTTATTTTCAAGTATTCTAAGTTGTATTTCTGCAATTTTCAGATTTAGTTGTGCCAGATTTTGGCGCAGTAGTACTTGCTCAAGGATATTTTGCGCATTTTGCACTTCCAGGGCCGTTGTTTGTCCGAGTCGGAAGCGTTCGGTGCTGACGCGGAGGCTTTCCCGGGCGTTTTCAGCATTCCCGGATTCCAGTTCGAGGGTTTTTTGTTGGGTTTGGAATCGGGCGAGTTGTTGATCCAGGGCATTCTCCAGGTTTCGTTGGAGGGCTTCTGTGCGGATAGCGGCCTGTTGGGCGGCAATCTTCGCTGTTTCGATTTGGCGGCTGATATTGCCGCCGGTATAGAGGGGCATAATAAAAGCCCCGCCTGCCGTCAGGCCGGCCTGGGTATTGTTGAGCAGGAAACCTGCGCCGTTGTCGGTGCGTTGTGCGATGAGTTGGGCATTGCCCACGATGCGCGGTTTGTACTGCGTGCGCGTCTCATCCACGAGCAGCGCGGCGATATCGGCTGTTTTTTGGAAGGCCTGGAGTTCGGGATGTTGCGCAGCGATTCGGGCGAGGAGTTCCTCGCGCCGGGGCTGGTAATTATTATTGATTGTTTCTTCCACTTCGAACGCAACATTGGCGGGTCGGGACAACAGCAGGTTGAGTTGTTGTTTTGCGATTTGGGTGGCGTTTTGCTGGTTGAGCAGGTCTGCACGGCGCTGGTTGAGGTCAATCCGGGCCTGCAAGGCATCCGTTTGGGCGGCAAATCCGGCGGCCAGTCGGGCTTCGGCGATGCGGAGGCGTTCTTCGTTGAGCGCGATGACTTCGGCCAGCGCTTTTTCCTGCAGTTTGTTGCCGACGATTTGGTAATAGGTTGTCAGGACGGCTGCGCTGGTTTGGAGGACTTGTGCGCGCAGTTGGATTTGGCCGAGCGCTTCCGTCTCTTCGAGCCGTTTTTTGGCGATTTGCATCCGGCGGCCGTCGAATATCGTCCAGCTGAGTTGCACGCCGGCATTTGCGGCGTTAAAGGGTGCGCCGGGCGAGGTGAATTCATTGCCATTGGCCAGTTTTTGCTGGAAAGCGCTCAGGGTAAAAGTTTCATTCACCACCAGATTGACGTTGGGCAGCATGCCGGCGTTTCCTTTGGTATTGTTCAGCCGGGCAATTTCCGCGTCCGCGCGAACCACCCGGATATCGAAATTTTGCTGCAGCGCGATACCCACTGCCGCTTCGGCAGTAAGCAATTCGGGCGGGGTTGTCTGGGCCCGAGCGCCGGCGAGCGCGGCGCACAGCAAAAGCGGGAGGATACTCTTTTTCATAAAACGGATGCGTCTTGCATAAACAGCATAACCACACGCTCGGTTGGCGCGCGGCGTTTACGCTGCAAAAATACGCTGCAAAAACGCTACCGCAACGCAAATTTATGCGCCGGCCGCCGCCGGCCGCCCAACAAGGCGAAATACACCAAAAAACATGCACCAGAAGGCCGGATACATGCAGCGTTCTCCCCGGAATCCGGTACATTTGTTCGGCAAAAACGCACGCCCACGCAGTACAAGCCTTTCTTCAACTATTCCGCGCATGAAAAACGCATTTTTTATTTTTATTTTGGCTTTTATCCTGCCATCAGCGCTTTCGGCCCAAAAAATCCTTCAACTGGAACGCGCGCACCGCGCCCGCACAGTGAAAATGCCGGTCGGAACGCCGCTGACGTTTCGGCTCCGCGGCCCGGAAGCCGAATGGGAACGGGCCGCCATTACAGACCTCGATGTGGAGGGGCAACGGGTCAAATTAGACCTGCTCTGGTACAAAATATCAGATATCCAGGCGCTGAAACAACAAAAATCCGGCGGCGCGCGGGGCCTTGGCGCTATGCTCGGCGTGTTCGGTATCTCCTGGGCAGGCTATTCCGCAATCGGGCAGTTTTTGTACAACGATGACGAAATCAACTGGAATACAGCGGCAATCATCGCGGCAACTACCCTGCCAACGGCCTGGTGGCTGACGCGGCCGCGCACCCTGAAAATGGGCAAAACGCACAGGCTGCGGGTACTGGATGTCACCTACCCGCCGGCAGCCGGCGCTCCGGATCAATGAAGGCCGCGTGGATATCCGGCTGATTTTTTTCGCTATCTTTGCCGCGTACTATGCTGATCGCTTTCATTGTATTGTACCTTGTAGGAACGGTCGCACTCGGTTGGCATGCCGCCCAACGCGTTAAAACCTCCGCGGATTTTGCCGTGGCGGGCAAGCAACTGCCTTTATTCATGGCCGCCTGCGCACTGTTTGCCACTTGGTTCGGGTCGGAAACGGTCCTCGGCGCGTCTTCCGAATTTGTATCGCACGGCCTGATCGGCGTGATCGAAGACCCTTTCGGCGCCGCCCTTTGCCTGCTGTTGGCCGGCCGGCTGATCGCACGGCCACTGTATAAACTCAACTTACTGACTTTCAGCGATTTTTTCCGCCTGCGCTACAACCGAACTGCGGAAATCGTTTCCGCCATATTCATGGCGCCCTCGTATTTTAGCTGGATCGCTGCCCAATTAATCGCGCTGGCTATTATCCTGCAGACCGTGGCGGGTATTGACCGGGAGTTGGGGGTGGCCATTTGCACGGTGATTGTGGTGTGCTACACCTTCGTGGGCGGAATGTGGTCGGTCGCCGTCACCGATTTGGTACAAACCATCGTCATCATCATCGGGCTGGCCGCGCTGGCGATAGACGTTGTAGGGCAGGTCGGCGGTCTGGACGTGATGATCGCCTCGGCGCCGCCGGATTTTTTTCGCTTTCTCCCGGCGCCCGAACCGACGCCGATGATCCACTGGGTTGCCGCCTGGATGACGATCGGTTTGGGTAGCATCGCGCAGCAAGATATATTCCAGCGCGTCATGGCCTCCAAAACCGCCCGTATCGCCGAACACGCCTGCTACTGGTCGGCTGGCATGTACCTTAGCATCGCTTTTTTGCCGCTGATCATCGCCTACGGCGGCCGAATACTGTATCCGGAGTTGATGCAGGGCGACGTCCAAATGTTGCTGCCGACAATGGTGCTGCAGCACGGCAGCCTTACCTTGCAGGTGTTGTTCTTTGGCGCCCTGCTCTCCGCAATCCTCAGCACCTGTAGTGGCGCGATGCTGGCGCCAGCTACCGTCATCGGAGAAAACTTGGTCAAACCGATGATGCGCTCGATTTCCGACGCCGGGCTGCTGCGCGTCATGCGCTGGTCGGTGGCCGGCGTGGGGGTCGTGACCGGCGCCATGGCTATGACGCGGGGCAATATCTATGAATTAGTGGGGGAATCCTCGGTTTTTAGCCTAGTGTCGCTGTTTGTCCCCCTGCTGGCCGGACTGTACTGGAAAAAAGCCACGGCAACCGGATCCATTTTCGCGATGGTCTTCGGTATGCTCGGATGGATCACGTCCTTGTGGCTTATCGGCGATGGCGCAGAAAACGGCAATATCTGGATGCAAATCCCGCCGATGCTGTACGGACTTGCCGCCAGTGCGCTCGGAATGTTGGCAGGGAGCCTTGTTTTCCGGAGCCAGCCCGCCTAATCCGCGTTACTGCCCCCGGCCTGTCGGGTACGCCGTCAATTCCACCAGCACCTCGTTGCGCCGATCGAAGAGATCAAACGGCGCGTTGTAGTACAGATGCCGGACGGCGCCGCGCGGCTGAAGCCCGGCGCGCTGGAGCGCAGCGAACAAAACTTCGCTCTTTTCCTGCATTTTGGATTCGCTGGCAAAACCGCCAAATTCGATGGACGCCGTGTAGGCCGGTTCGGTGCGGCGGAACTGGATGTTCCGAGCGCGCGTCGGCGCGGGCCGTTTGTCGAAGTCAAAATCTTCCGGCATGACAAAAGAAATATCCGCGCCGCCCGCCGTATCCGGCACGGCAATCACAGGCGTCGTCATGGCAATAGCCTCCTGGCGCTCGTTGCCGCCAAAAATGTAAGAAGCCAGATCGCGGAAACCCGCGTTCATCCGATCGCGGTAAGCGCCGGACTTATGCACCGTGGCGGTGACAGCCGACGGATAGTAGCGAATCTCCAGATCGCCGATTTTCTCGACAATGCGGTAAGGTTGGGAAGGGGTGGTATCGCGGCTCATAGCGGCGTAGGTTTGATAGGCAACAAACACGAGCAAGGTGGTTGCCAGAGATACTTTTAGAAACATAAGAAAATATTTTGCAACTGCTTGCTGAAACATGATGTGCTAAAAACACTAATTTTGGCATTTAGTTCCGTTTCTATTTTTTGCACGTTCCA
>Ga0068877_10004987_pt1 | contig 10269 bp, 8 predicted proteins | sample NOAtaG_FD_66437 | JGI IMG/M metagenome (GOLD analysis project Ga0068877, IMG submission 66437) | Freshwater lake microbial communities from Lake Erie, under a cyanobacterial bloom - NOAA_Erie_Diel6S_1000h metaG | ecosystem: Environmental > Aquatic > Freshwater > Lake | place: USA: Ohio, Lake... | reverse complement strand
TTCACTTTGCTGGGCGATCCGGCGCTGACTTTGGCCTTCCCGCGCCAGCGGATACGCCTCACCCGCATCAGTGGAAATACGGGCACCGACACCCTAAGAGCATTAGGTACTTATACCTGTGAAGGCGAGATCACCGACGGCTCGGGCAATCGCCTCAACGACTGGAACGGTAACCTGGAGATAGCTTTTTTTGATCAGCCCCTGCAACAGAAAACCCTTGCCAACAGACCGGGTAGTTTCACCACCACCTTCCGCCAGCAAACAGCCCTTTTGTTCAGGGGAACGGCCACGGTAAAGAATGGACAATTCACAGTGCGTTTTATGCTGCCCAAAGACATCAGGGCAGGGGTAGGCAAGGCGAGGATAACGATGTATGCAGCCAATGGAAACAGCGATGCAGGGGGGGCAGATACGAGTCGCTGGATTGGAGGCAATTCGGTCGCACCCAACGATGACAGGGAAGGTCCCAACATCCGCCTCTTCCTCAATGATACCAGTTTTCGTGAAGATGGGATAACGAATGAAACACCTTTGTTGATCGCATTGCTGGCAGACTCTTCGGGCATCAATACTTCCGGCAATGGGATCGGACATGACATCACTGCCGTGTTGGATAACAATGAGCGGGAGGTGTTGGTGTTGAATGATTTTTATACGGCAGAGAAAGATCGGTTCACGGCCGGCAGCATTCGTTTTCGGTTGCCTGCGTTGCAGGAAGGGGAACACAGGATTCGCCTCAAGGCATGGGACCTGGTGAACAATTCATCTGAAAAAACGCTGCGTTTTTGGGTACGGAAGCAGGAGAAATTTACCCTTGGGCGGGTGATGAATTTCCCCAATCCTTTTTCTGAGGGTACTACTTTTTCGATAGAGCACAACCAGCCCGGAAAGACCCTCCAACTCGAGCTCGACATTTTTGACGTGATGGGCCGACCGGTGAGACAGATAAGAACCAATATTGGCAGTTCCGGAACCAGAAATATTCAGGTACAATGGGACGGAACGGGGGCCAATGGCGCAAAACTGCCAAAAGGTATTTATATTTACCACCTGAAACTAAATGCGGGCAACATGGTCTTACAGACAAGTGGCCGGCTGATTCGCAACTAAAACATCGTGCATGATTTGATTTTTACCCTCATTTAAGGAGAAGCAGGCCTCGACAACCGGTTGTTAATACTAAGTGAAAACACCTGAACACCGGCCAACGAAAGCATTACTTTTCCGCTCTATTAGAAGGCAAACATCAAAATGCGAAGGATGAAAACTACCTCTCGATTCTCTTTTCAGTTAACTGTACTGTTATCTGCGATTTTATTGTCTGCTCAGACATTGACAGCACAGACAAGTTCCATCAACATTGTTTCTACTGCTGTGCCTTTTTTACGAATTTCTCCTGATGCGCGGGCAGGCGGCATGGGTGACATGTCGATAGCTACAACACCGGATGCCAATGCAGCGTTCTGGAACCTGGCCAAGATTCCCTTTGCGAAAAATCAAACGGCTGTAGCCGTGAATTATACACCCTGGTTGAAAGACCTCGGTTTGTCGGATGTGTATCTCGCCAGTCTGGCAGGCTATCACAAGTTGAATGATGAATCTGCGGTTTCTACCTCCCTGCGTTTTTTCAGTTTGGGAAACATTCAGCTCACAGATTTTTCCGGTAACATTTTGAACAACATCAGGCCCAGTGAATTCTCGGTAGACCTCGGTTATTCCCGCATCATCAGTGATAAGATAAGTTTGGGTGTGGCTTTGCGTTATATAAATTCCCGTTTGGTGATTGGTGATGTAGGAACGGGAGTGGTGTACCGGGCGGGAACTTCCGTAGCGGGCGATGTTTCTATGTATTACAACGGAACGGATGAATCGGGAGCCGGATTGACCTGGGGCATTACGCTCGCGAATTTGGGTGCCAAGATCGGTTATACGAATGATGCCCGCAACAAGGATTTTATTCCTGCCAATTTAGGGATAGGCGTGGCTTATACAAAGGTGATGGATGGCAACAATCGCATCATGGTAGGGATGGATGTGAATAAGTTGTTGGTGCCTTCTTTGCCGGCGGCCACCGGTGTTTTTAGTACAGATTCTGCCAGTCTCGCTAATTATAGAAGTACGGGTGTGGTATCCAGTTGGTTCAAGTCGTTCAGTGATGGAACCAGTCAGCTCGATGCCTTGCAGGTTTCTTTGGGAGCTGAATACGCCTACAACGAACAGTTTTTTGTACGGGGTGGCTATTTTCATGAGAGCAAGTCCAGAGGCAATCGCCAATATTTTTCGCTGGGTGCCGGCTTTAGCATGGATGCTTTTCAGGTGAATTTATCTTATTTGGTTCCTTCGGGATCGGGCATTACCCGCAATCCATTGTCCAATACCATACGGGTAGGATTGGTTTTCAACATCAGCAGCCAGAAATAGTGGGCATGCTGTACCTTTGAAGAAGACCGCCGTTGTGGCCGGTCCATTAAATTCAGCACAGATGTCAATCCGTATTGGTTATGGTATCGATTTTCACCGTTTGGTGGAGGGTCGTGATTTGGTGATAGGTGGGGTACAGATCCCGCACCACAAGGGTGCGTTGGGGCACAGTGATGCCGATGTGTTGTTGCATGCGATATGTGATGCATTGTTGGGGGCGGCTTGTTTGGGAGATATAGGTGTACATTTTCCGGATACGGATCAGGCGTATAAGAATATTGACAGCCGTATTTTATTGGCCCGCACGCGGGAATTGGTAGCGGAAGCGGGGTATCGGATTGGCAACATTGATGCGACCCTGTGTTTAGAGGCACCCAAGATTAAGCCTTATGTGGCGCGGATGCAGGAAGTGATTGCCGGCACTTTGGGTATTGGTTTGAAGGATATTTCCATCAAGGCTACTACTACGGAGAAGCTGGGATTTATAGGCCGCGAGGAAGGTTTAGCGGCGCATGCGGTGTGTTTGTTGATGGAGAAGCAATGACGTTGGTTTTACCCTTTTTTCTATTGTTCATAGTTATCCGCAACCCTGTTAATAACCTTTTTTTTGCGGACTTTTTTCATCCCTTATTTTCACTTGTCATCTTTGGGAGCATGAAAATATTGCTTATTTATAAATTATAAATAAAAATAATAAAATAGCTATATAGCTATGTTTTTATTCAGCTTTCAGCTATTTAATTAGTATATTTGTATTCATGTTCTCTTCGTTGTACGGAGGAGAAGATTGTGTTGCTTAACTCTGTGAGTGAGATAGACGAAGTCATGTTTAATCATCTGAATCAATGGTAATTACCAAGACTCCTTACCGGGTGTCTTTTTTTGGCGGGGGAACTGATTTTCCTTTGTGGTTTCGGGAGAATGGGGGTTCGGTGATTTCCACTGCCATCAACCAATTTTGTTATGTTAGTGTGCGGCGCAAGCCACCTTTTTTCCCGCACAAGCATCGGTTTGTGTACAGTGAGATGGAGGATGTGAATGAATTGAAGGACATCAAACATCCTGCCATCAAGGGGGTGCTGCAGTGGTTACAATGGGAAGAGGGGTTGGAGATACACCACGATGGAGATCTGCCGGCGCGTTCCGGTTTGGGTTCCAGTTCTGCCTTTACAGTTGGTTTGTTAAATGCCATGTATCAGTTGATGGGCAGAGCAACAACTCTACAGCAATTGGCGAAGGATGCCATACAGGTGGAGCAGGAAGTAATTGGTGAAGTGGTAGGATCTCAGGACCAGATTGCTGTTGCTTGTGGGGGTTTCAACCGGATAGATTTTTTGCCGGAAGGCGATTGGGTGGTGAAACCGGTATCGGTCAGTTCAATGCGCTTACAACAATTGCAAGATCATTTGCTTTTGTATTTCACCGGTTTCTCACGATTCGCATCACAGATAGAAGCGAGTAAGCTCGTGAATTTTTCCAGCAGGAAGCAGGAGTTACAAAGGATGATGCAAATGGTAACGGATGCAGAGAGTCTTCTGATAGATGAATCCCGCGACTTGCATGAATTCGGCAGTATGTTACAGGAGGCCTGGGAATACAAGAAATCACTTTCCACCGGAGTAACTACCACTGCAATAGACGATATTTATAATCGGGCAATAGCAGCAGGAGCTATAGGAGGAAAGATACTCGGTGCGGGTGGAGGTGGATTCATGCTTTTCTTTGTGTCGCCCGAAAATCAGCCTGCTGTTAGAAAAGCATTGAATGGTTTCATTGAAGTGCCTTTTCAATTTGAGCAGGAGGGTAGTAGGGTGGTGTTGGGGTAGGTTTTTATTAATAGTATTGGCAAATAGAACTTGTGTTAAGATCGGTTGGGAGTTTTTTGATTAAGCGATGTAAGCCTTTTATCATTCTACGTTTATACGGAGGAATAGGAAACCAACTATTTAGTTACGCAACAGCATTGCGCTTATCTCAGTATAACAATGTTCCACTTTATATTGATGCCCGTTCAGGATTTTTTCGAGATTCCATTTATAAAAGAAAGTATCGTTTAAATGCATTTGCAATTACAAACAAATCATCATTTTGGGCAGAATTTTACTGTATTATCTTTTTAGTGTTAAGGAAAATCAGTAAAAATCAAAACAGGGTTGAGTTACTGGAAAATCGAATTTGGATACAACAAGAAAAAATAGAATTTGATGAGAGGGTTTTAACATTAAAAATCTCTCATCCTGTAATTTTTGAAGGCTATTGGCAAAGTGAAAAATATTTTTTGGACATCGAAAGTAGAGTTAGGAAAGAGTTTTCTTTTTTAGAAGTTAACAATACTTTGATGGCAGGGATTTTCAAAAGTATTTCACTACTAAATTCTGTAGCCATTCACGTTAGACATTTTAATGATTCTATGCATCCTAATAAGGGTAATATCAGTGATGATTATTACTTCAGGGCGATAAAGTATTTTTCAGATTTGATTCCGGATGTTACTTTTTATATTTTTTCCGATGATCCGGAAAATGTTAGGCAGAGATATTTTTCGGATACGCAAAAAACTTTTTTGGCATCTGAATTTTTCAATGATGGTGATGAAATCAAAGAGTTAAGTTTAATGAGTAGATTTAAATATTTTATCATTGGGAACAGCACATTCAGTTGGTGGGGGGCATGGTTGAGCCAAGTGGAAGGAAAAGTTGTTCTTGCCCCGGCAGAGAAAGTGAATTCTGGCGAGGGTTCCTGGGGATTCGATGGATTGATACCGGAGCAATGGGTCAAGTTGTAATTTTTTGACATGATTGATTCTACTATTGAAGATAGAAGTGCACTCAAGAAAATACTCATTGCCGGTGATTGGCAGTTTGAAATGTATGAAGAAGCAGTTGCTAATGCTTTTTTGCAACTGGGGTTTCATGTTGCTAATTTTAAATGGGGTAAATATTTTTCTGAATATGCTAAAAAGGGTTACCTGCAAAGCCTCATTTCAAGGGCACAGAATAAATACATGTTTGGGTTTTTAGTTGAAAATTTGAATAAGGAGTTTATTCAAGCAGTTGAATTGAATTTGCCTGATATTATTTTTATTTATCGAAGCAGTCATTTGTATCCTGAAACTTTATTACTGATAAAAAAAAAGTACCCTAACATTTTTATAATTAGTTATAACAATGATGATCCATTTTCTCAATTATATCCCTGGTGGAAGTGGCGGCATTTTTTAAAAACTATTCCTATTTGCGACCTCATTTTGTCTTTTAGAGAATCAAATAATCCAATGTATTATAAATATGGAGCACGGCAAGTTGATTTATTGCGAGGATACTATGTTCCTTCCATACATAGGCAGCTAGAAAAGAGTGAAGTTGAAAATACTGAGTTTACATGTGATGTGATTTTTGTGGGCCATTATGAGGAAGATGGCAGATTCGAGATGGTAGATAGTCTCGCTAAAGCGGGTATTGATGTTAAAATTTACGGACCAAATGGTGTCTCAAAAAAGAATGGATGGGGAGAATCTATACTGAAATCAGAAGAGCTAAAGAAGCAGCAGGTACGATTTCTGAGGGGTGAGGAATATGTTAGTGCGATCAATGCTGCTAAGATCGGCTTATGTTTTTTATCAAAACTGAACAATGATACGTACACTACTCGTTGTTTTGAAATTCCGGCCTGCGGTACAGCACTATTCTCCGAATGGTCGGAAGACCTGGAGATGATTTTCGAAAATGGAGTTAATGCTGTATTATTTAAAACAAAAGAGGAGTTGGTTGAGAAAGTCAAATACTATCTCAGAAATCCTGATGAATTAGATACTTTAACTGAGAAAGGGAAACAGTTGGTGCATGAAAAAGGGCATGATATTTTTTCGAGGGTTTCTTCGCTAGTTAATAAGAACAAATTATTGAATTGATGAAATTAATAAAAGTTAGATTTTCATTGTAGGGGGAGGGTTGTAAATTTCCTAATAATTAATACTTTTTTCTAGAAACAAAAAGAAATTTTATGAAAGTTGTAATACTTGCAGGTGGATTAGGGACCAGGTTGATGGAGGAGACGGAATCTCGTCCTAAGCCAATGGTTGAAATTGGTGGCAAGCCAATATTATGGCATGTTATGAAAATATACAGTCATTATGGATTCAATGATTTTGTGATATGTCTTGGTTATAAAGCACACATGATTAAAGAATACTTCCTTAATTATTATCTATATAATTCTGATATAACCATCGAACTCGATAAAAATTCAGTTCAGGTTCACCTCACGGACACTGAATCATTTAAAGTTACATTGATTGATACTGGCATAAATACAAATACTGCAGGCAGAATAAAACGTATACAGAAGTATGTAGGCAATGAAACTTTTATGTTAACATATGGCGATGGTGTTTCAGATGTTAATTTGAGAGAGTTATTATCATTTCATAAAAAACATGGCAAATTGGCTTCACTAACAACAGTTCAATTATCTGGACGTTTTGGAAAATTAGAAGCTGCAGAAGATGGTACTGTTTTAAGTTTTCAAGAAAAGCCGGAATTTGATGGATCTTGGATCAATGGTGGATTCTTTGTTTTAGAGCCAGGGATTTTTGATTTTCTATCAGGAGATATGGATGAAATTCAATGGGAAAAGAAACCATTATTAGAAATTGCTGAGGCTGGGCAATTGGCTGCATATCGGCATATGGGTTTTTGGAAACCAATGGATGCCTTAAGAGATAGAATTGAATTAGAAAGCTTATGGCAATCAGGTAAATGTCCTTGGAAAGTATGGTAAATAGTACTAACACATTCATCGATTTAGAAAACTGTTATAAAGGTAAGCGCGTGCTCGTTACTGGGCATACCGGTTTCAAGGGGTCTTGGCTAATAAGTATTTTGCATGGGTTTGGTGCCATAATAAAAGGGTATGCACTTGCCCCCGAAAATGAGGTGAATTTGTATTCTGAAATAAGCGGAAATAATTTATGTGAGTCTGAGATTAATGATTTGCGTAACAGGAGTTCTTTAAAGAGGGTAGTAACTGATTTCCAACCTGATTTTGTTTTTCATTTGGCGGCTCAACCATTGGTAAGATTATCCTATGAAATTCCATCAGAAACTTTTGAAGTAAATGTAATTGGAACAGCAAATCTGCTGGATTCAATTCGGCTATTAGAAAAAAAATGTATAGTTATACTTATTACTACAGACAAAGTTTATTATAACATTGAGTCTGACCATTACTACACTGAAAATGACAGACTTGGTGGATACGATCCATATAGTGCTAGTAAGGCATGTTGTGAGTTATTAATTGATTCTTATAAAAACTCTTTTTTCAATTTTTCTAAGTATCAACAACATCAAAAATCAATTGCTGTTTGCAGAGCGGGCAATGTAATTGGTGGCGGTGATTGGTCTAGAGATAGACTTATACCCGATATCGTAAAAGCACTCCATTCTAACAAAAATGTTAGTATCAGAAACCCAGCGGCAATTAGGCCCTGGCAACATGTAATTGAGCCATTATTCGGTTACCTTGATTTGGGGCTTAAGTTAACAACTGACCCAATGAAATATGCAGAAGCATATAATTTCGGCCCAAATAAAATCGATACACTTTCAGTTGAGGAAATGGTAATAAAGTCAATAAGTTGTTGGAAAAGTGGCACCTATTCTATTGAAAAAAATGATGAACTTCATGAAGCTGGATTATTGATGTTAGATATCAGTAAAGTAATGAATGAGTTAAATTGGAAACCTATTCTTTCTGCAGAGGAAGCGATTGAAAGAACCATTAATTGGTATAAAAGTTATTACAAAGGGGTAAGTGCTACATACTTATTAAAAGCAGATATTGAATACTATAATAAAAAGAGAAATGGATAAAAACATAGAAATATTAAAAGGGGTAGAATTCAATAATTTGAATGATGAACTCCTTAAGAATCTTTTAATTGATAAATTTAGTAAAAACATAAAAAAAGAAATCATTCCAGGTGAAATGTATATTCCTGTGTCGGGTAAAGTAATTGATGAAGATGATATACTTTGGGGAATTGAATCTATGATGGATGCTTGGTTAACTTCAGGCAGATTTGCTCATTCATTAGAAAGGGAGTTAGCAAGGTATTTTGGCAGTAGATTTTCACTATTGGTAAATTCCGGTTCATCAGCGAATCTTTTAGCCTTTTATGCGTTAACATCTCCTAAGTTAATGGATAAAGCAATTCGGCCAGGAGATGAAGTTATAACAGTTGCAGCAGGATTTCCTACTACCATTAACCCATTAATTCAATTTGGATGTGTACCGGTTTTTGTAGATGTGGATATTCCCACTTACAATATAAATGCTGAGGATATTGAGCGTGCAATTTCTCCTAAAACAAAGGCTATCATGCTAGCACATGCCCTCGGTAATCCATTTAATTTGGAGGTTGTAATCTCTATTGCACAAAAGTATAATCTATGGGTTGTAGAAGATGATTGTGATTCATTGGGAGCAACCTATGGAGGAAAAAAAACTGGAACTTTTGGCGACCTCGCAACGCTTTCCTTTTATCCTGCACATCATATAACGATGGGGGAGGGGGGAGCTGTTTTAGTTAATAATCCAATTTTGAAGAAAATTACCGAGAGTTTTCGTGATTGGGGACGAGATTGTTGGTGTGCACCTGGTAAAGACAACACCTGTGGTGAAAGATATTGTCAACAATTAGGCGATTTGCCATTTGGTTATGATCATAAATATACGTATTCACACATTGGATTTAATTTGAAAATTACCGACATGCAGGCTGCAGTTGGATTAAGTCAACTTACTAAAGCCGATTATTTTGTTTCCCGAAGAAGAGAAAATCATGCTTTGCTTTCTATGTTATTTAAACAATTTGAGGATCATTTTATTTTGCCCGAGGCAACAAAAAATTCCAATCCTAGTTGGTTTGGTTTTATGCTGACAATAAGGCGCGATAGTCCTATTGACAGAAATCAATTCGTTGAATTTCTTGAGAAAAATAAAATTGGAACAAGGTTATTTTTTGGCGGTAATCTTTTGCGGCAACCAGCTTACAGTAAAATTTCACATAGAAAAGTTGGCGAAATGACCAATACTGATCTTATTATGAATAATTCATTTTGGATTGGAGTTTGGCCGGGGTTGAATGAAGGTCATTATCAATATATTGTTGATGTCACGAAAAGGTATCTAAATGCCCTTTAGTCGATAAACAGTTCAGGTTGTCTACTAAATTAGTATTTCTGTAATTGATATAATTGAGAGTTATTATAGAAATTAAATGCTTCAAAAAATTTGCTAGATGATATTATAATAATTTATTTCATGCAAGTTGTAGAAACATATATTAAAGGATTGTATACAATCGACCTTACTTCTCATGTAGATTCTAGAGGTGAATTCGTAAAAACTATACATGCTAATACTTTTGAAAAGTTTCAATTGGACTTCAGATTTAAAGAAAGTTATTTTTCTATTTCAAACAAAAATGTAATTCGGGGCATGCATTTTCAAATTCCTCCAGATGACCAAAATAAGTTTGTTACTTTAATTAAAGGAAGAATAATTGATGTAGTAGTTGATCTAAGAAAAGAATCTAAATCATTTGGGGATTACTTTGCTATTGAATTAAGCGAAAAAAATAGACAAGGTATTTATATTGGAAAGGGTATGGCACACGGATTTATTTCTTTGGAAAATGATTCAATTCTTGAATACCACACAACAACTGTCTATAGTGAAAAAAATGATAAAGGTATTAATTACAGATCTTTCGGCTTCAATTGGGGTGTCGATACTCCAATTATTTCTGAGCGGGATATGAATTTTCCATCTTTTAAATCATTT
>Ga0068877_10004982_pt1 | contig 10271 bp, 8 predicted proteins | sample NOAtaG_FD_66437 | JGI IMG/M metagenome (GOLD analysis project Ga0068877, IMG submission 66437) | Freshwater lake microbial communities from Lake Erie, under a cyanobacterial bloom - NOAA_Erie_Diel6S_1000h metaG | ecosystem: Environmental > Aquatic > Freshwater > Lake | place: USA: Ohio, Lake... | reverse complement strand
TTCGGCCTGCGGCCAACACCTCGCAGCGGAACTCGATCTTGCGGCCACGGATGGCTCTGCCGGTCTCCTCGCCCCCTCAATATCTCCGTCCGGCCCGTCCGGCCCATCCGAAACCTCGCGAACTCGCCAAACCCGGAATGGGTGACGTCGCTTCAGGTGCTCGCGGGCAATCCAAAAGTCCAATTCGCCAGACGCTTACGTCTGTTCGTCCCCACCGCAAGATCTCCCGCGCCGTCATCAGCTTTCAGGCACCCGTGCCAGCCAACGGAGTTTCAAGGGAGCGACCCGCCTTACGGGCCGCTTCGCTTCAGCCTTTCAAGGCCTTGGGCTGTCCAGCCCGGCGCGTCGGTGAGCGATGCCCATGCATCGACGTAATGCGGAAAGGCATACACATGCCCGTGGCCTTTTGGCGGCAGGGTGGCCAGCATGACGTCGAATGTCAGCTGGAGGAACGTAACGATCGGGATCCATACGAAATCGGGTGAAACATCCGGTCCCATCGGCTGCGCCATCCATGCGGGGCGTCGCCAGAGTGAACGCGGATCGTAGAAGACAATCGCATCGCTCGCATATTGCAGGAAGATGATGCGATACGGTCCCCAGGGCTTATGGGAATCGCCGAGATGGTTCTGTTGGGCGGTGAAGCGGATGACGGAGCCATCGCGGAACCGCGGCAGCCAGGCTGGACTTCCGGCATTCCGGTTCGCGGTGATGTTGCGCCAAGTCTGGCTCGCGAAAGGTGGACCGGCCCACAAGGCACCCGCATAGGGATCGGCGATCACCTGATGGAGATCATGACTGAGATCGGAATTATAGGCACCAAGGCTCAGGCCATGAAGGAAAAGGCGGGGGCGGCTCTCGCTCGGCAAGCGCGTCCAGTGCCCGTAAACGGCAGCGAACACGGCGCGTGCCGTCTCCGCGCCATAGGCCGGCTCGGTCAGCAACGCAATCCAGCTCGCCAGATAGGAATACTGCACTGAAACAGTCGCGACATCACCGCGAAGAACATGCTCAAGTGCGGTCTGGCTCTCTGGATCGACCCAGCCTGTGCCGGTGGGCGTGACGATGACGAGGTTCGCCCTGTCGAATGCCCCGATGCGGATCAGCTCGGCCAGCGCCAGTTCCGCGCGCGCAACGGGATTTTCAGCTGAATTGAGCCCGACATAGACCCGCAAGGGTTCGCGCGCAGTCAAACCTGAAAGCTCGGAAATCCGCATGGCATTCGGGCCGGAGGAAACAAATTCCCGCCCGGCACGCCCCAGGCCCAGCCAGGCAACCAGCGAACCGGGGCCTCCGGTCATGTAGGCCTCCGTTGGCTGCGGACTCGCTTCCTCGAAGAGCGCATTGAGCTTCTGGTAGGAAGCGTCGAGCAGGCGCAGGGCGCTGGCGGCGAGCACGCCGTTCCCGATCATCCAGAAAAGCGCCGCAGTGAGTGCGATACCGAACAAGGCCGCCTGCGGGCCCGGAACAAGGCGTCCAAGGCGGAATGTCAGGCTTTGCGCCGTAAACCGGATCAATCGCCCGATCAGAAGCAGCACAAGAAACAAACCGAAGGCAAGCCCCGCGATAAACAGGGAACCGCCGCCATCCACGGGCTGCATGTCCATCAGGGCTCGGAGCCGGTTCTGCCATCCAGAGGCCCACCATAACGCCAGTGCGCCCGCACCGGTGCAGGCAAGGATCGCCAGCCCATTGCCGAACGCACGGACCCGCCCCTCGAAAACCGGCAATTCAAGCCAAAGCCAGAGGCTGCGGAGAAGAACCCCCGTCCCGTAGCCGGCAACCAAGCAGAAGCCGCCCAGCAGCCCCTGGATGAGGGGCGATCGCGGCACCAGGCTCGGAGTCAACGATGCGGCGAAGAATAGCGTGCCAATCATCAGGCCTATACCTGAAAACGACTGGAGCATCACCACGCGGCGGGTATCAGCCTTCAGCGACAAGTACTTGACCCCGATTTCCCATTGACATCCCAGCCTGGCGCGACCCCATGCCTGAACTCAGCAACCTCGCTCATGATCCCCTCAACTCTCGTTGGCGGGCCTCGTTCGGCGCCCGGTTGGCAGCGGGCTGCCCATACCGGATTTGGAAGCTCTATCTTGCAGCGCGTGCTTCGCCACCCGGCGATGCAAGCGGGAATGCCGCAAGGGGCAGACCATGAACAACATTTCGGGTTTGCCCCAGGAGAGCACCTTACCGAAGGATGCCGTCGGACCAAGGTATCGGTCGGCGCGGAAGTGTCAATTCGCTCCTCCGTCGACACGGGAAAAGGGGTAAATTCGAATTTGCCGGAAGGGAAGATCAGGCAGGGACCGGCTTCTCCTTTGGAAACGAACCCTTTTGGCAGTTTTGCCTTGATGATTATCGTCGCTCATCTACCCTTTCCGGCCTGAGCAGGAGGGAGCGCAACATGACCGGCATGTGCAGGCTCGCGCGCATCATTGTGCTGCTGGGTGGCATTTCTTTTTTCGCAAGTGTTTCTCTGGCGCAAGCGCCGGAAACCAATCGGATCCTCATCGATTACAGCGCACCGTCCAACCCTGCGCATCAGGCCCTTTACGAGAGGCTGAAGCAGAAGGGCGCCCTCGAACGAATCCAGATGCTCCTGTCCCCTTTTCGCCTGCCGCGGCCGCTGACCATCCGCACGGCGGGTTGTGATGGCGAGATCAATGCCTGGTTCGAACTGGATTCCGTCACGGTCTGTTATGAATACATCGAATATGTGTTCGAAAGTGCCGCAAGCTGGAAGCGCCCGGAATGGGTGAGCGAACACCACGCGATCATGGGCGCCATGATTGATGTGTTCCTGCACGAGGTCGGACATGCCCTCTTCGATTATCTCGACATCCCCATCTTTGGCCGGGAAGAGGATGCGGCCGATCAGTTCGCAGCCTATATGCTGCTGAGCCTTGGTCGGCAGGATACGCCCCAACTCATGGCAGGCATCATCTACATCTACCTGAACGAAGCGGGCGTCCGCGATTTCTCGGTCCTCAAGCGCAAGAGGCTTCGCATCGTCGATCACAAGCAGCATGCCGATGTGCACAGTCTGCCATTGCAGCGGATGTACAACACGCTCTGCCTCGCCTATGGCGCAAATCCTGCTGTATTCAGGGAAGCCGTTGAACGCGGTGCCTTGCCTGCCGATCGAGCGGAAAGCTGTGCCGAAGAATTCCAGCAGGTGGAAAAGGCCTTTCGCAAGCTCATCCAGCCCCACATCGATCTCGATGTCTTGAAGAATGTGCTTTCGAGCGACACGCTTTCATTGGGGCGGAAGGTCGAACCGTAAGGCGTCTCATGTTTCAGAGGTTTTTCGTTCCTCGCCAGGCCGGCGCGCCGTCTTCATGCCGGGTTCGGAAAGCCTCGTTGCTGATCCGTCAAACCGCGTCAACAGGCCGGGCACATGACCGATCCCTGTCTCGGGGCCGCCGCCACTCCTTGAGAGTGTCGGTGATGCCCCCATGCGTGGTTTAGAGCATTCGCCCGCCAAGTGGATACCGGTTGGCGGAAAATGCTCCAGCATCTGATCACCACGGACCTGCCGACGGAGAAGGTCGAGCAGTCTCGTGCTGCTGCGTCGAGCAGGCTGACAAGGGGCTTGTGGCTCATCGGCGCGATGGTTTCCGGTGTCAGGCAACGGGCGCGCCGAACGGCCCATTCCTCGTTCCGCTCGAGCAGGATGGCGCGGGCGGCACCCCGCGTGGAAAACGCGACAAGCCCTTCAGGCGGCGGGCCGCAGCACGATCTTGGCGGCGATCGCCCTGCCCGCGTCGATGTCGGCGAAAGCGGCAGCGCCCTCGCGCAGGGGCCGCTCCTCGATCCAGCCCAACTCCCCGAGGCGGCCGGCAGCCAGCGCGTCCACGCCATGGATGAAGTCCTGCGGCGTGTAGCAATAGGAGCCGGTGAGAGTGATCTCCTGAAGGGTGATCTTGCGGATGTCGAGGCCCTCGTGCCCCGGCAGGAGCCCGAGATGCACGATGACGCCGCCGGGCCGGACCATGGCGCAGGCCGCCGCGCGAGTCGCGCCCGCGCCGACCGCATCGATCACGAGGTCGATGGAATTGGCGGCGGGCGAGAACACGTCGCCCGGCGCATGGGTGGCGAAGCCCTCGGTCCGCGTGATCGCCGCCTTGCGCAGGGGATTGGCCTCGCAGATCAGGATCTCGCCCGCGCCGAAAAGCCGCGCCACGATGGCCGCCGCGAGCCCGATGGCACCCCCGCCGAGGATCACGACTCGGGCTGCGGCGAGCGGCAGATGGAGCTTCTGCATGCCCAGCCGGACCGCATGCCAGGATACCGCGATGGGCTCGGCGAGGGCCGCGTGGGCGATGGGCAGGCCGTCGGGAACGGCGACGAGGTTGCCCTCCGGGATCGTGACATACTCCGCGAAGGCGCCAGGGCGCGGCGGCATGGATAGGATCTGGCGTGTCGGCGAGAGGTGCCAGCGTCCCTCCCGCGCATAGGGGCAGGCGGGATCGACCACCAGCGGATTGATGGTGACGCGCTCGCCGTCGCGCGGCCCCCCAACGATGCGGCCTGCGGCCTCGTGGCCAAGGACGAGCGGCGGCGGCCGGCGGCTGTCATGGCCGTGATAGGCGTGCATGTCCGAGCCGCAGATGCCGACCGCCTCGATCTTCACGAGCAGTTCGCCGGGGTTGGCGACGGGGTCGGGTTCATCGCGGTACGCGAGCGCGTAAGGCGCGGTGTAGACGAGCGCTTTCATGCCGATGCCTATTTCGCCGAGAAGCCGCCATCCACCGCGAGCGTCTGGCCCGTGACGTAGGCGGAGGCCTTGGAGGCCAGGAACACCGTCGCGCCGATGAGATCGTCGAGCTCGCCGTTGCGCCCGATCGCCGTCTGCGCGGCGTTGCGCTGGGCGCGCTGCGGATCGGCGAAAACCGGCGCGGTCAGCGGCGTGGGAAAGAACCCGGGCGCGATGGCGTTGCAGGTGACGCCGTGGCGGGACCAGGCCTCGGCGATGGCGCGGGTGAGCTGCACGACCCCGCCCTTGGCCGCGCCGTAAGGCGCGCTGTCGGCGAAGGCGCGATAGCTCTGCAGCGAGGCGATGTTGAGGATGCGGCCGAACCCCCGCTCCGCCATGCCGGGTGCCAGCGCCTGGGTGAGCAGGAACGGCGCGCGAAGATGCACGGCCATGTGCAGGTCGAAGCCTTCCACGCCGACCTCCTGGAATGGCTGGCGCAGATTCATGCCCGCCGCGTTTACGAGGATGTCCACCTTGTGCTGGCGTTCGATGCAGGCCGCGCCGATCCGCGCGCCGCAGCCGGGATCGGCGAGATCGGCCGCGATCGCCTCGGCCTCGATGCCCGCGCCCGCGAGGTCCCGCGCCGCGTGCTCCAACGCGTCGGCCCGGCGCGCGACGAGGATCAATCTGGAGCCGGCCAGTCCGAGCGCACGCGCCATCGCCAGGCCGATGCCGCTGTTGCCACCGGTCACGAGCGCCGTGCGCCCCGTAAGGTCGAACAGATCGGAGAGACGAAAGGTCATCACGCTTCGACCGGCTTGCCGAGATCGACGTTCGAGCCCGGCGCGTATTTCGTCATCCGGACATCCGAGGTGCGGGCGTGCGCCTCCATCCCTTCCAGCCGCGAGATGCGCGCGGAGACCGGCGCGACGCGCTTGCAGGCCTCGCGGTCCATCTTCTGCCAGGTCAGGGGTTTCAGGAACTTGTGCACCGACAGGCCGGCCGAGTACCGGGCGGCGAACTTCGTGGGCAGGATGTGGTTGGGACCCGACACCTTGTCGCCGAAGGCGACGTTGGTCTCCTCGCCGAGGAACAGCGAGCCGTAATTCGTGAGGTTCTCGTGCCACCAGCCGAGATCGGCGCAGTGCACCTCGAGATGTTCGCTGGCGTAATCGTCGGAGACGCGGACCATCTCCTCGCGCGTGTCACACAAGACGATCTCGCCGTAGTCGCGCCAGGCGGCGCCGGCGGCATCGCGCGCGGTGGGCGGCAGGGCGTCGATCAGTTGCGGCATGAGGCGGATGACCTCGTCGGCGAGACTGCGCGAATTCGTGATCAGCCAGGCGGGGCTCTCGTGGCCGTGCTCGGCCTGCCCGACGAGATCGGTGGCGACGATCAGGGGATCGGCCGCGGCGTCTGCGATGACGGCGACTTCGGAGGGGCCGGCAAAGACGTCGATGCCGACCTTGCCGAACAGCATGCGCTTGGCCTCGGCCACGAACTTGTTCCCGGGCCCGACGATGATGTCGGCCGGCTTGCCCGTGAACAGGCCGAACGTCATCGCGGCGATGGCCTGCACGCCGCCCAGGCACAGGATCATGTCCGCCCCCGCCACGGTCATCGCGTGCAGCACATGCGGGTGGATCGACTCGCCGCGGAACGGCGCGGAACAGGCGATCACCGTCTTCACGCCCGCCGCCTTCGCGGTGGCGATGGACATGTAGGCCGAGGCGATGTGCGCGTAGCGGCCGGTGGGCACGTAGCAGCCGGCGGTGTTCACCGGCACGAGCTTCTGGCCGATGGTCAGACCCGGCGACAGCTCGAGCGAGAAATCCCGGACCGAGTCGCGTTGGGCGAGCGCGAAGGCGCGCACCTGTCCTGCGGCGAAGGCGATGTCGTCCTTGACCGACTGAGGCACGTCCTTCATGCGCTCGGCGATCATGGCCTGGTCCAGGACGATCGGGCCGGACCACCCGTCCAGCTTGGCCGCATAGTCACGCACGGCCTGCTCGCCGCCCGCCTCGATGGCGGCCAGCATCTCGGTGACGACCTTGCGCGCCGTGCCGGTTTCCGTATCGGGGGTTTTGGTCGCCGTCTTGAGCATCGTGATCGTCATGGTCGCTGTCCCGTGGCAGGTTTGCATATCGTGGCGGCCGGACAGAGCGCGAAGGCCCTGCCCGGCGGGAATACGTGCGTTGAGGAAAGCTTCACTTCTTATCGAACTCGGTGGCGAAGGCCCGGAGCTTCGGATCAGCCGCGACACGCTTCATGAATTCGTCGGTGATGTAGTTCTTCGCATCCGGATTGGAGGGAATCGTGCCCACACCGGTGATGAACTGGCCGATCTCGCTGAACCAGCCGTCCACGGTCGAGGCGCCATTCGCCCGGCTCATGATCTTGAGCTGCTCGTCGAGGCCGAAGGTCGGCCGCAGCGCGAATTCCTGGTCCATCGCGCGCGAGGTCACCTCGAGGCCGCCCTGCTTGTAGAAGTCGAGCGCGAGCTTGCGCGCCTCCTCCGGGTTCGCCTTGGCCCACGACCAGCCGCGCAGGAACACTGCCAGGAACTTCGCCACGTCGTCCGGGCGCTCCTTGGCGAAATCCGCCCGCACGACCAGCGCGCCGGGGACGATGGCGCCCGCATCGGCGCCGGAGCAGAGATACTTCGCGCCTGCCCGATCCTCGAGCGTGTAGGTGTTGGGCGCCCAGACTCCGGCGATGTCGCCGTTGTTGGAGGTGAGCGCGGTGATGATCTGGGCCTGACCGAGATTGACGAACTGCATGTCGTTGGCGGCGAGGCCCATCTTCACGAGGCACTTGCGCGCGGCGTAATCGACCGTCGAGTTCGTCGTGAGCAACAGGCGCTGGCCCTTGAGCGAGGCCGGGTTGGCCTTGATGGCGTCGAACTTGTCGCCGCGCACCATCATCGCGTTGGTCTTGGATTCGTCGTTGGTGATGCCGATGGTCAGGATATTGAAGCGCACGGCGCCCAGCACCGCCGGCACCGATCCGGTCCCGCCCACGTCCCACGACTTCGAGGGCGCGGCGGCGATCTGCGGCGCGCCGGCCGGGAAGGTGGTGAAGGCCGGTGCCAGGTCGACATCCTTCCACCAGCCCTTCACCGTGGCGTAATGGAACGGCAAGGCCCAGTAGAGCGACGGCTGGTAGCTCACGCCGATCGGGGTCTGGGCCTGCGCGGCGGTCATGGGCGCCGCAGCGAGCAGCGCCGCGAGAGCGAAGTTTCTCAGCATGGGTTTCATGGTGTTACCTCCCTTGGGACGTTTGGTGTCGGGCTGACGTCACGGCCTGGGGCCGTTCTGTTGGTCCGCCGCCTCCGGGCCGCGCATCCGCGACGGTCTCAAGGGCTTCGCGGACGATCTGGGCGATCAGGTCGCATTCGGAATCGGAGAGGGTTACCGGCGTGCGGATGTCGCAGAGCGTCGCCAGGACGTCGTGGGTGCGCGCCAGCGCATCGTCGGAGCGCGCGTAGCTCCAGTGGCGCGGCGCGCTGGTGAAGCCGATCTGGCGCGCGGCGCCGAACCATTTCACCGGCAGGCCGCGCGAGGCGGCCTCGGCGAGGAAGTGCTGCATCGCGCCCGCGTCGAAGGAGGGGACGCGGAACTGCACCGAGGTCGGCGCGGGGTCGGCACCCTCGTGGCGGATGGGCAGGGCAACGAACTGGCTGCGCCGCAGGCCGTCCGCGATGCGCGCCTGGATCTGCGACCAGCGCGCCAGACGCCGCGGCAATTCCCGCAATTGCGGTCGCAGCATCGCCGCTGCCAGCGCCGTCATGCGCAGGCTGAAATTTGCGGTCTCGCCGCTCGCCGCGTCGAGAAAGGCGCCCTCGGGCCGGCTCGCATGCTGATGGTGCAGCATGTAGCTTCCCGAATGGAGGATCGCGCGCGCCGCGGCCGCCTCGTCGTCGAGGACGAGAAAACCGCCCTCGCCGGCATTGAGATGCTTGTAGGTCTGCGCGCTGAAGCCTGCCGCAAACCCGAACGTGCCGATCGTCCGGTCCTTCCAGCGCGCGCCGAGCGCGTGGGCGCAATCCTCGATCACGGCGACGCCGCAGGAATCGGCCACCTCCATGACCGCGTCCATGTCGGCGATGTGGCCGCGCATGTGCGACAGGAGCAGCGCCTTCGCACCGCTCGCGCGCGCCTTGGCGCGCAGGTCCTCCGGGTCGATGACGAGATCGTCGCCGATCTCGACGATCACAGGCCTCGCGCAGGCATGGACGATGGCACCCGGCACGGGCGCCAGGGTGAAGCCGTTGACGAGGACGGGATCGCCCGGGGCCACGCCGGCGACCTTCAGCGCGAGGAACAGGGCGCTCCCGCCCGAATTCACCGCCACGCAGAAGCGCCGCCCGACAAGCGCGGCGAATTCAAGCTCGAGCAGCGCGGCATCCTGCTGGTCGGCGCCCATCTCGCCGTAGCGAAACAGACGGCCCGATCGCATCAGCTCGACGGCGCGCGCGATACCCGCCTCCGGCACCGGCTCCGGCTCGGTCAGGTCGCGGGTCAGGATCGCGCGAGGCTCAGACACCGGCGGGGCCTTTCTCCTCGCGCAGCGATTTCCAGATATGGGTGCGCAGGTGCACGAAGGATTCGAGATCCATGACGTCCTCGATCTTCTGGAAGCGGTCCCAGTCCTCGTTCTCGCGGATCGACCTGACGTTGAGGACCTCCTTGATGCGCCCGGGGCGGCGGGTCATGATCACGACCCGGTCGGCGAGATAGACCGCCTCCTCCACCGCGTGGGTGATGAACAGCACCGTGCGCGGGTTGCGGCGCGCAAGGCGCACCAGCTCTTCCTGCATCACCACGCGCGTCTGCGCGTCGAGGGCGCCGAAGGGCTCGTCCATCAGGAGCACTTCCGGATCGAGCACATAGGCCCGTGCGATCGCCACGCGCTGCTGCATGCCGCCGGAGAGCTGGTGGGGGAATGCCTCCGCGTAGGATTCGAGATTCATCAGCTTGAGCGCGCCGGCGATCAGGCTCTCGCGCTCCGCTGCGGGGATTCTCCTGTTCCGAAGGCCGAACTCGATGTTCGCGCGCACGGTCTTCCAGGGGAACAGCGCGAATTGCTGGAACACAACGGCCCGGTCGGGTCCGGGCGCGGTGACGGTCCTGCCGCTGACGCTCACCGTGCCCGAGGACGGAGCCTCGAAGCCCGCCACCATGCGCAGGCAGGTGGTCTTGCCGCAGCCCGACGGGCCCACGATGGCCACGAACTCCTTCTCGGCGATGTCGAGTTCGATGTCCTCGAGCACGGTGATCTTGCCACCGAAAACCTTGCCGACGCCCTGGAAACGGATCGAACCCATGCCTGACCTCACGCCTCCAGGCCGCGTCTGCGCCGCAGCCAGCCTTCGCCCCGCCGCAGCAGGATATCGATGACCATTCCGACGAGGCCGATGGCGACCATCCCGGCCATGACCGTCGGCGTCTGGACCGAGCCCTGGGCCTGGACCATCATGAAACCCACCCCCGCCGCCGCGACGATCAGCTCCGCGCCGACGAGCGACTGCCAGCCCAATCCCGCCGACACGCGAAGGCCGGCGATGATCGAG
>Ga0068877_10004981_pt1 | contig 10272 bp, 8 predicted proteins | sample NOAtaG_FD_66437 | JGI IMG/M metagenome (GOLD analysis project Ga0068877, IMG submission 66437) | Freshwater lake microbial communities from Lake Erie, under a cyanobacterial bloom - NOAA_Erie_Diel6S_1000h metaG | ecosystem: Environmental > Aquatic > Freshwater > Lake | place: USA: Ohio, Lake... | reverse complement strand
CGGGTTGCCTCTTCCACCGGCCATCGCCGAGGTCAGGCCCACCAGCGCCGTGAAGCGGCCCTGCGCGGCTTCCTCGATGGCCAGGGGCAAGGCCGAGGCCAGCAGCGGCGCGTACAGCGGGGGGCGAACCAGGCCCGTCACCAGCTCGCGGGTGAGCGTCAGGCGCTCCTCGCGCCCGGTGACTGGGTGGGCCAGCGTCACCTCGCGCGGCAGACTCTTGAGCAGCGCGGCCCAGCGCTCGCGCAGTTGCGGATGGGCCGTCGCGCAGGCCGGCTCGGCCTGGCAGGCGGCGAACAGGGCGTCGAGTGCTGCCTGCGCATCGGTGGAGAACGAGGCCGGCAGCACCATGTCCGGCGGCGCCACACCGTCGACCACCACACGCCGCACCGCTTGCGGAAACTGGCGCAGGTACTCCAAGGCGGCACGCGTGCCGTACGAGCCGCCTACCAAGTTGATCTGCGGGGCGCCCAGCGCCCGGCGCACGGCTTCGGTGTCGGCCATCGCCACCGAGGTGGTGTACTGGCGCAGGTCGCCATGCGGCAACTTCTGCAGCGCCGCGCGGCATTCGCGCAGGCGCTGCGCCTGTGCCACGGGGTCAGCCATCTCGCGCAGTGACTGGGTGAGTGGCTGCTCCGGGCACTGCAGCGGTGCGCTGCGCCCGGTGCCGCGCTGATCGATCAGCACCACGTCGCGGCGGTTGGTCAGGCGCGCCAGGGGCCGCGCCAGCGTGCCGGCCAAGGCCATCGCGCTCTGTCCGGGCCCACCGGCAAAGAAGAACACCGGGTCCGGCTTCTTGTGTCGTGCCAAGGCCGGCAACACCGCAAAGTGCACGTCGATCTGCGGACCTTGGGGCTGCGAGGGATCGAGCGGGCGCTTGACCACGCCGCAGCGGGCCTCGTGCTCCAGGCCCTTCAGGCGACAGGGGGTCAGCCCCGCCCCTGAGCCTGGGCCCTGCGCGCGGGCCACGGCGGACTGCGCGGCAGGCACGACGGTGGCCGAAGCGGCCTGCGCCTTCTGCAGGGCCTGGGCCTGTACCTGCGAGGCCCACGGCACAGCCACAGCCGTCGCCACCAGTGCGGCACCGGCAGCCCGAACCCACCCACCGCTGCGACGCTTGATGGCACCCACGCGCGGCCATTTCACGAAGGATCTGCTCTTCATGCGCCTGATTGTCAGCAGCGCGGCCGAGTCTCGTCCAGCAAAACGCGACGAACAGCCGATACGCGCGCATGGAAGCGCGAGCAGACCGCGCGAACGGCCCCCGCAGCAAGCCGTCATCGGCCCCAAGAGGAGGACCGGCTGCACAGGCGAAGGTGCGTGCAGCGAGGCCCGGACCGCTCTCAGCCCAGCATCGCCTTCAACTCGCCGCTGTCGTGCAACTTCTTCAGGTCACCGAAACCACCCACCAGCACGCCCTTGACGAACACCATCGGAAAGGTGGGCCAGCCGGTCCACAGCTTGAGCGCGTTGCGACGCCGCCAGTCGCTCAAGTAGCCGCCGTATTCCAGGTACTGGTAGGCAATGCCAGCCGCGTCCAGCAGGCGCCGCGCCTTGGCGGGATAGGGATTGGCGCGCATGCCCACTACCACCACAGGGTGCGCCGCCACTGCGGCCTGCACCTCCTCGACGATGGCCCGTTCATGACGGGCCACGCGCTCGCGGATGGCCGGGTGCAGATGGGCTTCGTCAAGGATGTGGCGGGGCATTAGGGCGACTGTACTCAAACCGCCAGACAACCCTGAAACATGAAATCATCAAAACCTGTGATCTACCCCGACCTTGTAAGACCAGGTCCGCAACGCAAAGCCTGCCTTCAGGTTCACGGGGGCCTCCTGTTCCAGCAGGTTAAAGATGTTCAGCGCAAACCGGGTGTTCTTGATACCGGTGTACGCCAAGTTAAACGAGAAGCTCTCGTCATCCAGCAGCTTGCATGGCAAATCGCCGCGCAAAGGGCGGGTCTTGGGGCAGTTTGCCTCTGACCATTGCGCACCGTCGAACTGCCCGGCCAAGGACTGCTCGGAGGTGAAGGTGTAGCGCATCCCGACGGTCCAGGACGAGGTTCTGAGCGATGCGCTGAGGGCCGACGTAAGCTTGGGATAGCCATACAAGCCCACCAGGTTGGGCAAGTAAGTACCGGTGGCTGTGTCCCAGTTCTGCACCCGAATTCGGTGAGTAGCGTTGTACCCCAGGGTGACGTCACCCACGCCGTCCCACTTGTGGCGGGACCGCATCTCGACATCTAAGCCCGAGGTGCGGGTCTTCAGCAGGTTGTCATAGCCCAGGAAGATCGTGATCAGCTGTCCGCGCGGCCATGCCAAGTTGGCACCGGGTGAAAGTTCGTTGGCCCGCTTGGCCCAGTACTCGTCCTGTGGCGTGATCGGCGAGCGGCGCACAAAATTGGCCCACAAGGGGTCGTCCTCCTTGGTGACCAGGAAGTTCGGGTCTTGGTAGGCAATCTCATTGGTGCGCTCGATCTCGAAGTAGTCTGCCGCCACAGTGAAGTTCTTGGACGGCTCAAACACCAGGCCCAGGGTCTTGTTGGTCGACAACTCTGGCTTGAGGTTCGGGTTGGAGGAGACGGCAGCCGGCACGGACACCGAGCACCCCGAGCTGAATGCGGAATTACCGTCAAGCTTGTCGTTCGCCGTGCCTGTGGCCAGGATGTCGCGGATCTTGGTGGCCGCATCGCAGCGCTTCTCATCGCGGAAGCCATTGAAGAAGCCCGTCAAGCCACCTTGACCCAAGGTCTCCACCACGTTAGGCGCCCTGAATCCTTTGCCTGCCGTGCCGCGGATGAGCAATTGAGGCATGACCACGTACTTGAGCCCGACCTTGGGCGTGAGCTCACCCTCGTAACTGCCCGACTTGTCCCACCGGACCGCAGCGTTGGCGGTCAACCGCTTGAACGGCTGAGCCTCCAACTCGGCAAATGCGCTGGTGGTGTTGCCGGTACCGTCTGTGAGGAGGGATCCGCGCCCAATCAGCTCAGCGTTGAACGCCTCCTTGCTGGACTTGATGAAGATCTTCTCGCTGCGCAGATCAACACCCAGGGCCGCCTGCACTGGGAAGGGCACCTTGAACAACTCACCGGTCACGCGGAAGTCGACGATGTCGGTGGTGTTCTTGCCCTCGACCCTTGCCGTTCTGATCATCCGGTCCAGGAGTTCCTGGGAGTTGTTACCCCCAATGATGTACTCGTTGTTCTTGATGGCATTGACGAAGTCGACACGGTGCAGCGACTTGCCGCGGGAGGTCGCCTTGGACTGGGCATGCACGAGCGCAGCCTCCCAATCCCAGGAGCGGAACTCGCCACGCGCCCCCAGAGTCACGCGGTAGGAGTCAGCCGTCGTGGGGGTGTTGTAGTCGATGCCGGGGTCCATGAAGCGGTACTCCAGGCCCACCGGTCGCCCGAAGGTGTTCAGCGGATTAGTCACCGGAACCAGGGGCTTGGCCACCTCTTGCAAGGTTCCCGTTCTGCCATCCACCCACCGGAAGGGGGTGGTGGGCGCGTTGATGCCGATGGGCAAGCTCAAGTACTCGGTCCGCGTCCGGGAAGCCAGCAGATCGGCAAACAGCTGCGTCTTGTCGCTGAGCCGGTAAGTGGCCGCACCGAAGAAGTTCAGGCGCTCGGCCGGATCCGAGAACTGATTGATGGGGTTGAGGTCCGTAACGCAAGCGCCCGCGGAGTTCTTGTTCGTACAACCGGGAATCGACGAACGTGTGGTGTACGCCGGCGGGTTGATGAAGAAGTTGCCCGGATAGCTGACGGTCGATGGCGCGCCCAGGGCAGGGTTCACGTTGACCTTGTGCCACTCTGGGTAGTAAGGCAGGGCTTCAGAGAACATGTAGCCGTCGCGCTGGTACAGCTCCAGATTGCCAAAAGCCGTGAACCTACGGGCACTGGACTCTCCCAGACCAGCGACAATGCTAGCCGTCTTCTGGGCACCGAGCTCCAGCCCATTGCCTTGGTAGGAAGCGCTGATGCCGACCCCGCTGTACTGCTTGCGGGTGATGATGTTGACAACCCCGGCCATGGCTTCGGAGCCGTAGATCGCCGAAGCACCATCCTTGAGGATCTCGATGCGCTCGATGGCGTCCGCCGGGATCGAGTCAACGTTAACGAAGGTGTCCTTGCCCGAATTGGCAAGGGCGAAGTTACCGATGCGGCGGCCGTTGAGCAATACCAGAGTGGCACTGGTACCCAGATTGCGAAAAGCCGTACCCGACGCGCCTGGAGCAAAACTGCTGGCGTTACCGTTGTCCGCGAGTGCGCCCGAGGAGCTCGTGACCGTATCAAGAACCTGACGCAGCGTGGTGGCGCCGGTCTGGCGGATTTCTTCGCGGGTGATGACCTCGGTGGCGCCTGCGGTCTCGGTGCTCAGACGCTTGATGTTCGAACCCGTCACTTCTACACGCTCGACGGTGGTCTGAGCGACAGCAGATGTACCACTCAGCACCCACAAACCGGCGACTGCAGCCGCCACGGCCCGCAGGGGCGTTTTCAGGTCCTTGCTCATGCGAAACGTCCTTTTATGACTACGAAATACCCGAGGTTACCGTCAAGCGTGTGCGGTTGGTCTTGGGGCAAGCCCTGATCACAGCTGACCAGGCACGGCCCGGCTCTTCAGCGCTCCAGCCGGGCTGGTCCGTCGCTCTCGAGCGCCGGGCGCACCCTTGCGATAGAGGCGGGCAAGAAGGTCGCCGGGCGGTCGACGACAACCGTCCTCAGTCACCCCGCCGCCCTTAGCTTCAGCACCCCCTCGCAAGTGGCGCGCTGCCCATCGGCCGCCTCCACCGTGGTGCACACCCCGTCAAGCTGGCGCTTCAGGCGCTGGAGGATGGCCGTTTTGCTGCCGTCCTTGTTCCACTCGTTGAGTTTATTGCCCACACGCTGAAGTGAGCGTGCGCTTCGCTCGTGGAAGGCGCCTTTGTCCTTGGCAGCCTCGCTGAAGAGCTGGGCGGCTGTCTTCTCGATGCGCTGGGCATCGGTGGGCGCCAGGTCGACCAGGGCGCTGAAGTAGCCCGAGCCCCACTGCAGCCGTGTTGCCGGGCCTTCACTGCGGTCGAAGGCCTGCTGGTACCACTGCAGCGCCTCGTCCTTGCGCCCCAGCTTGCGCGCGTTGCCGCCCAGCTGGCTCATCAGGTAGTAGGGCGAGTGGCTCTTGGTGAGGTTGGCCTTGAGCAGCGTATCGCTCTCGGTCCACAGGCCGGCCTGGCCCAGGAGCCAGCCGGCGTTGGTGATCAGGGCCTGGCGTTCATAGCCATCGGTGATCTCGCGGTCCAGGCGGGCAGCCGTGGTCCGCACCTCGTGCAGCAGCGCCTCGGGCAGCTTGGGCTGCACCACGTCCTTGCCCTGGCCCAGGCGGCCCAGGCGCACGCGCGCCACCAGCGCTGACAACCGGTCCGCACGCGACAGCGTGGCATCCGTCTGCAGCTTGACCAGGGCAGCCTCGTAGCGCGCCACCAAGGCAGCACGTTCGGGCGACTCCTCGGCCGAGAGCACCTGCACGATGTCGGCCGCCTCGTTGGCCAGCACGTCCATGTGGGTACGCGTCAGCCCGGCATCGCCGAGCACGCGCTGCACCAGGTCGCGCTGAGCGGCCTCGGGCTTCAGGCCCTTGCCGTCGTCGCTGGCGGCCAGCGCCTTGAGCCACAGCCGGGTGCTGGTCTCGCCGTCGCGCGCGCCGCTGGCGGCTTCGCTGCGCCGGGCCAGCTCGGCCAGCACCGTGGGCCGCTCCTTGGCCGGCACCAGCTGGTCTTCGTCCACCTCCCAGCCGTGGAAGGCGAGCATGCGCCACTCGTTGGCGCTGAGGGTCTTGCCAGCACGCGCATCGGCCAGCACCGCCTTGATGGGCCGTCCGCCCGACAAGCCTGCCTGCAGCACGGCCATGATCTGCGGTGCGTCGGCATCGCCTGGCAGGCGCGAGATCTCCGCACCATCGGCCGTCATCAAGATGACGGTGGGGTAGCCGCGCACCTTGAAGCGGGCGCCCAGCTTCTGCGCGCCCGGCCGGTCGCCGTCCACGTGCACGGCCACAAAGCTCTTGGCCTGGGCGGCGAAGTCCTGCCGGTTGAAGAGGGTGGCCTTCAACTGATTGCACGGCGGGCACCAGGTGGCGCCCCAGTAGAGCAGGACCGGTTTTTTCTCAGCGCGGGCCTGGGCAAAGGCGCGGTCGATGTCGGCATCCACCGCCGCCGGCACCCAGGCCACGTTGGTGGAGGGCAGGCCCGGGGCCGCCTGGGCCACGCCCAGCACAGCCACGGCCGCGAGTGCACAGAGGAGGTAACGGGCACGGTGCCCGGAAGGACGGAAGACATTCATGGCGGCCATTCCTGCAAGTGCGCCCAGACGTGCGCGGTAGGGGTGGATTGTGAATCGAGGCCCCGGGGACGGCCCAGGCGCTCACGCCCGCGCCCGCACCCGCGCTGCGAATGCTCGAACGCCCTTCGGACAAATGCCCTATCCTCGGTAGGGTTGTCCCAGCCTCTCACGGTGCTCCATCGGCCCGGCCGAGGCCTTCCCTCCTGACCGTCACCGAGACCCACCGCCATGATGGACCTCATCACCAGCCCCGAAGCCTGGATCGCCTTTGCCACCCTGACCGCCCTGGAGTTGGTGCTGGGCATCGACAACATCATCTTCATCTCCATCCTGGTGGACAAACTGCCCAAGGCGCAGCAGGAGATGGCACGTCGGGTCGGTTTGTTCATGGCCATGTTCATGCGCATCGCCCTGCTGCTGGTGCTGGCCTGGATCGTGGGCCTGGTGGAGCCGCTGTTCACCGTCATCGGCCAGGCGATTTCCGGGCGCGACCTCATCCTCATCCTCGGGGGGCTGTTCCTGGTGTGGAAGAGCACGACCGAGATCCACGGCTCGATGGAAGGGGAAGAGGGCCACGCCGCCGGCGCCGTCAAGGCCACGCTCGCGGCCGTGCTGCTGCAGATCATGATCATCGATCTGGTGTTCTCGCTGGACTCCATCATCACGGCCGTGGGCATGGTGGACGACGTGCGCGTGATGATCGCCGCGGTCATCTCCTCGGTGGCGCTGATGATGGTGTCTGCCAGCCCCATCGGCCGCTTCGTCTCAGCCCACCCGACGATCAAGGTGCTGGCCTTGTCCTTCCTGGTGGTGGTGGGCGTGGTGCTGATTGCCGAGGGCTTTGACCATCACGTGCCCAAGGGCTACGTGTACTTCGCCATGGCCTTCTCGCTGGGCGTGGAGATGCTCAACATCCGCATGCGCAAGCGCAGTGCCCGGGTCGTGCATCTGCACAACGCCTACGAGGCCAACCAGGACGGCTCCGCTCAGAACAAGTCCTGAGGGCCCTCATCGGGCGGGGGCTCGGGGCTGGCGCGTGCCAGCGCCACCCAGGTGGCAAAGGCGATGCGGTGGCGCCGTCGTGGTGCCGGGCGCAACACCTCCAGTACCGGCCCCATGGCCGAGGAAGCGGCTGTGGCGCTCAGATGGGCCACCATCACACCGCACTCGGCAGGCACTTCCTCCGGCTCGGCGATCCCGGCCTTGAGCACGTACCAGCACTGGCTGGACAGGGCGAGATAGGCCGCACGCTTGTCGAAGTGGCGTAGATCGGACAGGAGATCGGCACGGCGCACCTTGATCTCGTGCACGATGGGCTCCACCAGGTCCTCGCGGGTGGTGTGGCGGATGGAGAAGACATCGGGCACCGCCATCGCCCACCGCGTGGCTGGGGGCGGGGCCTCTGGCGTAGGGCCTAGCACCTCGTCGAACGGGCCCCCACCATCGGCCTCGCCCAGCGGGGTCTGCGTGGCGGCATCGGTAAGCGGCAGCGCCGCCCGCAGGGCCAGCCCGCGCCAGACCACGCGCCCGGCGCGCTGCATCTCCAGCGCCACACGCGCCACCAGATCCTCATGCGGGTCACGGGCCGCGCGGTTGCGCTGCAGCGTCTGCGCCAGCACCTGCAGCCCGGCATCGGTAACGCGCAGCGTCTCCCGCCCGGCGACGTCTTGTCGGCGCTCCAGCAAACCGGCGGCCAGCAGTTCCACCTCGATCAGGTCCTGATAGGGCCAGCCGGCAGAGCGCCACACCTCGCGCAGGCGTCGCCGGTGCGTGGCGGGCAATTGGAAGACCGGCTGAGGCATCCGCCAAGCGTAGCGCGACATGGGGCCCTGCAGGCGTGCTGCAACCGCCGGCGTGCGCCGGATGCGTGCAATTCTTCGACCCCCGGGCTTGAACGGCGTGTTCAAGTCGGTGCGATGCACGCCGGCGCGGTCGGCGCGATGATCACGCCATGGACAACACGACCAACCCCCAAACCTTCGTCAGCCAGCGGCCGCGCCGCGTCGAGCGCCTGGTGGCCGGCCAGCCCACCAGCGACGGGGCCGGCGTCAAGCTCGTGCGCGTGCTCACGCAGAACCTGCAGCGCAGGCTGGACCCCTTCCTCATGCTGGACGCCTTTGGCAGCGAGAGCCGGGACGACTACATCGGCGGCTTCCCGGACCACCCGCACCGCGGTTTCGAGACGGTGACCTACATGCTGGAAGGCCGCATGCGCCACCGCGACTCCGCCGGCAACGAGGGCCTGCTGACCAACGGCGCAGTGCAATGGATGACGGCCGGCCGTGGCGTCATCCACAGCGAGATGCCCGAGCAGGAAGACGGCCGCATGGAGGGCTTTCAGCTCTGGCTGAACCTGCCAGCGCGCGACAAGCTGTGCGAGCCTTGGTACCGCGACATCCCGTCAGCGGAGATTCCCGAGGCGCAGGCCGAAGGTGTGCGGGTGCGCGTGATCGCCGGCCAGGCGCTGGGCGTGCAGGGCGCCATGCAGCGCGAGGCCACCGCGCCCACCTACCTGGACCTGCACCTGGAACCCGGCGCGCGTTTTGACCAGGCGCTGCCGCCGGCGCACAACGCCTTTGTGTATGTGTATCGCGGGTCGCTGACGGTGGCCGACACCGAGGTGCCGCGCCAGCGCATGGCCTTGCTGGCCAACACCCCGGGCAGCGACGGCGTGGTGCTGAAGGCCGGGGCGGAAGGTGCCAAAGCGGTGCTCATCGCCGGCCAGCCGTTGAACGAACCCATCGCGCAGTACGGCCCGTTCGTGATGAACACCAACCAGGAGATCTACCAGGCGGTGGAAGACTTCAGGGCAGGGCGCCTGGCGTAGCCGCCCCCACCGAGGTTCAGGCCTTGACGCTGACCTGGGCGCGGGCCATCTGGCCGGCCTCCGGTTCGCCGGTGGCCAAGGCGTCCACACCGGCCAACATGCCCAGGGACACCACGGCGGCAAAGGCCAGGGAGATCAGGCGGGTGGCCAGGGGGAGGCGGGGTTGATCGTGATGCATGGTGAGCTCCTTCGTGTCAGTGTTGCGGGCGACTCGTGGTCGATGCATGCACTGTAGAAAAGGGCCCGAGGCAGGACCAGCGGCTTGCGACGAACGGGCCTGCGCGAGGCACGTACCGCCGCCCAGGCCGATGAGACGCGGCCCGGCGCAAGACTTCACGTCAACCGAAGGGCTTCACGCCGATCAAAGGGCCGTGCAGCCACATCGCAAACACCAGCCAACCCGCCACGCCCGTCACCACCGTCAGCAGGTTGCCCTGCAAAGTGCCCGCGGGGTAGGTGGTGCCCGCGGCGCGGTCCCGACGGCGAGCCGCGCGGAAGCACAGCACCGCCCAGACCAGGAAACCGCCAAACAGCAGCAGGTCCGCCAACGTATGGTTGGCCAGCAGATGCGACAACGCCCACACCTTGACCCCCACCACCATGGGGTGCCCGATGCGGGCCTTCAGGCTGTTGCTGGGCACATAGACAGCCGCGATCAGCACAAAGGCCAGCAGCGTCAAGAGCGATGCCAGGTGGCGCAGGCCCACCACGGGCGTCCACAGCGGCACCGGGGTCTGGCGTGCCACGCCGTAGCCCCAGACCAGCATCACCAAGCCCACCACCGAGGCCAGGGTGTAGAGCCCCTTCCAACCCTTCTCGCCCAGGCGCGCCACCTGCGCCGAGCGCCAGCCGTCGGCGAAGACCCGTGTGGAGTGCACGCCCAGAAAGATCACCAGGCCAAGAACAAGAAGGGTCATGACGGACTCCAGGACAGGAAGGGCTGCGTGACGATTCTCGCGCGGCGTTGAGCGACCGCAAGGCCCGCCGCGCTGAGCGTGATGCAGGCAACACAGGAAGCAGAAGGCCCGGCCGGCTATGCTCCAGCCATGGCCTGCGACACCGCCTCACGCACCTTCCGCTTCTACTGGGACGACTTCAGCCCCGGCACCGTGCGCGAGTTCGG
>Ga0068877_10004978_pt1 | contig 10274 bp, 7 predicted proteins | sample NOAtaG_FD_66437 | JGI IMG/M metagenome (GOLD analysis project Ga0068877, IMG submission 66437) | Freshwater lake microbial communities from Lake Erie, under a cyanobacterial bloom - NOAA_Erie_Diel6S_1000h metaG | ecosystem: Environmental > Aquatic > Freshwater > Lake | place: USA: Ohio, Lake... | reverse complement strand
GAATCTGCGGCGACCCTCGCCTCCTCCGGTGTCACGGCCTGGCATGCCTTGTTCGAGGTCGCGAAGCTGCGGCCGGGGCAGACCGTACTCTCGCTCGGCACGGGTGGTGTCTCGACGATCGGCATGCAGCTTGCCAAACAGGCGGGTGCGCGCGTCGTCGTCACCTCCTCGCGCAACGACAAACTCGCGCGAATGCGCGAGCTCGGCGCAGATCTCACCGTCAACTACCGCGACACGCCCGCCTGGGGCACCCGGGTCGCCGAGCTCACCGGAGGCGGCGTCGATGTGGTGCTCGAGAACGTCGGTCGGCCGACCCTCGATGAGTCGATGAACGCCTGCGCCCCCGGCGCCTGCATCGTCATGATCGGCACCGGCCCGCTACCCAAAGAATTGCCGAAGATGCCGGGTTTCTATCAGAAGAACCTGATGCTCAAGGCGATCAGCAACGGCAGCCGGCAGATGTTCGCGGACCTGCTCGGTGCCATGGCGGCAAACCGTTTGCAGCCAGTGATCGACAAGACCTTCGCGTTCGAAGAGGCGATCGCCGCGTTTCGCGAGATGGAAGCCGGCGATCACATCGGCAAGGTGCTGATCCGCCATCCCTGATGGCGTGCGCCTCAAAGCGCTGGCCTGACAGTGCTGGCGTGACGTCCCTGGCCTGACGTCCCTGGCCTGACAGCCCTGGCCCTCAGGCCAGCACGTCACATCTGCGGGCGGGCCTCTTTACGCGGCGTGATCGCGCAGTTGCCGAGCATCCACTTCAGATTGATGGCGATGCGTTCGGACCCCGGGTCGGTGAAGGCGTAGCCGTGCTCCTTGATGCTGCCGTCCGGCAGCCGCTCCAGTACCGACAGCACCAGCGAATTGCGATTGAAATAGTCGTTGGCTTCGTTGAGCACGTGCCAGGTGACGGCACGCAAGTTCAGCGCGATCTCGCGTGACTCGAGACCTCGTGCGGGCACGGCGCTCGAGCGGAACCAGTGCGTGCCGCCCTTGTCGTGCAAGAGGATGTTGTCGAAGCGTTCGAACGGCACATCGACACCACCGCCGACGCCGGGCACGTCTGCATAACAGTGGAACGTTCTGGCACGTTCAAGCCAGAACGGCTCACCCGTGCCCACCCCGCTGATGCGCTTGCCGGTCTTGATGACCCACTTATGATCGTGAAACCACAGACTCGTCGGCGATAGCGAGATCTCGTTGTCGGTGTACACCTGCTCACCGTCCCACTCGAACTTGCAGGCCTTCGAAGCCTGCAGACCGCGGTAGTGATCGGCGCGACGCTTGAAGATGTAGTCGCAGCCCTCGGTACGCCGCAAATCCGTCGGCCGCAGCGTTGCGAACTCGGCGGGCGTGATCTCGCCCTGCATCCGCAAGTAATGGCGCAAGGTGACCTCGTCGGCGCCCGGACCCGCACTCAGCGTGGCGATGCGCCAGGACGTGGAGGGTCCTTTATCCGTCTCGGTGCGATTGACCCAGAGAAATGCGTAGCGACCGAATGCGGGCGCCTCGATGCGCGTGATCGTCGTCGACATCCGCGGATGCCGGTCGGCCGGCGGCAACTTGCGACGCCCGTCGAAGTAACTCTGGTTCACGTTGTCGTAGAGCCCGGGCAACAACTCCACCATCACGCGCAGGTTCCGCTCTCCCGGCGTCGAGTCCTGGCCCTGGGCCTGCACGCGCGGTATGCACAACGCGCCGCAGAGCGCGGCCCCGATCATCAACAGTGTGGTGTATCGCATGCGTCGATCATGCCCGAGGCCCAAGGGGTATGCGAATATGCGGGCATGAAACGATCCGTGCTTTGGTTACCTGCCCTGCTCCTCTACGCGCTGCTCGCCGCACTCCTGACCGCGCCACTGCGCGGCGCTCCCGCAGCCATCGCGATACCCGACAGCCACGGCGCGGAGGTGGCCGAGGCCGTGCTGCGCGACGGCGGTAACGCAGTTGATGCGGCGGTCGCCACGGCCTTCGTGCTGGCGGTCACCTATCCGGAAGCCGGCAACCTCGGCGGTGGCGGGTTCATCACGCTGCATCATCAAGGCGTCGATCGATTTCTCGACTTTCGCGAAGCCGCGCCTAAGCGGGCGAGCCGCGACATGTACCTCGATGCGCAGGGCAACTACATTGCCGACTCCAGCCTGATCGGACACCGTGCTGCCGGCGTGCCGGGAACAGTCGCAGGGCTCTGGGAAGTGCATCGTCAGTACGGCAGTCGTCCGTGGAAAGCGCTGCTGCAGCCGGCGATCCGCCTCGCGCGCGAAGGCTTCGTACCTCATCCGCAACTCATCGAACGAACCAGCGAGGCCTTCGCCGAGTACGAGGGCAAAACGAATTTCCGCGAGTATTTCGGCAGTCTCGGTCAAAGCACGGCGGCCGCGCAGCCGTTCCGTCAGCCGGAGTTGGCCGCGACACTGCAGCGCATCGCCGAGCGCGGCCCGCGGGATTTCTATGCAGGTCGAACGGCAGCGCTGCTCGTCGCCGAGATGCGCCGCGGAGGTGGGCTCATCTCGCATGCGGACCTGCGCAACTATCGCGCCATTTGGCGTACGCCACTGCAGTTCTCGTGGCGCGGACACACGCTCGTCACCGCACCGCCGCCGAGCTCGGGAGGCATCGCGCTTGCGCAGCTGCTCGGCATGAAAGAGGCCCTCGCTGCGGAGTTCAAGGACCTGCCGCATCTGTCGACGCGATACGTGCACCTGATCGCCGAGATCGAAAAGCGCGTGTTTGCCGATCGCGCCGAATATCTCGGCGATCCGGACTTCGTCAAGGTCCCGGTGAGTGAACTGATCGCACCGCCCTATCTGCAGCGCCGCGCGCAGCAGATCAACCGTACTGCGATCTCGCCGCCGCCGAGCGTCAAGCCCGGGCTCGCAGAGAGCCTGCAGACCACACACTTCTCGATCCTCGATAGCGCAGGCAACGCGGTCTCACTGACCTATACGCTGAACGGCAGCTTCGGCAACGGCGTGGTGGTACGCGGCGCAGGCTTCCTACTCAACAACGAAATGGACGACTTCAGCGTCAAGCCCGGCGTGCCGAACCTCTATGGCGTGGTCGGTGCCACTGCCAACGAGATCGCGCCGGGCAAGCGCATGCTCTCCTCAATGACACCGACGATCCTGCTGAAGGACGGTATCGTGCAAGGTGTGCTGGGCACGCCGGGTGGCTCGACGATCTTCACGTCCGTGTTCCAGACACTCGTCAACATGTTCGATCACGGCATGACGGCGACCGAAGCAGTATCGGCCCCGCGCTTCCACCATCAATTGATTCCGGGCACGCTGATCATCGTCAGTCGCTGCTGTAGCTTGCCCGAGCCAACGCGCATGGAGCTCGTCGCCATGGGCTATGACGTACGGCAGAACAGCTGGGAATTCGGCGATATGCAAGTGATCCAGCGCACCGCCGACGGCGCCGTGACGGCCGCCGCCGACCCGCGTGGTCGCGGTCAGGCGCGCGTGTTCGAACTCACGACGAGGTCGCAGAAGCCGGTGGAGCCGCGTTCTCGTCCTGCAGCAGTCGCGGAGTAAGCTCCACGGTCTCGAGTTCGGCGAGCTTCTCGACATCGAGTCCGGCGTCGTAATCGCGGAAGCGACGCGCCGTGACCATCACCCGACTCTCAAGTGAACTCGTGGCCCGGTTGTAGCCTTCCACCGCCTGGCGCAGGTTGTAGCCGACCTTGGCCCAGTGCTCGCCCATCTTCGCGAGGCGCTCGTAGAGCTCCTTGCCGAGCGCGCTGATCTGCTCGGCGTTGCGCGCGATCTGCTCCTGGCGCCAGCCGTACGCCACGGCGCGCAGCAGCGCAATCAACGAGGTGGGCGTCGCGATCATCACGCCCTGATCGACGCCCGCTTCGATGAGCGAGGGGTCCTGCTCGAGAGCCGCACTGAAGAACACCTCACCGGGCAGGAACAGCACCACGAACTGCGCACTCTGACGGATTTCTTCGGCGTAACCCTTGCGAGCGAGCGCCGTGATGTGCGCCTTGACGGCCTTGGCGTGTTCCTGCAACCGCAGGCTGCGCGTCGCCTCGTCCGGTGCTTCGAGCGCCGCCAGATACCCCGACAGCGGGACTTTCGAATCGACGATGACGTTGCGTCCACCCGGCAGCTTGACGATGAGATCGGGCCGCAGACGTCCCTCTTCGGTCGTCACCGAGTGCTGCTCGATGAAATCGCAATACGCGAGCATGCCTGCAAGTTCGACCACCCGCCGCAACTGGATCTCGCCCCAGCGCCCGCGCACGGTCGGTTGCTTCAGGGCGCCGACCAGGTTGCTGGTTTCGCCGCGCAGCAGCACCTGCTCGCGCATCAGTTGCTGCACCTGGTCGGTCAGCGACTGGTAGGCGACGGCGCGGACTTTTTCGATTTCCTGTACCTGCGCATCGAAACGGCCGATGGACTCGCGTATCGGCTTGAGAGATTCGCCGATCTGCTGCTGTCGCGCTTCGAGATCGAGTTTGGCTTCCGACTGGAACCGCTCGAGTTGAGTGCGGGCGAGATTGAGGAACTGTTCGTTGTTGACCTGCAGCGCCTCGGCCGACAAGGCCTTGAAGGAGTTCAGCAGTTGCTCGCGGGCGCTCGCAAGCTCGGCCGCCTTCTCCGCCGCCACACTGCGCTCCTGCTCGAGCGTGGCCGTCAGCGCAGCGTTGCTCGCGGTGAGCTCGAGCACCCGCGCCTGCCACTGCGCGATCTGTTGCAGCTGCTCGGGCTGCGGGCGTTGCCGCGCGAAGCGATAACCGATGGCGCCCCCCGTCGCAGCGCCAAGCAGGAACAGCAGCAACACGGACAAAGATTCGAGCACGACCCACCCCGCAGCGTTCAGTGGCGACCCGATGGGCCGCCGATGGTCACTATAAGTCCTTCAGGTCGCATCGAGGAAGGCGCGCAACTCCTCGCCGAAGCGCTGCGGCATCACGTCGATGAAGCCATGGGCGTGATGCGGCAGATCGAGAAAGCGCCCATCCTTCAGCAAAGCGAGCCCTCGCGGCGACTGCTCGGCCAGATCGTCCGCGGGATTGACGATCAGCACCGGTTGACGCACCCGCGGCAGATCAAGACGCAGGTCGTGGGCGAAGGCCGCTCGATGACCCCAGTGCGCTGCCGGGCCACCACGCAGCCCTTCCGTGAAGTTGCGCGCCAGCACCTCCCGCGGCACCTCGGGCCCGTAGAACCGCTGTAGATGTTGCCACGACTCGACTAGGTGGCCGCCGTCCTCGCGCCACTCGCGCGCGGCGTATTCGGCGCGCAGCTGTCGCAACTCCTCGTCGGTGAATACGGGTGAGGAAATCTGCACCACTTTGCGAATGCGCGTGGGGGCGAGCAGCGCAAGCACGATGCTGGTGATGGCCCCCGTGTGATACCCGAGGACGTCGACCTCGGCAAACCCGAGTGCATCGATCAACGACAGCATCGCGCGCGCGAACGCCTCGATACCGACCGGTTCGGGAGGGGCCTCCGATTCGCCGAAGCCCGGTGTATCGGGTGCCACGCAGATCCGGTCACGCCCCATCTCGAGCAAAGCGGGCTCGAAGATTCGCCCTGAGTTCGGGCTCATGTGCAGCATCAGCAGCGGCACCGCGGTGGTCGATTCGGCATTGACCCATCGATAGTGCAGCGGACCATAGGGCCCGTCGTGAAACGCGCGCTGAATGCGCCCCGTCGACGGCACCCGCTCGATGAGCGGCATCGCGGATACGGCCGCCCGATGCGAAGACACAGGCGCTGTGGGCAGCGGTGTTTCCGACGTCGACATCGACGCTTCAGCGTCATCGAGAAAGCCGCGAACCAGTCCGGCTGCGGCCTCCGTGCGCACATCGAGAAACCCGTGCCCCCAACCGCGGCACTCAACGAAACGGCCGCGGCGCAGCAGCGATCGCGCCCGCAGCGTCGGCTCGCGTAAATCGTCATCCGGACAGAGCAACAGCACAGGCTGCGAGGTCTGCGGCAACCACTCGGCGTGCTGCACCGCGAAAGCCGCCCGATACGCCCGCGGCGCCTCAGCCTGATTCAACAAGCCTTCGGCGACCTCGCGTTGCACGAAGGCAGCCGGTGCAGCGGGGTCTTTCCAGCGCCAATGCTCAAGCCAGCGTCGACGCAATGCCTCACCGTCGCTCGCCCAGGCATCGGCCGCCGGCACTGCGAGGCTCGCGCGTTGCTTTTCAAGTTCCTCGGGGGTGTACACCGGTGCCGACACGAGCACGATGCGCCGGATGCGCGAGGCATAGCGACGGGCGAGAGCCAGTGCGATCTTGGAGCCCGTGTGATAGCCCATGACGTCAAATTGCGAGCACCCGAAACGCGCCTCGAGCTGCACCAGTAGATCGGCGATGCAATCAGCGTAGTCCTCGATCGAGGGCTCATCGAGGGGTGCCGTGGACAAACCGAACCCCGGCGTATCGGGGGCCACGGCGAGCCGGTCACGTCCCATCTCGGCCACGAAACGCGCGTAGACGCGGGACGAGTTGGGCGACAAGTGCAGGCAGATCAGCGGTACGCGGGGCGGCACTGGCAGTCCGCTCGCCGAACCGGGCCAGGCGAGTCGCAGATGCAATCGCCCGTTACGCGCGTCGACGAACTCCCGACGCACCCCCGGGGGAGTGCGCCAGAACAGCATGTCACGCTGCACTCGCTCAGCTTCGGTCGCGCTCATGTGCCCATTATCCGCGGTTCCACCAAACACGGTACTCTCGGTGCTCCCAGCCGTTGCATTCGAGGACCGCTGCCCATGACGAGCCGACGCCGCGTTGCCACCACCACCGATTCCCCGACCCGCTTCGATGTCATCGTCATTGGTGCGGGCTCAGCCGGGCTACCCCTGGCCATCCGTGCCGCCGAGCGCGGCGCGCGCGTACTGCAGCTCGAGGCGGACCTGCGCATCGGTGGCACGCTACATTGGTCGTCCGGTCAGATCAGCGCGGCAGGCACGCGACTGCAGAAAGCGGCGGGCATCGAGGACAGCCCCGACGAGCACTACCGCGATGCGCAGCGCATCGCCCACGGCAACATCGATCCTGTCGTGCTGCGCTTGTTCGTCGACCATGCGGCCGCCACCATCGACTGGTTGATGGATCTCGGCTTCCAGCCGGCGCCCGGCACGCCCGTCGCCGGCGAAGCGCACGAAGCCTACTCGACTCGTCGTTATCTCTGGGGCCCCAACAAGGGGCTCTCGGTCCTCGAGGCGCTGCGCCCGACCCACGATCGACTGGTGCGTGAAGGTCGTATCGATCTGCGACTGCAGCACCGCATGCGTTCGCTGCTAACCGACGAACGCGGCGCGGTGACGGGCGTTCGAGCCAGCACACCGAACGGCGAGTTCGACTTCCTCGGACGCAACGTCGTGCTCGCCTCGGGTGGCTATGCCGCCAATCAGGCGCTCTGGGAAGAACTCACGCCGCAGTTTCCACTCTGCTCGCACGTCAACCCGTACTCACGGGGCGATGGTCTCGTCAGCGCACGCGCACTGGGGGCGACAGCCGACGGCGGCAGCAAGTTCCTCTGCACTTTTGCGGGCGTGCTCGATGATCCTCGCGACGGACGAACGGGCAACTTTCTGACCCTCTCGCCGAACGCACGCAAGGTATGGGAAATCTTTGTTGACCAGCGCGGCGAGCGCTTCATGCAGGAAGATCATCCGAGCATCGATTACCGGGAGCGCTCGCTGCTGCGCCAGCCGAATCTGGCGATGAACATCGTCTTCGACGAGGGCATCCTGCAGAACGCCGCCACGATGACGCTCGATGCGACCCCCGTGTATCGGGCGAAATTCGGTCGGCATCCGGCCTTCGTCAAGGCCCGCAGCCTCGTCGAACTCGCGCGCAAACTCGGCGTGCCTTCCGCCAATTTGCTGCGCACCGTGCGCGAGTACAACGCCGCGGTGGACGCGGGCGTTGATCGGCGTCAGGGCAAACAATTTCTCATCCGACGCATCGAGAAGGCCCCGTTCTACGCCATCAAGGCTCAGGGACTGACGGTGCTGAGCCCGGTCGGTCTCAAGGTGGATTCCGGTTTGCGCGTTCTCGGCCAGGGTGGCAAACCCATCAAGAACCTCTACGCCGCGGGCGAAGTTCTCGGCTTCGGTCGAACCTCGGGCGATGCGTTCGTCGGTGGCCTGTCGCTGACGCCGGCACTGGCCTTCGGCAAACTACTCGGCGAGAAACTGCTGAAGTGGTAAGCCCGACGTCGGCCGCGGTCGCATTGGGCGGCCGCGACCCGTTCGCTGTCGGCGAGTCAATCTAGCCCGTAGATACGGTGATGCTCAGGCGTGAGTAACCCCAGCATCGTGCCCTCGCGCGATAGCGTGCGGGCGCGCTTGCCGAGGCCATCCGGTCCGAAGGCGCCGACGATCATCGCTTCCCACATGCGCTGTGCCTCGGCATCGGTGCGAATCTCGATGCGACCCCAGACGATGACGTGCGCCATCGTTCCAGGTTTCGAAATCGCCACGCAGGCGCGGGAGTCGCGTTCGAGGTTGCGCACCTTTTGCTTACCGGTGAGGCTGAAAAGCAGCCACGGATCCTGTAGCCCCATCATCATGGGCGTCACGTGCGGACCACCGTCGCGATCGATCGTGGAGAGGTGGACCCAATCAGACGGGCCGTGGAGTTTCTCGATCGCCGAACGAAGTGCGGGTTCCATCGAACGCTCCGCGTTCACGCAACCTTGCCGAGAGCGATGTCCTGCAACGCGGGCAGCAGCCGCTTGCGTGCATCCTCGAATGACACGGCCGACAGCGCAAAGCGCACGGCCAGCGCCGCGACCGGCTCTCCGTCGGCCATGATGGGCACGGCGATGCTGCCTTGCTCCGTCAGCCGCAGCGGACGCGTCGAGCGGGCGTAGCCGCGCTCGCGTGTGGTGGCGAGTTCCCGATCGAGCGACGCTCGATCCGCCCACGAGGCGTGGGTTTCTTCCGGGCGGTTCGGCCAAAGATGATCGATTAGCAGCTCGCGAACCCGCGCACCGGAGAAGGCCAGCAAGGCGCGGCCCGAGGCAGTCGTCAGCACCGGCACGAGCATGCCGCGCTCGAAATACTCGACTGCAAAACCGCTCTCGCGATCGGTGGAATCTTCGATGAACATCTGCGGAAACTGCAGACGCATCAGGCTCATGGGCCATTGCACCTTGGCCGCTGAAGCGTGCAAGGCCGCGCGCACCGGCTCGATACGCTCGGTCGCGGCATCGAAGCCGTGACTGAGCAGACAGGCCTTGAGGGTGAGCGCGTATTTACGTGACGGCAGCCGTTCGACGAAGCCGCTGGCCTCGAGGGTGGCAAGGCAACGATTCACGGTGGTTCGGGCCAGACGTAATTTCTGGCTGAGCGATGCGGTGGTCAGCGAACCATGTCGATTGAGGACCTGAATCAGCTCGAGTCCGCGCAATAGCACCCGGACCGGGGTCGGGTGCCCCGGCGGCATGCGGTGCGGACGATCGCTCATTCCGGAGAGATCGTCCGCACCATCCGTGATGCTGCCCGCAGGTTCATCCACCAGGGTTCACACCTCAGCCGGCTGCGCTCTCTTCCTCACCGACGGCCGAGTCATCACCCTCACCGCCCGCGGAGCCGATCTCCATGAAGCGACGGGTGTTCGAGTCGTCGAGCTTGCGACGCCGATGCGCGTGGGCCGCAAAACCGGTACCGGCAGGAATCAGACGACCGACGATGACGTTCTCCTTCAGGCCGCGCAGATCGTCCTTGAGGCCCCGCACCGCTGCTTCGGTAAGCACGCGGGTGGTCTCCTGGAACGATGCCGCCGAAATGAACGACTCGGTGGCCAGCGATGCCTTGGTGATGCCGAGCAGCACGGGGGCGAGAGTCGCCAACTGCTTGCCATCAGCACCGGTGCGATCATTGATGTCGAGCGCACGCGAGCGGTCGAGCTGCTCGCCCCGGAGCAGCGGCGTTTCGCCGGCGCCCGTCACCTCGGCCTTGCGCAACATCTGGCGGATGATCACCTCGATGTGCTTGTCGTTGATCTTCACGCCCTGCAGACGGTAGACGTCCTGAATCTCGCGCACGAGGTAGTTCGCCAGCGGCTGCACGCCCTGCAGACGCAGGATATCGTGCGGATTCGGTTCGCCGTCGGCGATGACTTCGCCACGCGTAACCTGCTCGCCCTCGAACACGTTGAGCTGGCGCCACTTCGGGATCAGCTCTTCGTACTTCTCGCCCTTCTCCTCGGTGATGACCAGACGACGCTTGCCCTTGGTCTCCTTGCCGAAGCTGACGGTGCCGCTCTTCTCGGCGAGGATCGCCTGGTCCTTCGGCTTGCG
>Ga0068877_10004976_pt1 | contig 10275 bp, 10 predicted proteins | sample NOAtaG_FD_66437 | JGI IMG/M metagenome (GOLD analysis project Ga0068877, IMG submission 66437) | Freshwater lake microbial communities from Lake Erie, under a cyanobacterial bloom - NOAA_Erie_Diel6S_1000h metaG | ecosystem: Environmental > Aquatic > Freshwater > Lake | place: USA: Ohio, Lake... | reverse complement strand
CCGGCCGCAACAGCCGGACCCGCCAGACACAACACGATCAGCAGGCCCCACAGCATGCTGCGCAAGATGCTCACCTGTACGGTATGAATTGGATCGAAGCGGCGACTGCGGCCATAGGCAGCGCGATGTACGGGCTGCACGGCGCAAGCCGCGGCGGTGCCGCGCGATTGCGGAACGCGACTGAGAGCAGGGCTGCGGGGCATTAGTTCCCCGCAGCCGGCTCAGTTTTTTCGATGCTTGTGCTGAGTTTGTCTCAGCCTGGCGATGTCAATCGCCGTCAAAGGCGGTATCGCCATCGGGCACCGGCGTGCCGGTGGCGCGGATCGCAGAAAAATCGACCAGTTTGCGGTCGAGCAGATGGGAGGGAATTACGTTCTGTAAACCGGTGAATAGCGATTCGACGCGGCCCGGGTAGCGTTTTTCCCACTCGCGCAGCAGTGCCTTCACTTCCTGGCGCTTGAGGTTTTCCTGTGAACCGCAGAGCGTGCAGGGAATGATCGGGAATTGCCGCAGCTCGGCATAGGCCTCGAGATCGCGCTCCTCGCAGTAGGCGAGCGGGCGGATCACCACGTTGCGGCCGTCGTCGGAGACCAGCTTCGGCGGCATCGTCTTCATCTTGCCGCCGTAGAACAGGTTCAGGAAAAAGGTCTGCAGGATGTCGTCGCGATGGTGGCCGAGCGCGATGCGTGTCGCACCCAGCTCCTGCGCCACGCGGTAGAGCACGCCGCGGCGCAGCCTGGAACACAGCGAGCACATGGTCTTGCCCTCGGGGATCACCCGCTTGACGATGCTGTAGGTATCCTGGTTCTCGATGTGGAAAGGCACGCCGAGCCGCGTCAGGTACTCCGGCAGCACATGCTCCGGAAAACCTGGCTGCTTCTGGTCGAGATTGACGGCAACGATGTCGAAGGCCACCGGCGCGCGGCTGCGCAGGTGGAGCAGGATATCGAGCATCGCGTAACTGTCCTTGCCGCCGGACAGGCAGGCCATCACCTTGTCGCCCTCGCCGATCATGTCGAAGTCGGTGATGGCCTGGCCGGCGAGGCGGCGCAACCGCTTTACCAGCTTGTGCGATTCGTACTGATCCCTGCGCTCGCGGTTACTGCGCGGCGTGATGGTGATGACCTGGGGTTCGACGGGCTTGTTCATGGAAGGGCTCCCCTGCTACAGCACGATGCTGCGGCCGCCGTCCACGGCAAGGATCTGGCCGGTGACATAGGGCGCGCCGGCAAGATACAGCACCGCCCCGGCGATGTCCTCGGGCGCGCCGGTGCGGCCGAGGATGGTGCGGCGGACGATGGCCTCGCGTTCGGCGGGGTCCTCCCACGCGCCCGCCTCGGGCCAGACGATGGCGCCAGGGGAGACGCCGTTGACGCGCACCTGCGGCCCGAGGTCGAGCGCCAGCGCGCGCGTCAGCGCGGCGAGCCCGCCCTTGGCGGCGTTGTAGATCAGGTGATCGCGCATCGGCCGCTCGGCATGGATGTCAATGATGTTGACGATGGCGCCGCCACGTTCGCGCAAGGCCGGCGCCGCCGCGCGTGCCAGGAACAGCGGCGCCTTCAGGTTGGTGCCGATCAGATCCAGCCACTGTGCTTCATCGATGGCGTCGATCGGCGTCGGATAAAAACTCGAGGCGTTGTTGACCAGCAGATCGAGGCGGCCGAAAGCGGACAGCGCCTGAGCTGCCAGGCCGGGCAGCGCCGCGGTATCCAGCAGGTCGGCGCAGGCCACCACCGCGGATGCAGGCCGCAAGGCATTGAGTTCCGCCGCCAGCACGCTGGCCGCGTCGCGGGAGCGATGGCAGTGCACCACCACGTTCGCGCCGGCAGCATGCAAACGGCGCACGATCGCGGCGCCGACGCGGCGGGCGCCGCCGGTCACCAGCGCGCATTGATGCTGCAGCAATTGATCCATTCTAGGGGGGCGGGCATCACGTAAATGATTGTTTATTTTAGCGTATTATCCTGCGGTGCCTGTTACACCCATGCCCGCCGCCCCGACTCCGCCCGACTCCGCAGCCCTGGCCGTCAGCGCACAACTGCGCGCACTGATCGCAGCCGAAATCAACGCCGCCGGCGGCTGGATCGGTTTTGACCGCTACATGCACCTCGCCCTGTATGCGCCGGGCCTGGGCTATTACAGCGCGGGCAGCCACAAGATCGGCCGCGGTGGCGACTTCATCACCGCCCCCGAGCTCTCGCCGCTGTTCGGACGCGCCCTGGCGCGCCAGGTCGCTGATTTGCTCCGTGATGAACTGCCCGGACCAGGCGTGACCGACATCATCGAGCTCGGCGCAGGCCGCGGCACGCTGGCCGTCACCCTGCTCAGCGCACTGGAAACCCTGCAATGCCTGCCGGCACGCTACCGCATCCTCGAAGTCAGCGCCGACCTGCGCCAGCGCCAGCAGCAGCTGATCCGCGAACGCACCCCGCATCTCGCGGCGCGTGTCGAATGGCTGGAGGCCTTGCCCGAATCCTGCTCGGCGGTGGTGATCGGCAACGAAGTACTGGATGCACTGCCGGTCAAGCGCCTGCGCCGTGAGCAGGGCCGCTGGCTGGAACTCGGCGTGAGCCTCGACGGCGACCGCTACGCCTGGGCCGCGCGTCCTGCCGCGGCCGCGCTCGCCGCGGCATTGCCTGCGGACCTGCCCGATGACTATGAAACCGAGGTCAATCCCGCAGCAGGCGCCCTGCTCGGCGAACTGGACCGGCGGCTGCAGCGCGGCGCGGTGATCCTGTTCGACTACGGCTTTCCGGCGCGCGAGTTCTACCACCCGCAGCGCAACCGCGGCACGCTGATGTGCCACTACCGCCACACCGCCCACGACGACCCCTTCCTGTGGCCGGGCCTCCAGGACATCACCGCACATGTCGATTTCAGCGCGCTGGCCCGGTCACACCACCAGCTCGACCTTCTGGGTTACACCAGCCAGGCGCAGTTCCTGATCAACTGCGGCATCACCGAACTGCTCGCCGAAGTGCCGGCTGCCGATGCCGCGCGCTACGCACCGCTGGCCGCCGCCGCGCAGAAACTGCTGTCGCCGGCGGAGATGGGCGAGCTGTTCAAGGTCATCGCCTTTGGCCGCGGCATCGCCGCACCCCTGCGCGGATTCATCCGCGGCGACAAGTCATACAACCTGTGATGTCCGGATTCGAAACCGCGCTGGGTGTCGAGCTGTGGCTCACCGTTGCCGCGGTGCTGCTGCTCGCCGGCCTGACGCAGGGCGCGCTCGGTTTCGGTTTTCCGGCGGTCTCGACCCCGCTGCTGGTGCTGATGTTCGACGTCAAGACCGCGATCATCCTCAACCTGCTGCCCAATTTCACGGTCAACCTGATCAGCATCCTGCGCGGCGGCCACTGGCGCGACAGCCTCGGGCGCTTCTGGCCGGTGGCGGTGTACACACTGATCGGCTCCTTCATCGGTGCCGCCTTCCTGATCCTCGCACCGCAGGAACCGGTACGCCTGCTGCTGGCGCTGATGATCCTCGCCTACCTCCACCAGCAGCAGCTGGCCAAACTCGACTGGTCCTGGCTCACGCGTTATCCGCGCAGTGCGGCCGGCGTGTTCGGCCTTACCGCGGGCTTTTTCTCGGGCAGCGTCAACAACTCGCTGCCGCCGCTGCTGATCTATTTCATGCTGCTCGGCGTCGAGGCGACGGTGATGACCCAGATCCTCAACCTCTGCTTCATCGGCGGCAAAGTGGTGCAGGCGGCCACTCTCGGCGCCGCTGGGCAGATTGAGGTCACGGCGGCGCTCGCCAACATCCCGCTGACCCTGGTGGCGCTTGCCGGCATGGGTCTGGGCTTGCTGCTGCAGCGCTACATCAGCGCCCCGACCTATAACCGCATCCTGCGCCGCGTGCTGCTGCTGATTGCACTGCTGCTGATCGGCCAGAGCCTGTGGGGCTGGTTCCTGCGCTAAGATGCCGGCATGAGGTTGCACGCCTGCCTGATTGCCACACTGCTGCCTGCTGCACTGCTGCCTGCAGCGCTGGTGCCCTTCGCCAGCCATGCCGCCGGCGGGATCGAGCATGCCCAGTCATTGTGGGCGCAAAGCCCGCAGGGGCGCATGCTCGAACGCATCCTGCCGCCCGCGGTCACGCCACAGCAATTGCCCGAGCCCGCCTCCGAGGGCGCGCGTCTCACCGCGCGCTACTGTGTGCAATGCCACCACCTGCCCAGCCCGCAGATGCATACCCCGTCGCGCTGGCCGCCGCTGGTCGAGCGCATGGTCTGGCGCATGCGCGGCAACGGCAACCTGGGCGCACTGATGAAGGAGATGATGGCGCAGGTGCAGGCGCCATCGGAAGGCGAAGTGGCGGTGCTGACCGCCTACCTGCGCCGCCATGGCCAGCGCGAGATCGACCCCGCGCATCCGGCGCTGGCAACCCGCAGCGGCCAGATGTTCGGCATCGCCTGCTCACAGTGCCACGCCCTGCCCGACCCGCAGCGCCACAGCGCACGCGAATGGCCGGCGGTGGTGAAACGCATGCAGGGACACATGGCCTGGGCCAACACCGTCACCGGTGTTTCGGCGCTGCGCACCAACCCCGAGCTCGACACCGCGGAAATCCTGCGCCTCTTGCAGCAATACGCGCGGCGCTGATCGCGTCTGGCCCGGACGTTCAGACCTGCGGCACCGCCATGCCGCGCTGCACCGCGGGCCGCGCCGAGATCGCGTCGTACCAGCGCTTCACGTTCGGAAAGGCGTTGAGGTCGGTCTTGTGCCATTCGTGGCGCGCGACCCAGGGATAGGTCGCCATCTCGGCGATGCTGTATTCGCCGCCGCCGAGCCATTCGTGTGTTGCAAGGTGCGCGTCGAGCACGCCGTAGAGGCGGCGCGTTTCCGTGGTGTAGCGCTCGATCGCGTACGGCACCGGCTCCTTGGCCGCGCGCAGGAAGTGGTGCACCTGGCCGAACATCGGGCCGATGCCGCCCATCTGGAACATCAGCCACTGCAGCACCTCGTAGCGGCCGCGCACCGCCTGCGGCAGGAATTTCCCGGTCTTGCCGGCGAGGTAGACCAGGATCGCGCCGGATTCCATGATCGAAATCGGCCGGCCATCGGGACCTTCGGGATCGACGATCGCGGGAATCTTGCTGTTGGGATTGATGGCGATGAATTGCGGCGTGAACTGTTCGTTCTTGCCGATGTTCACCGCATGCGCGCGGTAGGGCAGCCCGCATTCCTCGAGCATGATCGAGACCTTGCGGCCGTTGGGCGTGCTCCAGGTATAAAAGTCGATCATGGCGCTCTCCTTAAATGATTGATTTCATTGATTATTTTATTGCGCCTGCAATGGCGGCCAGGCGCGCGCGGGCAACTGCAGCCTTGATCGCGGCAGCATCAGCCTGCGCCTTCGCCACCGCGCCGGCATCGACCGCGAGCGCGGCTTCATGCGCGCGGCGCAGGCGGGTGCGTGCACGCTGCACATCGCGCTCGCCGGCGAGCGCAGCCTCGACCAGTTCGCGAAAACGCTCCGGCCGCCGCCACGCATCGGCCGCCTCCATCAGTGCCGACAATTCGTCGGCATCGAGCCCATCGGCATCGGCCAGTGCATGCGCATGACGCGCGGCGAGCAGCGCAAGGTCACGGCAGCCGGCAGGCAGGCGCAGCCGCGTCGCCAGCGCTTCGATCGCCTCCGGTTCCAGCGCGCGCAGCAGCACGGCCACGCGCACTTCGAGCGTGGCCTGCTGCGTTGCCGCCACGGCATCCAGCGCGGCCAGCGCCTGCTGCATCGCGTCGTCTTCATACAGCGCATCCATCTGCGGCAGCACGCGGCCCAGCGCGCCGCAATCACGCAGCACCGCGAACATCGTCGAAGGCGTGCGCTCCATCAGACCCTTCACCAGTTCCTGCCAGACCCGTTCCGCGACCAGCGCATCGGCCTCGCCGGCCTCGACCATCTGCCGCATCAGCGCCTGGGTTTCCGGCGCCACCGAGAAACCGAAGCGCGCGGCAAAGCGCGCCACGCGCAGGATGCGCACCGGATCCTCGGCAAACGCCGGGCTGACATGGCGCAACAGGCCTTCGCCCAGATCCTCGGCGCCGTGGTGGGGATCGATCAGACGGCCGTCGTCATCACGCGCCATCGCGTTGATGGTGAGGTCGCGGCGTTCTAGGTCCTGTTCCAGCGTCACATCCGGCGCGGCGTGGAAAGCGAAGCCGTGATAGCCGGGGGCGGTCTTGCGCTCGGTGCGCGCCAGCGCGTATTCCTCGTGGGTCTCGGGATGCAGGAACACCGGAAAATCACGACCCACCGGACGGAAGCCGCGGCGGATCATCTCTTCCGGCGTCGCGCCGACAACGACATGGTCGCGGTCCTGCACCGGCAGGCCGAGCAGCTCGTCGCGCACCGCACCGCCAACGACATAGATTTTCATCGCATCAGTTCCGGCGCCGTGCGAGATAACGGCGGTCGTCGAACAGGCTTATCCATTGCGGATACCAAGCCACCATCAGGGCTACGATCATGCCGGTCATGAAGGCTTCACCCCAGGCGAGCAGCAGGGCATAGGGCAGATAATAGTCGAGCACGCCGGTGGTCGCGACGCCGCCGTACAGGGCGAACAGCGCGGCCGTCGCCAGTGCCTGCACCGCCTTTGCCAAGGCGCCGCCAAAAAAACCGGCAACGAAGATGAACACGAACAGGTTGGGGGGCAGCCAGCGCTCGGCTGCGCGCAATATCCCGGCCGACACCGCGACCGGAACAACACCGGCCAGCAGTACCAGCGCAGGATAGCCAGCCGCGGTACTGATGCCCGTTACCGCGGCGGCAACGGCCACCAGGTTCAGCGCAGCCAGCGCCAGCCACGGACCGAACATCAGGGTCAGCACGGTGGCGCCCAGAAGATGCAGGCTGAGCCCGGGTTGCAGCGTGTAGCGGATGCACCACAGGGTGAAGGTGACGGCAATGGCGGCGCACCACAGGTTGAAACGCCCCGCTTCGCGCAGAGGCGCCCAGGCAGCGCGGCGGCACAGCGGCAGCAGGCTTGCCGCCCAGGCCAGCCACAGCAGCAGACCGTCGCCGGCCGCAAGCGCTGCAGCAGAGTGCGTGGTCAAGGGCGGCGTTTCAGCGACCAGCGCGGCTGCGCATGCGGTCGTAGGCCATGCGCGGGTTGTCCTCCCGCAGCCAGGACGGCGCCAGCGCTTCCAGCGCCTGCGGCCGGATGCCGAAGGGAAAGGGCTGGTCGCTGACATTGACCACAGCCATCGAACGCAGGTTGTCGCGGGTCATCAGTTTCACCGGCAGCCATTCCATCGCCAGCGCCTGGCAGTACGACAATGCAGGATTGAGGCCGATGATCGGCCGAGGGCGGCCGGTGGTGCGGCCGACCCAGGCCACCAGTTCACGCAGGCTGTAGCGCCGGGGGCCGGCCAGGTCGTAGCTGCGCCCGTAACTCGACCGATCGCCCAGCGCGCGCACAAAGGCCTCTGCAACATCGCCGGCATACACCGGCTGGAACTTCGCATCGGGCGAGGCCAGCACCAGCACCGGCATCAGCCGCGACAGGCGGGCGAACAGGTTGAGGAAGCTGTCTTCGGGGCCGAAAATCACCGACGGCCTGAAAATGCTCCAGTCGAGGCCAGACTCGCGCACGATGCGCTCCGCCTCGCCCTTGCTGCGCAGGTAGGCGCTGGGCGCGTCCGCTGCCGCGGCGAGCGCGCTCATGTGCAGCAGCCGCCGCACCCCGGCCGCCCTGCAGGCCCCGACCACGGTCCGGGCCAGTTCGACATGGGCGCCGGCAAAGCCCCTGCGGCCACGGCCGTCGTGCAGCACACCGACCAGGTTGATGACCGCGTCGCAGCCGGCAACCACGGCCTGCAGTGCAAGCGGGTCGTGAACGTCGGCCTCGACCACGTCCACGGTGGGCAGCAGGATCAGCGGTTTCGCGCGCTCGCGGTTGCGTGTGGGCACGCGCACGCGGTAGCCGCGCGCGGCGAGCTGCCGGCACAGATGGCGGCCGACGAAACCGGTGCCGCCGATGACGGCGATAAGCGCTGCGTGGTGAGTGACGGCCGGGAAATCCCGGTTCAGGCCGGGGGTTGCGGTGCGGGTTTGCTGCTCATCGTTCATCATGCATCACTCGTCATGGCGTTCATGGTGTATCCGCCAGTGGCTTTTCGCGGTCGCGGTTGCGCGGCTCGATGCTGCCGATGCGCGCACGCAGGGACTGCAGCTGCTGGCTGAAATTGTGGGCGTAGTAGCTGGAGTTCGCCATCACCCGCTTGACGTAGTCGCGCGTCTCGTTGAACGGGATCGACTCGGCGTAGACCGCGGCCTCCATCGACTGGTCGGCACGCCAGGCGCGTGCCCTGCCCGGGCCGGCATTGTAGGCGGCAGAGGCGAGCACCGGACTGCCGTCGAGGGTGTCGAGCACGTGGCGCAGGTAGTAGGTGCCGAGGCTCAGGTTGGTCTCGATGTCGTTGACCTGACCCCAGTGCCAGTCCTTGAGCCCGAGGCGGCCGGCAACCCACTTCGCGGTAGCCGGCATCAGCTGCATCAGGCCGCTCGCGCCGACGCGCGAACGCGCCTGCGCGAGAAAGCGGCTTTCCTGGCGGATCAGGCCGTTGACCCAGGCTTCGTCGAGGTCCACCTGCCTGGCCGCGGCGCGCAGCTGCTCGCGGTACGGCGCGAGGTAGCGCAGCCCGAAATCGTGCTCGAACACGGTGCGGTCGGCGGTGTTGATGGCGCGGTCCCAGATCGCATGGCGGCGCGCGACTTCGGCCGCGGCGAGCAGCTGGCGGTCGCTCATGCCGCGGATCGCCCACAGCCATTCGCGCACGGCCTCCAGTCGCGCGTCGAGACGGAACAGCGTCAGTGCGCGCTGGATGCCGGGCCGCGACGCGATGGCCGCGATCTCGGCCTCGCCGGGCCGGAAGGCCGTCGCCGGCGATTGCACGGCACCCCCGAGCTCCTCCAGCGCCAGCTGTCCGTAGAAATTGAATTCCGCCGATAGCGGCTTGAACAGCGCCTGTGCCTCGGCCTCGCGGCCGGTGGCCTTCAGCGCGCGCGCCTTCCAGTACCGCCAGGCCGGATCCTCGGCCTCCTTGGGCGTCATCGCGTTGATCGCGGCCAGCACTTCCGGCCAGCGCTTCGCGCGCAGCGCGGCGCGCACGCGCCAGGCGTTCTGCAGGTCGCTCATGTCCGCGGCCCGCGAGAACCATTCAAGCGCCTGCGGATCGTGGCGCATCGCGCCGAGGTAGGCGATCATGCCCCAGACATAGGCGCGCTCCTCCGGCGAAAACTGCGGTGCGAGCCGGGTCCAGTGCGCCGCCGCCTGCTGCGGCGAGCTGCGTGCCAGGCGGTGTACCGCAAACATGGTGGTTTCGCGCGCGGCGCGGCTGCGGGTTTCCAACCGCGCTTCGCCGAGGTGGGCGGCGGGATTGCCGGAGATCGCAGCCAGTACGCGCGCATCCGGCGCCTGCCCCTTCGGCAGGAAGGCCGCAACGCGGCCGGCCAGTCCCGCCTGGCCGGCCTCCAGGGCGAGTCGCACGCGGGTCCAGATATCCTCCTCGGACAGCTGTTTGCTGTCGATCAGGCGCTCAAACAGCGGATCGCAGCTGGACGGCAGGTCGCGCGCGACAAACCACAGCGGCCGCGCCTCGCGCAGCGCATGGCTGTCCACCCGTGCGCGTGACTGCAGCGTATAGCAGGTGATTTCCATGTCCTCGCCGACCACCGCCGGCAGCTCGGCGTTGAACAGCTCCCATTGCCCGTTGCGGCCGAGCAGCTTCAGCCAGTCGCGGCGCAGCTGGTCGGATAGCGGGGTATCGGTGTTGCCGGCGAGATAGCGGCGGATTTCCTCGGCATCGCGCGATTCCAGACGCTGGCGCAGCCGCCAGTACTGGACATAGGGCTCGAGCACATGGCCCTGGAAACGGGGCGCCAGCGATTCAAGGCGCTTGGCATCGCCGGTGCGGGCGGCGTCGCGCGCCGCGACAAAGGCCTCATCCAGCGCCGCGCTGTTCGCCTGGGCTGCGCCGGGCAGCGGCAGGACGGCCAGTGCGAGCATCGCACAGGCTGCGGCGAAGCCGGTCAGCCGACGCTTGGGAAGATATCGAACACTTCTCATAAGTGTTTGATAATAAACAGAAAAATTAAGACAGGAACAGTCGGTAGGCCGGGTTCCGCGTTTCATCCACCCAAGGATAACCGACCTCGGCGAGGAAGGTGCGGAAGCGCGCCTGCTCCGCCGGCGGCACTTCCATGCCGACCAGCACGCGGCCGTAGTCGGCACCGTGGTTGCGGTAGTGGAAGAGGCTGATGTTCCA
>Ga0068877_10004974_pt1 | contig 10276 bp, 7 predicted proteins | sample NOAtaG_FD_66437 | JGI IMG/M metagenome (GOLD analysis project Ga0068877, IMG submission 66437) | Freshwater lake microbial communities from Lake Erie, under a cyanobacterial bloom - NOAA_Erie_Diel6S_1000h metaG | ecosystem: Environmental > Aquatic > Freshwater > Lake | place: USA: Ohio, Lake... | reverse complement strand
TCGAGGCTGAGCGCGCTTTTTTTCGACCCCGTGTTGAAATTCCGCGCGCAAACGGGCTCCGTGCTGGTTCAGCGCGGGAACAGTGACCGCGGCCGGACTGCCTTGGCCAATGTGACGCACGCCACGGTCCATCAGCCGGATGGGCCCGGTCGGACTGTCGGCCATCAGGTGACGTGCCTGAGGATGGATCGCAAGGTCTTCAAGAGACGAGAGTCGCCCGCAGGCGATACCGGCTGCGGTCAGACGCCGGATCGCAGCTTCACGGTCAATCACGGCAAAGGCAGGTGCGATCAGCGCCTCGACCTCTTCCATGCGGGAAACTCGGGCGATATTGGTTGCATAGGCGGGGTTGTCGGCCAGATCGGACCGTCCAAGGAACTGCACACAGAGGGCGCGCCATTCGCGGTCATTCTGGACGGACAAAAGCACCTGCGAACCATCGGCGCAGACGAAGGCGCCGTAGGGCGCGATGGAGGGATGACGCAGGCCAAGCCGCGGCGGTGCCTTTCCCCCGTAATGGGCCTGCAGGTAGGGCACGTTCATCCAGTCCGCCATCGTGTGGAAAAGCGAAATCTCGACAGCCCTGCCCCGGCCGCTGCGCACGCGGGCATAAAGCGCCTGCAGGATGGCCGAAAATGCGTTCTCTCCGGCCGCGATGTCGCAAACCGAGATTCCAACCCGGGCGGCACCCTCGGGCGTGCCGTTGACCGAAAGAAGCCCGCTTTCGCCCTGGATCAGCATGTCGTAGGCTTTCTGGTCGCGATAGGGCCCCTCCTCGCCATAGCCCGAGATCGACACATGGATGAGGCCCGGGTTTTGGGGCTGAAGCGCGTCGGCCCCAAGCCCGAGCCGGGCCGCAGCTCCGGGAGCGAGGTTCTGAACAAAGACATCGGCCTTTGCCAGCATGGCGCGCATGACGGCCATGTCATCGGTTTTGCGCAGGTCAAGCGCGATGGATTCCTTGCCCCGGTTGGTCCAGACAAAGTAGGCGCTTTCGCCATGAACAAGAGTGTCATAGCCGCGGGCGAAATCACCGTCGGGGCGTTCGACCTTGATCACGCGGGCCCCGGCATCGGCAAGCCGCGCCGTGGCGTGCGGGGCAGCAACCGCCTGTTCAAGTGAGACGACCGTGATGCCTTCCAGATCACGCATGACGCTGTCCCTCCTGTCATTGCCAAAGTGCTAGCAGTGCGAAAGGGTGCGCAGAAATAGCCCTTTCCTTGACAGGCTAGACTGGATGCGCCTAGCCTTCCTGCCAGATACAGACTTGGCGCACCGGGGGAGGGCGCGCAGGGTGGACATCCGGCATCTGCGCTATTTCATTGCGATTTCCGAAGAAAAGTCGCTTTCGGCCGCGTCGCACCGGCTGGGGGTTGCGCAGCCTTCCCTGTCGCAGCACGTCATCAAGCTGGAAGAGGAACTGGGCGTCTCGCTGATGCAGCGGTCGACACGCGGGGTGGTACTGACCGAGGACGGGCTGCGGCTTGTGCATCACGCGCGGACGATCTGTGCACGCCTTGATTCGTGCCTGGCCGAGATGCGCGATACCGGGGGCGCGGTGCGCGGGCCCGTGGTGCTTGGACTGCCACCCTCGGTGTCGATGGTGCTGTCGGTGCCTCTGGCCGAAACGGTGCGGGTGGAACTGCCGCAAGTCCGATTGCAGGCGACCGAAGCGATGAGCGGCTTCATCCGGGGCTGGATCGGCGACCAGACGGTGGACCTTGGCTTTCTCTACGACATCGGCCCGGCGGACCGCTTCAACGTGATCCATCTGCTGGACGAAGGGCTTTGCGTCTTTGCCCCACCCGATGACTGGCCCTTGTCCACGCCGCCCGGGGCACCGGTCGCGCTTGCCGATCTGGCAGGGCTTGAACTGATCCTGCCTTCGCCAAGCCACGGGTTGCGCAAGACGATCGAACGCCACGCCCGAGGGATGGGCGTGGCGCTGAATGTGGTGATCGAGATGGATGCGATGACCCAGATCAAGGAACTGGTCGCACGGGGATCGGGGTATACGATCTTTGCGCCGGCGGCAGCGCATGATTTCGTGGCCCGCGGCGAATTGGTGAAGGCGCCGATTGCCGTGCCGGATATTCAGCGCCCTGTCTATTTGTGTTCGAACCCGGACAAGCCGCTGACCCGGGCCACGCGCGCGGTCGAGCGGCTGACAGTAGAGGTAACCGCCGACCTTGTGACGCGGGGCATCTGGGAAGGGCGGCTGTCGGAAGAGATCAGGGAAAGGTTGCGGCGGCCTGCATCGTGACAACGCCGTCGGCGCGGCGGATGCGCAGGTCAAGGCCGGTCGGCGTCTCGTGCGATTCGACCGTAACGCTGTGTCCGAGCGTGAGGGCGAATGTACCGCGGTAGGCGAAGGTCGCCAGAGGCCCGCGATCCCGGGCCGCATGGTTCATCAGCCAGATGGCCTGCAAAGGTCCGTGGACGACAAGGGCCGGATAGCCCTCCACCCCGGTCGCGTAGGGCAGATCGTAATGGATGCGGTGGCTGTTGAAGGTCAGCGCGGAATAGCGCTGTAGCAGGACCGTGTCGGGTGTGATGTGCAAGACAGAGGCGTCGGGCCAGTCGGGTGCCGGTGCGGGTGTCGCGACGGGGCCCGAAGGCGGCTCGCGGTAGACGATGTCCTGACGTTCGGTGATGCGGGTTGCGCCATCAGCTGTCAGTGTGTGGGCGACGGTGACGAAGGCCAGGGCGCCGGAACTGCCTGTCTTCTGCCTGATGTCGGTGATGGTGGACGTCCGCGTCACCGTTTCATCGGGCGACAGCGCGTTCTGGAACAAGATCTCGCCGCCAGCCCACATGCGGCGCGGCAGACCAAGGTCCGGCAGGTAAAGCCCAAGGCGGGGATGACCGTCGGGGCCAAGGTCTTCGGGGGCGGCCATGTCGGGCAAAAGCGCCCATTGCAGCCCAAGGGGAACCGGGGCGGATACGAGCGTGTTCCCCAGCGTCGCGCGAAAGGTGGCAAGCAGACGGGGGGTGATCGCCTCTGTCCCCGTTCGGGTATGGCCGATCCAGTCGGTCATGACGCGACCAACAGCGTGCCAAGGTCGCGCGCGGACAGTCGGTCGATCTGCGCCACCGCCTGCCACAGCATGTCTGCGCGGGGGCCGATCAGGGCCTGCGCCTTGGCTTGCAGGCTTGCGGCAAGGACATCGTGCGGGATCGGGGCGGCCAGATCGTGGGCGGAAGTCCGGATCTCGCCACTGGCAAACGTGATCTCTGCGACAGCCTGCATGTCCGTAAGGGTGGGGTCGCCCGTAACGGTGACACGGCGCGCGACGGCGGCCAGCGCCGCGTCCATGGCAAGCGCATCGGTATAGGCACGGTCAGAGGCGGTTGACATGCCGGCCAGCACCATGGCCGCAAGCCATGCGTAGCTGAACTTCACCTCGAGCCCTGTGCGCGGTTCCTTGATGTCGCAGACCGTAAGCCAGCGGGGACTGGTGCGCAGATGCAGCGCGGCAATCTGCGCCGGGGCGAGGGGGCGTAACGCTTCGATCATCGCATGTGTCCCGTGACAGCAGGCATGCAGCTTGTAGCGGATGTCGGGGAACAGGAAGCGGTCGGACTGCGCGGCTGCAGGCTCGGGCGCATCGGCATGGGTGGGGATGAAGCCTTGCGGACCGGCGAGTCCGTCATCGGCGCTGGTTATCCCCGCCCGCGCAAAGGCCGCGCATTCGATGCCATTGGCGGCGGCAATCCCGGCGTTCAGCGGTTTGCCCATGGTACCGAACTGGCTTTTCAGGCCCGAGGCCCGCGTGGCGCACAGCCCGATGGCGGCGCGGGTCTGGTCAGGCGTCAGGCCATAAAGACGGGCGACCGCGATGGTCGCGCCGAATGCCCCGGCGGTGGCGGTCTGGTGAAAACCCCGGTCGTAATGTGCGCGGCCCAGGTGAAGACCGACACGGATGGCGGCCTCGGCCCCGACAAGGAACGCATCCAAAACATCGGTGGCGGAGGCACCCATCTCTTCCCCCGCAGCAAGGGCGGCGGGATAAACACCGACGGACAGATGGCCGACATGGGCGAAATGGGTGTCGTCATAGTCGAGCGCGTGCGAGATGGTGCCGTTGGCCATAGCCGCCGCGCGGGGCGGTAGGCGTTGGGCCCCCATGACGGCAGCGACCGGATGACCCCCTTCGGCGGCAAGCGTGGTGCGGACGGCTTGCGCGACGGGTTCGTCAACGCCGGCAAGGCCGCAGGTCATCCAGTCGAACAGCGAAAGCCGGGCGGTGGCGCGGGCGTTGGACGGCAGGTCCTTCTGCGTCACAAGGAAGAGAAGGATGTCAAGCGTGGTCATCAGCGGGCCTCGCCATAGGATTTGGGCAGGCCAAGAACCTGTTCGGCGATGTGGCACAGGATGAGGTTGGTAGAGATGGGTGCCACCTGATAAAGCCGCGCCTCGCGGAACTTCCGCTCGACGTCGTATTCCTCGGCAAAGCCGAAGCCGCCATGGGTCTGGACGCAGGCTTCAGCCGCTTCCCAGCTGGCGTCTGCGGCCAGCATCTTGGCGGTGTTGGCCTCGACCCCGGGGTTGTGGCCGGCGTCATACATGGCGGCAGCGCGGTAGACGATCGCCTCGGCCGCCATCAGATGCGCCTGTGCGCGGGCCAGCGGGAACTGCACGCCCTGGTTCTTGCCAATAGGGGTGCCGAATACGACGCGTTCCCTGGCATAGGCGGCAGCCTTGGCGATGAACCACTTGGCGTCACCGATGCATTCGGCGGCAATCAGGATACGTTCGGAATTCATGCCCGACAGGATGTAGCGAAACCCCTTGCCTTCCTCGCCAATCAGGCTGTCAGCGGGGATGCGCATGTTGTCAAAGAAGATTTCAGTCGTGGCGTGGTTCATCATGGTGCGGATGGGGCGGATCGTGAGGCCCTTGCCCAGATGGTCGCGCATGTCGATGAGGAACACCGAAAGACCGTCGGTACGCGATTTCACCTCGTCGCGCGGGGTGGTGCGGGCGAGAAGGATCATAAGGTCGGAATGCTCGGCGCGGCTGGTCCAGATCTTCTGGCCGTTCACGACGTAATGGCCCCCGTCGCGCCGTGCCGTGGTCTTGAGCGATAGCGTGTCTGTCCCGCTTGTCGGTTCGGTCACGCCGAAGGCCTGGAGCCGCAGCGACCCGTCGGCAATGCCGGGCAGGTATTTCTGCTTCTGTCCGGCATTGCCGTGACGCAACACGGTGCCCATCGTGTACATCTGCGCATGGCAGGCGGCAGCGTTACAGCCCTGCCGGTGGATTTCCTCCAGGATCACCGCCGCAGCCTGGAGGTTCAGGCCCGATCCGCCAAACTCTTCGGGGATCATGGCAGCGAGCCAGCCTTCGCGGATCAGCGCATCCACGAATTCCTTGGGATAGGCGCGGCGGGCATCAAGGTCGCGCCAATAGGCACCGGGAAAGGCGGCACAGACGTTGGCCACGCCCTCACGAATGGCAGCAAACTCGGCTGTGGGGTCAAAGACGGTCATCAGTGTCTCCTTTTGCGCCCCCATTACGTCGCAGGTTTCGGCGGGGACGGGAAATAGCGGGGCGGTATCGGGGCCAAAACCCGAGGCTATGGCCCCATTTCGCTGCGCAGCAGATCGGCCTGTGCCTCGATCATCTCGGTCAGGCCTTCTGGCAGGGGACGGGGCGGGGCAGCAGGCTGGATCAGCGCGATGTCACGCACCATGAGCGGATCGGACAGCGCGCAAAGCGTTAGTTCGCCCGCCGCTGCCTCGGCCGCGACGGACCGGTGCGGCAGGATGGTGGCGAACCCCCCGCGCGAATCGGACAGGAGTTGCTTCACCGAAGCCAGACTGTCGAGTTCCACGGCGGGAAAAAGGGTGATCCCGCGCCGCGCCGCCGCCTCGTCGATGATGCGGCGCAACTGGTGGACTCGCGTCGGCAGGATCAGGCGGAAATCGCGCAGGTCCGCAAGTGGCAGCGGTCCCCTGCAGTCGGTCCGTGGCGTGGCCAGGACAAGGCGTTCGGTCAGCAGACGGCGCGCATGCAGTCCCGTCGCATCCGAAGGGAAATACGACAGCGAAAGGTCGATGCGCCCCGCCTGCATCAGCGTGCGCAGGTCGCCGGAATAGGCCTCAATCACCGACAACCCCGGGGCGCAGGATTGCAGCGCCTCTTGCAGCGGGACAAGGAACATCGGCGCAATGGTCGGGCAGACGCCAAGCGTGACGGGGTCGGGCACGGTGTCATAGGCGCGACGAAGACGGTGGATCACCTCGTCAAGCCCGTCAAGATGGGTGCGGGCATGGCGAAGAAGGAAGGTGCCCACCTCGGTCGGTACGGCGTTGCGCCCGTTGCGCGCAAAAAGCGCGTGGCCGAGTTCCTGTTCCAATGTCTGGATCTGCCGTGTCAGTGCAGGCTGGGCGATACCGGTCGCCTGTGCGGCGCGGGAAAACCCGCCATGGTCACAGACGGCCACGAAATAGCGCAGCCGCCGCATGTCCACGCTGCCCCGGTGCGATCGGGTCATCGCACTTCCCGCGTCAGGCGGGCCAGCCCTGCGGCAATCCAGTCCGGCGCGCGTGCGGGGTCCCGGGTGATGGCGGGATCCGGCAGATCGATCCGCCGCAGCAGGGTGGCATCGATCCGTCCCAGGTGCGCCCGGTGGGCCAGCCACCAGACCAGCGCGCAGCCTGCCAGCCAGAAGAGAATCTGCCAAACCCACAGCGACGGCAGGCCCAGGGCGGCTTCGGTTTCGGTAAAGATCGGGCGTGAGAAGAAGGAATTCCCAAGGATCGCCCCAGGTCCCATCGCGAAGAAAGCCCAGATGAGCGTCAGCGACCAAAGCGCCGTGCGCCCGTTGCCGCGCGGCTGCGGCACCGCCCAACGCGCAAAGAATTCGTCATGCAGCCGGTCGCGATGGGCGCGTTCCACGCCACGCGCGGTAAAGACCGAGGCAAGCAGCACCACGCCCAGGTTGAAGGCCAGACCCCAGGCGGCGGAATGGATGGTCAGCGGCCAGCGGCCCCATGGCAGATCAAGAAACAGCCCTTCGAAAAGGATCAGGCCCGGCGGTTCGGTAAAGGTGACAAGCACAAGGCCAAAGACCAGCCCCGCGATGACCGCAGCCCGGCTGATCCAGCGGACAAAGCACAGACCAAGCAAAGCGGGCAGAAGCTGGACGGCAAAGGGGATCGCCATGCTGCCGAAGACGGCCGAGAAGAGCGGCGCAAAGGCTGCGAGCGTGGCAAGTGTCGCATAGGCGACAGCAAGCGCAATACGGGCAGCAAGACGTTCGCCCCAGGCAGAAAGGCCGGGGACGATGAAGGGAAGGATCAGCTCTCGCGTGACGATCAGCGTGCCGGACGTCGTGAAGAAGGCAACGGCAAGCTGACCGGCCGTTACGAAAAGAAGAATAAGACCGACTGCAGCAAGTGGTTCTGCTGCAACAAGGTCAGCGGCGAGCGTCGGACGCGCGGCAAGAAGCGGCAGCAGGACGAGCAGCGCAACCCCCCCCAGCCCCGCCGTCAGCCAGACCGCGCCAAACCCCTTGGAACGCCCGGGTGCAGTGGTCTGCCCAAGAAAGAGCATCCCCGGCGAAAGGGCGATACCGACAAAGACAAGCGCAGATGAAAGGATGCCCACGGCGGTGAAGATGCCGCCCTGCGCGGCTTCCTTGCCGATCCCGGCGGAATTCTGGATCACGCCGGGGAGGCGATCATGCAGGATGCCCTCGGCCACGGGGATGCCGGTGGTCAGGAAGCCGGGGGCCGCAAGCGTGCCTTCGGCAAATGTGGTGATCGCGCCGAAAAGGGCAGCCAGAAGCACAGCCTGCATCGCGAAGACAAGGACGCTGGCCCGCCAGCCCCCGATCACCGCAGGCAGGAACAGGAAGAAGGCCAGGACCCAGACGGCGACCGCGCGCGGGACGGCCCCGTCTGTCGCCGTCGCGACAATTTGCCCCGTGCCCGAAAGAAGATGCGCCGAGAAGGGCAGCGCAAAGAGAATCGCAAGGGTCAGAACCACCACCCGCAAGGTCACCGAACCGTAGTAACGTCCCAGCGCCTCGCCCGGTGAGGTCATCCCGGCAATGCGCGCGGCAACCCAAAGCCGCTTGTGCACAACGAGGCCCGCCATAGCCCCGGGCACCAGCCCCATCGCCGGATGCACCGCCTGAAGCCCAAAGCGTGAGACCAGATTCAGATGATCGGCAAGGCCGGGGCCCGCCACCATTACACCCGCAGCGGTGAACATCGCGGCCCAGCCGGGAATATCGGCCCCACCGTCAAGAAGCGGTGTTCCCGCCCGCGCAGTCAGGGCGGCAATGTAAAGCGCATAGGCCGCCAAAAGCCCGAGCGCTGCCACGATGAGAAACGTCACGCTCGGCCCCCCCTGTGCGGCAGGCGGGAGGCTCGTCGCGGATTGTTGTCGCGGATGATGTCGAACCGCTCGAACGCAGCGCGGGGGCCGAAGCGGATGACCATGTACGTCACCACCGCAATGGCAAGCGCCACCAGTCCCAGCGCGGTCGGCCAGAAGAACACCGCCGCAAAGCCCGGCGTCAGAAGTACCGCAAGGACCAGTGCCAGCGCAGCCAGCGCAAAGGCAAAAAGGCCGAGCGCGACCTCTCGCAGGGTGAAATCGGTGCCAAGGATGGCGTTGACGATGACATGCGCGACAAAGCCGGCAAGCACCACCGCGAAACCGCCCATCAGCCACCAGACCCCACCAGGGCCGAAGCCATGGTGGAACAGCACCGCCGCGACAAAGGCCGCAGGCAGCCAGACCGCCATGACAAGCGCGTGACGGTCAAGCCTTTGCTGGCGGTCTGAGGGAACCCCGGTCATCGTCCGTCAGCCTGTCAGTCGTCGTCCTTGCCGGATTTCGGCGCACCGGGTACGGCGGGAAAGTTGCGGAAGGACATGCCGCCCGCCGAACCGAGGTTCTTGAGCGGAAGGCCGATCTCTTCCATCAGCCCGTCCACGAAGGCGACCTGGGTGCGATACTTCATTGCCGAGTTCACGACCTGGTCCGAAACATTGCCACCCCCGCCGCCGCCGCCGGCAGCACCGCCGGTTTCGGACGGGCTGTTGAGCCCCGGCAGGCCGTCGACCTGAAGGATCTTGATCGACTCGATGTTCTCCATCGGCTTGACCGTTTCCTTGATGATCTGGGGCAGTGTCTTGACAAGGTGTTCGTAGATCGCGCTGCGGCGGCTTTCGTCACTGCGCATGTTCTCGGCGTCATTGAGCTTGCGGTTGCCTTCGGCGTCGGTCTCATAGCGGACGCTGGCTGCCTTTGCCTCGGCGATCTCGGCAAGGGCGCGCTGTTCCACTGCCAGTTTCTCGGCCTCGGCGGCCTTGATCGTGCGCAGCGCGTCGCGTTCTGCGGCGGCCTCGGCGGCAATGATATCGATCATCTTGGCACGGGCGGCAGCCTCTTCGGCGCGGACGGTCTGCACCTCTTCCTCGGTCTTGGCCAGCTGCTTGCGCGCCTCGGCCTCGTTGGTGCGGGCGACGGCTTCCTCGATGGTCTTGTTGACGACGGCGATCAGGCGCTGCTTGTCGGCCAGCTCGATTTCCAGGTCCTGTTCGATGACGAAGCGGTCGATGTACTTGGTCGCCGAGATGCGCAGCTCTTCGATCTCGCGGTTGGCGACGATCACGGCATCCTCGACTTTCCGCAGGCTCTCGGTCTCGGCCAGCTTGATGGCCTTTTGCTTGGCGATCTCCTGCTCGGCCACCTCGCGGTCCTTGCGGATGCGCTCGACCTCCACGGTGTGACGGCGGGCGATGGCGGCGCGCTCCTGTTCGGCGCTCGCCGCCTCGTCGCTGACGCGCACCTCCTTCTCGCGCTCGACCGAAAGAAGCGTGATTTCCTTCTCCGTCTCGATCCGCCGACCCTCGACCTCACGCTCGCGCGCCAGCCGCGCCGACTCGATCTCGGCCGCCGACTTGTGGTCAAGCACCTCGACCTCAAGGCGCGCCTTGATCTCGGCCTCCTTCACCTGCTGTTCGCGGGCAATCCGCTCCGCCTCGATCTGCTGCCGGGTCTGGATGCGCTCGGTCTCAAGCGCGGTGCGCGACGCGATCTCGGTCAGTTCGGTATCCTTCTGCCGAGTGATCTCAAGCGCGCGGACATCGTTGTTTGCCCGGATGCGCTCGCTTTCTACGGCCTGTTCCTTGGCGATGCGTATGCGCTCGGCCTCTTCCTCGGCCCGCACGCGGGCCTGCGTGATGGCAACCGTCGACTGCGACTTCTCTGCCTCGATCTCGGCGGCCTGCGCGGCCTTGCGGACTTCGATCG
>Ga0068877_10004972_pt1 | contig 10278 bp, 8 predicted proteins | sample NOAtaG_FD_66437 | JGI IMG/M metagenome (GOLD analysis project Ga0068877, IMG submission 66437) | Freshwater lake microbial communities from Lake Erie, under a cyanobacterial bloom - NOAA_Erie_Diel6S_1000h metaG | ecosystem: Environmental > Aquatic > Freshwater > Lake | place: USA: Ohio, Lake... | reverse complement strand
ATCCAATTGAAACACATTGGTGTGCATTTGAAAAACTAAAATATCGCCGGCCACTTTGATTTCGGCTTGAAGGTCACCCTTGTTTTTGTAATAAAACTCTACTCTGGAATCTGTTTTCCCGAATTGCGTTTGAATTTCTTGAACGGATGCTTCTAATTCCTTTTTCAGATCTTTGAATGCCTGAATAGTAAGATGATAAACATCTTGTTTGAGCACACTTTTTTCGCGGAGCAAGTGTTGAATGGCTTCTGAAGCTTTCATATTTTGTTGGTTAATAGGCTTTCGCAAATAATACTCTCCCCTTACTGGGTTGTCCGGTTACCATGCATTTTCCATCTTCCTGAACTTGATCTAATGGAATGCATCGAATCGTAGCCTTGGTTTCTGTTTTGATCTTTTCTTCAGTAGCGGCAGTGCCGTCCCAATGCGCTGCGAAAAAGCCACCTTTGGTTTCTAATAATTCCTTGAATTCTTCATAACTCTCTACTGGTGTGATGTGCTGGTCTCTGAATTGACGGGCACTGGACAACATCGAGGATTGAATGTCTTTCAAAAGTTGATCTATTTGATCGGCAGCGCCATCCATGGAGATGGACATTTTTTCACCGGTATCTCTTCGCGCTATTTCCAAGCTATTGTTTTCTAAATCTCTTTGTCCAACCGCGATTCGCACGGGCACTCCTTTCAATTCGTACTCGGCAAATTTCCAGCCACTGCGCTTGGTGTCGTCAGCATCAAATTTCACAGTGATTCCCTTTGCTTTCAACTCGTCCATTAATGGTTTCATTTTCTCTAAAATCACATCGATTTGTTCCGCTCCTTTGTAAATGGGAACAATCACCACATGAATGGGAGCGAGCATTGGCGGTAATCGCAAGCCTTTGTCATCACTGTGCGTCATGATCAATGCACCCATTAATCGCGTAGATACTCCCCATGAAGTGGCCCACACATAATCTTGCACCCCTTCCTTATTGGCAAATTTCACATCAAATGCCTTAGCGAAATTTTGTCCTAAGAAATGCGAAGTTCCTGCTTGCAGTGCCTTCCCATCTTGCATTAACGCTTCGATACACAAGGTATCCAGCGCTCCTGCAAATCGCTCGCTCTCTGTTTTCTTTCCTTTGATCACCGGCATGGCCATCCAATTTTCCGCAAAGTCGGCATACACATCAAGCATTTTTGCTGTTTCTTCCATGGCCTCTTGTGCGGTGGAATGTGCTGTATGTCCCTCTTGCCAAAGGAATTCAGCGGTACGAAGAAACAGGCGAGTGCGCATTTCCCAACGCACCACATTGGCCCATTGATTGATCAAAATGGGCAGATCGCGATAGCTTTGAATCCAACCTTTATAGGTGTTCCAAATGATGGTTTCGCTTGTAGGTCGGACAATGAGCTCTTCTTCTAATTTGGCATCAGGATCCACTACCACCTCGCCGTCTTGAGTCTTCAATCGGTAGTGGGTCACCACGGCGCATTCTTTGGCAAAACCTTCCACGTGAGAAGCTTCCTTGCTCAAGTATGATTTGGGTATGAACAGAGGGAAATAGGCATTTTGATGTCCGGTATCCTTGAACATCTTATCCAACGCATCTTTCATCTTTTCCCAGATGGCATATCCATAGGGTTTAATCACCATACAACCCTTGACATCACTATGCTGCGCCAAGTCAGCCATCATCACCAATTCATTGTACCATTTGGAATAATCCTCCGCTCGGCTCGTTAATTTTTCCGCCATTGAAAACCGTGTTAAAATTGTTTAAGGCCACAAATGTAAATAGAATATTTTGCCTACCTTTGAAATATCTCTTTGGATCATCCATTGTGAAAAAAATGAAAATAAACGCGGCCATGAAAAGCAAGTATTGGAACATCCACACCGTTTGGATCGTAGCGGTTCAATTGGTGTATTCAGCATGTAGTTTGCCAGATCATGTGGTGGGCAGTTATGAAGTAGATGAAGCTTACTGGCAACCTGGGGAAGCTTTTGGAAAACCTGAGGTGCTCTCTGCTGGCCAATTGAACAGTGATCCGATCACGAATCCCTCTGCTGAAAGCGAGGAGGATTATTACGATCCTTCCAACCTCAACTCATCTCCATCCAACGAGGGCTACATTTCAGGCGGCGGAATCACTCCTATGTGGGATCCTGTCATGGTATGGCGAATGAGCTATCCATGGGGAAACGGCATAGGGCTTAATAATTCATTGGCTTTAGGGTATAGCTTATCCCCCTGGGGTTCCTATCCTTATTATGGTTATTCTCCTTTTGCCAATAATTACAATATGATGTGGGGGAATTCTATTTATACTGCTCCCTACTATGGAAATTACTATGGAGCCAATCCTTATTGGAACAGTGGCTTCGGAAATAATTGGGGTGGACAAGGCAATGGTAGTAGTACAACAGATCCGATGAATACCACTCAGGTTCCTCGAACTCCTGGATCTGGTGCTGCGCAGAGTGGAAACGGAACTCCTGTGATCCATCATAGACCGAAGGCGAGCTTGCCATCGCCATCCTTCTCTGGAGAAAGAAAAGATTTGCACATTCAAGAAAACGCTAGAACCCAAACTCCCACTAAAGAAAGTGGAAAAGTATGGCGCGACTTAGGAAAAGTGTTGGATGCAGCGGTTAAAGCCACCGATAGTGGTGTATTGGAGTCTTCACCATCGCGAGGAGGGAATGGTGGAAGAGGTAGCTTTGAGTCTCCGAGCAGTAGCCCTTCGAGAGGATCCATCTCGCCCTCTGGTATATCACGCCCGTCCACCAGTCCTTCCAGATCTGCAGGAGGTAAGCGTCCTTGAGGTGTATGGGTTCATTTCGTTTTGTAGTGTTGGTCATAGGGATGGGCTGGTGCATTCAGAGTGCGATAGCCCAGAATCAAGTGGATGTTTTTCGATTGTCTTATGATATGTTTGTCCCCTCTGCGCGAGCGCAAGGAATGGGCGGAGCATTCGGTGCAATTGGCGCAGACCCATCATCGGCATTTATCAATCCCGCAGGAGTGGGGTTGTATAAAACCAGTGTGATGGATTTGGGTGTTCAGTTGATTTCGAGAACGCAGCAAGCGCGATTTAATGGAACGGATGGTGAACAAAAAAATACCGATTTGGATGTGATGCTCCCCATCGATCATTTTACTTGGGTGAGAAGTTATCCTACCAAGAACAAGGATTGGAGGATGTTCAACATTGCCCTTTCTCATGGAAAGCTTGCTATGTATCAAAAGAATTTTGAGATATCGGCGAATACGCAAGGCACCAGTAGATTGGATGCTTTTGCGGTGGAGGCACAAGGGTATAATTTTGGTGAATTAAATAGTATTCGGCCATTTTCAGCGGGTCTCGCTTGGCAAACCTATGGCATAGATACGCTGCCAGGTAGCACTAATACTTATTACAGCAACTATTATGGTGGAAATGTCCAGCAGAGTCAAATGGTTGCGCAGGATGGTAAAAAGTCGGACTTTGGTGGTGTGTTTTCAGCCAACTACCGCGATCAACTATACCTAGGAATGAGCTTATCCCTGCAATCTTTTTCGTTTTCAGAAAAAATCATACATCAAGAAAAATTTCCCGATACAGGTGAAATATTGCAGTTAATGGAGTACAGCACTGAATTGGAGATGCAAGGTACCTCGGCCCAATGGAGGTGGGGGGTAATTTGGATTCCTGAGCGTTATCCCTGGGCAAGATTGGGGTTGGCTTATCACTCTGGAGTGAACTTTTACTGTACAGACAACTACTTTGCGGACATGACGACGCAATTTACCGGAGCCAATTATCAGTATTCTTCACCGATCAATGAGCTGAATTATTACATCAGAACACCTAGAAAATGGCAGCTGAATACTGCATTTAATGTGGGGGATCGTTGGTTATTGGCGGGAGATGTTGAGCAACAAGATTTTAGAAAGGGTAATATTGAGGGAGCGGGAAGTAACACATATGGATATCAATCTGAAAATTCGCTCATAGAAGAGCAAGGGAATTTGTGCACTCGTTTGAGGTTGGGTGTGGAGTTCAGAGCCATAGGGCCACTTCGATTGAGAGCAGGATGGGATTACCAGAGCGCCCCTTATGCGCAAATGCAGGCCTTGCAACAATTTCATGCGGGCATAGGGGTTCGCGCAGAGCGTTTCTTCATTGATGCTTCGTTGAGCTTGGGTGGTCAACAGCAGACATGGTACATGTACGATAGCCGATTGGTAGCGGCTGCTCAAATTCATACTTTTCAAACCAGTGGGCGTTTGTCAGTGGGTTGGCGCCTTTCTGATTTTCATCAACAGGAGGATCCTCAGGAGTTAACACCGAAGGGATCAGGCACAGGAGATTTTTAGTTTTATTTTGGATCTAACCAATGTCCCATGATGCTGGACTTGGTGTGCAGATAATCCGCATTGTGAGCATTGGCTTTTATCACAACAGGAATGCGCTCCACAACATGGATTCCTCCTGCTAGCAATTGATCCACTTTTTCGGGATTGTTGGTCATCAATTGTATTCGGTTCCAGCCCAATGATTGTAAAATTTCTACTGCTACTGAGTAATCACGCCCATCTGCGCTGTGCCCCAATTCTACATTGGCTTGGATGGTATTCATCCCTTTTTCTTGCAGAGCGTAGGCCTTTATTTTCTCGGTTAATCCTATTCCCCTTCCTTCTTGTCGCAGATAAATGATGGCACCTCCCTTTTTTTGAATGTAATCCATTGACGCGTGCAATTGTTCACCGCAATCGCAGCGCAAAGATCCAAACACATCTCCTGTCATACACTCGGAGTGGATGCGGATTACAGGACTTTCTCCCCAAGAAGGAGTGCGCAACACCACATGAGGATATCGTGCATCTTCAGATGCGAAGGTGAGGATTTCGAAATCTCCTCTGTCTGTGGGCAATTGAGATTGGGCCGTTACCGCCATAGCGGCCGCAAAGATAGGGATGAAAGCTCAATGCTTGATTCTAATATTGTTTTGCTCTTTTACAAAAACCACTACGACAGCCGCGCACAACATAAATATACCGCCCAAGACTATTGCGTAAATGGCATGTCCGTCAAAAAGGTACTTTACCATTGGCCCGCCACTGATTCCATTAACTATTTGTGGCAAGGTGATAAAGAAGTTGAATATTCCCATGTAAATGCCCATCTTTCCAGCCGGAATAGAGCCCGCTAAGATGGCGTACGGCATGGCTAAAATGGACGCCCAAGCCATACCAATACCAATCATGGGGAAAATGAGCATTTGTTTATCATGGATAAAGAAAATGCTGATTAGACTGATGCCTCCTGCTATCAATGATATGGCATGAGTGCCTTTTCTTCCCAATCGTGCAGCAATGCTAGGCAATAGCAAAGCGTAAATGGCGCTGATACCATTGTAAATGCCAAACAAGATGCCCACCCAATCTCCTGCATCTTTGGCTCGAGCTTCTGCCTCAGCACCGATGGGATGGCCAGCGGCATCAACGGGAATTTGGAATACATGCTCCACTAGTGCAGGGGTGGTAAACACCCACATGGTAAATAGCGCAAACCAAGTAAAGAATTGAACAAGGCCAAGTTGGCGCATGGTGGCTGGCATTTTTACAAAGTCTTTGATGATTTGACTAAAACCCAAATGCTCTTCTTCTATTTTACCATGAATGGCTTCATATTCTTGGGGATTGTATTCTTTGGTTTTCCAAATAGTAATCAGAATAGTGGCAATGAAAACCAAAGCCCCAATGTAAAATGAATACACTACATTGTCTCCCACGCCCCCGTTCTCACCTGAATTGGAGACGCCATACCAATTGTGCAGCATCCAAGGTAGCCATGATCCAACCACAGCTCCAATACCAATGAGGAAAGTTTGAATGGTAAAACCGTAAGTCCGCTGATGATCTGGGAGATTGTCCGCTACCAAAGCTCTGAATGGCTCCATGGCCACATTGATGCTTGCATCCATCAACATTAATACTCCTGCACCAATAAGCAATGCGGATTTTGCTTGAAACCACGCGCCACTGTTGGGGAGGGCAATGAGCGCCAAGCAACAAATGAGAGTGCCCGCAAGAAAATAGGGCTTTCTTCTACCTAGACGATTCCAAGTGCGATCACTGTAATAGCCGATTATGGGTTGTACCAACATGCCCGTAAGTGGTGCCACTAGCCAAAACCAACTTAACTCATGAACGTCGGCTCCGTAATCTTGCAAAATGCGAGAGGCGTTTCCATTCTGCAATGCAAAGCCCATTTGAATTCCCAAAAAGCCGAAGCTCATGTTCCAGATTTCCCAAAAGCCTAATTTTCTCATTTCCATGAGGGCAAGATAGCAAAAGTGTACTTTGTACACAAATTAGCTTTCAAGAAATTAAACGGCAAGATGCCGTTACTATTTTTCTTCTAAAAGATTGAGCAGGGAGCCATTGCCGTCGGTCATGATGGTCTTGGAGTTCGGAGAGGAGGATAACTTGATAAAGGCCTCAATTTCTTTCATTTTTAGTATGTTCGGAGTAATGCTGGCATTGAGCATTTCATTGGCGCTTTTATTTGCCTTGGCCTCGATCTCGATGCTCTTGGCTCGGCCTTCTGCTTCTATTCGCGTTGTCTCCGCTTTTGCTTCTGCTTGGATAACATTTGTCTTTTTTAATCCCTCTGCTTCGATGATTTGTCTCTCCACTTCCTTTTTCTGTCTATCCAAGACGAATTCCATCCGTAAGGCTTCTTGCTCCGCTTCTAGTTTGGTTTCTATTGATTTGGTCAAGCCAGATGGCAAAGTGATGCTCTTCAGTAAAACCGCTTCAATAACAAAGCCCTTTTTTTCACATACTTCGGAAAGTCTATTTTTAATTTCACTTTCTATTTCACTTCTCTTGGCACTGTGCATATCCTTTGCGTAGTATCGAGAGCATACATCAGAAGCGGCAGATCTAAATACGGGGAGTATAAGATTTTCCTCAAAGTCTAATCCTGTTTCTTGAATAATCCGAGGAACATCATTGGCGTTGATGTGATACAGAATTGAGCTTTCAGAGAAAATAGTAAGTCCTTCTTTCGAAGGCAGATTTTCTTTGATCGTGAGATTCATTGTTCGGACATTTACCTTGATGAGTTTAGTAATGAATGGATTGAAAAAAACAGGACCGGGTGTTTTTATTTTCTCATTCATTTTGCCAAAAGTAGTTTTTACTCCAATTTGGTGTGGCCGCACAATGGAACATGAGGTCCAAGTCAATGTCGAGGCGACAATAACCAGTGGTAAAAAATTTGTTTTCATTTTTTTTTGAAAACTAAAAACAACCCAACCAAACAAATTTCACCTTAACTAAATTTAGGAATTATTGGGGGTTGGCGTTGTATTATGATTCAACAGGATTTAGTTGTTTCATATGCTGATTCACCTGGTATTCGTTGAAATTTTCCCAATGAGGTGCCGTGTCCGCGGGTCCACCCAAAAGCAGATCCATGATTTGATTTTGCTCTTTGTACTGATCGTGCAATGCGGATAAAATAGAAAAGAAAAACGCATCCATTTTCATGGAAGTTTTTACAGTTCCGAGCAGTGTTGGTAAATTAAAGAGGTTTAAATAGGTTTGCTGTTCTTCTATACTGATGATGGCGGCATGGCCATCTTTGAGGGCTTTGAACACCACATTGTTCCATGCAATATCATTACTGGCCCATTGAATTTCACCATAGGACAATGAATGTTCGCAAACCAAAATAATGGCTTGCAAAACAGCCGGTAGGGAAGTGGTGGGAAACTCATCAAAACTCCTGAATTCAAAACCACTTTGATACAATTTTTCTCGGTTGAAATCCAATCCTAAATCGTTTAAAAGTTCGTAGGACAGGGTATTTTCAATTTGATCTCGCCACCAAATGTTATCCTCCTTTTTGAAATGCAAAAGCTTGCGAAAATCCTCAACGGGGTAGGTCAAAATTTTCCCTTTGGCCATGGAATGGTGATAGGTACCAACGCCGGTGTAACGAGACATGGCATTGCGCATCGAGCCGCAAGCAAATTGCTCTTGAAGTCCATGTTTTTTGCTGATCACCCCCATAATATCTGGGCTGCCTAACGTGCAAATGAAAAGGGGCTCTAGCCATTGTAACAGGTAGATGGCATTTTGATGCGCTTTATCAAAGGCAGGATAATCGGTGATTCTGCTATCCGCAGTGAGCGTGGGAAGGGTGAAGTGAAAGTGAAAGGTTCCGTTGTTAAATAGGACCAAGTTTTTTTGATTGGACATGAACATGTTGATGCCCACATTATAATCTGGAAAGGCTAAATGCCCATCCATCACTTTGGAGACATTCAATTTCTCTAAAAACAATTTTTTGGTGGCCAATAATTCACGGCAAGTATCTTCTACAGTCCGATTTTCAAAATACTTGGTTACAAACTCAATGGTATCTCCATCAAAAATAATGGGACCATTGGGATTGTTTTTTTGTGTCAAAAGGCTTTGGATAGAGTGGGGTTGTTGCTCTAGAAAAGTTTCTAGAATAGATTTCCCTGCATACTCAGGGTTCGGTTGGTCTGGTGTTTTGGATAATAATGTTTTGTGTTGATAATGAATGTCTAATTTCTCTAATGAATGACTGTTGATCATTCTACTGACTTTGTATTTTTTTTCAGGGTCAAAAGCGGAGCGCAAACAAGCATCGATGGCACCATTGCGGTAGCAAGTGAGATAATTGATGCTGTATCTTTCTCGGCCCATTTTTTCTTGGATAAATTGTCCACTCACCTCGAGCCACTCTTCCAACTGAAAATAGGTTTCATTCTCTAACCCAATGCCCCAGTAATATTTAATAATCGGGTTATTCGTCATTTTGTTTTATTCATTTATTTTTTTGCAGTTACCATCACGGATGATAGTGCACCACAAAACTTTGATAACGCGGATGGTTCCACCAATCCTTCCTTTTTTTAGCAAAATAATTGTAGTTCAATTTTCCAGCTTGTGATTGAAGCGGATAGATCACTACACCGTTTTCGCGGTAGGCCTTTTTTTGTTTGGTCTCTGGAACAATCGGCACAATGTGTCCTGACCATCCAAAAGTGACGCGCTTGGCGCAGATAATTCCGACACCTCCTTCTTCGTTGACTTTTCTTTGAACCTCATCGAAGCTAGTCATCCTTTGCCATCCAAAACTCACTCCCCAGGTGAGCAACCAATCATGGAGGGCATTGGAGTAAATATGATCTACGGTCTCATACATGATCGGAGTTACCTCCTCTCCATTCAACACCTTTTTCAAAGATGCCTCCGTCCACCAAACAGTGGGTAAATATACTTTAGAAAAATGGCAATAGTCAAAGGAATATACATTGCAATAGGTATCCTCTGGAGTTCTTTGATAACGAACACTGTTGCTCACATCCAATTGAGCGATCAGCTCGTGCAAACTCTTTTTCTTGGATTCAACATCGGTCATATCACGGTACACCATGTCTTCGTTAGAAAGCGGATGGTGACGCATCAGGGGAGAGTCGAGTCTCGAATCGGGATGTGTGGGCAGAATAGCACGCTGGATACGAGGGTCTGCGGTGGTAATTTCTTTAACCGGCATCAAATGTCGGGCTTGGTCATCTTGCTGCATCAAAAATGATTTTGCACGAAAATAGCGAGATTTAATGGCAAGCTGAATGGGATTCTTAAAAGGTAATCGCTAACGTTTTGTTCAAATCTTTCAGAATGGAAGGTAAATGAAATGATGTAACTTCGCTGTCTAATGAATCGCATTAGTCAACCCGCCGTCTTGGTTCTCGCAGATGGTACAGTATTTCAAGGAAAATCATGTGGATTTGTGGGCGTAACCACAGGAGAAATTGCCTTCAACACCGCAATGACGGGCTATCAGGAGGTTTTCACCGATCCCTCCTACTTTGGTCAAGTTTTGGTAATGGCCACTGCTCACATCGGCAATTATGGTGTTCATTCGGAAGAGATTGAAAGTGAGACTTGCAAGGTGGCAGGTGTTATCATCAAAAAGTTTTCCGATGTGGCGAGTCGCATTGGGCCTATCGGGACTTTGCAAGATTATCTAGTGCGTGATGGAGTAGTGGGTATTTCCGATATTGATACCCGTGCGTTGGTGCGGCACATCAGGAAAGCGGGCGCCATGAATTGCATTATCAGTTCAGATGAGAGCAAGAGCATAGAGGATTTGAAAGCGCTGTTGGCCAAGGTGCCTTCTATGGATGGCTTGTCATTATCACAAGAAGTATGTTGTAAAACGCCGTTTGAAGAGGGAGATGAAAACAGTGCCTTGAAGGTG
>Ga0068877_10004969_pt1 | contig 10281 bp, 10 predicted proteins | sample NOAtaG_FD_66437 | JGI IMG/M metagenome (GOLD analysis project Ga0068877, IMG submission 66437) | Freshwater lake microbial communities from Lake Erie, under a cyanobacterial bloom - NOAA_Erie_Diel6S_1000h metaG | ecosystem: Environmental > Aquatic > Freshwater > Lake | place: USA: Ohio, Lake... | reverse complement strand
TTCGCGACCAACAGCCTGATCGTGCCCGACCTGCTGAAGCGCGCGCCGAACAAGGAGTTCGACCTCAAGTTCGTCATCCGCCGCAGCCCCGCGCACATGGGCGTGCGCATGGGCGAGTTCGCCCTGCTGCAGTGGCTGAACAGCTTCATCTTCTTCAACACGATGAACGGCGAGCTCGACAGGCTGCACCAGAAGTGGCTCGCCATGCCGATGCTGCCGCTGCCGACGCTCTGACCGACGAGGCGCGTGGCCGCCGCCGGCGAACGGCGGCGGCCACGTCGCGCACGACGCAACGGGAAACCGGAAGACACGGAGAAACCAGATGAAGCGACTCCTCTCGCGCGCCGCGGCCATCCTCGCCGTCGTCGCCTCCACCGCCCTGGCGACCGCGGAGGCGCGCGCCGACAAGCTGGCCGACATCCTCCAGAAGGGCGTCGTCCGGATCATCGTGTTCGGCGACGTCCCGCCCTTCGGCGCGGTGAACGCGCAGCGCCAGCTCGAGGGCTTCGACATCGACCTCGCCAGGATGGTGGCCGATTCGCTCGGCGTGAAGCTCGAGCTCGTCCAGGCGACCGCCGCGAACCGCATTCCCTACCTGCTGACCGATCGCGCCGACATGAACATCGCCGCGATGTCCGTGACGGCGGAGCGCGCGCGCCAGGTCATGTTCAGCGCGCCCTACGCCGACACGTCGCTCGCCGTCTTCGGCCCAAAGGGACTGGCGATCAGGTCGGCGGCGGACCTCGGCCGCAACAAGGTCGCGGTCGCCAAGGGCACCACCGAGGACATCGTCCTCTCCGCGGTCGCGCCCGGGGCCGACATCATGCGCACCGAGGACAACGCGACCGCCGTGCAGGCCTATCTTTCCGGCCAGGCGCAGCTCCTGGCGGCGAACAGCGTCGTCGTCGTCGAGCTGGCGAAGCGCCAGCCGGCGAAGGAGTTCGACTTCAAGTTCGCGCTCCGTCGCGCGCCGGCCCATGTCACGATCCGGATGGGCGAGCAGAACCTCCTGCAGTGGCTCAACACCTTCGTCTTCCAGGCGACGCTCAGCGGCCAGCTGGACGCGCTGCACGTCAAGTGGCTGGGCGGCCCCATCACGGCGCCGCTGCCTCCGCTCTGAACCGAGGGGAAGGCCACCATGTCCAGGACGGACTTCGCCCCGGAGGAGTTCGCCGCGCGCCGCAGGGCCGTCGGCGAGGCGATCGCCGCGGCGGGCCTAGACTGGCTGGTGGCCTTCCATCCCGTCTCCATCCATTGGCTGACGGGCTCCGACGCCAAGAGCTACCAGGAATTCCAGTGCCTCCTCGTCCCCGCCGGGGACGGGCCGATGACGATCCTGACCCGCGAAGGCGAGGTCGCGGAGTTCCGCGACGACTCCCTCGTCGAGGACGTGGTCGGCTGGGGCGGCGGCGTCCTCGAGGACCCGATCCCGCATTTCGAGGCCGTCGCGCGGCGGCGCGGCCTGCTCGGCGCGCGCGTCGGCATCGAGGTGCCCGCCTACTACCTGCACCCGCACCACTACCTCGCCGTGCGCCGCGTGCTCGGCTCGTCCTGCGTCGCGGAGCCCACGAACCTCGTCCATGACCTCAAGCTGGTGAAGTCGCCGGCCGAGCTCGCCCATGTCCGCCACGCCTCGCGCCTCGCCGATGGCGCGATGGCGGCGTTCGACGCCGCGCTGCGCGAGGGGACGACGGAACTTGCCCTGGCCGGCGTGGTCTACGGGCATCTCCTCGCCAATGGCAGCGGCATCGCCGCCAGCCCGATCAACATCGTCTCCGGCGAGCGGTCGGGCTTCAGCCACGGCGCGCCCACGCAGCGCGTCCTCCGCCGCGGCGACTTCGGCAGCGTCGAGTTCGGCGCCACGTACCGGCGCTACACGGCCACGATCGGTCGCCAGTTCTGCATCGGCCCGCCCACCGCCCGGATGCGCCAGCTCCACGACGTCGTGCGACGCGCCTCCGACGCCTGCATCGCGGCGATCCGCGACGGCGTGCGCGCGGTCGACGCCCACGACGCGGCACGGGCCGTGATCGTCGAGGCGGGGCTGGAAGCGGGCCGCGTCCACACCTCGGGCTACGGCCTCGCGCCGGGCTTCCCGCCGAGCTGGGGCGAGCCGCTCCACATGCTGGGCGGCAGCGACTACGTCCTGCGCGCGGGCATGGTCGTGACGATCGAGCCGCCGGTCTTCCTGGGCGACGAGCGACTTGGCGCGCGCATCATCGACAACGTCCTCGTCACGGCCGACGGAGCGGAGCTCCTCGGCAAGGCGTCGCGCGACATGTTCGTCGTGCCCTGACGCCGGGCGGCAGCTTCAGCAAGGAGGCAAGCATGACCGAGATCGAGTGGACGCGGCTGAAGGCCTCGGAGATCGCCGCGCTGGCCAGGCGCGACGCGATCGTGATCCTTCCCATCGGCTCCACGGAGCAGCACGGGCCGCACCTGCCGGTGCAGGTCGACTCGCGCCTCGCGACCGAGGTCGCGCATCGCGCCGCGCGCAAGATGACGGCGCGCCACCCGACGATCGTCGCGCCGACCATCCCCTACGGGATGTCCGAGCACCACATGTCGCTCTCGGGCACCATCACCCTCGACTACGCGACGATGGCGGCCGTGCTCGGCTGCTGCTGCGAGTCGATGGTCCGCCACGGCTTCCGCCGCATCTTCGTCCTCAACGGGCATGGCGGGAACACCGACGGCGTCTACACCTTCATCACCGAGTTCACGGTCAAGCACCGCGTGCCCATCGCCGGCGGCACCTACTGGAACATCGCCCAGAAGGAGATCGCCGCGATCCTCGAGAAGCAGCAGTACCTGCTGCATGCCTGCGAGGCGGAGACCGCCATGATGCTCGCGCTGACGCCCGAGCTCATCGACCGCGACGAGCTCTCGCAGATGCACGGGCCCTACATCCCTGGCCTGTCCGCGATCGCCGGCGTCAACCACGGCGTCTATCGCTGGCGCCAGCTCTCCAGCCGCTCGCCCATCGGCGTGATCGGCGAGGCCGGCGCCGCGACGCCCGAGAAGGGCGTGCGCCTTCTCGACGCCATCTCCGACGCCGTCGCCGCTGCGCTCCTCGACGAGCGCGTGTGGACGGAGCCGATGTGACGCCTCAGCCGGCGTAGAACCGGCGCACGGCCTCGACGCAGAGCGGCGGGCTCGACAGCACGGGCACCGTCGCCTGCGAGCCGAGCGGCTCGGCGAGATGCGCGAGCGAGGCCTGCGCGAGCACGAGCACGTCGTTGCGGGCGGCCACGGCAAGCGCCGCCTCCCCCACGAGCCGGTCGTGCTCGTCGCGGCGGCCGGCCTGCAGCGCGTCGAAGGCGCCGGGGACCAGCATCGCCTCCACCTCGACGCGCTTGCCCGCCTTGGCGGCATGCGCGCGCACGAGCGCCTCGCTCGGCCCCTTGGTGCTGCTCGTCGTGCACACGATGCCGATCCGCGATCCCGCCTCGACCGCGCGCGCGGCCATCGGGTCGTCGATCTTCATGATGGGCACGCCCACGACCTGCCGCGCGACGTCGATCGCGGGAGAGGTCGAGGAGCAGGTGAAGACGACCAGCCCGGCGCCGGAATCCGCCGCCTGGGTCGCGAGGGAGACGACGCGCCGCACGATCGCCGGCGTCTCGCCCTCGCGCATCAGGTCGCGCAGCAGGCTCTCGTCGAGCATGTGGACGACGTCGACGGAGGCGGGTACCGCGCCGGCCAGCAGGCCCTTGAAGCGCTCGACCAGCATCCCGACGGTGTGGAGGACGGCGAGGCGGCGCATCACTCCCAGCCCTCCGCCGGCGCGACGGGGCGCTGCCTGCCGCCCTTGTAGACGAATTCCCTGCCCGGCGCGGTCGGCACGCTCTGCACGGTGCAGCCCGCGTAGGCGCCGGCCTCGTCGTGGAACTGGCGGCGATGGACCTCCAGCGACTGCCAGCGCAGCCCGGCCTGGTGGTAGTGGAACTGCACGGCGCGCCGGCGCAGCCCCGAGCGGTTCGGCGCGGTGTAGTGGTGCAGCAGCGAGTGGAAGACGAGCGCGTCGCCCGGCTCGAGCTCGACCGCGACGCGGTCGTCGAGGCGCACGAGGTCGGCGCGGATCTCGCACTGGTTCATGTCGGCATGCGGCAGGTGGATGGCCGGGCCGTCGAGATGCGAGCCCGGGATCACCTCCATGCAGCCATTCTCGCTTCTGGCGGGGTCGAGCGCGATCCAGACCCCGACGATCAGGCCCGGGTCGCTGACACGGAAATAGGCCGCGTCCTGGTGCCAGGGCTTCGCGCCGCCGATGCGCGGCGGCTTCACCAGCGCCATGTCCTGGAACAGGAACCGCCCCTCGCCGAGGAGCTGGTCCAGCGCGCGATGCAGCCGCGGCGCCATGGCGGCGGAGCGCAGGGCCTCGGAGTCCTCGACGAACCAGGCGAACTTGCGGATGTGGTCCTGGCGCTCCTCGGGCCGGAGCCGGGCGGCGTCGACGCCGGCCTCCAGCGCGATCTCGGTCGAGCGCGACGGGATCGCGCCGCTCGCGAGGCCAGTGATGGCGTCGATGCTGGCGGCAACGAGCCGCGGGCCGATCGCGCCCTTGAGCACCGTGTATCCGTCGCGCCGATAGGCCGCGACCTGGTCCGCGTCGAGCGGTCCGCGCGCGCTGCTGTCCAGTCCGTCCATCCCCCGCCCCTCCATGGCGTGCGCGAAGGATAGCGCCGCCGCTGGCCGTTGGCATCCGCCATCCCCTTCCGCGATGGCCAGGATTGGTGTGTGATCCCCGTCGGGGAAGACGGGGGACGGGCAGGACGATGCGGATCGCCTTTCCGGAGAAGGGCCGCGCGGCCGAGGACTTGCTGCGCGAGATGGAGGGGATGAAGGCGGGCGACGCGGACTGGAGGTCCGGCCGCGTGCCGCTCTACGTCTTCGGCGCCACGCCCGAGGTGGAGGCGATCGGCAAGGCCGCCTTCAACGCCTTCTTCACGGAGAACGCGCTCGGCGCGAGGCGCGCCTTCGCCAGCCTGCGGCGCATGGAGGACGAGGTCGTCGCCATGGCGCTCGACCTCTTCGCGCGCCGGAAGGCGCCACGGGCTGCATGACGACGGGCGGGACGGAGAGCATCGTCCTCGCCGTGCAGGCCTCCCGAGTCCACGAGCGCGCGCGACGCTCCATGCCCGGCCTGACGCAGCGGCCGCGCGACATCCACCGCATGATGTCGCTGCTCCACGAACCCGCCATGCCCGTCTATCTCTCCGACCTCGCGGCCTGCGACGCCGCGGTCCGGGACGCGGGCGGCGCCGCGTCCTCGCGCAGCGCGACCTACTGACAGCCATGGCTATCCGGCGACGCCGCGCGGCATGACGGCGGGCGGGTTCTGCGCCATGCTGCGCGTGGCCGTCATCCCATGGAGGCAAGAGTGATCGCACGCCGCCTGTTCGTCGCCTCCGCGCTGCCGCTGCTCGCGGGGCTCTCGCTGCGTCCGGGCGTCGCCGCGGCGCAGCAGCAGCAGCCCGGCCGCGTCACCGCGCGGTCCTTCGACCCCGTCGCCGCCGGCGCGACGATCGAGGTCTCGCCTCTCGACGACCGGCAGGAGAACCAGCGCCTCGCCGCGGAGTTCCGCCGCCGCCTCGCCGCGGCGGGATACCGCATGGGCGACGGCAGCGCCCCGCTGCGCCTGAGCTTCGACAGCGAGGTGAGGCCGGTGGGCGGCAGCTCGCCGCAGCGCCGCGACGGCCTCGACCGCGGGCCGGGCAGCCTGCCTGGAGGCAGCGACCCGACGCCCGACCGCCCCGTTCGCAGGGGAGAGGACCAGGCCCGCGCCGGGCAGCCGAGCGGCCTGCGCTACGTCATAAACGCGCAGCTCGACGAACGAGCGGCGGGCAAGCGCGTTTGGCAGGGCAATGTCCGCTACGACGACGTCGAGGGCGACCGCACGCGAATGCTGCTGCGGCTGGTGCCGAGGCTGACCGGCGTGTTCGGGCGCACCGAGAGAGGCCGCGGCTTCGCGCTGGAGTGACACCGCGGCGGAAAGGGCCCTGATGGCGCCGAAGACCAAGCACGCTCCCTGGTTCATCGCCGCCGTCCTGCTCCTCGCCTTCGCCGTCCAGTTCCTGCTGGTGCAGGGGCGCCCGGTCGAGCACATCGCCTACAGCGAATTCCTCGCGAAGCTGCGCGAGGGCCAGGTCGAGTCGGTCGCCGTCTCGCGCAACTTCGTGCAGGGCAGCTACAGGGTGCCAGGCCCCGCCGGCCATGTGCGCTTCCACGCCGGCCGGGTCGACCCCGGCCTCGCCGACGAGCTCGGGCGCGCGGGCGTGCGCTTCGAGAGCACGCAGGAGGGTTCCTTCCTCTCCGACCTGCTGTCGTGGATCGCGCCCTCCCTCGCCTTCCTCGCGATCTGGCTGTTCGTGATCCCGCGCCTCGGCGGCGGCGGCGGCGGTGGCGGTGGCCTTGGCGGCGGCCTGATGTCGATCGGGCGGAGCCGCGCGCGCACGCATCTCGAGGCGGATACCGGCGTCACCTTCGCGGACGTCGCGGGCGTCGACGAGGCGAAGGAGGAACTGGCCGAGATCGTGGCCTTCCTGAAGGACCCCGTGCGCTACGGACGGCTCGGCGCGCGCATCCCGCGCGGGATCCTGCTGGTCGGCCCGCCGGGGACGGGCAAGACGCTGCTCGCCCGCGCGCTCGCGGGCGAGGCCGGCGTGCCCTTCTTCTCGATCAACGGCTCGGAGTTCGTCGAGCTCTTCGTCGGCGTCGGCGCGGCGCGCGTGCGCGACCTCTTCGAGCGCGCGCGCCAGCACGCGCCGGCCATCGTCTTCATCGACGAGCTGGACGCGCTGGGCCGAGCGCGCGGCATGGCCGGCGGCCTCGGCGGCCACGACGAGAAGGAGCAGACGCTCAACCAGCTGCTCTCCGAGCTCGACGGCTTCGACACCTCCGCGGGCGTCGTGCTGCTCGCTGCGACCAATCGCCCGGAGATCCTCGATCCCGCGCTGCTGCGCGCGGGCCGCTTCGACAGGCAGGTGCTGGTCGACCGGCCGGACAAGCACGGCAGGATCCAGATCCTCGGCGTCTACCTGCGCAAGGTGTCGCTCGCCGCCGATGTCGCGGCCGAGGAGATCGCCGCGCTCACGCCCGGGTTCACCGGCGCCGACCTCGCCAACCTCGTCAACGAGGCGGCGCTGCTGGCCACGCGGCGCGGCGCCGCGGCCGTCGCGCGCGACGACTTCACCTCGGCGGTGGAACGCATCGTCGCCGGCCTCGAGAAGCGCAACCGGATCCTCAATCCGGCGGAGCGGCGGGCCGTGGCGCACCACGAGATGGGCCATGCCATCGTCGCGATGTCCCTGCCCGGCTGCGACCCCGTGCACAAGGTCTCGATCATCCCGCGCGGCGTCGGCGCGCTCGGCTACACCATCCAGCGACCGACCGAGGACCGGTTCCTGATGTCCCGGCCCGAGCTCGAGGCCAAGATGGCGGTCCTCATGGGCGGGCGCGCCGCGGAGGTCATCGTGCTCGGCGAGGCCTCGACGGGCGCGGCGGACGACCTCGCGCGGGCCACCGACATCGCGCGCGCGATGGTGGCGCGCTACGGCATGGACCCAGCCCTCGGGCACGTGCGCTACGAGGACGAGGGCTCGCGGCTGCTGCCGCAGGTGCCGGGCTTCCCGGTCTCGCGCCGCGACTACAGCGAGGCGACCGCGCGCGAGATCGACGAGGCCGTGCGTCGCCTCCTCGAGGCCGCCTTCGCGCGCGCGACGCAGATGCTCGTGGCGCGGCGCGACGCGCTGGAGCGCGGCGCCGCCATGCTCCTGGAGCGCGAGACCCTCGCCGGCCCGGAACTCGCGGCGCTGGCCGGGGCGCCGCCCGCCCCGGGCTAGCCCGCGCGCGCCGCGGCGCGCTTGCCGCCGGAGAGCAGCAGCCAGCCGAGGACCGGGACGACGATCGCCAAGGCGAGCAGGTCCGTGTAGGTGCCGGGCACGACGAGCATCAGCCCCGCGAAGCCGAGCAGCAGGCGCAGCCCCATCGAGATCGGCCGGTTCACGTAGCCCGTGAAGGCCATGCCGAGCACGAAGACGCCTGCCGCGCAGGTCAGCGTGGTCTGCAGGAAGTCAGCCCAGGTCGTCCCGGGCAGCACGATGAGCATCGCCGGCGAGTAGCAGAACACGAACGGCACCATGATCTTCGCGTTCGAGAGGCGGAACGCCGCGAAGCCCGTCTTCCACGGGTTGGAGTTGGCGATCGCCGCGGCCGCGTAGGCGGAGGTGCAGACCGGCGGCGTCACCTCCGAGATGATGCCGTAGTAGAGGACGAAGAGATGCGTCGCCAGCGGCGGGATGCCGAGGTTGGTGAAGGCCGGCTGCGCGACGGTGACCAGCATGATGTAGAGCGCCGTCGTCGGCACCCCCGCGCCCATGAGCAGGCAGGCGATGCCGATGAACAGCATCGACAGGAAGCGCGTCAGCTCCTTCAGCGTGAAGATGTCGCCGGGAACGAAGGCCAGAACCGCATGGAGGTTGCGCGCGATGTCCTGCGCGGCGCTCGTCACCATGAAGCCCATGCGGAAGGCGAGGCCCGTCAGCGTGATCACCGCGATCACGATCCCGACCGCGGCGCAGATGGCGCCGACCGCGAGCGCGCTGCGCCCGCCCTCGAGGAACGCGTCGAAGAGCTGGCGCGGCGTCATGCGATGCATCGGGTTGACGAGCCCGATGACGATGCAGGCCGTGATGCCGCAGAACGCCGCCATGTACGGCGTGTAGCCGCTGAACAGGACGTAGAGCAGGACGCCCAGCGGGATCGCCGAGGGCCAGCCGCGGCGCAGCACGTCGCCGAGGCGCGGGATGTTCTCGGCCTTCTCGCCGCTGAGCCCGAGGCGCTTGGCCTCGAAGTGGACGATCACCAGCACGCCCAGGTAGTGCATGAGCGCGGGCACCGTCGCGGCGAGCGCGATCGTCGAGTAGGGCAGCGCCAGGTACTCGGCCATGATGAAGGCGGCGGCGCCCATGATCGGCGGCGTCACCTGGCCGCCCGCGCTGGCCGCGGCCTCGACGCCGCCGGCGAAATGGCCGGGATAGCCGAGGCGCTTCATGTTGGGGATGGTCAGCGAGCCCGTCGAGACGACGTTGGCGACCGCGGAGCCGGAAATCGTGCCGAACAGCGCGGAGGACACGACCGAGACCTTCGCCGGCCCGCCGACGTAGCGGCCCGCGACCACGGTCGACAGGTCCACGAAGAGCCTGCCCAGGCCCATCTTCTGCGCCACCGCGCCGAACAGCACGAAGTGGAAGACGACGGTCGAGACGACCCAGAGCGGGATCCCGAATATGCCCTCGGCGGGGAAGTAGACGTTGTTGACGAACTGGCCCCAGTGCACGCCCGGGTGCTTGAGGATGTCGAGCGGCATGTAGGGCCCGAACAGCGCGAAGACGACGAAGACCATGACGATGATCGGCAGGACCCAGCCGATCACCCTGCGGGTGGCCTCGAGGACGATCGCGATCAGCGCGGTGCCGAGGACGATGTCGATCGCCGCGGGATCGCCCTGCCGCATCGCCTGCTCGGCGAGGCGCACGCGATGGCCAAGGATCGTGAAGTCGAAGCCTTCCCAGGAGTATCCGATCCACAGCGCCGAGGCCGCGCCGACGAGGCCGAGCGCCCAGTCCGAGAGCGGCACGCCGGCGATCGCGAGGCGCGCGGGCCCGCCGCGCGCCGTGCGCGGGAAGAGGATGAACAGCGCAACGAGGACGCCGGAGAGGTGGATCCCCATGTGCCAGTAGTCGACGGGGATGCCCGTGCCGGCCGTGACGTAGTGGTAGATCGCGAAGAGGACGAGGCCGAGCGCCAGGACCCGTGACAGCCCGGGCGAGAGCTGGCGCGCGCGCCGTTCCGCCTCGAACTCCTCCTCGATCTGCTTCGCGCGCTTCTCGTCGATCGGCTGGTCCGTCGCGGTCATCTATCCTGTCCTTCAAAGGAAAGGGCCGGCGCTCTCGCCGAGGCCGGCCCCCGTCCGCTGCCTCGTGGCAGCCTTACTTGACGACGCCCTTCTCCTTGTAGAAGCGCTCGGCGCCGGGATGCAGCGGCGTGTTCACCGCCTTGAGCGCCGAGGCGAGCTGGATGTCGCGCGCCTTGGCGTGGCCGGCGTCGAAGAGCCTGCGCGAGTTGTCGTTCCACAGCGCCTTGGTGACGTTGTAGACGAGGTCGTCCGCGACGCCCGCGCCGACCACCCACTGGGCGCCGACCGCGACGGTCTTGATCTCCTTCGACTGGCCCTCGTAGGTGCCGGCCTTGATCGTGTCCTCGTAGTAGTAGGGCACC
>Ga0068877_10004968_pt1 | contig 10282 bp, 8 predicted proteins | sample NOAtaG_FD_66437 | JGI IMG/M metagenome (GOLD analysis project Ga0068877, IMG submission 66437) | Freshwater lake microbial communities from Lake Erie, under a cyanobacterial bloom - NOAA_Erie_Diel6S_1000h metaG | ecosystem: Environmental > Aquatic > Freshwater > Lake | place: USA: Ohio, Lake... | reverse complement strand
ATCAGGTAGACGAAGCCGCGGCCGTGCCGACCGATCTCGGCCATGCGCGCCGCCGGGGTTGTCGGAGCGACGAGCCGCACGAACTCGAGGGCACTCGATCCGAGCCACTGCTCCCGATCCGGATCCGCCCCCACCGGCAAGTCGGTGACGAGCAGGCCATCCACGCCGGCGGCGCTCGCGTCCGCGAGGACCGCGGGCCCCGCCGCCAGCACCGGATTGAGATAACTGAACAGCACGACGGGAATGTCGAGCGCGGCCTCGGCAACCAGCTCCAGACTCCGAGCGAGTGTCACCCCGTGCGCCAGCGCCACCTGCGAGCTGCGCTGGATGATCGGGCCATCCGCCAGGGGATCGGAGAAGGGGACGCCCACCTCGAGCACATCCGCCCCCGCGGCGGCGACCTCGCGCATCAGTGCGATACTGGTGGCGGGGTCCGGGTAGCCGGCGGTGAGGTACGCTACCAGCGCCGACCGGCCCGCCGCGCGCTGGGCGGCCAGTCGGTCGGAAAGGCGGCGCCCGACCGGAGCCGCCGCGTCAGGCGAAGTAATCGGCGACATTGATGCCGTAGCGCTCCGGATCTTCGGTCCGAATGATCGTCCGGAGGTACTGGCCATCCTCGCGTCGCACGGTGAGATCAACCGGCGTCGCGTCATCCACCGGATTGCCCCGTTCATCCATCAGGATGCGGATCATGGGACGCGACAGCGCGCTGACGTCGGGATTCGCGGCGAGTACGACGGCCATCTCGAACGTGTCCAGTACCACGAGCGTCCCCACCGGATAGATGCCGGTGAGATTGATGAACGCCTTCACCACCACCGGATCGAATCCGAGGCGCGGATTGTCGCGCATGCCGCGCAGGACGTCGGCGGGCGACCAGGCCGCCTCCTGATACACGCGCGTGGTGGTGGCCGCGTCGAACCCATCCGCCACGGCGATGATCTTGCTGAACAGGGACAGCTTGCGGGAGCGGACGACCTGCGGATAGCCGGAGAGGTCGGTGCGCATGTGGTGCTCGTAGGCACCGGTCATGGCGCGCCACGGACGCCCGCTCCCGATGGGCATGGAAAAGAGCGCCAGCACGCCCTGCCAGGTGTGGGAGCGGAGCAGTTCCCGCTCGTGTTCCTCGAGCGCGCCCTTCTTGTTCAACACATCCTTGGCCACCCGCGACTTGCCGATGTCATGCAGCAGCGCCGCCAGGCCGAGATCGAGCAGCTGCGCCTTCACGAGCCCCAGACGGCGCCCCAGGGCCACCGAGAGGATGCAGACGTTCACGCTGTGGACGAACGTGTAGTCGTCGAACTCGCGCAGGGTCGTCAACCCCAGCATGGACGCCGAATCGCTGAGGATCGCATCGACGATCCCCTGCACCGCACGCTTGACCCGCTTGAGGCCGGGACTGCGGCCGAGGCGCGAGGAGGTGATCACCTCCCGCGTGACGTCCAACGACCGGACATAGGTCTGTCGGGACCGCTCCCGGGCATCACCGTCCGTTTCGATCCGCTCCCCTTCCTCCAGAATCGGGATCAACTCGAAGTCGTCGATCGACGCCTGGACCAATCGCTGCGCCAGCATCTCGAGGCGCTCCTCTTCCGGCACGTCGGCCGGCGGCGACTGCAGGAAGGAGAGCAGCACGACCCACGAACGGGCCGGGGGGGCGTCCACGAGGACGATCCCGCCAATACCCGCCTCGCTGAAGATGCCGAGCAGGGACGCCACGGCCGCGTAATTGTCGAACGAGAGGCGCAGGCGGGTTTCGTTCACGAACAGGTAGTCGCCGATGCGCCGCAGGGAGCAGGCCCCCTCCGCCTCACGGACCCGGTCGGCGGCCACTCCCAGTTCACTGATGGCACGCTGGACGGCCTGATTCTCGATGGGATACAGGCGCACCGCCCGGATCGCGCTGTTGAGGGCCACGATCAATGCGCGGGTATTCTTCTGCGCTGCCGGGTCGTTGGACGACCCCGGCCCCACCTGGTCGCTGGTCCCCGAGACCGGAGTCGCCATGGTCTCAGGCCCCGCCGCGGAGGGCACGTGAGACGGCACTGCGCACGACCACGTCCTTCGTGTCCACGGACTTCTGGAGCGCCGCCACGGCATCCGGCGTGCCGATGAGGCCAAGGGCACGCGCGGCACAGGCCCGCAGCTCCGCCGGTTCCTTGGCGCCCAGCAAGCCGCGCGCATTGAGGATCTCGTCGAGCTCGTCCACGCCGGCGTCCCCGCACATGCTCCCGAACGCCTCGAACAATGCCATCTTCTCACCCAGATCCGCCGTCCGGGTCTCCTTGCGGCGCACGGTATCGAGCAGGCGTGGCAGGGCCCCCACGTGCTGGCGAGCACCGATCGCGCGGTAGGCCGCCACGCGCACCTCCCGCTCTCCATCCTCGATAGCCCGCTCGACCGCCTGCATGGCGGCTGGCGATCCGATGTCGGAAAGGACCCCAACGACATCAATGCGCAACTTCAGATCCCCGCTCTTCAGCAGCTTGGCCAGACCGGGGACCGCCGCCGGGGATGCCAGCTGCTGCAGCAGACGGAGGGCGCCACGAACCACCGCCTCGCGAGGATGATCGAGCAGTTTGGCCACATCGGCGCTGTAGGCCCCCGCGAGCCGGAGGGAGGCCCGCTCCACCGCGGCACGCGCCGGGGACGCGGTGGCCCCCCCCAGCCACGCCACGAGCGGTTCGAGCGCGGATGGGCGCAACTCGCTGAAGAGCCCTTCGAGCAGCGAAGCGACCGGCGTCCGGGCGCTCTCGTCGAGCGCGTGAAGGAGCTGGGCCATGACGGTCGGCTCGCTGAGCCGCGCGGGCAGCTCCTGCAGCGCATCCCGGATGGCGCCGGAGGTCGCGGGCCGACTCGCCGTGGTCGACGCCTCGCGGAGGATGTAGGCGACGATCTCGTAATCCCCGAGTGTGAGAAACTCGATCACCAGCTGATCGAGGAGGCCAAGCGCCTCCTGCTGCGCCTCGACCTCCGGACGGGTTTCGATGATGTCGAACAGGCTGTTGATGACGAGCTTCCGCTGGTCCTCGGCATACTCGCGCTTCAACTCCTCCTGCAGATACGCGGCTTCCCGCTGATCGAGGAAATACAGCGTGGAGTCGAAGTCCTCCATGCGGATGAGCCCCGCCGGCGCCTCTGCTGCCTCCTGAACAGCGGCCGCCGTCCCCGCCACCGGCAGGTCGCCGGTTCCCGGAATCAGCGCGGTCGATGGATTGGCCGACGAAACGACGACCATGTCCCCCACCCCGCTGCTCTCGACATAGCGGTAGCGCACGTGCTGCAGGTCGCCGACCCAGAGCATGGTCACGAGATCATCGTCGTCCGCGGTGGCCGCTCGCGCCCGCTGCAGGATGGTCAGCAGCGGCTCGAGGTCGGCGTCTTCGAAGCCCCGTTCGATCCTGAGCGACCGCAGGCCGTCGCGATACAGCAGCCATGGCAGCGACTCCCCCGCGCGCTCCAGGTCGCTATAGACCGTGCGCTCCTCCCACGTGAAGGAATTCTCACGTACGTGCAGGTCGAGGGCATCCACCTCGTCCCACACCCGGGCGAAGGCCTGGCGGGCCAACGCCACGATCGAAGCCCGCGTCGGGTTGTTCGGCAGATAGAGCTGCACGGCACGAAGCCCCTTCGCGAACGCCCGCAGGGCGTCCTCGACGGCGGCAATCGCCTGTGGCGATGCCAGCGCTTCGCTCATCGTGTCCGTCATAGCTCCGGGAGAGGGTGTTCGCTCAGCGTGCCAACGTCCTTGTCCCCGCGACCACTCACGCACAGCAGCACCGGATCCGACGCGGTCCAGCGTCCGGCCACCTGATCGATCCAGGCGACGGCGTGGGCTGTTTCCAGTGCGGGGATGATGCCTTCCAAACGACTCAGAAGGGCCACCCCGCGTAACGCATCGGAATCTGCCACGGCGACATATTCCGCGCGACCACTGGCGTGCAGCCAGGCGTGCTCCGGACCGACCCCGGGATAATCGAGACCGGCCGAAATCGAGTGCGCGGGGTGGACCTGGCCGGCGGCATCCTGCAGCAGCAGGCTGAGTGATCCATGGAGTACGCCCGGCGTGCCCCGGCTGATGGATGCACTGTGACGATCGGTATGCAGGCCGTCACCGGCGGCCTCGACGCCGACCAGCTCGACCTCGGCATCCTCCGCGAAGGGCGCAAAGATTCCCATCGCATTGGATCCGCCACCGACACACGCCACCACGGTGCGCGGCAGGGTCCCCGCCCGTTCCAGCATCTGGGCGCGCGCTTCGCGACCGATGATGGACTGGAAATCCCGCACCATCCGGGGATAGGGCGCCGGCCCGACGACCGACCCGATGATGTAGTGACTGTCGGTGACGCTGGCGACCCAGTCCCGGATGGCCTCGGTGGTGGCGTCCTTCAGCGTCCGCGTTCCCGAAGTCACGGGGACGACGGTGGCTCCCATGAGGCGCATGCGGAGGACGTTGAGGGCCTGACGCCGCATGTCCTCCTCCCCCATGTACACCACGCACTCGAGACCGAACCGGGCACAGATCGTTGCCGTAGCCACCCCGTGCTGCCCGGCACCCGTCTCCGCGATGATCCGCCGCTTCCCCATCCGTCGGGCCAGCAGCGCCTGTCCGACGGTATTGTTGATCTTGTGCGCGCCGGTATGGTTGAGATCTTCCCGCTTCAGCCACACGGGAGCCCCGACGCGGGCGCTCAGCCGTGGCGCAAAGCTCAATGCCGTGGGACGCCCCACATACTCGCGCAGTAGCTGGAGCAGCTCCGCCTGGAACGCCGCATCGGCAACGGCCGCCGTGAAGGCGTCTTCCAGTTCATCGAGCGCTGGAATCAGCGTCTCGGGGACATACCGTCCGCCATAGGGACCGAATCGGTCAGGGAGGACCCCACCGCCCGGTGTGACTGCCGCCATCGTCATGCTCAACTCTCCCGGACACCGGCGGCCGCGCGCACGAAGGCGTGCACACGCGCCGGATCTTTCACACCGGGCGCCGCCTCGACGCCGGAAGATACGTCAACGCACGCGGGGACGAGCAGGCGGGCCGCGTGCGACACGTTGACGGGAGTCAGCCCGCCGGCCACCACGACCTGGAGCCCCGAGACGCGGTCGCGAAGCGCCGCCAGGGGCGCCACGAGGGCGTCCCACGCCAGCGGAACCCCCGTCCCCCCCAACTGCCCGGGCACGAGCGTATCCAGCACGAGCGCCCCGGCGGCGGCCGCCAGCTCATCCACGGCCGGAAGTCCCTCCGTCCCGATCCGGACCACGGGCCAGATCCGACACCCGCTCACCCGCTGCAGCCAGGCCACATCATCCGCCGTACTCGCCCCGTGCAGCTGAATCACATCGAGTGTCAGGGCCTCGGCGGTCCGGGCAATCACATCGCGTGTCTGATCACCGAAGACCGCGACGCGACGGATGGTGAGACGTGAGGGACCAAGGACCTCCCGTGCCTTCGGTACCGTGACCAGACGGGGACCACCGGCCAGGATCACCCCGAGATACGTGGCACCGCACGCTTCCGCCCAAGCGGCGTCCTCGGGACGGGTCAGGCCACAGATCTTGACCCCGGGTCGCGAAGCGTCCGGAGCAACCTCAGCAAAGCCGGCCGTCACGGGCGATCCACTCGGGCTCCCGGGCAGCCAGCCACCGAAGCGAGTTCGCGAACCGCCTCGACCGGGTTGACCGACCGCGAGACGGCGCTCCCCACCAGAACGGCATCCGCCCCGACTCGGGCGACCCGCTCCACCTCGGCCCGCGTGGCCATGCCACTCTCCGCCACAGCCACGCAGGCAGGCGGAATCTGCGGAATGATCCGGAGCGCAGTCTCCGGATCGATGACCAGGGTTTCCAGATTCCGGTTGTTGACCCCGACCAGGAGCGCACCGGCAGCGAGCGCCCGATCGAGTTCGGCCTCGTCGCGCACCTCCACCAGCAGGTCCAGGCCGCACGCCGGTGCCTCGCCCATGAGACGGACCAACGTGTCCGGGTCGAGGGCGCGCACGATCAACAGGGCGGCCGAGGCCCCACAGGCGGCGGCTTCCCAGAGCTGGACCGGATGAACCAGGAAATCCTTCCGGATGACCGGCACGCCGACCGCTGCCGCCGCCGCCGACAGATCGTCAAGATGGCCACCGAACCGGGACGGTTCGGTCAACACGGAGACCGCGGATGCCCCGCCGGCCTCATAGGCTCGGGCCTGAGCGGCCGCATCAAGTCCGGGCGCAATGGCGCCCTTGGACGGAGAGGCCCGTTTCACCTCGGCAATCACCCGGACGTGCGGCCCCCGCAGGGCGGGAGCGAGGGGAATCGCCATGCCGACACGCTCGGCGGCGCGAGCCTTCCACTCCGCGAGCCGCGCGACCTGCGCGTCTGCGCGGGCATGCGCGGCCCGGGTCAACTCCCCCAAGGTGCCCGATGGCGGAACCCACTCCTCGGAAAACGCTTGCACTTCGGCCTGTCTTCGGTTAGCGTGGACCTGCTGGATTCGGCCTGCCTTCGGGTTGGCCCCCTACCCTTCGAACCGGAGCTGCCATGCCGCTCACCAAGCGACAGCGGGAAATCCTCTCCTTCCTTTCGGATTACCAGGAGCGACACGGCTACGCCCCGAGCTTCGAGGAGATCGCTTCCCGGTTCAACTATAACTCGCTCGCGACGGTCCACGAGCACCTCACGAATCTCGAGCGCAAGGGCTACATCAAACGCTCGTACAACGAAAGCCGCGCCATCGAGATCCTGCCCTCGGAGATCTTCCAGCGAGCCGTGGAGCTGCCCCTCCTTGGCAGCGTGGCCGCCGGAGCGCCCATCGAGGCGGTGCACAGTGGAGAGACCATGGCCGTTCCGGACGGCTTCCTCCGCCGGTCCGGGTCGCACTATGTACTCCGCGTTCGGGGCGACTCGATGATCGAGGACCATATCCGCGATGGCGATTTCGTGGTCATCAACGATCGGCAGGCCGCGGACAACGGCGAAATGGTGATTGCGCTCCTCGACGACAGCGGCGCCACGGTCAAGCGCTACTACCGGGAACGGGATGGCCGGATTCGCCTCCAGCCGGCCAACGAAACCATGCAGCCGCTGTTCGTCCATGAGGACGATGTGCGGATCCAGGGGATCGTCGTCGGCGTCCTGCGTCGCTACTGAGGGAGCCCAGCGGGCGAACCGGACGCCCGCCGAGTCGCCACACGGAGGCGCTCCAGTGCGGTACGCCCATGCCCGGCAGCCAGTCCGGCGCGGGCCTGAGCCAACGCCTCGGGGAACGAGTGCTCTTCCCCGGCAACGTAGATCGCAGCGGCGGCATTCAGGAGCACCGCATGGCGCGCGCCCACCGGTCCCCCGCCGCCAAGGATCGTCTCGATCAGCGTGGCGTTCTCGGAGGGATCTCCCCCCGCCAACTCCGCCGGATCCACTGAGGACGCGTGGAGTTGGTCCGGCTCGATGGTCCATGCGCGGACCTTCCCCGACCGGACTTCGCGGACCGCGGTAGTCCCCAAGGGCGACAGTTCGTCCATACCGGGATCGCCATGCACGACCAGCGCCCGAACGGCCCCCAGATGCGCCAAGGCCTCGGCCATCAGGTCGAGGCGTGCCGGCTCGGCCACGCCGACCACCTGCCGGCCGGCACGGGCCGGGTTGGCGAGGGGCCCTACGAGGTTCATCACCGTGGGGACGCCCAGTTCCCGACGGACCGGCCCCACGTGCCGAAGTGCCGGGTGCATGAGCGGCGCGAACATGAATACGATCCCGGCCTCCTCGAGCACCCGGGCCATTGCCTGAGGAGACAGGTCGATGGTCACCCCCAGCGCCTCGAGCACATCGGCGCTCCCGGATCGGGAAGTGAAGGACCGATTTCCGTGTTTGGCGACGCGAACCCCGCACCCCGCCGCCAGCAGGGCGGCGGCGGTCGAGATGTTGAACGTGGTCAGCGTCCCTCCCCCGGTCCCACACGTGTCCACGAGCGCCTCGGCGTCGGGAACCGGGATCGTCCGCATGGCATCCCGAAGCGCCCGCACGACCCCGGCAACCTCCTCCGGGGTCTCGCCCTTGACGCGAAGCGCCATGAGGAGCGCGGCAACCTGCGCCGGCGATCCGTCGCCGCGCATGACGTCCCCGAACGCTGCATGCAGCGCCTCGCCCGTGATCGGCTCCCGACGGGCCAGCTGCCGGATGACGCCGGCCAGCGCCTCAGCCGCCATGGGTCAGCAGATCGAAGAGCCGCTCCGGGAGCGCGCTGCGGGTGACCACGAGGGAAATGACCAGCCCGAGCAACCGGACCCGCTCCACATCCTCGTCCGTGTACACGCCGCGCTGGGCCCGATTGGTCAGGTTGACCACGCCGACCAGTTCGTTGTGGTACACCAGCGGGAAGCAGATGAAGCTGCCCGTGGTGAAGAACTGGTCGCGGAGCATCGGATGGAGCGTGGCATCCTGGACGTCCTGGACCAGCACGGGCTGCAGCGACTGCGCCACCCGTCCGGCCACCCCCTCGCCGAGGCGCGTCCTCGTCCCGACCACCAGATTCGGTGTGACGCCACGCGCGGCCGCCAGGTAGAGCATGTCCGGCTCCGGAGCGCGCAGCATGAGCGAGCACCGCTGGGCCTGCATGTCATCGCCAACGAGGGAGAGCAGCGCGTCGACCAGCGCCCGCGGGTCAGTGGTCTCCGCATCGAGCGTCAGGACCCGATCCAGCAGATGCAGGGTGCGCGCATTCTGCCGGATGGCTTCGGCCCGGCGATGCAGTTCGATCTGCGCCTGTTCGAGTTGGCCCACCGTGGTCGCCAACTGCTGATCGGCCACCTCCGCCCGTCTGGTGGCGCGACGCGCATCCTCGGTGGCCCGCGCCAGATCGAACTCGAGGGTCAGGGCCGCCGCCGTGGGTCCCGTTGGGACCGCGGAGACGCCTTGGGGATTCGTTCGCGCATCCCGGAGCTCCGTCTCCAACTGCCCGAGTTTGCGGACGTACTCGCCATGCACCCGCTGGGTGATGTCGTCCAGGGTCCGGAACGCTTCCTCCCGTGCCTCCCGCTCCGCGAGCCGGGCAAAGGCCAGGTCAAAGAGCGCCAGAGACGGGCCCAGCCGTTCGGATGTGCGCGAGCCGAAAATCTTGCGCGGCTCGTAGAGCGCCAGGACCGCCCCCATGGTCCCGTCCACGAGCATGCCACGCAACGCCAGCAAGCTGCCGTCCACGGACGAACCGAAGCCGAAAAGGCGGGGATAGTCGGCCGTGCGATCGGTCAGGTCGACGAACTGGCCACCGGCCGCGATCACCTTCCGAACGGCCTCCGGGACATGATCGAAGGTGGTTTCCAGCGTCGTCCGGACAATGTCCCCCGCCACCGGCGCCAGACGCGCCCGGAGCATGTCGCGCCGCGCGTCGTAGTGAATGAGCGCAATGCCGGCACCGCGGTCGAGTTCGACCAGCGCCTCACCGAGCGCAATGAGGGCCCCATCGAGATCCGGGGCCACGGACAGGGCATGCGCCAACGAGGAAAGCGAGCGGATGGACATGGCGACTGGATCAAACCTCGGGAATGCCTCTGGCGCAAGACGATTCGGGCGAGTTGAAGGGGGGTCCGGATGTCCCTAGCTTCCCCTGTTCCATGGCCACGTGCTCGATCCTGCTCGTCACCCACTACGATGGCAGCCGCTTTGCCGGCTGGCAGCGACAGCCTGACCAACGAACGGTTCAGGGCGAGATGGAGGTGGTGTTGCGGCGGCTGTGCGGATCGCCGGTGACCGCCGTGGCCGCCGGACGGACCGACGCGGGCGTGCACGCCCGAGGCCAGGGCGTCGGCGTTCGGGTACCGGAGCGCTGGACACCGGACGCCTTGCGGCGGGCACTGAATGCGCTCCTCCCCTCGGATATCTGGGTCGCCGAAGCGCACGCCATGCGCGAGGCGTTCCACCCGCGGCACAGTGCAATCGCCCGGCACTATCGCTACCTGGTCGGGACGGACGAGGCGTCCGCCTCGCCGTTTCGTCGCCCCTACGAGTGGGCGCTTGGGCGACCGCTGAACCCGCAGGCCCTCGAGGCCGAGGCATCGAGCCTGCTCGGGGAACACACCTTCCGGGCCTTCGCCGTGGCGGGTACGGCACCGGCCACCGACCACCATCGGTGCCGGATCACCCGGGCCTCGTGGGAACCTGGGGAGGGCGGATGGCGATTCGATGTATCAGCCAACCGGTTCCTCCACCACATGGTCCGTTTCCTCGTGGGGACCATGGTCGACGTGGCGCAAGGGCGACGTCCCGTGGGCACGATCGCCGCCCTGCTGGCCGCCTCCGACAA
>Ga0068877_10004967_pt1 | contig 10282 bp, 13 predicted proteins | sample NOAtaG_FD_66437 | JGI IMG/M metagenome (GOLD analysis project Ga0068877, IMG submission 66437) | Freshwater lake microbial communities from Lake Erie, under a cyanobacterial bloom - NOAA_Erie_Diel6S_1000h metaG | ecosystem: Environmental > Aquatic > Freshwater > Lake | place: USA: Ohio, Lake... | reverse complement strand
TTCGTTGCAGTTGTTGCCGATTGTGCAAAATTCGCCTTTCCTATTGTGCTATCTTTAGAGATGCCATTCTCCCTCATCTCCTTTCGCATCTTAATATTTTCATAAATGATGCGTTGGCGAATTTGAGGAACCTCCGTGTAAGTGGTATCAAATATCTCAATTGTCTTTGTAACAAATTCCTGTAATTCGGTTGTCAGTTTGGTAGTGTCCACTACTTTGACGTGTACGGTATCCCGTACAAATACCGTGATTGTTTCGGTCTTGCTGCTGCTTTTGGCTTTCTTACTACCGTTGCAGGAAACTAATGTTAGTATTACTGCAATGGTTACAATGGTAAGAAGTGCTATCCAAAATTTATTCTCCGGCTTTGGGTTCGATAATGTCATATTCTTCGTTTGCAAGTAATGCTGAAAATACTTCCAGCAGGGTTGGTAAAAATGCGATGATGGTTGCCACGTTAGCCATTTGCTTATCGGTCAGGTGGAATATCTGAAACACGGCCATAACGGTGGGGCCTGACAATAGGCCTATAATTCGCTTTGATTTTCTATACCATTTAGGGGAACGGTGGTTGACGTTAGTTAGACTTTTTGCCATTGCTTTTTAGCTTTTGAATGTTCACTATTATAGTTACGATTGCTGAAAGTATAGTGCAGTACGTTGCGAACTGCGATGCCGTGATATTGGCAAACATCCATAAAAAAACGGTGATTAATAGACCCCTTACGGATGTTCCGTCAACGTGCTGCTCCATTGTTTAACGCTTTATTAGTTTGTAGAAGTTGAGAATGAAATCGTCTATGAGTGTGTTATCTGTTCCCCATTGCTGCACTGTGGCAGCAGGAATAGGTACGTTACCATCTGTTATTTTCTTTCCCTTCTTATCGTATGCCACAACATAGGCGGTGCAGCCCTGTGCGGTATCTCTGCCAAGTCCGAATACTACCCACGTTATCTGCGTGATAGTATCTTTTGTTAGCTTGTTGAACTCAACTGCAATAACCTGTATGGCAGCCGGGATGGTGTCTGTTTGTACTTCCACCTGTACGGGTGCGGTGGTTGTGATTGCGATTGCGGTGAGTAGTGCGGTTATCATTTGCGTAAAAGTTTATAAGTTAATTCAAAGCCAAAAGACCATGCTAACATTAGCAAAATTACGTTACCTCCGCCATAAAAAATAGCGGTAGCGATTGAGATGAGCATCCCGTATTTTACAAGGTGCCATCCGTCAAGTCGGACAATACCAAGCGTATTCGGTACAACCTTCCACGAATAGTTCGGATTCCACCAATCCCGATTGAGGTGGCTGAAAATGGATTTGTCAAAGTGCCACATTAACACATCCATCCATCCGTTGAAAGCACCTGCGAGTATTATGAATATGTATGACATTAGTTAGATATTATTTTCCAGTTAGTGCCATCGCACATGATAGTAATTCGTGACCATTGAGTAGATAGCGTTTGGGTTGTTGCCCCATCAATGGTTTCAGCACCGTTTCCATCTACCGTAATTGTACCTGTGCCAGAGTTCTTTATTATTAGTATTCTCCCTGCGTTGCCCGATGCTGCAAATAGTGTTATGGTAAATGTACCCGTTGTACAGTCAATCAGGTAATCGCTTGTTGTTGCGTTGTATGCCGTTGTACGGGCAAGATATGCCTGTTTCATGCCTGTCATGGATGCAGAGCCTACAACATTTAACTTATCTACTCCGTTGTTAGTGTTTGAATTTACATTTAACCAGCCATCTCCGATTACAGAAGCATTGTCATAAAAGGTACTACCTCCCTTACCTGCGTTTGCGTTAAATAGAAAGCACAATGTAAATGTGGGTGAGTTATTTCTATGGTAAAATTCAAAGTTACCCGTTGCGTTGTTTCCCAATATTCTCCCTGCCCATCCGCTTGAAGAACTATTGGCAAGCATAGTAAGGTTAGTATTAGCCGTACCCGACCCCATGTCAAGGTTATTAGTTATCTGTGCGCTATTAGTAACCGATAAATTCTGTGCCGTTGCCCTTGCCGATACATTCATACCCCCACTCACCTGCAATTTATCTACTCCGTTGTCGGTGGTTGTGCCGATCAGTGCGTTACCCCCGGAAGTGATACGCATACGTTCCAATGAGTTTGTCCACAACCCCATACTACCTGTTGTTCGTGCATCCCCTGAAATAAATGTCGCACTATTCACATTGGTATTTTCTTCAAAAGTGAAGTAAGAAACATTCTCGTCAGTATTTTTGCTTCTTATTTCTGTTGTTACTCTTGCTATACCATTAACATCTAATTTATATCCCGGAGTTGTACTACTTATTCCGACATTGCCTCCTGGAGTTATAGTCATAGCTACCGAAGATGCAGAGTCAACTATTGATGAATTTCCTAATGTTGTCGCTCCTGTGAACTTTGATACTCTGTTAGTTGTACCACTAACCGAACCACCCCCAACTTTTACCCACGTTCTTTTATACTTCACATAAAGCGAACTATCAGCCGGCCTAATCAATATCTGTGAACTATCAGCAAGTACCCCAGCAGCCGTGTCCTTTGTAGGAATACCCAAGCCGTTAACATAACGAACCTTGCTACCAGTCTGCTGCCATTGGGCGGTAGCGGTAAGGGAACATAAAGTGAGGGCAATAATTAAGAATCTTTGTAACATAGTAAGTATTTATTGAACTAAAATAATAATTTTTTCTCCTGTGAAAAATGGTACACCGCTATCAACGGCAAGTGTACCCGTGCTAATGGTCCACGTGCAACCAGTACCCGGTGACCCACTATAGACAATGGTCTCAAATGCAGTACCTCCACGGCTACCGTATAACATTGTTTTACCTGCCCCACCGGGAATAGCAATGGAAGTTTCACCACCAGCAGCGGTGTATTGTAATACCTGTACCGTTGTACCCTGAATAAGTATCCCCACAGGCGTAATGGTGGTTCCTGCTAACGAGTATGGACCTGTACCCTGAAAGGTTGCCTGATACGTTCCGATGTCCTTATTTGCGCCCGTAATGCTTATTGACTGCAACCATACCAACCCCGAAACAATGACCAAGCCCCCAGCAGTGCCATTGTCTATAACGAACTTAATCAGATGGACTTCACGGTCCAACTGCGACTGCAACATAAAAAGGTATGAATAGTCATCCAATACCACCAACCCATCGGCTGAAATTGACCAATTTGCAACGTCTGGACGGCTCTCCTGAAACCATGCGGAGTTGACATTGGTTACCTCCATCGCATTAACACTAACGTTCAATGTGCAAGTTCTTGCGCAAGCAATCAGCGTGTCGGTATTCGCTATGGAATTGTATTTGTAGATGTTTAGCTTTTGGCCGGTTACTGGTGTCATATTATGTACAATCTATTCCTAGTGTTAAATTTGATCCGGATATAGTGAATGGAGTGAACATCCTTGCACATATAAACGAACCAGGGGTCAAAGTTACATTGTATAACCAAGTTCCATCGCATTTCTGATACCCACCTGTCCAGTTAAATGGTGAAGTATTTGTATAGCGTTTGCAACTTGGAGGCAATAATGCAGGGTTAGCCGGGTCTATAAGGGTGTATGGTAATATTTCATCCCTAATTTGTAGGGCAGTTGCTTCTATGGTATTACTTACGAAATTAAATTGCGATGCACCGAAAATATACCTGTTGTCATTGACGGACAAAGTAGGGGACGGGTCAGTTATTGCCATTGTATTAAGCAGCCCTATAAATTCAGTATTATTGAATAAGTTATACTGACTAAACTGCATATTTATTTGTGGCTTTGATATGCAGTTAAAATATTGGTTAAATAATAAGGTACCTAAATTTGTGTATAGTGTAGTAGATGCCCCGAACCTGTAAACATCTGCAAAAATTTCATAATTTGTATTAATGTATATTGATTGAGTTTGATTAACTCCATTGGCTGGGAATGGCAAACCAAGTAACACTTTAACTTCTTTTTTGTAAGGTGTAGGTGTTACATCATTATAAATAACTCTACTGGTTACAGGATATGATGATTTCCTTGTTACAGATGCAAGATACAGGGCATTTACCTCGGTTGCTCTAACATTAAAATATATTACGAGTGTTCCACTTGCCGGGGCTGCTAATGTCTTTATATTTGTTTCTTTTATCCTGTCAGAGTTTTGTGGCGCTCCATAATAAGCAGCGCTATCATTATAAACCCAATAAGGTTCGTCATTGTTTTTCCTGTAATTCCAAAAGTTTCCACCCCCAACATCAATACGAATAAATATTCTTAACAAGTCATTTACATTGTTATAGGTTGCGCCATAAACAAAAGTCAAATCTATTTCCTCGTTTTGTTGCACCTTGCCTGGTCTATCACAAATTAAAGTACTTGCTACCGTTCCAGCTACAATTCTTTGGCAAGTGAAATTATCAACAACAACTCTATCATAAATACCACTAACTCCTAAAGACTTTGTCCAATATATTGGCTCACCAGACGAATCTAATCTTGACAAATCTCCATTAGCTATTGTATTTTCAGGAAATTTAACATCACCTGTTATTTGAATACTATTATACCCTTTTTTTAATATTTTAACTTGCCCATTATTTATAAAGTAGAACGGTGTTAATGTATCGTTTTGGTATGGCTTTATATCATACTTAATATTCTTTGTGCTTAAAGTATCAGCAACTAACTTCCAATTTGTAGTGAATACCCTGATACTATCAGATGCCTTTTCATTTACCGAAGTAAGCCACCATTGCCCATTTGATTGATATAATTGCACTCCGAAAGACTCACAAATCCTTTCTAATACTTCATAGCAACTTGGATATGTTGTTGAGCTTTTAAGGAATATTGCAGGTGCTAAATACAATTGCCTTATAGTGCTTGTACTTTCGCTCATTGCAACTGGTAGATAATAATTAACTGATGAATTGAATGTATATCCATCAGGAAGATAGATATTCATTAAACAATTGTTAATTATCTTTTGTATCGTTTCAAGTCCGTTAACATCTCCTGTTGATGGGATATAGGGAATACTTTTCAACATCCCAAGTCCATCAATGCAGCTAAAAGTTATAAAGTTTCTTCCGGTAGTAAAAGGCAATGAAACGGTATCAAATAATATAAACCCTTGCCAAATCAAATAAGACGTACCATTGGCATAAAATTTCACATGATACTTTCTGTCATCCGTTGTAGTAAAGTCCGGCAATGGCCCTACAAACGAAGTGAAGTCCGCTTGTATCGTAAATGTGGTAGGTAGTATCGGTTGGAATTGGTCATCGCCGGAAGCATTACAATTCATTACAAAAGGCTCCGGCCCTGTACCTACTGAATACACGCTCCCCGAATAACCTTTCTCCCAAATTTCAGCAGTAAAGGTATGCCCTGACTTCCCTATGGCGGATAGGGTATATTTTTTACCGTATGCAGGAGGAACAAGCAGAGAAGCAGTTTCGTATGGTGTTGTTGTTGCACCTGCTATAATTCCAGATGTTACAGACGAGCCGCCTGTAGCTGCTTGTTTATTTGGTGCAAAAATGTATATCTGTGGGGTATATGCAGTTTCGTAATTGTACCCTGTGACATAATTAGTTCTTACTTCATTGTAAGCAAATGTTACAATTTCACCTTGGCACGTTTGAAATTCAAAATATACAAATCCATCAGATGCAGCAGCTATATCTGTACTTGAAACTGTTATTGTTAGTTTATTACACGCCATATTAAGTAGTTAACCCCCTATAAACAGATGTACGCTGCTGACTCAACCAAATGTCCTGACCGGATATCCTTCCCTCCACTATCACCCTGCTATTACCCCCTCCCATTTGCGATGCGGATGCGATAATTGACCGCATCTGATCGGGCCGAACAATATGCTCTGTGCCGTGTAACATTACGGGATACCCGGATTTAGGGCCGGATACCGTTCCACCTTCGGAGAATCCGAGCATCTTGCCGAACCCTTTCATAAACGCACTTCCCCCGGCTGCACTTCCACCACCAGTAACGGCCCCAAGTATCGCCTGAAATATTGCCGCCTTCGCTGCTGCTAGTGCGATGTCAACCGCTAACCGCTTAAACATATCACCCAACGCTTGACCGATATTTTGCCCGTTTGCCATAGCGTTAACAAGTCCGCTAATGCTATTCATAGCCATATCAGTAAGGCCGTTGGCGATGGCTAAATTTTGATTGCGTTGGTCTTGCAATTGGGATTGTACAAGCAATACCTGATTGAGTGCAGAGTTACCATCGGTAGTGAGTTTCAGATTGGTTAAGTCTTTCGCCTTATCTCTTTCGGGCATTATAGTACCTAATGCGCCCTGACCTGTAGCACGAATACGGGCATCTCGCAAACGGAGATATATTGCTATTTGTGCTTCAAGTTCCTTGTTTAAATCTTTGGCATCTGTTACAGGTGTTTTACCCTTTCCCCCGCCCGTTGCTTTTTCTCTTGACCCTGCTAAACCTTTTTCAATTCCAATTGCTTGTTGTATTAATTTATTACCCTCTGCATTTAACCTGCTTACTGCATCTGTTGATTCAATCGTTCTTCTTTTGAATACATCAATTGCATTTGCCCCCGTAAAAAAACTCTTTACTAATTCCTTAAATGATTCACCATCCACATCGAATGTCGCTAATTCACCACTAACAATTTTTGCAGAGTTTTTCGCTGCTTCACCATACATTACCTGTGCCTGTGTTCTTAACATCAGGGCCTTAATAACCTTTTCTGTATTGGCTGCAAGTAATTTTTCTGCTTCTTCTAATGATGTAGCATATCCAATAGTTGCACCTAACTTGTCATTGTATTCTTCAAGTGCTTTAGTCTTACTCATTGCACCACCACGGGCAGTATCAAAAGCAGTCTTAACTTCTTGAAGACTGGTGTAAAAATTAGTTAGGTTTTTTGTTACTTCTTTTGTTGTTTCATTGCTATCCTTACTTCCCCTTGTCCAATTCGATAACCCTATTTGAGCAAATGATAACCCTGCCACCAACGCACTGAAAGCAAGTCCAGCAGCACCAGCAGCCGGCACCAACTGCGTTAAGTTGTTTGAGATAGCATTAAAACCATACGGCAAATCCTGTATAACACGGCTGATACCTGTGAAGTCTTTACCCATCTTCACCACCTTACCGCCTGTGGCACCGGCAGCAGAGGAAACATTGTCCAGCGAGTTCACCGTCTGCGACATCGCTGCGAGTGCCTGCTTATTATCTGCCGTTATCGTTATCCGTAAGTTTTCCTGTGCCATCGCTTATAGTGCTTGTGAAAGTTTCTTCATGTTTTCGATGAATTGCTCCTGCGTTAATTTCTCCCCCCTATCAGGTATCTCATCCGTTGACAAAGGTAAGAACTCTGTTATATCTTTTCTGCCCTTCGTTTCCGTGTTAGTGCAGTAGATTACGTACGCTATCAATCTTGTCCTTTGCCACTCTGCCAACTGCCTCGCCTCATACCCTTTCCTATACAATAAAAATTCTCGCCAAGTAAGCCGCCAAAACTGCTCAATCGTTAGGCCAACTTCCAAGGCGAGAACTATAATCTCATCCCAAGTCTTTTCTCTTAACTTTTTTTTTCCTCTTGCGCCTCCTTATCAGCAGGTATATCAGGAATCATGGACTTTATGGTGTAGTTCACAAACCCTGCAATCGCAGCACCATTAGCACCCCCCGATTCATCAATGTACTTTGCAGCAGTACGCTCATCAATCACCGTTCCAGCGCTCTCCGATGCCGCCTGTACCATTGTGATTATGTGCTTGAAAGCAAACACCTCCCCATCGTACAACTGCATAAGTTTTGATATGGCAAGATTGCCATTCATCTCACAAAAGCGGTGCATCGCCCAAGTACCCCATTCTAATTTGATAACACCTCCCGAAATTGGCAATTCGTATGGTGTCATAGATTAGTAGGTCTTTGTTTGCGTTAAAGGAGCATTAGCCACCATAAATTCAGCATCAAACTTCATTGTATCCTTGTCATCTGCACTTAAAGAAAGTGAGGTAACGAAGATTTCACCGCTATACACGATGTCACCTGATACAGCGGTGGCAGGGCCGAAACGTGCAGGGCATTGTATCTTGTTCTGCAGCATGAAGTACAAACGCTCATAGCTTTCACGGCTCACGGCACCGGCTTGGTCAATGGCGTGACCACTACAAGAAATGGTCTGACTTACTGAATCACCGGGCAGTTGCAAGTCACCGCATTTGCTATCAGCATCAATGGCATCACGGGTGATTTCCATTGAGTTGGAAGTCAAACAGGCAACGGGCAGAAAAGAGCTGTTTCTGTCGAAGTCAAGTTGCAGGATAATATCCCTGGCATTTACGAAAGTGTAGGACATATTTATATTGTTTGTGTGATTACAAAGGTATAACGAATAATAACACGAAAAGTGTTCTCCGATGGGTCTAAATCCTCCAGGTTGTTGACTGATTCCATTACCACATTCTTACAATCCCATCCGGCTGGCAGCGTTACAATCGTGTCGGAATTTATGCCGCCCATAACGAGTTCGGCAATCTGTTCGGCCCTTTTGAAGCCGTATGAACTTGTTTTTGTTACGATGTCAAGTGTTGCTGATACATCGTGTGAATATCCTGTCTTATTCTCTATTTGTCCGGCAGTACGGGAACTGATTACAATATACTCCCCGTTGGCATCATCCGGCACCATAGCATCGTACACATCAATATAAGCGTATGCCTGTAGTTGGCTTACAAGCCATTTCTTAATCTCTATGGCAGGGTTTTTCATTATCATTTGAACAGGTTTTTGAGTCGCTTAATCAGTTTCGGCTTTTCTTCTTCGTATGATGGTATGAGGAATGGTTGGGGCGGAATACCCTTGTTAATGATAGAGCGAAATATCGCAAATGTGAGTTTGGGGTCTATACCCTTACGCTTCACCCACAATTCGATTGACTTCCACATATTGCCCGTTGTTTTCTTCCCTTTGAATTGCGCTGCAAATGCTTCATATCCGGGCGGTACCTTAACCTGTGATTTCTTTTTGCCTGCCGTTCCAAATTCTACATACGGAGCATATTCAACTCCTGCAAATACTGATTTGAATAACTTATTGTCTATATCAAATTTGATGCTTTGACGTAGTTTAGTGAAGTTGGCTGGCGCACGTCTTATTGCATTACGTTGTATGTTTATTACCGATGCATCCAGTTCCTTTGCAAGTCCTTCAGTCGCTGCCTTATCCATCTTCTTGATGGCTTGCTCAATCTGCTTTACCCCTGATATGTCAAGACTAAATCCTGCCATCAATTAAAGATTACAATTTCAAGATACTCCTTTCGGTTGTTAATGTCGGTGATTGAATGTATCGCATATTCCACACCATTAATCTGTAACCTGTATGTATTATCAATGGTGAGGGGGTAGCGGACATACACTTTTGCCGAATCGGTGTAGGTTACCTCCGCTGCTATTAAAGTGCGGTCTTGCCCCAGCGGTACATAATGACCCCAAATGGTGCCGGTAGCCGTATAGGTGACCGTATATCCCCCCTCACCATCGCTAACTTGAGCCGGTTGCATAACGGTAATCGGCTCAACGAGTAATTCTGCCGACAAAAATCCCGGGGTAATGCTGCGTATTCTCATAGTATCGGTGACCTCCTTGTATATTGCTGACAGGCCCGCCATGCTTTCTGACATACACCCATCGTTTCATCAAATGCACCCCGATTCTCGTAGAGGTGGTTAATCTGATCCATTAGGGCATTTTTCAACCCCGTAGGTATTGCCGTATATCCCACATTATACACCGCCCTCATATTGGCAATACGGGGGAAGGTGATTACAGGATGCTGACCACCTACTACGGTCTTATCAGTCAATTCAGTGCCTGTGGTGCTATCGTAAAGCGTAACCGAGGAAGTAATCGGGCCGTAGGGCAGTTGTAGAAATCCTCCCTCATTGCTAAACCACAACTGCACCTGCTTTGTAAGCAGCGATAAGCCGGTGGCATTTTCAATGTGTTGACGGGCAGAGCGTATCATCTCTGATATTTGTGCATCCTCCGAAGTGTGGCTCACCCGTAGGTATAACTTCGCCTCGGCAAGCGTTACCGGCTCGGCATAACTTACCTCTGATATGAGGTGGTCTATAACGTAAGATTGGTTGCCCATTGTTCAAAATTTAGTAGGTTGCCTTCGGGGTTCAGTTCCTTCGCCCGTTGCAGCGATTTATGAGTGTAAAATTCGTAATTATTTCTCACATTATTGATGGCCGCAGTCCAGTCCTC
>Ga0068877_10004962_pt1 | contig 10287 bp, 7 predicted proteins | sample NOAtaG_FD_66437 | JGI IMG/M metagenome (GOLD analysis project Ga0068877, IMG submission 66437) | Freshwater lake microbial communities from Lake Erie, under a cyanobacterial bloom - NOAA_Erie_Diel6S_1000h metaG | ecosystem: Environmental > Aquatic > Freshwater > Lake | place: USA: Ohio, Lake... | reverse complement strand
GGCATCGACCGCATGTACAACGCGACCGGCGGCGCGATCTACGGACTTGCGTCGCACGGACGCCTCCACGGCGGCTTCAAGCCGAAGAACTCGAGCCGCGTCGTCGAGGGTCTCTACCTCGCGGGCGGCAGCGTGAATCCCGGCCCGGGCACGCCGATGGTCATGATGTCGGGCGTCACCGCGGCCTGGACCGCATGCGATGACCTCGGCGTCAACGTCGATCGCGGCGCGACCAGCGTGGGCGACGGCTCGAGCGTCGGCCGCGAGAAGCCGGCGGCGTCGATGCTTGCCGGTGAGTGGAACGCAGCCGGCTTGAAGGCCACGGAGGCGAAGGGGTGGACCGAACCCGCGATGGCGCGCTGATTCCCGCGACGCCGTCGCCACGCGTGCGCAATGTCTTCGCGGCCATGGTCGCCGGGATGATGCGCAGGAAGTTCCACGCCGTGCGTCTGGCGCGCGGCTCGCGCGAGGTGCTGAAGTCGGTTGACTCTGGCGAGCGACCTGCGCTCGTCGTGATGAACCACGTCTCGTGGTGGGATCCGATCCTGCTGATCGTCGCATGGCGCGAGTTCTTCCAGTCTCGGCCGCCGTACGGGCCGATCGACGGCAACGAACTCAAGCGCTTCGCGATCTTCAAGAAGGTGGGACTGTTCGGCGTTGATCCCGATGATCCGGCGACGCTCGAGGCGATGCGCGCGTATCTCGCCGCCGAGGCCGCGCATGCGCCGCGGCTTGCGTTCTGCGTGACGCCGCAGGGCAAGTTTGCCGACGTGCGCGAGGAGATCGTGGTGCGGCCGGGTGCCGCTGCGATGGCGGCGGCACTGAAGGTCGACCGCGCGGTGGCGCTTGCCGTCGAGTACGGCTTCTGGGTCGACCAGAAGCCGGAGGTCTTCGTGCGTGCGGAACCGATCGATTGCGCGGAGGGCGGCACGATCGCGTGGCAGAAGCGCATCGTGACCGCGATGCGTGCGAATCAGGCGGCGCTTGCCCAACTCGTGCGCGCGCGCGACGCCGCCGCGTTCGAGCCGTTCGCGCCGTCGTTCCGGGCGAAGGTATCCGGCACGAATCCCGTCTACGACCTGTGGCTCAGGTTGACCGGGCGCGGTGGCGGCGAGCTCGGCGAGGCGCGGAAAGCGGGGGGCGCATGACGGTCGCCGATCTCGCGCTCCTCGTGCAGAATCCGTGGCTCTGCGGCGCGTCGCTTGCGGCCGCGGTACAGCCGCTCTTGCTGGGCATCGTCAACATGCAGCGCTATCGCCGCGCGCCGCTTCTTGCGGATGTCGCCGCGGAGACGCGCGCGCTTCGCGTGGCCGTGTGCATTCCTGCGCGCAACGAGAAGGCGAACATCGAGGCGTGCGTGCGCAGCGTGCTTGCGTCCCGCGAGGTCGACGCGCGCGCCTACGTCTACGACGACGAGTCGACCGACGGCACCGGCGAGATCGTGGCGCGGCTTGCCGCCGAAGACGCGCGCGTCGTCATCGTGCCGCGGCGACCGCTGCCGTCTGGCTGGAATGGCAAGCAGCACGCGTGCTTCCGCATGGCGGAACACGGACTCGGCCACGACCCTGCGCTCGAGTGGTTCCTGTTCACCGACGCCGACGTGCGTCTTGAGCCTGACGCCGTGGCGCGCGCGCTGGGTTTTGCGCTGCGGTCGAAGTCGTCGCTTGTCTCGACCGTGCCTCGAGAGATCACGGGCAGTTTGGGCGAGATGCTGCTCGTGCCGCTCATCCACTTCGTCTTGATGTGCTATCTCCCGATCGGCCGCATGCGTTCGACGCTCGACCCCGCCGCAAGCGCGGCATGCGGGCAGTTCATCATGGTTTCTCGCGCCGCATATCGCGCCGCCGGAAGCGGACCCGACTACGGGCACGCGGGCTTCAAGAACTCGATGCACGACGGCGTGAAGTTCCCGCGCGCGGTCCGTCGCGCGGGTCTCCGCACCGATCTCTATGACGGCACCGAAAGCGTCTCGTGCCGGATGTATCGCGGCTTCGGCGAGACGTGGCGCGGATTTGCGAAGAACGCGTTCGAAGGCCTTGGAAGCGTTGGGCTCCTCGTCTTCATCACCGTCTACCACGCGCTTGGTCAGGTGCTGCCGTGGATCGTCGTCGCGCTTGCGCTGGCGACCGCGCAGTGGTCGCTGGGCGCGTCGCTTGCGGCGGGTGCCGTCGGATGTGCGCTTCTCCTGCGCGCGCTGCTGGCGGCGCGATTCCGGCAGTCGTGGTGGAACGTGCCCCTCCACCTGGCTTCGATCATGGTCCTCGCTGCGGTCCAGTTGCGCAGCTACTGGCTCGACCGCACGGGGCGCCGCAGCTGGAAGGGCCGTGCGGCCGGACCGGCTTCTGCGGCGGCGGCGGGACGCACTTGACGAAAGCCGGGCCGCGGTGGCACGTGTGCTACCATCGCGAGCATGTCTCGCGGGGAATCCCCAGGCCTTGAACTCGTCAACGATTGGACGCCGGGCGCGCATCCGATTCCGCTGAGGCGTGGCGTTCGTCTGGTTGTGGGCCGGCTCGGCGACTGCGACGTCTGGCTCGATCACCCGGCGGTGTCGCGAAAGCATGCCGTCATCGAGTGCACGGACGCGGGTTGCTCGATCGACGACTTCGGAAGTCGTCATGGAACGAAGGTGAACAGTCGCCCGATCCGCGCCGGTCGGCCTGCGCTTCTCATCGATGGCGACGTGGTGCAGCTCGGGCCATGCCTGCTGCGCGTGCGTGCGGCCGCGTCGCGGGTGCGGACCGAAGGCGGCGACGCCTCTCCCGAAGCCGTGCGCACCATCGTCTTCGGCGCGAAGGCTGGCGCAGAGCAGGCGCTGCGCGTGCTGATCGAGGTCGTGCGCGGGCTTCCGAGCGACGGAACAATCGAGCACTCCGGACGGATGGTGCTCGACAGGTTGCTCGCGGTCACGGGTCTCGAGCGTGCGCTCATGGTGCGATTCAACGCCTTGCGCGACGACGCCGAGGTCCTCGCCCAGTCGGGTAGGAGCGGAGGCGCGATCAGCCGCACCGTGCTCGCGTCGGCGGGCGATCCGCAGCGCGTGGCGCATCTCTCCCAGGCGACCGACATCCAGGCCGCCGTCAGCATTGCGGGCGCGGGGGTCCGCGAGGTCCTGTGCGCTCGGATCGTCGCGGAGGGCGAGGATCATCTCTACCTCTACCTCGACAGCGTGCAGACGCGCTCGTCGGTCGACTCGTCGATCGCGGAGTTTGTCGGCGCCGCGGCGCGCATCTGCGGGCTCATGATCGAGAGCCACGCGCGCCGTCGGCTCGAGGCTCTGCGGGTCGACGTCGAGCGCGCGCACCTTGTGCAGCGTCGGCTGCTTCCCCACGACACGGGCGTCGCGGGCGGCATTGGCTGGAGCATGCGGTCGTTGCCGGGCGCGACGCTCGCCGGTGATTTTGCGGGCGTCGCGCCGCGCCCCGACGGGTCGGTCCTTGCGTGGATCGGCGACGTCGCGGGCAAGGGGCCTGCCGCCGCAATGCTCATGGCGACGGCACAGGCCTGGCTCTCGTCCTCTGCGCTCAGGCCCGATGCTCCGGCCGCGATCGCGCAGGGATTGAACGACTTCCTCTTCGCGCACAGCGACCCCGAGGAGTTTGCGACCCTGCTGATCGTACTGATCGATCCGACGGGCGCGATGACCGCCTGCGATGCGGGCCATGGCCTTGTTTTCCGCGTGAGCGGTGATCGTGCGTCGCGTCTTGATGCGGCCGGTGGTCCGCCGCTCGGGCTCGTACCCGAGGCGACGTACGCCGAGTCGGAGGTTGGTTCGCTCGTCGAAGGGAGGCTGGTGCTTGCGACCGACGGCGTGCACGAGCAGCGCAACGCCGCTGGGTCGACCTTCGACTTCTCGCGCATCGAGCAGGTGCTCGAGCAGAGCAAGGGAACAAGCGGCGATGTCGAGGCGCTGATCCGCGCGCTGCACGATTTCGCGGGTTTGCGCTTCGACGACGACGTGACGGTGCTGTCGCTTGAGCGGAGGGCATGATGCTTGCATTCCTTGGCGGCGTTTCGATGGTCGCTCGCCCCGCGGCGGCACGATCGGCATGCTGCGTCGCGCTCGCGTCGGCGGTGCTCGGCTGCACCGGAACGCTCCGCGCTCCCGCGGAGCTCACCCTCGGCGAGCCGACGAGGTTCGAGGCGGTCACGGTTGCGACGCCGGTCGTCGAGCATCCGGGCGCGACTCCCGACGAAGCGCCGAAGTCGGTCGCCGTCGACGTCGAGACCTGGGCGGACGTCGGCATCCTGCTCCTGCAGGGGAAGCTCGGATCGACGCCCGAGCGACATCCGATCGAGTGCGTGATGTACGAGGGCGCGTTCGCGCGCGGGGAGGGCGATGCGGCCGGTGGCCCGCGCGGCGTCTGCATCGTGGTGCCCGGCATGCTGGGCACCCACTCGGCCGGGCATCTCGTCGAGGCGCTTCTCGAGGACAGGTGGGTGGTCGCCGTCGTGTGGCCGCCGCTCGTCGACCGCGCCAGGGAGTCGATGCGCAAGTCGGCTGGGAAGTCGGCGGGCGAGCGGGGCGCCGCGCTCGCCGGCAGCGTCGACGTCGTCATCGAGAACGCTGGGTTCGTGGCGCAGGCAGCGCTCATCAAGCTGCACGCGCGCCGGCCCGCGCTCAAGGGGAAGCCCGTGATTCTCGTGGGCGAGAGCATGGGCGCGATGGCGGGCGTGGGAATGGCGGCCACGGGGAAGGTTCCCTTCGACGCGGCGCTCTTCGTCGCGGGAGGAGGCGACCTGATCGCGGTGGCGAGGGGCAGTTCGCTGCGGGGCTTCTTCGACGTCGATCGCCTCGCGGGCGACGCCGCGTTCGGAGAGGCGTTTCGGGCGGCATGCGAGCGCGATCCGCTTCGCGCGGCCGAGTCGTTGCGCGGCGGCCCCGTCGCGATCATCACCGCGGCCGACGACGACGTCGTGCCGAGCGCGACGCAGGAGGCCCTGTGGCGCGCGATGGGCGAGCCTCCGCGCTACACGTGGGATGCGGGACACTTCGAGCTGTTCTGGCGCGCCGAGGAGACGGTGGTCCCCGTGGTGCGCGCCATCGCCGAGCTCGTGGGCGACAGAAGCCGCGCGGTCGAGGTGCTCTACAACCGCACCAGCGAGCGCATCACCGCGGAGGAGGCCGAGCGCCGGCGGAAGTCGGTCGAGGAGATGCGGCAAGGAGCGCGGGGGAACGGCGGAAAGCGAGAGCGGGATCCGTGAGCGGGGCGTTGGCCCCTGGTGCCGAACGTCGCGACGTGCGGCCGCACGGACGCGAGCACCTGCCGGAGCGCTGGTTCGCAGCGCGTGGGTGGGTTCCGCACGCCTTCCAGCGCGAGGCGTGGGCGCGATACGGCTGCGGCGAGAGCGGGCTGATTCATGTGCCGACCGGAAGCGGCAAGACCTACGCCGCGTATCTCGGTGCGCTTGAGGAGCTTTCGCGCGCGCCTGCGGAGGGGCTTGCGGTCGTCTACGTGACGCCGCTTCGTGCGGTGGCGCGCGACATCGAACTGGCGCTGCGACTCCCCGTCGACGAGCTCGGGCTTGCCGTGACGGTCGGTTCGCGCACGGGCGATACCGCGGCAAGCGAGCGGGCGCGGCAGCGCGAGAAGCTGCCGAACGTGCTGGTGACGACGCCGGAATCGCTGACCTTGCTGCTTGCGAACGAACGCTCACGCGAACTCCTCGGCGGCGTGCGCGCTGTGGTGGTCGACGAGTGGCACGAACTCATGGCGTCGAAGCGCGGCGTGCAGGTCGAGCTTGCGCTCGCGCGGCTGCGGACGTTCGCGCCCGCGATGCGCATGTGGGGTCTCTCGGCGACCTTGCGGAACGTCGAGGAGGCGGCGCAGGCGCTCGTGGGCGCAGGGCGCACCGCGCACGTCGTCCACGCTGCGATTCCGCGCGAGATTGCGGTCGAGGGGCTCTTGCCCGATTCGGTCGAGCGATTTCCGTGGGCGGGGCACCTTGGACTCACGATGCTCAAGCCGCTCATCGCGTGGCTCGACCCTGCGAAACCGACGCTCGTCTTCACGAACACCCGTTCGCAGGCCGAGCGCTGGTTTGCTGCGATTTCGTGGGAGAAGCCGGAATGGCGCGACACGCTCGCGCTGCATCACGGCTCGATCGAGCGCGAGAGCCGTGAGGAGATCGAGTCAGGGCTCAAGGATGGGCGGCTGCGCATCGTGGTGGCGACCTCGAGCCTCGACCTCGGCGTCGACTTCTCGCCGGTCGAGCGCGTGGTGCAGGTCGGTTCGCCGAAGGGGATCGCACGGCTGATCCAGCGTGCCGGGCGCTCAGGGCATCGGCCCGGCGCACCATGCGAGGTGCTGTGCGTGCCGACGCATGCGCTCGAGCTCGTCGAGATCGCTGCGGCGCGGAGCGCGGTTGACGCGCGCGAGATCGAGGAGCGGCACGGATGGAATGCGCCGCTCGATTGCCTCGTGCAGCACGTCGTGACCTGTGCGCTTGGCGGCGGATTTGCGCCCGATGCGCTGTTTGACGAGGTGCGCACGACCGCGGCGTTCGCCCGGCTTACGCGCGAGGAGTTCGACTGGTGCATCGCGCTTGCGGAGCACGGCGGGCGCACGCTCGCGCGGTATCCGCAGTACCACCGCATCGCACGCGCCGACGACGGCACGTACGCAATCGCATCGCGGAAGTCGGCTGCGCTCCACCGCCTGAACATCGGGACGATCGCGGCCGATGCGACGATTTCGGTTGCGCTCGTTGGCGGGCGGCGGCTTGGCTCGATCGAGGAGAGCTTCGTCGCGCGCTTGAATTCGGGCGATGCGTTCCTGTTCGCGGGCGACATCGTCGAGTTCGTCCGCGTGCGTGACATGACCGCGTGGGTGAAGCGGACGAAGCGCGCCGACGCGACGCCGCGATGGAACGGCTCGCGGTTTCCGCTGTCGACTGCGCTGTCCGCATCGGTGCGCCGCTCGCTCGACGAGGCGCGGCGCGGCGTGTTCGACGGACCCGAGATGGCGCTCGTGCGGCCCGTGCTCGAGACGCAGATGCGGCTGTCGGCGCTGCCGGCGCCGGGCGAGACGCTCGTCGAACTCTGCACGACGGCCGACGGGCATCACCTCTTCGTGTATCCGTTCGAAGGGCGGCTGGTGCACGAGGGGCTTGCGGTGCTACTCGCGCTGCGGCTCGGGCGCACGCGCGCGACGACCTTCGCGATTTCGATCAACGACTACGGGATCGAGCTGCTCGCGCCGGCGGACACGGGTACGCCGCGATATCCGTTCCGCGAACTGCTGTCGCCCGCGCTCTTCTCGCGCGAGGCGCTCGCGGCGGATCTTCTCGAGGCCGTGAACCTCGGCGAACTTTCGAAACGACAGTTCCGCGACATCGCGCGGGTGGCTGGGCTCGTCTTTCAGAAGTATCCGGGCGCCGAACGCTCCGGTCGACAGGTGCAGGCTGGGGCGGGGCTCATCTTCGATGTGCTGCGGGAGTTTGAGCCGCAGAACCTCTTGCTTCGACAGTCGGAAAGGGAAGTGCTCGACCGGCAGTTCGAGGAAGGGCGTCTTGCGCGCACGCTGGCCGCGCTGGAGGCCGGGCCGCTGCTGGTGCGCGAGACCGCGCGTCCGACGCCCCTCGCGCTGCCGCTCGTCGCCGACCGGCTCGGGACGACGCTCTCGACCGAGAGCGTGCTGGCGCGATTGCGCGCGATTCTTGGCAGCGACGAGGTCTGACGGCGCGGTATCCTGCCTGCGTGCCGAGCGCCGCGATCACGATCGATGGAATCGAGATGGACCTGATGCCCGAGCGCGCGCTCTTCCTGCGCGCCGCGAAGGCGCTCGTGGTCGCCGACCTTCATGTTGGAAAGAGCGAATCGTACCGGCGCTTCGGCGTGCCGAGCGCAGACGGAATCGACGAGGAGCTGCTCGTGCGGCTGTCGCGTGCCGCGATGCGCGCCGGCGCGAGGGTGATCGTCGTGGTGGGGGATCTCACGCATTCGGCCGAAGGCATCGGCGACGCGGAGATGCAGCGGTTTGCGGAGTTCCGCGAGCGTTGCTCGTTGCCGATCCGCTTGGTCGAGGGAAACCACGATCGCGGCGTCGGCACGCTGCCGCCTGAGTGGATGGTCGATCGCGTGCGCGGCGACTTCGCGCTCGGCGGCCTGCGCTTCGAGCATGAGCCGCCGTCGGGCGCGGCCGCGGCGTGGACCGTGTCCGGACACCTGCATCCGATGCTGTCGGTGGCGCGCGGTGCGCGCAGCGTCGAGGCGCCTGCGTTTGTGGTCGACCGTGCGCGGCGGACGATCGTGCTGCCTGCGTTCTCGAAATTCACGCGCGGCGTGCGATACGAGCCGCGCGCGGGCGTCGATCTCTACGCGATCGCCGAGAGCGAGGTCGTGGGGCCAATCGGGGCCGGGGCGTGATCTTCCGGCAACGTTCGCGGACGGCGGCGTTGCTCCTGATCTTCGCCGTCGCATGTGCGGTCGGCCTCTTCATCGCGCCGCTTACGCTTGTTCCGGTGATGTTCGAGGAAGCGAGCTATCTCCGGGATTACCGCAACTACTTCGAGGCGCTCGTCGGGGTCGATTGGATCGACCATCTCGACCAAGTCGAGCTCTGGATCTTCATCGGGACCATCGCGCTGTGGGCTGGGCTCCAGGTTGTGTTTCTCTCGCCGATCGTGGGTCGGCCAGCGGTCGGGTCGTACGGGCGGTCGTTGCTTCCGAGCGTGATCGCCGCGGCGTTCATCGGTTCGCTCGGGTGCGCGATGCTCTGGGTTGCGCTGATCGAGGGGCTTCTTGCGGTCGTGAGCGTGGACAGCGATCAGTTCGGGGATTGGTATGGCAGCATCGTGGGGATGTGCTACCTGACCGGGCTTGCCGTCTGGATCGGCGGAGGATTCCTTTGGTACGTGCTGCTGTCGCGCGCAGGGAGCCCGCGGAATCCGGCAGGACTCGACCGGTTGGTGAGGCGTGTATTTGCCGGCACCTGCATCGAGCTCTTGATCGGCGTGCTGCTCTACCTGCAGGTGCGGCGCAGGACGGAGTGCTACTGCGCGATGGCGTCGTTCTGGAGCATCGTGCTCGGCGCGGCGACGCTGTTCTGGATGTGCGGGCCGTGGGTGGTGCTGCTGCTGACGCGGAAAGAGCGCCTGGCCTGGGCGCGCGGTGCGTGCGCGCAGTGCGGGTATCCGCGCCGGACGGACTCCGACGTCTGCACCGAGTGCGGTGCCAGGCACGTGCCGGCAGGTGCACGGCACTGAACGGCACGTGCCTGGCACCGTTTCCATGCTCACGGCTTCCGCCGCGTCTCCGTCTGCAGCACCACCATCGTCGCGTAGCGGCCGCTTGACCGCATCAATTCCTCATGCGTGCCGCGCTCGACGACCTTGCCGTCCTCCATCACGAGAATGAGGTCTGCTTCCTGGATCGTGCTCAGGCGGTGCGCGATCACGAAGCTCGTGCGGCCCTTCAGGATCTCGCCAAGCGCGCCCTGGATGTACCGTTCGCTCTCGGTGTCGAGGTTGCTCGTCGCTTCGTCGAGGATCAGGATCCGCGGATCCGCGAGCACCGCGCGCGCAAGCGCCAGGCGTTGCCGCTCGCCGCCCGACAGCTTCACGCCGCGCTCGCCGATGCGCGTGTCGTACTTCGCGTCGAGCTTCTCGATGAACACATCCGCGCGCGCCACGCGCGCTGCGCGCGCGATGTCGTCGTCGCTCGCATTCGGCCGCGCGTACGCGATGTTCTCGCGGATCGTGCCGTCGAAGAGGAACACATCCTGCTCGACGATGCCGAGCAGCCGCCGGTACGACGCAAGCGCGATGTCGCGCAGGTCGTGCCCGTCGAGCGTCACGCGCCCTTCGGTCGGATCATGGAAGCGCGCGACGAGGTTCGAAAGCGTCGTCTTGCCAGCGCCCGAGTGGCCGACGAGCGCGACCATCGTGCCCGCCGGCGCATCGAACGAGACATCGGCAAGCACGGGACGGTCGGACGCCGGGTAGCGGAACGACACGCCCTCGAAGCGCACATCGCCGCGCACGGCTGCAGGGTCGAGCCGAACCGTCGCGCGCGCGGCGGTCTCGGCGAACTCGTCCTTCTCCTCGAGGAGATCGAGCGTGCGGTCGAGGCTCGCGAGCCCCGTCTGCAGGCTCGTCGCCGTGTTTGCCAGCACCTCGAGCGGCCCGAGGAGGAGCGTGAGATAGGTGAGGAACATCACGAGGTCGCCCGCCGTGAGGTTGCCTTCGACGACCTGGTTGCCGCCGTACCAGAGGAGCGCCGCGGCGGCGGTGGGGATGAAGAGTTCCCACGCGATCTCGACGCCGCGCGACCACCACCAGACGAGG
>Ga0068877_10004958_pt1 | contig 10292 bp, 4 predicted proteins | sample NOAtaG_FD_66437 | JGI IMG/M metagenome (GOLD analysis project Ga0068877, IMG submission 66437) | Freshwater lake microbial communities from Lake Erie, under a cyanobacterial bloom - NOAA_Erie_Diel6S_1000h metaG | ecosystem: Environmental > Aquatic > Freshwater > Lake | place: USA: Ohio, Lake... | reverse complement strand
TAACGACAATTCTGCAGCAGTTCGGTCCGCGTCCGACTTCAATCCTTCACCAGCTTCAGCAAAGTTCTCGGTAATGTCGACCAGATCAGAAGTCCGCGAGGCTGCCGCTGCAACAATCTCGGCATCTTGGTACGCTTCGAGTAGATCGATGTACGCGATGCCGCCATGAAGGAGTTGTTGGTTGATCACAGCAGAGGCTGAATGTCCATTTGCCCAAGCGGTCTTCTCCACTGCTTTAGGCAAGAATATTGCGTCGGCCAAATGAAACTGAGCGACGATACCCGGTCTGGTCGGGGACCCAGCAGCAACAGCCCCAGCGCCAAGTCCATAGTTCATCGAGTTAAGATCGACATCGACAATCGCTCCTTGCACATCTTGGTAGTTTCCGTCACGACGTCGGTAGTTGAAACCCGATTGAATGCTGGGCAGCCACATGACTTTGGCTCGATCTAGCTGGGCGTAGGCTTCTTGAACCCGCCACTGTGCAAAGCCGACGACGGGATGTTGGCCGCCGATCATCGCAAGCGCTGTTGGTAGATTGATCGGAATGCTAGAGTTGTTGGGAATTCCTTCTTCGGGGACTGAGTCGGTTGAAGGTCCTTCGTTCGGAACGACAACTGAAGAAGCTACGGTTACAACGGCGTTGGATAGTGACTGCTCCGGAGTTACAGCAGCAGATTCGCTATCTTCTGAGGAACCTGCGACATGCGAAGCTGTCTGATAAGAGACCGTTTGAACTGCGATACCTCGGTTGTTAGGCTCGTTCGATCCAAGCTCGGTAGTGTTGGAACGGTAGGCTAAACCGGAAACCACTGTCGGATGCTTCTGAACATTGGTTCCTGGATTCGTTGACGCACAGCCAGCCAGAAATGTAAAGCCTAGCATGGCTGCCGCCAAGAATCGTAGTTTTCGCTTCATGTCGTCATGACCCCTAGTTCGCGGAGCAAGTCCGTCTATTCCTTCTTTGATGGTTGATTCGACCATCCTCGAATATGCAAATAGCGGTTGTAATAAAGAAAGCGAGGTTTCGACTCGTGGAACATCGGTCGCAGCGATTAGAATGGGCGTTCCTACCTGGCGAACTTTGCCATTTGGCTAAACGGAATTGGTGGAGACGGCGAATCAATCGATCCGTTGTTCGCGGACGAACACGAAATCATCATTTCATGCAACTCATACTTTCTGCCATGCGTCGCCCGGCGACCGTCATGGTGCTCGTTCTAAGCTTGGCTCTTGGCTGCTTCATGGCTATCGGTCCGTCGGTATTTCAGCATTACAAATTGCCTTACCCAACTGGTTTGCCCAAGGGGATGGAAGTCGACATCTTCCCAAAGTTAAACCTTCCGGTCATCTACGTTTGCCAGCCGTTTGGCGGAATGGACCCCGCGCAGATGGAAGGCTATTTGACGAACTACTATGAGTATCACTTTCTTTACATCAGCGGTATACACCACGTAGAGTCGCGCAACGTGCAAGGTACGGCACTCATGAAGCTGTACTTCCATCCTGAAACCAACATGGCTCAAGCGATGGCGGAGACGATCAACTACGTAAATCGCTCGCAAGCGTTTATGCCACCAGGAACGGTATCTCCGTTCGTCATGCGATTCGACACGGGTAGCGTTCCGGTTGGCTACCTAGTTCTATCAAGCGATACGCGAAGCATCGCTGAAATCCAGGACCTTGCACTCTTCCGCGTGCGTCCGATGTTTTCGAACCTACCTGGTGTTTCGGCTCCGCCTCCATTCGGAGGTAGTGCTCGATCGATCGTCATCACAGTCGACCCTAAAAAGTTGCAGTCGTATAGCATGTCACCGGACGAAGTGATCGTAGCCCTGACGCGGGGTAACTCCCTCAGTCCGTCTGGCAATGTTCCGATCGGTGACTCGTACCCAATCGTTCCTGTGAACTCGGTGGTCAAGGATCCACAGCAGTTGGGATCGATCCCTGTTCGCATGGGGGAGAATCCAGTCTTCATCCGCGACCTTGGCGTCATTCAAGACTCGGCCGACGCGCCTGCAGGCTATGCGTTGGTCAACGGCCGCCGGGCGGTCTACATCCTCGCGACAAAGCGGGCTGAAGCCTCGACGTTGAGCGTCATCAACAATATCAAGGAAGCCATTCCTAAAATGAAGGAAGCACTCGGTGCCGATGGTGAAGGAATCGATGTGCGCTTTGAGTTCGATCAGTCACACTATGTTACCAGGGCTGTTGGAGGTGTGGTGACTGAGGGGGTACTGGCAGCGACGCTGGTCGGATTAATGATCTTGCTGTTTTTGCGAGACTGGCGAAGCTCGTTGATAGTTGTGCTCAACATTCCGCTGGCAATTTTCAGTTCGATATTGGCGTTATGGCTCACGGGCCAAACGATCAACTTGATGACCTTGGGTGGATTGGCTTTGTCTATTGGTATTCTAGTCGACGAGGCAACTGTCTCGATCGAGAACATTCATTCCCATTTGCAACGTGGTGTACCACTGGCGCGGGCTGTACGGGATGGTTCGACGGAAACCGTCATCCCTCGGTTGCTGGCTATGCTTTGCATCTTGGCCGTTTTTGTTTCATCGTTCTTCATGCAGGGAGCGGCGCGAGCGTTATTCGTACCGATGTCCTTGGCGGTTGGTTTCTCGATGATCGCATCGTACTTTCTCTCCAGTACGTTTGTGCCGGTAATGGCGGTCTGGCTACTCAAGACTTCCGATGGGCATCATACGAAGCGGACGGCCTTTGACAAACTGCGTGAAAGTTATGAAGGAGTCTTATCTCGGCTTGTGACGCTGCGATGGATCGTGGTCCCTGTGTATTTGGCGGTGTGTTTCGGAGTGATTGCTTGGATAACACCCCAATTGGGACGTGGAGTGTTTCCTGTCGTCGATGCGGGGCAATTTCGTCTTCGTATGCGTGCTCCAGATGGGACGCATATTGAGAAGTCAGAAGCATTGGCCAAGCAGGCATTGCAGATTATCGGCGATGAATTGGGGCCAGCGAGTATCGAGCTAACACTTGGCTATGTTGGCATGATTCATTCCAACTTTCCTGTGAATGCCGTATATCAATGGTCGCGAGGTCCCGAGGAAGCGATTCTGAACATAGGCCTCAGCGAAGGATTGCAATTATCGGACGAGGTGATGAAAGAGCGAGTGCGAGAACGGCTCGCCAAAGAGATGCCCGATGTTCGATTCTCCTTTGAGCCATCCGACATCGTAAACGAGGTCATGAGTTTTGGTTCGCCAACTCCTATCGAAGTCGTGGTGAGTGGAGCAGACTTTACGAAGAATCGCGAGTTTGCCGAGAAGCTCAGAAGGGAATTGGCTCAAGTGCCTGCGCTTCGAGACCTGCAACTCGGGCAATCGATGGACTATCCGACGATTCAAGTGAATGTCGATCGCGAAAAGGCTGGTATGGCTGGCCTGATGCCTATCGATGTTTCGCGAGCTTTGGTAACGGCAACTTCATCCAGTCGCTTCGTTGTTCCGAACTACTGGGCAGACCCCAAGAGTGGCATCGCTTATCAGGTCCAGGTGGAACTACCTCGCCCTGTTGTACGATCACCGTTTGATGTCGAGACGATCGGTTCCGTGGCTCAGCTCGGTCGCATACCTCTTCGCAAGACAGCGGACGGCCAAGTACTCATTCAAGATGTAGCAACGCTCGAACGCGGCACGATGCCAGGGCAGTACGATCGATACAATATGAAGCGTCAAGTCACGCTGACCGCAAACATTGCGGGTAGTGATCTTGGCTCCGTTTCTACGCTGGTTCGAAGAGCGATAGCACGCGCAGGGGATCCGCCAACTGGTAGCATGGTGGATGTACGAGGCCAGATACCGCCCATGCAAGAAATGCAATCGGGATTATCGATCGGATTGCTTCTGGCCATTATGGTCGTATTCCTTCTCCTCACTGCGAATTTTCAATCGATTCGTCTATCACTGGTTACCGTTTCAACGATTCCTGCTGTTGTCATGGGTGTCGTAATGATGCTCTATCTGACGAATACGACGGTCAACATACAGTCTTTCATAGGCGCGATCATGGCCGTTGGGGTGGCGATGGCAAATGCAATTTTGCTGGTGACATTCTCCGAGAAACGGCGCAGCGAAATGAACGATGTGAAGACTGCAGCGGTGAGTGGTGCAAGCAGTCGATTGCGTGCAATTCTCATGACGAGTTTGGCCATGATCGCAGGCATGTTGCCGATGGCATTGTCGTTGGGAGAGTCAGGTCAACAGAACGCACCACTGGGGAGGGCGGTCGTTGGCGGCCTCTTGACCGCGACGGTAGCCACGTTGTTTTTACTACCACTTTTCTTTGCGATGCTACAGTCGAAAGCAAGCCTCAAATCGGCTTCGATGGACCCAGACGATCCCGAAAGTCGTTATTTCGCAAGCTAGGCACAATACAAATTCTTACGCAGCGTAACCAGTATGAACAAAAAACAAATAAGCAGTTCCTTCATCTCTTCCACGTTGTTGATCGCTATGGCGGGATGTGGCTCGAACCAAGTCGAAGGACCTGAAACCGGCACGACTATCGCAACAACAGTCTCATTGGATCGAGTCACCGCCGGCATTCCTATTCGGAAGACACTGCAGCTATTCACCGAGCAACCGGGGCGTGTCGTTGCGTTTGAAGAAACACCGATCCTCGCGAAGCTTCCAGGTTATGTCGAGTCCGTGCTGTTTGACATTGGGGACAAAGTTTCCAAAGGTCAAGTGCTCGTACGGATTCATGCCCCGGAGTATAAGGACCAACTCGAACAAAAACGTGGTTTGCTCGGGCAGGCTGAAGCTCAAGTCAAACAGGCCGAAGCTGCATTCGTCGCCGCGGAAGCTGCCTCGAACTCGTCAAAGTCCATGGTGGCTCAAGCGGAAGCGGGCGTTGGAAGGACGGATGCAGAGTATGCGCGTTGGGATTCAGAACTCAAACGAATCCAACAACTGGTGAGCAAAGGTTCTGTCACACCAAAACTTGCCGATGAGACATCGAGTCAATTCCAATCTGCCAATGCCGCTCGCCACGAAGCTTTGGCCCACATTGAATCAGCCAAGGCTCAGCGACGCGAAGCCGAAGCGAGAGTATTGACCGCACAGGCAGACATCGAAGTGGCAAAATCCAAACTGCGCGTCGCTCAGTCGGAAATTGCACAAGCCGAGACGATGTTGAACTACATGGAACTGACGGCACCATTTGACGGATTCGTCACAAGCCGGCATGTCGATGAAGGTCACTATGTGCAGCCAGCAGGGGCTAGTAATGCGAAACCATTGCTGACGGTTGCAAACGTCAGTAAGGTGCGTGTTTTCGTGAACGTCCCTGAAAGCGAGGCTGTTTGGGTCGACGCAGGTTTTGGTAATGCGAATAAAGGAGACCCTGTAACAATTCTGTCGCCGTCGTTACCAAATGGAAAAATAGAATCGCGTGTTACAAGAACGAGCCTTCAGCTCGATCCTCAGAGTCGAACTCTCTCGGCTGAAGTCGACATAGACAACAATGATTTGAAACTGTTGCCTGGTGCATTCGTGACGACAAAAATGCTGCTAGAGAAGCGTGAGAATGTACTCGTCTTGCCAACTGGTGCCATTGTTAAATCGGCCGAGGGGACCAAATGCTGCGCCGTATTCGACGGAAAAATTCAGCTTCTACCGATCATACTTGGGCTACGTGTCGGAGACGAAGTTGAAATTACTTCGGGGCTTGTCGGTAGTGAGACGATCGTTCTCCTACGCGCCGGTTCTCTGCAAGCTGGCCAGTCAGTAGAGTTGATTCGAAAATGACGTAGGAGATCTGCACAAATGCATGACTCGACAGCGCGGCAGAGCGTGGCTGTGACGTTTACTAATTTTTGTCGGTTATCCGTAAGAACGTAAGAAGCGAAGCTTAGGAATTTCGAACATTTCCTTTCCGATGGTTTTACGGAGGCAAGATTGCTATACTTGAAGAGTCTCACTTACAGAGACCGTAGTTTTTGTCGTTGGCTAGAAAAGAGGGTTTACTCATGTCAATTTTGAAACTCGTTGGTGTTGGGCTTTTTGGAGCAGGATGTGTTGTTTCCGCGTTGATGTATCGTGAATCCTCGTCAGGTTCGTGCTGTCCATTCAGTGGGGGCTCCATGGTCTCGTCCGAGGCCGCCAGTGCGTGCTGCAATGCCACCAGCTCGTACTGCGATTCAGGGGCTGCTAGTTGCATTGGGTGTCCATCCGACGATGCAGATTGCACTGCGCAATGCCCTTCCAGCGTTGGCCTTGCACGGGCGAGTGAAGTATCCGACAGTACTGCTCAAACGGACAGTACTGCTCAAACGGACAGTACTGCTCAAACGGACAGTACTGCTCAAACGGACAGTACTGCTCAAACGGACAGTACTGCTCAAACGGACATCGGCGATGTATCAACTGCCTTGTCTGATGGCGGTGCGACACCAACCCAATCGTTGACCATCGATTTTGCACCAGCGAGAGAAGAAAAGTAATTGAGCCGTGCCGGCAAGATTACTTGCTGGAAAGTCAACGCGTCTTCAGAGCTAATTGCAAATACCTCAGAGCTAATTGCAAATAAGCGAATGGAAAAATCAATTCCTGCTACAAGTTTGTTTTTGAACATGTAGCATGGCGAATTGAATGGGGGGCGAGTCACATACCAAAAACCTACAGGTCTGCTTGATTGGGGGGTGAGCGTTCGAGCTTGATGTGTAATTTGGTTTGATCAAAGACGAGATAGCTCAGTGTTTCGATGACTTTCCATCGCTCGAGTGCCTTGTCCAGTTCTTTTTCATGCCGTTGCAACTGTCGGCGTTGATCGTACAGGTCGACACTGCTGCGAACTCCGGAATCGCGTGCAATTTGGTTTTGCTCTAGCAGTCGAAGCAACGATTGTTTTGCTGCAATCAATTGATGGACAACATTTTTTGCTTTGCCCGGTGCCAGCAATCGTGGTGTTTGCGTTTTTTCTTCTCGAAAGCCGATCAAGACCACCAAATCCCAGCGACGTCCAGGCTTGGACTGCAGTTGCACGACGAGTTCGGGATCACTGTCCTCTATCCCAATCGTCCATGAAATCGTCCCGTTGCCGATAATGGACTGATTGCCTTCTGGGACGACAGATGCAACAGATTTCGAGTCTTCGGTTTGAACATGGAGGGTTGCACGGCACTTACCCTCTTTCGAAAGCAATTTTTGACCGATCGCGAAACGGTCTTTGATCGTTGAATCTGACAGAAGCAACGTGCGTTCGATTCCAGTGTCTAGATTCAAATGGGATGGAGCCTCATTCTGCTTGTCGACTTCCGGCTCGTTGGGGGCAGGTGTTTCCGAATCGGGCGCATCGGTGGTGCCTGTTGATTCAGATTCCATGACCTCGTTCAATGTCATTTCCCTGGAGGAGCTCAATGAAGATTCGACGATCTTATTGCTAAGGATGGAGTCACCGAGAGTTCCCTGTTCCAGCAGTCTGGAGAAATCCTGAGAGAGAACGAGCAGTTCTTCCTTATCGTGCATTGCTCCATTTGTTAAATCGATTTTTTCCAGAGATTCGAGATCGACGGTTTCTGTAGCTTGATTGGTTGTGGTTTGCGTTTCACGATGATGCGTTGAGGCAGCGTCAATGTCATCTTTTGCTGGTGCGACAGCGATCGCGACTGAGTCTGCTTGAGAATTATTGGATGAATTCGCGGAGCGATCGCTTGGCGGCCAAAAGATGGCGTACAAGATAATGAGAACGATGATTCCCGTGAAACTTCCTCCCATGAGCAACAATGGGCCACGTTGGTTTGAAGCGCGTTTTTTCGGCAGTTGCTTGCGAATAGGACTCAGGTTCGCATGCCCACGCTCCCACGGCCATTCGACGATTTTCCAAGAATGGTCGAGTTGGTCTGGGGCTTCTACGGCTCCTACTTCTAGGCCTTCGATACCAGGAACTTTGGAGAGCAGGCCATCTTCGGACGCTAAAAAGAAGAGGATCTCTTGCTGGCCGGAGAGATCGTTCAATTGCAGTCGCCAGTCGTCCAGTACGATTTGAGGTGGATCGCCCCATTTTTCGACAATGGAAGCGATTGGCTGTCTACCGCTCAATGGGACGGCGATGATTCGTTCCGCTTGGTTTCCGTGGATTCGAAGCGATATGAAGGAAGATGTGCTGGATTTCTCGGCATGGCTTGCGTCGACGAAAGTGGTTTCATCAATGGCAATATGGAATGGTGTTTCTCCAGAGGCACGAACGCGGGAGGTGAAGAGAAAATACCATTCATGGAGAATTAAGCCTCGAACATAGTTATGTTGAAGTTTATAGATTTCTCTGTTGTGTGGATCTTCCTTTCCTGCAAGTATCTCACCCAAACAAATCAGTGTGTCGTCAGAAAGCTTCATGATGGGTTGAAATGTCCGTTATCAAGGGTTCGTGGTACATTGACGTAGTTTTGAGGCGAAAGTAAACTTTCGCGTTGAAAATCCTAGGGGATTACCTTCATTTCAATTGTTGCAGAGACACGGGAGTATTGCATTCGGCCATGGCTAACAAGTTGATCTATTTCTTTGGCAAATCAAAGACTGATGGTGATGGAGGGATGAAGTCTCTCCTGGGTGGTAAAGGTGCAAACCTCGCCCAAATGACGAGAATCGGTCTTCCAGTACCTCCTGGTTTTACCATCACGACAGAAGTCTGTGTTCATTATTACAAAAATGGCAGAAAGCCACCGGTAGAATTAGCAACAGACTTAGAGAAGGCTGTGAAGTGGATGGAAAAGGAGACCGGCAAGAAGTTCGGCGATCCTAAGAATCCGCTCTTGGTTTCTGTTCGTTCCGGTGCTCGCGATTCGATGCCTGGTATGATGGACACGATCCTCAACCTTGGTTTGAACGACGCCACTTGTGAGGGGCTCGCTGCTGCGACCAATAACCCTCGTTTTGCATGGGACTCCTATCGTCGCTTTTTGCAAATGTACGGCGACGTGGTTATGGGTGTACAAAAACTTCATGAGAACGATCACGAACCGTTCGAAGAAGTGATGGATGAACTAAAAAAAGAAGCCAAGGTCAAAGAAGATACCGAACTAACGGCCGAGAATCTTCAGGAACTGGTGAAGCGATTCAAGAAGCTGATCAAGGACCGAACAGGAAAAGCATTCCCGAACGATCCGATGAAGCAACTGGAAGGGGCCATTTTTGCGGTCTTCAGTTCTTGGATGAACGAGCGAGCGATTCTCTATCGCCAGAAGTATCGCATCCCTGACGAATGGGGGACCGCGGTAAACGTTCAGAGCATGGTCTTCGGAAACATGGGCGATGACTGCGCGACCGGTGTTGCGTTCACTCGCGACCCTGCAAACGGCGATAACGTGTTCTACGGCGAGTATTTGGTAAATGCTCAAGGGGAAGACGTGGTCGCAGGAGTTCGTACGCCGCTTAAGATCGCCGACATGGCCAAGGATAAGACCATTGGCGCAGCACACAAAGAATTGACCGAAGTTCGCAAGACTTTGGAGAAGAACTTTGGCGACGTACAAGACTTTGAATTTACCATCGAGAAGAAGAAGCTTTATATGCTTCAAACGCGAAATGGTAAGCGAACCGCTTTGGCTTACGTGAAGATTGCTCACGACATGGTCAAAGAAAAGTTAATGACTCCCGAGCATGCGATCAAGTCGGGTGACCCAGAAGCGTTGAATCAATTGCTTCAGCCGATCTTCGACATCGCAGCTTACGAAAAGGCCAAGAAGGAAGGTCGCTGCATGGCGATTGGGCTTCCTGCTGGTCCGGGGGCTGCATCCGGCGCCGTCGTGTTCTCCGCATCGAAGGCTGAAGAGCTGGCAGCCAAGGGGCAGAATGTAGTTCTAGCTCGGATCGAAACGAGCCCTGAAGATTTGCGAGGGATGATCGCTTCGGACGGAATTCTTACAGCCCGCGGTGGAGTTTCTAGCCACGCAGCATTGGTCGCTCGTCAAATGGGTAAGGTCTGCGTAGCAGGTGCTGGTGATATCGAAATCGATTACCACAAAGGCACCTTGAAGTGCAAAGGGGTGACGCTGAAGGAAGGGGATTCGATCAGCATTAATGGAACCACTGGCGAAGTGTTCCATGGCAAGATTGATACCGCTGACAGCGAACTAAAGCAGGTCTTGGTGAACAAGACCATGAAGGCCAAGGATAGCAAAGTCTTCCAATACTATGACTTCATCATGAAGCTGGCTGACAAGTATCGTACGCTCGGTCTTCGAACGAATGCGGACCAACCAGATCAAGTTGTCAATGCAGTAGCGTTTGGTGCAGAAGGTATCGGTCTTTGCCGAACCGAGCACA
>Ga0068877_10004956_pt1 | contig 10293 bp, 9 predicted proteins | sample NOAtaG_FD_66437 | JGI IMG/M metagenome (GOLD analysis project Ga0068877, IMG submission 66437) | Freshwater lake microbial communities from Lake Erie, under a cyanobacterial bloom - NOAA_Erie_Diel6S_1000h metaG | ecosystem: Environmental > Aquatic > Freshwater > Lake | place: USA: Ohio, Lake... | reverse complement strand
CCCACCGCGTCGAGCCTGCACGTGGGCAACCTGATTCCCATCATGGGGCTGGTGCACCTGCAGCGGGCCGGGCATCGCCCCATCGCGCTCGTGGGCGGCGGCACCGGGATGATCGGCGATCCCAGTGGGCGCAGCAGCGAACGCAACCTCCAGGATCTCGCGACCATCGCGACCAACGCGGAAGCGATCCGGCTGCAGCTGGCCAAGTTCCTCGACTTCGAGGGACCGAGCGCCGCCAAGCTCGTGAACAATGCCGACTGGCTCTGCTCAATCTCGCTCATCGAGTTCCTGCGCGACACGGGCAAGCACTTCTCGGTGAACTACATGATGGCCAAGGACTCGGTGAAGAGCCGTCTCGAGAACGGCATCTCGTATACCGAGTTCACCTACATGCTGCTGCAGGCGTTCGACTATCTGGAGCTGAATCGTCGAGAGGGCGTCACCCTGCAGATGGGGGGCAGCGACCAGTGGGGCAACATCACCGCCGGTCTCGAGCTCATTCGCAAGGCACAGGGGAGCGAAGCGCACGCCCTGACCTTCCCGCTCATCACCAACGCCGATGGCACGAAGTTCGGCAAGAGCACCGGTGGTGGCAGCGTGTGGCTCGATCCGCAGCGCACGTCACCATACCAGTTCTATCAGTTCTGGATGGGGGCCGATGACCGCGATGTGTCGCGCTACCTGCGCTTCTACACGCTCTTGTCGCGCGAGGAGATCGAGGCGCTCGACGAAGCAGTGCGCAGCGATCCGGGCAAGCGGACCGCGCAGCGCGCGCTGGCGTTCGACGTGACGGCGCGCGTGCACAGCGTCGAGGCGGCACGGGCCGCGCAGGAAGTGTCGGCGCTTCTTTTCGAAAAGGCGGATCCGCACGGTCTGTCCGATGCGGCCCTCACGGCGCTGCGATCAGAGATCCGGTTCGCCGAGTACACACCGATCGCCCTGCCCGCGACGGACGACGTCGACGTGCTGCACGCCCTCCAGCTGCTCGGAATCGTCGATTCGCGCGGGGCCGCCAAGCGCCTGCTGGAGCAGGGCGGCATCAGCGTGAACGGCGAGAAGCTCACGCAGTCCACGGTTGGGTACGATCGCCTGCTTCGCGGACGTCATTTGCTCGTCAAGAAGGGGCAGCGCGAATTCGGCCTCCTTCACGTACCCTGAACGCACGCAGGCGCCGAACGCGGCGCGGTCGGCGCCGCTCCCACGTTCCGACTCAGAACGCGGGAGCGAGTGTTCCGAAGGCGCGTGAGACGTTCACGAATCCCACCGCCCGGGCCAGAGCCCGGGCGCCGAGGTCGGTGGACACGAGCGTCGCATAGGGCAGCAACCCGTCGCGCAGGACGTGCTGCACGGCGCGATGAAGAACGAGGTGACCGAGTCCCACCTGTCGGAAGGCGGGATTCACCAGGACCCGCAGCCGCGAGAGCCGCCCCAGCGGGTACGCCGCGGTCGCGAGTGCCACCAGGACACCGCCGCGTAGCGCCCCCACGCGCAACTGATCGCGCACGTCACCCGAATCGTTGACACCGGCGATCGCCCGCCATTCCTCGGCCGACACGTCGAAGCGAAGCGTGTCGAGCAGCATCGGGGCTGGCCCATACACCAGCACGGCGCTGGCACCCGGTTCGCTCGTGATCGTCTGATCATCCACCATGGCCAGCATCTCGTCACGCTGGAGCGAGGTGACCGGCGCCGGCGCATGCCGAAGCCCATCACCCATGCCGCGGGGCGCAAACACCCGCAGCGCTTCCGTCACGGTGCGCTCGGCCAAGGCGATGCGGGGGCGAACGGGGAGGCGGGCCATACATGCAATCTGGTGGTCCTGACGGAGGAGTCCAGTGCAACGGGCCAAATACTTGGGTCGAATGTCATACCGTACAGCAGACGCCGCTTACCGCTCCAGCACCCCAATCACCGCGTCGATCTCCTCGATCGTGTTGTACACGTGTGGCGACAGCCGGATCGCGCCTTCACGCACCGTGTGGCTTACGTGCGCTGCCGTGAGTCGCGCCGCCATGGCATCGAGCCCGGTAGACGCGAACGAGACCACGCCGGCGCGACGCCGCGGATCAGCGGGGGTGACGAGCCGCACGTCGGAGCGCGACTGCACCCAGTCGACGATACGGGCGGTCAGCGTTTCGATATGCGCGGCCACGTTGGCCACGCCGAGCTCCAGCAGAAGTGCGGTACTGGCGTTCGCCACGGCAAAGTCGTGATAGGCCAGCGTCACCACTTCGAATCGCCGGGCATCATCGAAGAAATCGAACTCGTACTCGGTGAGCCTCGTGTAGTCGGTGGTGCTCTTCATGCACGCCCAACCGACATCGAGTGGCTGTAGCGCCGTCACCAGATCGCGCCGCACGTACACGAAGCCAGTACCCCACGGGCCGAGCTGCCACTTTTGGGCGCCGCTCGCGAAGATGTCCACGGGAAGGGCATGCAGGTCGATGGGACGTACGCCACACCCCTGAATGCCATCCACGATGAAGAACACGCCGCGCGACCGGCACGCCTGTCCGATGCGGGCGAGATCGGCCACGTATCCCGTGGCGAACTGCGTCCAGCTGACCACCACGGCCACCACATCGTCTCGCTGCATGATGGCCCGCACCAGCGTTTCCTCATCGGGCAGTCCATTCACCCGTGGGATCAACTCGAGTTCCACACCACGCGAGCCGAGGGCCTGGAAGGGATACACGCAGCTCGGGAACTCCCCATCGAACGCCAGAATGACGCCGGGGCGCAGCGGCAGCGCACGCGCGGCGAGGTTGAGACCGTACGTGGTGTTGGGCATGAGGGCGATCTCTTCGGCATCGGCCCCCACCAACGCCGCAAACTGTCGGCGCGCCGTCGCGGCGCTGTCGAGCAGATCCTCGAACGCGATCGTGTGCGGGCGCGCGCGCCTCGCACTCCAGGTGTCCGCCGTGTCGACCGCCACTTGTGGCATCGGCCCCACCGACGCCGCATTGAGATAGATGGTCGGTTCATCAGCCATCCAGGCGTACTGCGCCGCGCGAAGCGTGGTGGTATCGAGCATCGTGGTCTGGCGGGGTAAAGTCAGGTGGGTGTAGCGGTGGCCGCCTCGGTGCCGTCGGGCGCAGCATCGGTATTTCGACGATCGAACTGCATGGCATGCAGTCGCGCGTACGCACCGCCATGCACCAGGAGGGCCTCGTGTGTGCCCTCCTCGACGAGACGTCCGCCATCGAGCACGAGAATGCGATCGGCATGCTGGATGGTGGCGAGGCGATGCGCAATCACGAACACGGTGCGCCCTTCGAGCAGCCGGTCGATCGCTTCCTGCACAAGCCGCTCGCTCTCCACATCGAGCGCCGATGTCGCCTCATCGAGGATGAGAATGGGCGGGTCGGAGAGCAGGGCGCGCGCGATGGCGAGGCGCTGACGCTGCCCGCCGGAGAGGCGCGTGCCACGCTCACCAAGGTTGGTATCCCAGCCGTCGGGGAGCGCCTCGATGAAGGCGAGTGCGTTGGCCGCGCGCGCGGCCGACTCGAGTTGTGCCAGCGTGGCATCAGGTCGCCCGAACGCGACGTTTGCCCGCACCGTGTCATTAAAGAGCACGGTATCCTGGCTCACGATGCCCGTCAGCGACCGCAGCGCCTCGAGGCGGATGTCGCGCAGATCCACGCCGTCGAGGGTGATCGCGCCCGACGTGGGGTCGAGGAAGCGCGGCAGCAGATCGACCAGTGTACTCTTGCCGGCTCCACTGGCACCCACCAACGCAATCACCTCACCCTTGCGGGCCGTGAAGCTCACGTCGCTCAGCGCGGCGGCCCCACCCTCGTACTGGAAGCCCACCCGATCGAAGGTGAGATCCCGTTCGAAGCTGACCTGCGTGCGTGTCCCCTTGTCGGCCACCGTTTCCGCCGTGACATCCAAGATCTCGAACACCCGCTCCGCACTCGCGAGCGACTGTTGCGCCGAGGCCGGCGTCTGGGACAGCTGCTTGAGTGGCTGTAACAGGCGCATCACCTGTACGAGAAAGACCAGCAGTTCGGCGCCGGTGAGGGTGCCTTCGTCGAGCACGAGTTGCGCGCCGTACCACAGGATGATGACGGCGGTGAACGTGCCGAGGGTTTCGGTGACGGGCCCCGAGAGCAGGGCGAGCCGTCCCACCCTCACGTAGCCCCGCGCGAAGGCGTTGTTCTTTTCGGTGAACCTCGCCTCTTCTCGGGGTTCGGCGCGATACGACTTCACCAGACGAACGCCGCTCACCACTTCCTGCACGAGGCTGGTCATCTCCCCCTGCTCGTTGCCGAGGCGGCTGTACCCCTTGCGCAGCTTGCGGAGCACCGGCTGAATGGCGCCGATGGTCACGGGCGCAATCACGAGTGCCGCCAGCGAGAGACGCCACGACGTGGTGAACATCGCGACGAGCGTGGCCAGCACCTGCGCGCCGCTCCAGAGCGAGCGGGTGACCAGCTCGGTGACGACCATCTTCGCGTTGCCCGTATCGTTGAGCACGCGCGCAATGACCTGTCCGACCTTGTTGCGGGTGAACCAGGGCAGCGGCAGGCGGAGCAGATGCGCATACACCGCGTTGCGCAGATCACGCACCACGAATTCCTGCAGCTTCACACCCACCTGTCCGGCCAACCACACGAGGGTGTTCTTCAGCGTCACCGCGGCGATGACGATGAGCAGCACGTTGCGCAGCGAGTCCTTGCGGTTGTTCTCGTCGAGCAGGAAGCCGATGGTGGCGTTCAGCACGCGGCCGATCGTCCCGCTCTGCGGCAGGAGCGAGTCGGCCTTGAAAAACGCGTTGAAGAACGGCACCAGCAACGTGAAGGAGAACACGTCAAAGAACGCCGCGAGGGCGTTGAGGAGCACGACGAGGACCAGCTTGCCCTTGTGCGGCCCCACGAAACGCCACAGGCGACGCCAGAGCACCGGGCCCGCCGTGCGATACGATCCGGTGGCCATGATCAGCGCTTGGGCGTGAGCAGCGACACCGGGAGGATGCACTCCTCGGGCGACACCCCACCGTGGAGGAACGACCCGCGGTACCGGCTCTGGTATTCGCGCAGCTTCGTGGGATACACGAAGAACGTGTCCCCGGCTGCCATGAGCGTGTTGTTCCCGGGACCCCGATGCGGCAGACGCAGGTCATCCGGATTGCCGAACAGCAACGCCTGCTCGCTGCGCTCGGCTCGGATGTCCTCGCCGAACTTGTAGCGGAGATTGGCGGTGGCGTCACGCTTGGCGAACACGGTGGCCGGCGTGTTGCAGTGGAGCGCCCCGTGGTCGCTGGTGACCACCACGGAGATGTTCCGGCGCGAGGCTTCCATGAGCAGTGTGTGCAGCGCCGAGCGCTCGAACCACTGCCGCGTGAGCGCCCGCAGGGCAATCTCGTCGCGCGCCACTTCGAACAGAATCATGCTCTCCGAGCGGCCGTGGGTGAGCATGTCCACGAAATTGAAGACGAACGCGTGCACCCCTTCCCCGGCGATGGCCGCAGGGAGATGGCGTTCGAGGTCGTCCGCATCGGCGGTGGTGGTGATCTTCTGATAGCGCACCGGTGCCGGCACCTGCAGCTCGTCGAGATGCGCGGTGAGCAGGTCCTTTTCGTGCGCGTTGAGCGCCTCGTCATCACGCTCGCCCCACCAGTCGGGAAACCGCGCGGCGATTTCCCCCGGAAACAGCCCGCTGAACAGCGCATTGCGCGCGTATGGCGTGGCGGTGGGGAGAATCGAGTAGTAGTGCGTGGTCTCGACGTCGAAGAGCGACGCCAGCGACGGCTCGATCGCCCGCCACTGGTCGAGGCGAAGACAGTCGATCACCACGAAGATCACCTTGCGATCGCGCTGCAGCACCGGCAACACGAATTCGGTGAAGACGTCGACGGAGAGCGGCGGCCGGTCCCCGTCGAGTTCGCGCAGCCATCGCGGATACTCGGTGCGCATGAACTCGGCGAAGGCGCGGTGCATGTCGGGGTACAAGCCACGCAGCGACTCGTGGAGGCCGAGTTCCCCCGCATCGGCGAGGTCCACATCCCACTGCATCAACTCCGCGAAGCGCTCGATCCATCCACGCCAATCGAGATTGGCGTAGCGCTCGGCCTCGATGGCCCGGAACCGTTCCACGAAGGCCCGGGCCATCGCCTGCGAGCGAATGAGCGGACCGTCGAGAATCTTGGTGATCACCGAGAGGACCTGACGCGGCGTCACCGGCTTCACCAGATAATCGCGGATGTTCGCGCCGATGGCTTCCTTGAGCGTGGCGTCTTCCTCGCTCTTGGTGACCATCACGACCGGCAGCGCCGGCGCGATTTCGCGGATGTCCCGATAGGCATCGAGGCCGCGTGTCCCGGGCATCTGCTCGTCGAGCAGCACCAAGTCGTACGGGTGCCGGCGCAGCAGTTCGAGGGCATCGTCGGCGTTGAGGGCGGTCTGCACCACGTAGCCCTTGTCGCCGAGGAGGAGCCTGTGGGGCTCGAGGAGATCCGCTTCGTCGTCCACCCACAGGATGGTTTTTGCCGGTTGCGCCATAACCGGAAAGATACACGGGGCGGGCCCGGCGGATTCACTGCGGCGGACAGTGGGGTAGTTCCCCCATGCCTGCCCCACCGTGCTACAATTAGCCTGTGTTGAGTGAACCCCTCCCTTACGCCCTCGAGGCGCTGCGCTTCCCCTTCCCTGCTCTCGCCGCATTGGCGGGCCGGCTGCCCCTTGGCGGCGGACGGGAGGTCGCGCTGGCGGCGTTGCTGACGGCTCGGCTGGCACAGGGTGCAGCGGCCGACGATACATTGCCGCCGGGCGATCGGGCGGCGCGCGCGGCCGCGGCCAAGGTGTGGCTCGCGTCCTTGGCGCTGCCCGCCACCACGCGTGTGCCCTTCGCCCGATGTGTGGAGGCGACTACGGGGACACCATTGCAGGTGGCGGGAGCTCTTCGCTCGCTGGTCGCGGCGGCGGGCGCCCATCTCGACGGGCCCTCGGTGCAGGAACTCGAGAAGCTCGCCCGCGCACTCGCCGGCGGCTGATCACGTGAGCCACGAGCACGATATTTCGCCGCTCACGCGGATCGTCGCCCGTCTCGATCGCACAGCGGCCGGCGAAGCGGCGCACGATCTGGTGCCCACCCATTTCCCTTCGATCGACAAGGCCCTTGGCGGCGGGATCCGTCGTGGGGAGCTGGCCGTATTGGGCGGGGATGACAGCGCGGGGTCCTCGGCGCTGGCCCTTGGGATCGCCATCCGCGGGACCGAACGCGCGTTGTTCCTCTCGAGCGAGATGCAGCCGGAGCGCGTGTACGAGCGAGCACTCGCCATTACCGCCAGAGTGTCGCTCGAGCACATCCGGCTCGGCGCCGTGGACGAAGAGGAGCGCGCGCGGCTCGCGGCGTCAGCTCTCGCCATGCGCGACCACGCGCCGGTGGTCGAGACGTTCCTCCAAGGCGGGATCGCCAATATCCAGCGGGCCATCGAGGCCACGCCGAGCGCGCCACTGGTGATCGTGGATACGCTGGAAGGGATGCTCGACCGTGATCATGGCCAGAACGAGGCGCTGAGCTACGCGGTGCTGGCGCTCAAGCGTCTGGCGCTCACGCATCAGGTGGCGGTGTTGCTCACCACCCATTTGCCCGCGCTCGACCGCGACCGTCGGGACCGCCGCCCGCGCCTGTCGGATTTCGGCATGGGCGGTGCCGTGGGTGCCCACGCCGACGTGGTACTGGGGTTATACCGGGAAGAGATGTACGACTTCGATCATGGCGTCTCGGGCGGGGCGGAGCTGCTGATCCTGAAGAACCGGGCTGGGGCGCGCGGCTATGTCGACCTGTTTTTCGATCCGCGGTATGGGCGGTTCGAGGATGTGGCGGAGTAGGGGGGCGCCGTGCGGGCGGGTGGTCTGCGGTTGAAGTTCGCGCCGTTCCTGCCGTCCACACCCCGCTGTTAAGTTCCACCCGGACCCCGAACCAACCCCGAGGCATGCATGGCCGGTCACAGTAAATGGAAGACGATCAAGCGGGCGAAGGCCGCGACCGACAAGAAGCGGAGCTCGCTGTTCACGCGTCTCATCCGCGAAATCACCATGGCCGCCAAGCTCGGCGGCGGTGACCCGGGCGGCAATCCGCGTCTGCGTACGGCCATCGACAACGCCAAGGCGGTGTCGATGCCGAAGGACAACATCGAGCGCGCCATCAAGAAGGGCACGGGTGAACTCGAAGGGGCCGACTACGCCGAAGTGCTGTACGAAGCGTACGGCCCCGGCGGCGTCGCCATCATGATCCAGGCCGTCACCGACAACCCCACGCGCACGGTGGCCGACGTGCGCCACAAGCTGTCGCGCAACCACGGCAACATGGGCACCAGCAACTCGGTGGCGTTCATGTTCGACCGGAAGGGACAGATGACGGTACCCGCCGACGGCGTGAACGAAGACGTGCTCATCGAGGCCGCGCTCGAGGCCGGCGCCGACGACGTGTCCAACGAAGGCGAAGTGTTCGTCATCACGACCGAACCGGCATCGCTGCACGCCGTGAAGGAAGGGCTCGAGTCGAAGAAGTACAAGATCGACGACGCCGAACTCGCGTGGGTGCCGAAGAACACGGTGAAGGTGGAAGGCGAGAACGCCGCCAACCTGCTGAAGCTGCTGGAAGCTCTCGAAGATCTCGACGACGTGCAGAAAGTCGACGCCAACTTCGAGATGGACGACGACGCGATGGCCGACGCGTGATGAGGGTGCCGTGAGGCTGGTGCTCGGGATCGACCCGGGCACCGCCGTCACCGGCTTCGGGGTGGTGGCGGTGAACGGTCGCACCACCACTCTCGTGGAGTGCGGCGTCATCCGCACCGAAGCGCGCGACCCGCTGCCACAGCGTCTCGCTGAAGTGTACGAGGGCATCCGCGAGCTTATCGCGCGACATCGTCCCGACACGCTCGCCATCGAAGACGTGTTCTACGCCAAGAACGTGCGCACCACGGTGGTCCTCGGCCACGCGCGCGGCGTGATTCTGCTGGCGGGACAGCAGGCGGGACTCACGATCCTCGAGTACCCGCCGTCGGAGATCAAGAAAGCGATCACGGGCCGTGGTGGTGCCTCCAAGGAGCAGGTGCAGTTCATGGTGGCGAAGTTGCTCAAACTGAAGCACGCACCGCAGCCTGCCGACGCCGCTGACGGCGTAGCCGCCGCGCTATGTGCTTGCCTCTCCGCGTCGCTGCCCACGTTACCGCCCCTCAAGTTGCCGTCGCTTGCCAGCATGAAGCTGGCACAGGCAAAGGCTGCCACACCCTCTCGTAAATCGGAGTCGCGGACATGATCGCGCAGGTGACCGGTACGCTCGCCACCAAGGAACTCGATCGCGTCGAGATCATGACCGCCGGCGGCGTCGCGTACGAATGCCTCATTCCCCTGTCGGTATTCGAAGGGCTCCCGGCCGAGGGACAGAAGGTCACGCTGCACACGCACCTCGCCGTGCGCGAAGACGCGTGGCACCTGTACGGCTTCGCGCATCCCTACGAGCGCTCGGTCTTCCAGAAGCTGCTCGGTGCGAAGGGAGTGGGTCCGGCCCTCGCCCTCGGCATTCTCTCGGCGCTCACCCCCGAGCGCGTGGTGCAAGCCCTCCGCGAGAAGGACGTGACGACGCTCATGCGCGTCCCCCGCGTTGGCCGCAAGAAAGCCGAGCAGATCATTCTCGACCTTGGCGACAAGATGGATGCGGTGGGACGCGGGCCGGCCACCGGCGGTGCGCCCGTCAGCCCTGTCGCCGATGATGCGACGCGCGCGCTGTTGGCGCTCGGCTACAATCAGGCCGAAGCCGAACGCGCCGTGCGCGCGGTCATCGAAAGTGGCGCGGGCAGTGATGTGAGCACCGTCGTGCGAGGCGCGCTCGGGAAGTTGACGGGGAAGTAGGGAAGACTGGGAACCAGGAGCTGCAACTACGAACCACAAACTCCCCGCCGTTCACGCGAATCTCGTGAAAGCGGGGAGTTTCTAGTGTGTAGTTGTAGTTGTCGGTTTTCAGTCCAACTTTTTACCGCCGATATCCGCTCGACTCCCGCTGCGGTACGCCGCAGCTCGGGATCGTGATCGGCTGACCGTTCGGACCGTTCGGCAGCGGATTCATGAGCACGCGCGAGCTGGGCTGCGGGTCTTCGCTGGCGAGATACGCGAACATCGCGGTGAGCGTCGCGTTGTGCTTGAGGTCATCGAGAATGACCTTGTCGTACGAATCGCGGTTCGTGTGCCACGTGGTGTTGCTGTAGTCCCACGAGAGCGCGCCAAGGCTCGCAGCTGGTGCGCCGCGGCAGAGGAAACTTACGTGGTCGCTGCCGCCACCGAT
>Ga0068877_10004955_pt1 | contig 10294 bp, 11 predicted proteins | sample NOAtaG_FD_66437 | JGI IMG/M metagenome (GOLD analysis project Ga0068877, IMG submission 66437) | Freshwater lake microbial communities from Lake Erie, under a cyanobacterial bloom - NOAA_Erie_Diel6S_1000h metaG | ecosystem: Environmental > Aquatic > Freshwater > Lake | place: USA: Ohio, Lake... | reverse complement strand
TTTCAAGAAACACAAAATCGATCTCGTTGTCATGGAAGCTTGCGGACCATCGGGGTGGATTACGGACCTTGCAAAGGGCCTCGACCTTGAAACTGTCGTTTGCTCAACCAACGAAGACGCATGGAAGTGGGCAAACGTAAAACGCAAGACTGACAAAGACGATGCCCTGAAACTCGCTCGGATGGCTTCGATGGATGAACTCAAGGCGGTTCATATGCCCACCGAAGCACATCGAGAGTTCCGCTCTCTGGTCAAATACCGAAAGACACTCGACTGACCAACCTCATCGCAATCTTCGAAAACCCAGCACTCGACTTCTCCAAGAATCGAGCTGACGGAGACGATATCCTTGGGGACGCCTACACAACGCTTGTGAGGACAGGAAGATCAAGCTGTCACGGTCCGAATATCCAACAGCTTCCCAGGGCTGGGGGCTTTCGCGAAATGATCGTTCCTTCGCCTGGCTTTGTCTTCCTCGGGATCGATTACGCTGCGATCGAGCTTAGGACATTAGCGGCAGTATGCGAAAGCCGATACGGTCGCTCTCAACTTGCAGACGTAATCAAACAGGGGATCGATCCTCATAGTTTTACGGCGTCTATGTTTGAAGGCGTATCGCTGGAAGACTTCGCAAAGCTACCGAACAGGAAGCAGCTTCGGCAACAGGCGAAAGCTCTCAACTTCGGAATTCCTGGGGGACTCGGAGCAGCTTCGCTAGTGAGTTACGCGGCAGCAACTTACGGCGTAACGATGACGATCGAGCAGGCTTCGAGCTTTCGAGATCGCTTGATCCACGAAGTTTACTCGGAGCTTACGGAATATCTCAAAGACGATCCTGTCGCTTCTCTTGCTCACAATCTGAAGACTTCCGCTTTTCGAGTGAGAAGCTGCTTTGATACGGACGGAGCTTTGGGAGCTGCTAAACGAATCATTGCCGGCAAAGGAAAAGCTTCGGGGGCCAACTACGGCGAAGCCTTTGTCGATCGAGTTTGGGAGACGCTCAAAACATTGAATGAGAATCGGAAGCTCTCCGATCTGATCAAGAATCGAGAGGCAGGGGATCAGCTTTCGAGGGATCTCTTCTTCTCCCCAGTCGCGACGATGACAGGAAGACTACGCGGGAAAGTCGGCTTCTCTCAGTCTCGGAATACTCCCTTCCAAGGCCTTGCAGCTGACGGAGCGAAGTTAGCTTTGTGGGGGTTGTATCGAGCAGGCTTTCGAGCTGTCGCTTTCGTTCACGATGAAGTATTGATCGAGCTTCCGATCAACGCGGATCACACTGAAGCAGCGAAGCGAATCGATCGCATACTTTGCGAGACCATGGAAGAGCTGACGGGATCCATTCCGATCGCTTGCGAGTTTGCTCTCTCCGATCGATGGTATAAATCTGCCGAAGCAGTTTTTAACAGTTCAGGGGAACTCCAAAAATGGAATCCAAAGTGATCAAAAATAGGAAACTCTTTTTGATCCGTTCACAATTCCATGCGGAAGGAAAACGGTTTTACTAGTTGTGACGGTATTGTTGATAATGACATCAACACGTCCGCTCCCGGACAAATGTGTAAAAGTCGGTGTATCTCGCAAAACGAAAAAATCGGGTCCGACTTGCGAAAGAGCAATGGTTTGCCCAGCGATGGCAAGTTGAAGAATTACTTGGGAAGAGTAGGGAATACGTTTAACCGACATGAGCAACGACAATCTAGTAATTCAAGCAAAGAACTTTGGGCACTCGAGGGGCATCTTAATCGATTTTGGCAATCCATTGGGGATCGGGCAAGAGGGAATTGTCTGGAAAACTAATCGGGAAACTGCCGTCAAAGTATTTGATCGAATTGGGAATTTTGATCGGGAAGTCGCCTGCTACTTGAAGTTGAAGGAAAGGGATGTCTATGAAATTGCCGGTTTCACTGTTCCGAGACTTATCGATTTTGATTCTGAATTCCATGTCGTTGAGATGTCAATTGTCGCGCCTCCGTACCTTTTGGACTTCGGCAAATCTTGGATGAGTCGTCCAAATTATACAGCCGAGCAATGGGAGGAATATGAAGATGAAAAAAGCAGTTTGTTCGACGGCAATTGGGAACTAGTGCAATCCGCCCTTTATGCTTTGAAGAAATACGGAATTTGGTACATCGATCCGAACCCAAACAACATCAACTGCGAGAAGCATCCGCTTGCAGTCAAAGCAAAATAGCAACGAAGTTGCTTTTGGGGCAAATGTGCTTTACAATCGGTAAAGCATTGCAATGGGAAAAGTAATGAATAAGAAGCAGAAAAAGACGATCTCAGTATCTCAACAACTACGGGAAGCGATTGAAACTTCGGAGCTGACCCGATATCGAATTTCGAAAGAAACCGGGATCGCTCAAAGCACGTTGTCGGAGTTTGTTCATGGCAATCGCTCGTTATCGCTTGCAAACGTCGACAAAATTTGTGAGCTGATCAACCTCGAATTGACACAAAAGAAGCAACAACCCCTCAAGTGAATCGAAGGAAGGTTTGACAATGGCAAGTCTCAGAAAACAAGCGAAGGGCGGCAGCTGGCAGCTTCGCTTGTCGGTCAAAAAGCAAAGGTGCGTTATATCTTTGACGGATCTCTCCGAAGCCCAGGCGAATCGCTGGAAGCTTTTCGTCCAAGCAATCGCAAACAGTATCGACTTTGAAAGCCCTCTCGATCGAAAGACGCTTGAATGGCTAGCTTCGCTTACTCCTGATCAGCGAAAGAAGCTCTCCGACAAAGGCCTGATCGAAGCCGACGATCCAGTAAATAAAGAGATCACACTTTCGGAATATCTCACGGCCTATTTTGAATCGCATAAGTCGGAGCTGAAAAAAGCGAGTTGGATCTCCTATCAACACACTCGCAAAAGACTCGAAGAGTTCTTCAAGGGTCGCACACTTCAAAGCATTACGGCAATGGATGTAAAGGCTTTCCGCCGATGGCTTGAAACATCGAACAAGAGAGACAAGCCCAAAGACGGAGAGAAGGTGAAGCCTTTGGCGATCAATACGATCAAGCGACGGACTGGACTTTGCCGGCAGATTTTCAAACAGGCGATCGAAGACGGGTTGATCTCTCGGAATCCCTTCGTCGGAATGTCAACTTCGGTACGATCCAACAAAGAGAGACAATACTATATCCCGCTCGATATCTTTTCGAAGGTGCTTGAAAAAGCTCCTAACGCGACTTGGCGATCGCTTTTGGTTCTGGCAAGGCTAGGGGCTTTGAGGATCCCCAGCGAAGCCCAGGGCTTGAAATGGGAGCATATCGCCTGGGAAGCGAAAAGGATCTCGATCGTCGCTTCGAGCAAAACAGAACACCACGCAAAACGAGCAGTACGGATCCTTCCTTTATTGCCGGCAATCGAAACGGAGCTTCTGAAGCTCTTCGCGGAAGCCGATGAGGGGGCGGAATACGTCTTCCCGAATATCCAAGCCGATACGAATCTGCGGAAGGGTTTGACGGTAATGATCCAAAGAGCTGGCGTAACGCAATGGCCGAAGCTGTGGCAGAATCTGAGAGCTTCAGGAGCGACGGACTTCGCCAAGAATCTTCCTAGCCATGTCGCAGCTGCTATCTGTGGACATACGGAGCAGATCGCGAAAGAACACTATTGGACAGTCTCGGTAGGGGATCTTGATATCGCCATGGATAAGCTGTCTCCAAAGTTAGCCACAAAGTTAGCCACAATCGATGTCTCGGAGGGGCTCGAAACGTCCCCTTCTGTCTCGGACGGAGTAGATGCCGAAACGAAAAAAGCCCCGATAATTCAGGGCTTTGACGAGATCTGTCGCTTGATGTCTTCTCTTGGCATATGTGTAACAGTGGACGATATTGGACTCGAACCAACGACCCCCACGATGTCAACGTGGTGCTCTAACCAACTGAGCTAACCGTCCAGAGTCATCGATTGTCACACCAGCCGGCAGACTGTCAAGTTCAAGTCTGCGTTGGTTGTCGAAATCCAACTCCACGGTTATGCTCTTCCCCTGACAATCTGCAGTATCCCTAGCAACAATCTTCCCAACACGACACCCGTCTTTCACTGAAGTTAACAATGTTGAATGACCATCAAAGAGTTGTTATCACCGGTCTCGGCGTGGTTTGCCCTCTTGGACGAGATCTCGATTCGTTGTGGAATAACCTCCTCGCTGGCAAATGTGGTATCGCAGAGCTGAGCTGCCTACCTGCCGACAGCAATACCGTCCGTTTCGGAGGTGAAGCCAAGTGCTTTACCGGGGATATTGGCGATTTCGGACCACTAGAGAAGTCGCTCCAACGAGCCATCAAGAAGAACCAGAAGGTCATGTGCCGCGAAATCGAGATGGGTGTCGCCGCGTGCCAAATGGCTCTCCACCATAGCGGGCTTGCGGATCCAGCCACGCGAAACCCGGAGCGGACCGGCATCGTCTACGGTAGCGATTATATTTTGACGCGTCCCGAAGAATATGCAGATGGCGTAAAAGCATGCTTTGATGACCATGGACAATTTCTCATGCCTCTTTGGCCTGGCACGGGGCGCCCGCAGGTCAATCCGCTTTGGCTATTGAAGTATTTGCCCAACATGCCGGCCTCTCATGTTGCAATTTACAATGATCTGCGTGGGCCTAGTAATTCCGTAACAATTCGCGAGGCCAGCAGTGCGGCATCGATCACTGAAGCCGTTGCGACCATTCGCCGAGGGGCGGCAGATGTGATGTTGGCCGGCGCGACAGGTTCTCGACTAGAACCCCTGCGAGCGTTGCACTTTGCTACGTCCGAGAAAAACGCCAACGATGCAGATCCAGCTAGAATGAGCCGGCCCTTTGGCAAACATCGCTCCGGTACCGTACTCGGCGAAGGAGCCGGAGCGCTGGTCCTCGAGTCTCTCTCGAATGCAAAGGCACGCGGAGCAAAGATTTGGGGCGAAGTCGTCGGTGGAGCTGGATCGGCGGTTTGCGGCGAGTTGCATTCAAAGAAAGTCGACAATATTCGAGTTGCGACGGCAAACGTACTCCGGGGGCTGCTGAAAAAAGCGGGTGAGGCGGGAGTCGATTTAGCACCCGATCAGTGGCATATTCATGCTTGCGGAAAAAGCGAGCTCGAACACGATCGTTCGGAGGCGTTGGGAATCCAAGATGTGCTGGCAGGCCAGTCGCCCGTCGTTACTTCGGCGAAAGGGTATTTTGGTAATCTAGGGGCAGGCTCGGCCGCGATCGAGATCGTGGCCAGCTGTCTTGCTTTGGCAAATAATGTACTTTTTCCTTTAGTCGATGCTGATTCTATCGGGATGGACTGCCCGATTCGTCCCGCAAAGTCCAGCGATTCTCCAGGAAAAGCGTTTGCGAGCCTTTCTTATTCCGGCCAAGGGCAAGCGGCGGGGGTTTTCGTGCGAAGCGTGGTTTCCGCTTGACAGGCAACTCGGCAACCTGTACCCTCTTGCCTCCCAAAATTTCGTGGAAAGCTTTGTTTTTGTTGAGTTTTCAAAATGGCAGTACCAAAGAGACGACATTCCAACGCACGATCCGGCAAGCGTCGCGCACACCACTCCAAGAAACCGCGTCAAGTGCAAACTTGCCCAAAGTGCAGCAGCCCGGTCCTTAGCCACCATGTTTGCCAAAAGTGCGGCTATTACATGGGTCGCACCGTTGTGCAAATGAGCGAAGAGTAAATCAACCCGGCTAGCTTCTTGTGCCAAACATCGCTTTATTGTTTCCAGGGCAAGGTGCTCAAACGGTCGGAATGGGCCGTGGATTGCTTGAACGCAGTGCCAGAGCTCGCGAACTATTTGAGATAGCTTCCGGCATATTGGGCTTCGATCTTGCGAAGCTCTGCGTAGAGGGGCCGGAGCAGGAACTCCATCGAACGAGTAACGCACAGCCTGCTTTGTTCGTCCACTCCATGGCTGCTCTAACGCTCTTTTTGGAAGAGAAACCCGGGATACTGGATTCTGTTGTTGCGGTCGCTGGACTGAGCCTTGGCGAGTATTCTGCTCTTGCTGCCGCCGGCGCGATTTCGTTCGAAGACGGCGTGAGGCTCGTACAGGAACGCGGCGCTGCGATGCAAGAAGCGGCTTCCGCTGTTGATAGTGGCATGGCGAGCGTACTCGGGCTGGAGCGGGAACAGCTCGAAGCTCTATGCAATGCTTCGAGACAACTAGGAGAGGTGTTGCAAGTCGCGAATCTGCTTTGCCCAGGAAACATCGCTATCTCCGGTCAGTCTGCATCTCTGAATGAGGCGGAGAAGCGGTCTGCAGAAGCTGGAGCGAGCCGGTTCATTCGATTGAATGTGGCGGGCGCATTTCATACCGATATTATGAAGCCTGCAGTGAAACGTCTCTCGTCAGCAATTGCAAGCACAAACTTTTCACCACTTCATTACCCGTTGTATGCGAATGTTGATTCGCAGCCGCACGTCCAACCGAGCGAGATTGCGGAGCTTCTTACTCAACAAATGGTCTCGCCGGTCCTTTGGGAGAGCACTTTGCGTAATCTTCAGTCGGCCGGTGTCGATATGTTTTATGAGATCGGGGCAGGCCGAGTACTCGCAGGAACACTGAAGCGAGTCGATCGCAAAGCATCTTGCGAATGTTACGGCGATTAGGGACGATCTCAAATCGCCAGAATACAACTTTCTATTATTCATCCAGGTAGGGATTCAACATGACCGTTTCGACACTAGGACTTTCCGCCAACCTTTCGGGCCAAGTGGCGATGGTAACCGGCGCATCTCAAGGACTTGGGGCAGCGATCGCGATTCGACTTGGAGAGAATGGAGCCAAGGTCTTATGCGTTGCGAGGAACGCGGAGAAGCTGGCGGATACTGTGGCCAAGATCAAGGAACTCGGTGGCGATGCCGTTGCGTTGTCATGCGACGTGACCGATCGAGTAGCTGTAGAGAAGCTATTCGAGCAGGTAGAGGTCGAATACAAGCGGCTTGACATCATCGTCAACAATGCGGGCATCACACGCGACACGCTTTTGCCACGGATGACCGATGCGCATTGGGATGAGATCATGGCTGCGAACTTAACAAGCTGCTTTATATTCTGTCGCGGTGCAACGCGAATCATGATGGGGCAGCGTTACGGCCGAATCATCAACATGTCCAGCGTGTCTGGCTTGATTGGCAACGCAGGTCAAACCAACTACTCTGCGACCAAGGCGGGAATGATTGGCTTGACACGTTCTTTGTCGAAAGAGTTGGCCAAGCGAAAGATCACCGTCAATGCTGTCGCACCGGGCTTTATTGAAAGCGACATGACCAAAGCGCTGGGAGACACTGTCACTGACGAAGTAAAGAAGCGTATCCCAGCCAACCGCCTCGGTCAGGCAGACGATGTCGCAGCTTGCGTACTTTTCTTAGCCAGTCCAGCCGCGAGTTACGTCACTGGACAAGTGCTAACGGTTGATGGCGGTATGACCGGCTGATCATTCTTGCTAGCGATTCAACGCTTTGTACTGATTTTTTCACACTACATGCGTCGCGTCATGGAGGCACGCGATTTTTCCTATAAGCAATGCTGCGCAAGCACCACTTAAGCTAGAATAGAGTGGTGAATGTCACCTTTGATGGGGACTGGCTGTTTTGTTTCGTTCTTTTCTGGAGCACTATCATGCGAAGCCGAATGGTTAGAGGCTTTACTCTGGTGGAGTTGTTGGTTGTCATCGCCATCATTGGCATTTTGGTTGGTTTACTGCTGCCGGCTGTTCAAGCGGCGAGAGAAGCTGCACGGCGGATGCAATGCAGCAATAACTTGAAGCAAATCGGTCTCGCGATTCACAATTATGAATCAACAACCAAAAAGATTCCTCCTGGTTCTGGCTTTTATGCCAATGCTCCCGTAATTGCGGTTGGATCTTTACCGGCTCCGTTTCAGCGGTTTGCTGGTGTTCGCGACAATCGCCCACATTTGTTGGTTCGAATTCTCCCTTATATAGAACAACAAGCACTCTATAACGAGTTTGGAAACGACATAGTCGCTACCGACAACGCTCGAATCACGAATCCCGCGGATCCGTTGGGCGGAAACTTATTGCGAGGCATAATCGTTCCTACGACGATTTGTCCGTCGGACAACAATCCTCAGCGAGCAACTACTATTGACGGGCGAGCGGGGACTGTGCAGCCAGCGAATTACCATTTCAGCATGGGGCCAACAAATGCAATGAGCAACAATGCGGCCTGTGCGTGTCCGCTGTTTAATACTTTCACACCCCGAAGCCAACCTGGCACCGACGTAAATAATCCGTCTGGGCCATTCACCCGACGGGGCAATGTTCAGCCGACAACTATGACTGGAAATGGTGGATATCAAGGGACCTTTGGGGCGGTGTCGGATGGACTTTCAAATACGATTTTCATTGGCGAGACTATTGTTGATTGGTCCGCACATGCATTGAATGGTTGGAGCCATTCGAATCAATGGGGTAGGTTTACCCAAGTTCCAATCAACTGGAATACACAATTTGTGGATTTGGCTGCCGCAACTGCTGCAGGCAAAACGGGGTGTGAAGCTCGTTGTAATTGGAACACAGCCGAGGGTTTCAAATCACGCCACACAGGTGGAGCGCAATTCACTATGGGGGATGGCTCCGTGCAGTTCATCAGCCAAGGAGTCGACATGATTCTCTACAACGCAATGGGTTCAAAAGCGGGAGGAGAGGTAGCTTCACTACCAAACTAGTATGAGATCTTTATACATCGCATTGTTAGTCTTTTCGGTTGGTTGCGGACCAGCAGATAATCTTGTTTCGGTAACCGGAACGGTTCTCAATGACGACAAGCCCATTCAGGGGGCTACCGTGGCGTTCGTTGGCAACAATGGCGGAACGTACGGTACTGGCATAACGGACTCCGCAGGAAAGTTCTCTTTACGAGCAGCGCCGGGACAAAACAAAGTCGCTATTGCAAAGGATGATGTGCCTAGTGGACCGCCTCCATCGAACAACCCGGAAGACCAAACTATGGGGACACCCGAACAAGTCGCAAAGGCGATGAAATCGGCACCGAAACCTCTTATTGCAGCCAAGTTTGGAAATCCCGACAAGTCTGGAATCGTGATCGATGTAAAGCCAGGCATGACTCCAATGGAACTAAGAGTTTCGTCCAAGTAGCTTTTGCAAAAAGCTACTTGTTATTCCGGAAATCAGCCCAGCAATGACTGCCGTTGCTGGGTGATTTAATTTACTTTTTACGAGAGTGTAGATCCCACGGATATTCCAAGCGACTGCAATGAACTCTAAAGACTATCCAATTTGGGAACCAAGAATTCGTGGGCTACTTACTGCTTGTGTTTTGCTTGCGGTTTGGAGTCTTGCAGTTTCGTTGTTGGCTTACCCGTTCTTTCCATTGCCTAGTTTGCCAGAACAAGGGATCTCACCGAAGCCTGAAATTGTCAAGCTTTACCGTGATACTGGTATCGAATTCTATACTCGAAACTATGCAGTACTCTTCGGTGGAATCGGCCTTGTCCTAGGGGCTTTGATTGCGCTAATGACAACCCAAAAACGAATGGCATCAGTCGTAGCTGCGAGCACCGTTGGAGTTTTGCTGGGCTCATTGGGCGGGTACACCGTGGGCTATTATGTTTACATGGCGATAGCAGCTAGCACAGATCAATCGTTAGTGCAGAGTTGCCTCTTTCATTTTTTGGTATGGGGAATTCCTATTGCGGGAGTCGTCCTAGCTGTTTCTGGTTTGCACAATTCACCAGATAATATTGGGAAGCAAACTATTGCAACTTTAGTTGTCGTGTTGGTCGCAGCAGTTGGGTACGGAATGATCAGCACTTTGCTTTTTCCGAACGCGAACCAACTCCAATTGGTACCCGAATCCACGAGTGAACGCATTGTTTGGTCGATTAGCTATCCGATGATGATTGGAGTGGGACTACTATATGCACTCAGAATTTCTTCGCAACATTTAGAGACAAACAAAGCCGGGAGATCGCGTCTCGAAAGCTGAAGGGATACTCCAACCGTGAAATAGGTGCTCAGCTCGGGCTAGTGTCAAAGACCGTTGATCGGAAAGCTGCCAAAATCGAAGCTCGTTGGAAACAATACTTGGACAACGACCGCCGGAATTGCTGAGCAAAGTTTGATACGTCTGCGAATCGACAACTTCGCAATCGTGGAAGCTGGCTTCATTTAAAGCATTTAAAGGATTTAAAGGGACACACCATTTTATTGATAATTCAATCAATCAATCAAGCAATCAAGCAACCAAACCACTCATCAGTCCAAATACGCAATGCGGCGGCAAAAAAAGAGGCGGCTGACCTCGAACCCGTATTAATTTTCTGGTTCAGCTTAT
>Ga0068877_10004952_pt1 | contig 10297 bp, 10 predicted proteins | sample NOAtaG_FD_66437 | JGI IMG/M metagenome (GOLD analysis project Ga0068877, IMG submission 66437) | Freshwater lake microbial communities from Lake Erie, under a cyanobacterial bloom - NOAA_Erie_Diel6S_1000h metaG | ecosystem: Environmental > Aquatic > Freshwater > Lake | place: USA: Ohio, Lake... | reverse complement strand
GAGTAAACGTGTATTCGGGTATTAATTCAACTTGGAGCCGATCAGGTGCATGAACTCACGACGGGTCACATCGTTCTCCAAAAACGCTCCGCTGAAGGCGGATGTGGTGGTCACCGAGTTCTGCTTCGAAACTCCTCGCATCTGCATACAAAGATGGTGACATTCTATCACAACTGCCACTCCGAGGGGTTGGAGGGTGTCATTGAGGCAGTCTCTGACCTCGAGTGTCAGCCGCTCCTGCACCTGAAGCCTGCGGGCAAAAACATCTACCACCCGCGGTATCTTGCTGAGTCCAACAATTCTCCCGTTGGGAATGTATGCCACATGAGCCTTTCCGAAAAACGGGAGCATGTGATGTTCGCACAGGCTGTACACTTCGATGTCCTTGACAATGACCATCTCGCTGTACGTTTCATCGAACATGGCACTGCGCAGGATTTCCCTGGCGTCCTGTTCATAGCCCTGAGTGAGGTAGGTGTAGGCGCGAGCCACCCTTGCCGGAGTCTTGAGTAAACCCTGTCGATCGGCGTTTTCGCCGAGTTCCGTAAGAATCTTTTGCACGGCTTGAGCCATGGCTTCTTCGGATGGCGTCAGGGATTTTTTTTCGTCGTATTCCATGTTCAGGAACCGCCGAAGTACTCGACGATGTTGTTTTCGGTTTCGTAAAGTTTAAGGGCGTGAAGGGTGCAGCCATGATCGCTCACGGGACCTTCCAGTTGTTCCCAGAAAGCGATGACAATATTCTCGGCCGTCGTCTGGCGCCCCTTCATAAAAGGAACATCCAGGTTCAGGTTGCGGTGGTCCACCTGGTTGATGACATGCTCTTCCACGAGGTCTGACAGGATTTTGAGATCCATGCAAAAGCCGGTGACCGGATCGGGAGTTCCCCTGACGGTAATGAAGAGTTCGTAGTTGTGCCCGTGCCAGTTGGGGTTAGCACATCCACCGAATGTGCGCAGGTTGGTTGGTTCATCCCATTCTGCAACCCAGAGTTTGTGTGCCGCATTGAAACGCTCGCGTCGGGTGAGGTAGACCATGTGTGTCATGCGGGATTGAACAGGTAGCGAAGATAAAGGTTCTTCCTCGCGCTACCAGATGGCCTGCTCGTGCATGAGATAATTGCCCACGTAGTCAGCAATGCCCTCCTCCAGCGTGCAGAATGGCCGGGTATAGCCGATCCCTGCAAGTTTATGCATATCGGCCTGGGTGAAGTACTGATAGGTGTCACGGATATCCGCCGGAGTATCAATGAACTCAATCAGGGGCTCACGTCCCATAGCGCGGAATGTATTGCCGGCGAGGTCGAGAAAGGTGCGTGCCACACCCGATCCGAGGTTGTATATCCCGGAATTCTTACGATCATGCATCAGGTGCATGCATACTTCCACCACATCCTTGACGTACACAAAGTCACGCATCTGTCCTCCGTCGGGATAGTCGGTGCGATGCGAACGGAATAACTTCATCTTGCCCGTGGAGGAAATCTGGTTGAAAGCATGAAAGACCACCGATGCCATGCGGCCCTTGTGGTATTCATTGGGACCATAAACGTTGAAGAACTTCAGACCTGCCCAGAAAAAGGGCTTCTCCTCTTGCCTTAATGCCCACTGGTCGAATTCGTTCTTGCTCTCGCCATAGGGATTCAGTGGTCGCAGTTTGGACACGATCTCATGGCTGTCAGAATAGCCCAGCTCGCCCGCTCCATAGGTGGCCGCTGAGGAAGCGTAAACGAGCGGAATGGCTAACTCTGCGCAGATCTTCCAGATTTCCATCGAATAGTGGAGGTTGAGCTCATCGAAGATGGCCGTGTTCATCTCCGTGGTATCGGTGCGGGCCCCGAGGTGGAAAACAAATTGAATCTGGTCATCATGCTTCCGCAGCCAGTCAGCCAAATGCTTCCTGTCCACAAGCTCCCGGTAATGCTTGCCTGTGTAGTTGACGGCTTTGTCGGGCCTTGAGAAGTCATCGGCCAGCACGAGGTCCCTGAATCCATCGTCGTTCAGACGCCGAACCAGGCAGGAGGCAATAAATCCGGCAGCTCCGGTTATAACAATCATGAGTTGTGCTGTTTGGACAAAAGTAGCGGACAATCGAGGCACGCCGTGCTCAGGGGGAAACAGGCCGCATCCTCAAAAGCAGGAGGGGGGGATCCCGGTGTGGTATCCCTCCCTCGTGCGCCGGCTTGCCGGTTTGGATCAGTTCAGATTCAGGATGAAGGGCATGCGTGCCTGCACACCTTTCATATTCCGAAGACTTTCCACCTCGCGAAGCAGGGGCATCTCGCGGTAAATGGCTTCTCTGACCAGGGACTGCTGGGCTTCCGGGTTATTCTGCATGCCTTCGAGAAACTTCTGGAGGGGGTCAATCATTTCAGGAAGCTCCATCCGCTCGTATTCCGAGATTCCGGCGAGTGCTGCAGCTTCTGCAATGGCCGCCTGAAGATCACCGAGCTGATCCACCAGCCCTGCTTGCAGGGCATCTTCGCCGCTCCATACGCGACCCTGCGCAACAGAGTCAACCTGCGCCACGCTCAGACCGCGGCCCTCCGCCACCTTGGTGATGAAGTCGGTGTATACCTCGGCTACCATTTCTTCCATGACCGCCAGCTGTTTTTCATTCAGCGGCTTCGAGTTGCTCATCAGGTCGGCATTGGGATTGGTCTTGAAGCGGTCGAATGTGATACCGATCTTGTTTTGGAAAAATTTCTCCATGTTCGGAATGACACCAAACACACCGATTGATCCGGTGATGGTATTTGGATTAGCGAAAATCTTGTCCGCCGCACAGCTGATGTAGTATCCGCCGCTCGCTGCATAGTCGCCCATACTGACCACGAGTGGCTTTCCGGCATCGCGGATGAGCTTGGTCTCGCGCCAGATAACATCCGAAGCCAGGGCACTGCCACCGGGTGAGTTGACCCGCAGCACGATGGCCTTCACATCCTCATCTTCGCGGGCTTCGCGGAGCGCTTCCACGATGCGCTCGCTGCCGATGGTCTGGTCATTTCCTTCGCCGCTTTCAATGGCTCCAACGGCGTAGATTACGGCTATCTGGTCCTTGGCATTGCCCTCCTGTTTCTCTTGAACATTCCGGTGGTAGCTGGACATCTTGACAAGAGGCAGATCCTCTTCTCTGGATCCGCCATCTTTGGCTTCTTCTGCGCCTGACGCCGCGAGTTTTTCGTGCAGCAGGGCAATGACCTCATCCCGGTATTTGAGCCCGGTAATTACACCGGCATCCACTGCCTCAGGCAGGCTGTTCATGAAGCTGAGTGAATCCGCCGCCGCATTCAGAGCGGCCACCGATGTAGCCCTGCTGGCCGAGATATCTTCCAGCATCAGGCGCCAGATATCACCCAGGTAAGCGGCTGTTTGTTCGCGGTCTGAATCCGACATGTGGTCGTAAATGAGGGGCTCCACGGCTGATTTGTACTTGTTATCAGGTCCGCGGATTACTTGTGCTTCAATTTCGAGTTTATCCAGCATATTCTTGAGGAACATCACTTCGCCGTTCAGTCCCCGCCAGTCGAATTCTCCTTCGGGATAGAGGTACACTTCACTGGCTGCGCTGGCCAGGTAGTAACCACTTTGTGTGTAGAATTCAGAAAAGGCCACGACCCATTTTCCTGAGGCGCGGAAATCGGCAATGGCCTTGTGGATATCACGCATGGTGCTGGGCGCAGCCATGGGATTTTTCACTTCGATGAACGCTCCTCTGATGCGCTCGTCTGTAGCAGCATAGCGGAGGTCCTGAACGAGGCGGTCGAGGCCGGTGCCCGAGCCGGATCCAAAGGGGTCAAAACCGCCCCCGTGCTTGTTGGTGCGCTCGGTGAACAATCCATCGAGCTCGATATGCAGAATAGAATCGTTGCGGACAATCCCTGATGGTCCTTCCTTGGAACTGGCAATGGAGAGTATGATAATCAGGACCAACAGCCCAATCAGTGCAATCATGGCCAGAACGGTTCCTACCATGGAAGCGAGTGCATTTTTGAAGAAACTCATGGAAACAGTGTATTTGTGGTCAAAGTTAGACACTCATCTTAGGTGAAGAGAGGCTGTTACACCAGCGGCCTGTATCCCGGCTGAGAGGTGGATACGCTAATTTCGCGGGCTATGGCCAGGCATCATGTGTATCTCTGTATCGGCGGCAATCTGGGTGACAGGGCTGCCAACCTTGCTGAAACCCGGATGTTTCTGGAGTTCAATGTCGGGGATATCGAGGGGGAGTCTCCCATAGTGGAATCTCCTGCCTGGCAGATGGAGGATTCCCCGCCGTTCCTCAATCAGGTCATCCGGATTGCCACTGACCTGGAGCCGCAGGAACTCATGCAGGAAATAGCTGAACTGGAGGCGTTCTACGGACGGCGCCGGGTTAAGGGCTCCTACGTGGACAGGGAAATGGATGTGGATGTACTGTCCTATGATCAGCAGGTCAGCGAGGAACCGGCATGGTACGTCCCACACCCCCGGCTTCATCTCCGCCGGTTTGTGCTCGTGCCGCTCGCTGCGCTCGACCCCGAATGGCGACATCCCGCGCTGAACCGGACGGCTGCCGAACTGCTGGAAGTGTGCGATGATCCTTCACCCGTGAGCATCTATGCCAGCGCATAGCTTCATCGTGATTGAAGGCAATATAGGGGCGGGCAAGACCAGTCTGGCCACCATGTATGCCCGGCACATCGGCTCGCGTCTCATTCTTGAGGAATTTGCTGAAAATACTTTCCTTCCGAAATTCTATGAGAACCCGGAGCGTTATGCGTTCCCGGTAGAACTCAGCTTTCTTTCCGAGCGCTTTTCTCAACTCAAAAAAGAACTCCTCGCGCGCGACTTGTTTACACCTGCCGTGGTGGCCGATTACTTTATCAGCAAGTGCCAGATTTTCGCGCGGAACAACCTGGTCCCCGACGAGTACGAACTGTTTCTGAAGATGTATGAAATGGTGGAGTCGAGCATTCCAAAGCCGGATCTGCTGGTGTACCTGTACCTGCCAGTGGAGCAACTGCAAATGAATATACGGAAGCGTGGAAGACCTTACGAACAGCAGATTACTGACCGCTACCTGGAAGATATCCAGCGCCAGTACATCGAGTTTATCCGACAGCATGAGGACCTCCGGGTGCTGATCGTGGACACGGCAGATGTGGACTTTGTCGGCGACCTTCGGCACACCGAACGCATGTTCGACCTTCTGAGAGGAGAATGGCCGGTGGGCGTCAGCCGGGTGAAGGCCTGAAGAAAGCGATGGTGATCAGGCCAGCTGCTTCGCCATGGCGATGCCGATCTCAGCCGGGCTGTCCACCACGGTGATGCCGCACTCGCGCATGATCTTCTTCTTGGCAGATGCTGACTCATGCTCACCGGAAACAATAGCTCCGGCATGACCCATCGTCCGGCCCTTTGGCGCTGTTTCACCAGCGATAAAACCCACTACGGGCTTGGTCCCGTTTTCCCGGATCCACATGGCAGCCTTGGGCTCCAGCTCTCCACCAATCTCCCCAATCATGATGATGCCCTTGGTCGAGGGATCAGCCATAAGCAGTTTGACCGCCTCCAGGGTAGTTGTGCCAATGATAGGGTCACCGCCAATCCCGATGGCCGTAGAAACCCCTAAGCCTGCCTTGGCGACCTGATCGGCTGCCTCATAGGTGAGTGTTCCGGACTTGGATACTATGCCCACATGACCGGGCTTGAATACAAAGCCAGGCATGATGCCCACTTTGGCTTCGCCGGCGGTGATAACACCCGGGCAATTCGGCCCGATGAGGGTGGCATTCCGGTCTTTTACATACTCCTTCGCCTTGACCATATCGGCCACAGGAATCCCCTCTGTGATGGTCACAATGACCTTGATGCCTGCGTCGGCGGCTTCCATGATCGCATCGCCGGCAAATGCAGGTGGAACAAAAATGATAGATACGTCGGCGCCTGTTCCTTTCACGGCATCACTAACGGTATTGAATACCGGCCTGTCGAGGTGCAGGGTGCCCCCCTTGCCGGGAGTCACGCCTCCCACGACCTGAGTGCCATATTCAATCATTTGTTGTGCGTGGAAAGTGCCTTCGCTGCCGGTAAAGCCCTGCACGATGACTTTGGAGTTCTTACCTACGAGTACGCCCATGGTCCTTGTTTGGAATTTGGTCGCGAAAATAGGGCAGGAAGCCGCCCGGATGCCATCCCTCTACCTTTGCACCATGCACGTGGATACCACGGATACCATCTGCGCCCTGGGCACTCCCGCTGGCGCCGGCGCCATTGCTATGGTTCGCATCTGCGGTCCACGGGCATTGGAGCTGGCATCCTCTGTGTTTTCAAGGTCGCTTCACGAGGTGCCCGGACATTCAGCCCGGCTGGGTCTGATACGGGATGGTGAGCGGGTGCTCGACGAAGCGGTGGCTCTCGTTTTTCGTGGCCCCCATTCCTTCACCGGTGAGGATACGGTAGAGTTCAACTGCCATGGTTCACTCTTCGTGCAGCAGGCCGTATTGCAGCTTTTGGTGCGCCGGGGATGCCGAATGGCGCGGCCGGGTGAGTTCAGCATGCGGGCCTACCTCAACGGGCGCATGGACCTCAGTCAGGCCGAAGCCATTGGCGATCTGGTGGCTTCTGAGACAGACGCGGCGCACCGCCAGGCGATGCATCAGATGCGGGGTGGATTTTCCCGCGAAATCACCATGCTCCGCGATAAGCTTATCCATTTTGCATCCCTCGTGGAGTTGGAACTCGATTTTGCTGAGGAGGATGTAGAATTTGCGAACCGGCCTCAACTGCTTGAACTCGCCACTGAAATCGGTGGGGTTGTGGATCGGCTCCGCGACTCCTTTTCATTGGGTAATGCAATGAAGAACGGAGTCCCCGTGGCGATTCTTGGTGCGCCTAACATGGGCAAGAGCACCTTGCTGAATGCCCTGCTCAATGAGGAAAGGGCTATCGTAAGTGATATTGCCGGTACCACAAGAGATACGGTGGAAGACCATGTCACGCTGGAAGGTATTCGCTTCCGGTTCATCGATACAGCCGGTATCCGGGAAACGACAGACACTGTGGAGCGGCTGGGTATCGAGCGAAGCTTCGCCAAGGCCCGTGAAGCCCGTATCCTTTTGTGGCTCACCGATCCGTACTCCACTCCACTCGATGAGGTTGAAAAGCAGCTTCAGCCACTCCGCGATATGTCAGCCTCAGGATCGTCCATTCTGGTGCTGGCAAATAAGATGGACCGGGTGGGAAGTCGTCTGAATACCGCTGAGTGGACGGGCCGGCTCGGGGTGCCAGTGCTGGCCATTTCAGCCCTTACAGGCGCCGGACTCGATGAGCTGCGGAATATGCTTGTTTCCTGCTCCGGCATCCGAAGCACTTCCGAAGGAGAAACCATCGTGACTAATCTCCGCCACTATGAAGCACTCACACGCGCATCGGAGTCCATCAGGGAAGTAATCCGGGGACTTAGCCAAGGCGTAACGGGCGATTTTCTGGCGATAGATATCCGGCGAACACTCTATTTTCTGGGTGAAATCACCGGTGAAATCAATGCGGATGATCTGCTGAATTCGATCTTCAGCCGTTTTTGTATCGGCAAATAGCTTCAAAGAAAAAGGCCGCTTATGCGGCCTTTTGAATGTTTACTGGATGAAGGAAATCAGTCGTACTTCGGCTTTTTGTCGCGCTTTTCTGCCTTCTTTTCCTTCGCCGTTTTAGCCGGCTGCTTCTTTGTTTCTTTTTTGACGTCTTTTCCTTTACTCATGGCACGATAAGATTAGGGGTTGGCCCAAATGTAATCATTCCCGGAATTCAGTCAAGCAGCGCTCAGGCAGTCCTTTACCTGCGAGCACGACGCTGGCGCTTACCCGCAGCCAGAGCCTGTGCTTCTTCCTGCTGCTTGCGGGCTTTAAGCAAGGCTTGGTGCTGCTCTTCGGTGGTCAGCGCAAACGTCACCTGGAGGGTGTAATACAACTGAATGCACGGCTCTTCCGTATCCGCGTGAATCACTTTGTCGAACTGATTGTAAGGCACCCTGTCGTAGAATATGGTCTTGCTCTTCTCAGCACTTTGGAGAATAAACTGCTGTTGAAGGTAATCCCTTGGAGCATCGCTGCTCAGCCGAACAGAATTGTTGGATCCGTTCACACTGATACTTGTGGAATTCAAGCTCGCAAAGGCCTGAAGCTGGGAGTAAGTAGTGCCAGTATGGGCAGCAGTAAATGACTTGTAGCGCTCCATCGGATAAGTGATGTTGAAGCCATCAGCCAGCGCGGCGACTTCGAGGTGCATGCCCAGGGCCGGATAGATCTTCTTCTTGGTTTCAATGACGCTCAATGCAGCTTCCCTCAATTCTTCCAGGTAGGTCTGGGCACCATCAATGTTGTACTCTACCTTGACCAGGTCATAGATATCGGCCAGTGCCATCTGGCTGATGATGCCATCCAGCTGCGACTGCTCCCGGAACAGCACGTGTATATTCTTCTTGATTTCAAAGCCGATCGGAACCTCAGTGGCCCGGCGGGAGTATTTTTTCTCCTCGAGTTTGTAGGTGTAAGTGGGGACCATGGATACGGCATCAATGTGGATGTCCTTTTCGGGAACCCCGAGCTGCACCAGGCCATAGCGAACCAGCTGTATGCGCAGTGCCATGATGGAATCCACAGCGGGGGCGTCCGGACCACTCTGGGTGGCCGCGAATATGGCCGTGTAGGATGTGGCTTTGACATTCATCAATACTTCGGCTTTCAGGTTGACGGTATTGCCCGATGGGTTATTCAAAGCAATTACGGCGCGTTCATCATTGAACGACTGCGGGTTATTGTAGAGGTAGCTGCCTGCCGACTGAGCCATCAGGACGGAATTCATACCGGCGATTCCGGCGAGGATGAGCAATAAGGTTTTCATGATTTGTGATTTTTGCCCCCTGTACCCGCATCTTTGCCTTGCGTTCACCAAACAGCTGATTTTTTTCCGGGTGCTTTACCCGGGGCAATAGGTTTAGCTGTTGTGCGCAGGACAACCCCATTCAGACTCGAGAAGTCCCGGAGATGATCAGATCGCAATGAACTCTTTTCGATTCACCTGCTTGTTGATCTTGATGCCTGTTGCAGCCCTTTCTCAGAACGGGGATTGTAACACAGCTGTCTCGGTTTGTGAAGATGTTTACTCCATTCCGAATTCTCCCGCCGGTACAGGCAATGTGGTGGAGATAGGCCCTTTTACGTGCAATGTGTCCGGGGAATTCAATAGTTCCTGGTACGTCTTCACTGCTCAGGAGTCGGGGACCTTCGGTTTTGTTCTCGAGCCTAATAATCTGAATGACGACTACGACTGGTCGCTTTTTGATATCACGGATAACGGCTGCGCAGGCATTAACAGCGGTGCCTCTCCGGAAGTGAGCTGCAATTCATACGGTTTGTTCGGAGGCGTGCAGGGGCCAACCGGAATATCCACCGCTCTGGGCGGATTCGGTTCGAGCAACGGGCCGGGCGATATCAATGGCCCTCCCTTCAATCAGGATCTGACAGTGACTGCCGGACAGGTATATGCTCTGGTGGTCATGAATTTCAGTGCCACACTGAACGGCTACACCCTTGATTTTACGCAAAGCGACGTCAGCATATTCGACGACCAGCCACCGGTGGTCACCAGTATTGTGACCAATTGCAGCCAGAACAATTTCACTGTGACCTTGAGCGAATCCTGCCAGACGGCGGGAATGGTTCCGGGGAATATGTCGGTACAGCATGATGGTCAGACGTTTCCCGTCAGTCAGGTAACCGGTGTTTCGGGCAATTCCGATCATGAGTTTGTAATTGTGGTCAATGGCCTTGGTGGCGTTTCAGGTGACGTGGTGCTTTCGTTTACCAACGCTCTGAGCGACTTGTGCGGCAATCCGCTGAACCTTTCGTATACCTTTCCTCTTGCGGGTGCCGTATCAGCGGATATCACGACTACCCCTTCCTGCGCCGGTCAGAATGGTGGGCTGTCCGTCACGGCCTCAGGTCTGGAAGGCGAATGTTATTCTTTCTTGCTGAACGGCTCATCGGTGACGTCTTCGGGGTGTGATGCGGCAGCGGCTGGGGGACTGACTCCCGGCACGTACACCTTGGTGATCAATGGCACGTCCACAGATTGTCCGGTTTCATTCACCGTCGCCATCAGTGATATTGAGCTGGCGATTGATGCCGGTGATGACCTGGTATTGTGCGATCTGAATTCTGCTCTTCAGGCATCTTTTTCAGGGGGCACATTTACCTGGGAACCGCAGTCGGGGGTGAACTTCAGTTCACCCACCAATCCACTTTCTGGCGTTTCCG
>Ga0068877_10004948_pt1 | contig 10301 bp, 8 predicted proteins | sample NOAtaG_FD_66437 | JGI IMG/M metagenome (GOLD analysis project Ga0068877, IMG submission 66437) | Freshwater lake microbial communities from Lake Erie, under a cyanobacterial bloom - NOAA_Erie_Diel6S_1000h metaG | ecosystem: Environmental > Aquatic > Freshwater > Lake | place: USA: Ohio, Lake... | reverse complement strand
ACTTCTCGACCAAATAAGAAGTGGGGGAAGGCAGGCCACTCCCGACGTGACCGATGCGATCCTTGCGGCTGTCGATGATCTAGTCTCTATGCTCAACGCTCCAGATGTCGGCAAGAGCTACGATAGCCAGAATGCAATCGCTATGCTCGACAAGATACTCGGTGTATCAACAACAGAAAAATCTACTCGCCCCAAACCTCTGTCAACCAAGGAAACAAAGTCGAAGCCATCCACCGACCCCAGTAAGCTCTCCATGTTTGAGGATGTGGATCCTGAGCTTTTGGCGGAATTCGTTGTCGAAGGAGTACAAGGACTTGCAGACATTGAATCTGACTTGCTCGCTCTCGAAACGGATGGCGGTACGGATTTCGAGTTAGTCAACCGAATCTTCCGTGCCGTCCATACCATCAAGGGAAATGCCACATTCCTAAAGCTCGCCAATCTAGTTGCTGTTGCTCACAAGGCGGAATCTCTCCTCGATCGAGTTAGGGCAGGAACAGAGTCAGCGAATGCCGTAGTAACTGACGCGGTCCTCGCTGCGGTTGATGCGTTAAAGTCGATGCTACAAACGCCGGATATAGGAGCTAGTTTTGATTGCGAAATACCACTTTCGAAACTAGATGCCGCGTTGATCGGCAAACCAAAGAGTAGCGATTCCGATTTCTTAAGTGAAGACGATGTATTAAAAATTCAAAAGGGAGTGAGCAAGAAAGGTGTCCTATTTCGCCTGAGCTTCGAGTTGGAAGCTATTCGACAAGCCATCGATGTCAAAGAGGGGGTTGTCGTTGGCTTCTCGAGCCTTGGAAAGATCCTTCACAGCTCGATTCCAATTGAAAAAATCGACTCCTTGGCAAGCGGTGGCTGTACCATCTACTTGGAAACCGTTTTGGCTGCAGACATGCTATGCGATCATTTTGGCCTCCAGGCCGAACAAGTTTGCAAAGTGGACACCGCAACACTCAAAGCGACAGGCCAAAACCCTACGGAGAATGTCCCTCGTAGTAAAGCATCGCTTCAGGGCTCAGATTCGCTAAAGGTCGATGAGAAGGCTGAAGAACCGAAGCTTAAGCCTACGATTCTCGCATCTGCGACGTCCACTACTTTGCCCCAGTCGATCGAATCAAAATCACCTCCTAAAGGTGAATCTAAAACCTTATCCGATAAGCAATCTGTCGATCAATCGATGCGTGTTCCTGTTTACATTCTCAACAAGCTGTTGGAGTGGACTGGAACGATGGTGATGGCTCGAAATCAATTGATGAACGAGTTTGACTTTCGCGGAAACGCAGCATTTAGAACGCTTTCTCAATCCATTTCCGGTGTTCACGAAACGGTTATTGCAACCCGAATGCAAACTACGGGTTCACTCTTCGAGCGATATCGACGTATTGTTCGAGATCTCTCAAGACAACTCAACAAAGAGGTCGCACTTCACATCGAGGGAGGCGACCTCGAGCTTGATCGAACGATCTTGGAGAGTTTCGCCGATCCGCTTACCCATTTGATTCGAAACTCTCTGGATCATGCCTTAGAAACTCCTGCCGAACGTGAGGCTGCCGGCAAGAATCGCCAGGGAAATATCTACCTGCGTTCGTTTGTTCACAGTGGTGAGATCATTCTGGCAGTTGAGGACGACGGTCGAGGCATCTCGGCAGAGCGCGTTTGTGAAAAAGCCGTTAGCAAAGGTGTGATAACTCAGGACCAAGCCAATCAACTTTCTGAACACCAAAAGGTGATGCTGATTTTCCAGCCAGGCTTCTCTACGAAGGATCAAGCGACGGACGTCTCGGGGCGCGGCGTGGGAATGGATGTGGTTCGAAATAACATCGAAGCTGTTGGTGGAGCAATCGATGTCGCTACGAAAGTTGGGGCTGGAACGACATTCTCTGCTATTTTGCCACTCGCGAAAGCGTTGGTGTCCTCCTCATTGACCAAAGCCCTTGTCATTGAGATCGATGATGAACAATTCGCGATTCCAGAGACCGCGATAAGCGAAATCATTCAATACGATGAAAAGGCAATAGCCAACATCGTTCAAGTGGATGGAGAAAGTGTATTTCAACTCCGAGACCAGTTAGTTGCACTACTCGATCTACGCTGCGCCCTTGGCGTGGATACAGAGTTCAACCGGGATAAGCAAACATGCTTAGTCATTCTTCAGTACCGGAAACATCAGTTTGGCGCCATTGTGGATCGCGTGCTGGGGATTCAAGAAATCATCGTTCGCGAAACACCGAAGCTTTTGGCGAGTTGTGGAGTTTTCTCTGGGCACACCGTCTTGGGCACCGGACGTGTTTCGCTCATCCTGGATATACACGGTCTAGTTAACAAACTCTCCCTAAAGTTTGTAGATCAGAAAAAGGCACATGGAAAAGGATCACTAGTCGCAGACCATTCCGGTACGGGAGAGACCAGTAAAAGTCTACCGAAGCAAAAGATGGTCGTGTTCAGTTATTCTGACAAAGAGTTCTTCGCCATTCCGCTTGAGCTTGTCGCAATCATTGAGCGCATATCTCTTAGTTCCCTGCGAAAAGTTGGGAACAAGGAATATTGTCAAATCAAAAATGAAACCGTCTCCATTATGAGGTTGGATTCCTTTCTACCCATCACCGCATTTAATCCAGCGAACCAAGATTGCTGCTTGATCCGACCCGCGGCAGTCTCTTTTCCGATTGGGATTCTTACCGGACCCAATATCACTGTCATCGAAGTTGACGACAACTTTGAATCTAGGCTTGACGACAATCAAGGCATAGTTGGCACTTTTCTGCACAATGAAAACTTGGTCATGCTGCTGGATGTGTTCAGTGTTTTCGAGAAACATGCGCCTGACAAGATTAAACAGCAGGATGTGAAAACCAGCAACGCGCGAATCCTGGTGGCTGAGGATAGTTTGTTCTTCCGCAAACTAATAAACCAATACATAACTCGCGAAGAATGGACCGTAGAAATTGTAGAAGATGGTCTCGAAGCATGGAATAAACTCTGTGCGGAACCGAATCGGTATGACCTGGTCATTTCCGATATCAACATGCCACGCATGGACGGCTACCAGTTGGCAACAAAAATTCGTGAGGACAAGCGGTTTGATGCACTACCCCTCGTTGCACTAACGACCCTATCCGACGACCACTTCCGTGAGAAAGGTTTGAGCCTTGGCTTTGATCGTTACGTTATCAAAATAGACAAAAACCATGTCCGATCTACTGTGGCGGAGTGTCTGCAGATCCGCAGAAAGCAACCGAACTCATAGGTATTCGAAACGATGCAGATTTCAACTTTCAATATTCGAAATGAAGGGTTCGCGATCCACTCGCTTCTCGTAGAAGAGTACTTCAGGCCTCTGCCCATTACGAAGGTCCCTGGGGCAGATCCAAGAATTGACGGATTGGTCAACATCCGCGGAAGAACAGCGGTTGTTGTGAATATGCGGCGTTGTTTCGAAGTTCCGGAACGGGAATCGACCGCTCACGGTGAAATGATCCTCTTGGAAACGTCGCAAAGACTGGTGAAAGAGGCTCAGGAAAGCAGACTGTATGCTTATGACGAACCCATCGTACTGAATGTAGATTCCGTTTCTCAGATACACCACCTTCTGGATGAGGAAATTCATCCATCACCGCCTCACGTGAACCAGCCCTTTGTTGATGGCGTCATTCGCGTCGAAGACAAATATTTTACCCTAATCTCGATCCAAAAATTGATCGCATCCATTCTTCAACCGGAAGCGCAGGCAAGAACATGATTGTCGAACAAAAATCAGAAAACAAATTCAGCATCTTCAACTCATTGATCACGAATGACCACCGCGAGTTCTATGAGAAGATCATCAATGAGCTAATTGGTGTGTCGCCGATTTGCAATCAAGGCAAATGTACCGCAGCGGCCATCAGCGAAACAGCGACCGAACAAGAGCAGATCACGGACCTAATGGAGAGGGTAGAAACCTTTGCCGCAGAATTGCACGATGGAACAAAAAACCTTTTCGATCAATTCTATGCAGCCAAGGAAGAGTTTTGTCGTTCCATTTATTGCACCACAGCCTATATCAAAATCAATCTGATCGACCGTACCCTTCTAGAACGAACCTGCGATGTGATGTCATGGGCGGCGGAGACGGTTTTTATCGAAACCCTGGAACGCATCAATAAGATCAGTCGTATACTTGACAAACAGCTCTTTGAAATGGGTGAGTATCTCGACGCCTCAAAAGCCGCCTTCGAAGTACCAACGTTAGAGACGAATTGGACAATGAAGGACATTAGTCAGTATGTGGACGATGTTCGAAGCTATCAGCCTCGCAAACTGGAGTTAATGTTTCAATCTGACGTCTATCAATCTTTCAAACAAAAGATGGATGCCCTAGCGGAGCAACTCGGCAAAGGAAAGAGCCAAGAAGCGACGTTGGCTATGCTACAGAAAGTGAGCAAAAACCTGGAAGAAGTACATCAGCTCGTCGCCCTTTCCTGTAGCAGACTGGAGGACATTGGAAGTTCGTACACTCTTTATCGCGATTTAATCATCACCACCACCGATGGAATTGTCGTTGCCAACGCAAACTCGAAACGGCGTGCAAATGTTCTCGGTCGCTCCGTGGCTGATGAGACGTGGTTTACCCGTGCCAAGGACTCCGGCGATACCAATGAATACGCAATTGAAAAGACCAATCGCTCCATCATCGATTCTGGAAACAGTTTGGTGTTTAGTACTTCAATCAAGAGCGCATCGAAGAATGACCAAGCTGTTGGTGCGATGGGGGCATTCTTTGACCTCGCCGAAGAAGCTCGCATCATTCTTCAAGATTACATGCCAAAAACGGAAGATGGCGACACCGCCGAAGGCTGGTACTCCTTCTTCACCGATTGCGAGGGAAAGGTCGTTGGGTCGAGCGATCCGAATATCATCGAGGTTGGGGATTATGCCCACTTGCCTCGCGGACATCGCAAGCTAACGCCGGGGGGAACCATAAGTAGCTACGCAAGCATCGAAGGCAAGGACTCATCCGTCTTTTCCGCGATGTCCGATGGCTATCTAGACTACGCTGGTCTGGGATGGAGCTCTCATCTGATTGTTCCCAGCAACGAAATTTTTGCAAGCGAATCCAACTGCCAAATCAATGGGATTAGTCCCGACGAACTCATGCGATCAAGACTGATCCCGGAGATCAATAAAGACACCTATGTAAAGGTCCAAGACGACAAGCAATCTATCAAACTCATTTCGCTGAACGGAATTGTGTTTGCGTCCAAACTGGGTAAACGAGGTGTAGCTCTCGGGCCGGTATTCGAAAGGATTACAGAAACCGGCGACTTTGCCACCGCAAAAATGGAAGAACTGCTGCGTGAGATGGCCTATGGCGAGTTGCGATTGAATCTGCAAACGCTCGAGACGTTTTCCAAACAAGCGATCGATTTGATTGATCGTAATCTATTCGAACGATCCGCCGCCATACGATGGTGGGCAACAGACAAGTGTCTTTGGCAAGCACTTGTAGATCCAACGGATGAGAATGTCCAAGCGGCCGGGCGTCGATTGCGGGACATTAATGGTAGCTATTCGATGTACCGCAATTTGGTTCTGGCCAATCGAATGGGGCGCGTCATTACCGCATCGAATCCCGAACTTATACCTGACATGAAAGAAGCTCGCGTAGCAGACCATGCTTGGTTTACTAAATCCATGCGATGCAAGAACTTTGGCGAGTACGCAGTCCAAGATGTTGGAGAGTCGGAATTGGAACGGGGCTCCAGAAGGTCTCTAATCTATTCTGGCGCGGTCCGAGCCAATGGAACGCGAGATGGTGAAATCGTGGGAGTTCTAGGGAGCCTTTTTGATTGGGTAACCGAATCAGGCAAGATTCTAAAGACTTGTCTTCCTAAAGATAGAAATGGAAAGCGAATACAGGGTTGTGTTGCTTTCTATGCAAATCGCAACTTTGAAGTCATTGAAACATCCGACTCGCAAATTGTTCCACTCGGTGCGACTCCAGAATTGCCCGCAGAGCATCGCGAACTAGCAGCCGGTCAATCTGCCTCTGGAGTATTCCGTCTGGGCGATCACATCTACATCATGGGTTCCTCGCTTAGCAAAGGCTATCGCGAATATCAAGGGCTCGGTTGGTCTGCTCACATACTGCGACCTCTCTTTTGAGAACGTGAACTCCACCTGCCCAATCTATAAAGTCCCGTCAATCGATAAACTTTCAAAAATCGCTTTGCTTTAACGACTGGAGAATGACATTCATGGCGAACCCCTGTGATACATGCCCAACAAAAGTTTGCTGCAATCCCAAAGGCCCAATCATCATCGAAGGAGACGTCAATATTGTTGACAAATATGGTCGCCCGTTATGCCCTGACAAAAAGAAGAAATCGCATGTACTTTGTGGATGCGGGCAATCATTGAACAAACCCTTCTGCGATGGAAAGCACAACAAGGCAGGCAGCGATGAAGATGATGACGACATTAACGACGAATAGACTCAGTTTTTACTATTGATCCAATCTTCCATCACGCGCTTTCGAAGCTGAGATTTGCCATGAATACTGACGTGCAGTTGGACCTAACAGCATCGAGAGACATTCCTCGTCGCAATCACTCAAAAAACTAGTGGAAACACTTGTTGCATGGGATTCCTTCAGGCCATCAACCGACAATAGAGATCCGCCCTCATGAGGAGTCGATGCGTTTCCTCTATCTAACGACGACGATCATCAATTCACTGGCAGAGTTGATCTCCCGTATAAACGATGGTAATCAAGTCGTTCGCATTGATGTAGCCGTCAAATTAGGTCAGGTAGCAATTGGTTTCGATCACTACGTCGCCTCAACCGACATGCGTGGTTTGAAATGGCTTTTGCAAGTTGTCGAATCGATCGATGTGGAATTCACCAATAAGCCTGTCTCGATCAAAAAAACGGAGTTGAAGATTGTCGTTGAATTTCCGTTCGAACCCGTTCCCGCGAGTCACGAGAGCCTGTTGTATAGCACGGTCTGCTAGGAAGATATTGCGTGGATGCGTGGCATGGTATCGAAATCATTCGTCCAATGTGTGAGTCATTTGGACACAGGGGATTCCCTTAGCTGGTTATTGAATCCTATTCGCGAACATGCTCAATCTACAAGGCAAAAGTGTTCGATAGGAAAAGTGCAATATTCGCCTAAACCTATCCTTAGAACGTATTCGATCGGTAATTGACTGGTATGACTCACACGAATTCGATACCCAAAGTATTTGTTTTGGCGAAGTCCAGTGTGGCCTGCGAGCGTATCACGCAGGCGTTGACATTGGAACCTGTTAGAGTTGTACAATTCGGTGAATCGCGACAATACTCCGAGATACTTGACGACTTGGAAGCAGCATGTGTTCTAGTAGAAATTGGAAAAAATCCAGAGAGCGATCTGGATACGATCACGTCATTGCACGCCAAAGGTCATCCACTACCTGTTATTGCGGTAAGTAACGAATGGACGGTTTCCGTCGCGGTACGTGCAATCAAGTCGGGAGCCGATGATGTCTGCGATCTCCAGACGCAGGTCCATGATCTTCGCACGATGATCCACAAAGCGATAGCGGCAGAGCTGCCGCGACATAGTGATTTACGAGGAGCTATTCCGCCCGCGATTTTGGAGAAACTCGATGCAGTGGAAGCCCGAATTGTCCACCTTATCTTGTTGGGATTAACAGCCAAAGAGATCGGTTCTGCGCTAGACGTGAGCATAAGAACGTACCACTACCGAAAGAGAGCGATCTTTCAGAAGCTGGGGGCACTCAATCGATCCGATTTGATCGAATTGATCCGCACGACAAGTGGTCGAATAACGGAATGGCATAATCCACACGCCATTCCGAATTCTAGCCGTCTCCACCATAGACCAGCATTTTTGTCGCAAGGATTGATTGCTCAATAGTTGACGACTGGAAGTACATCCCGATAGTATGAGTTCCAAATCGCAAGAAAGTAGGACTCTGAATCGATGGAGTTTAGATCGTGTTGGCTGATGAATAAACGTCGTCCGGGTTGACAATTTGTTGCTGGTCCACGGTAAACTCGCCGTTGTTCAGTTTTCGAAAGAAGCAGCTTGCATAGCCTTCGTGGCATGCGGCACCGATTTGTTCAACTTTTAACAGGATGCAATCAGCGTCGCAATCGACACGGATCTCGATGACCCGTTGGCGATGTCCACTTTCTTCTCCCTTGCGCCAAAGTTTGTTTCGCGATCGACTGAAGTAAGTCGCATACCCGGATGCAACGGTCTCGCGAAACGCTTCTTCATTCATCCATGCGAACATCAGCACTTGGTTGCTTTGAGAATCTTGAGCGATTGCTGGCAAGAGTCCGTTGATGGCTCGGGAAAAATCGGGCTCTTTGATCATCACTGCCACGGTCTTTTCAAGATCTCATGAACGATGATTGCCGTTCGCAAAGTTTGTGGGTTTCGCAATTGCTCTGCAATGCTACCTGAGGAGATCATCTGAGAATTGTTCGTCGTACTGACCACGGCAGCGTTGGCCGTCGTCGATTCCGAAGGAGCGAGATTCGAGGATCCAAGACTGGATGGTAGAAAGTTGGATTGATTTGTCGAACTGGGTTTTTGACCGGTCTTTTTTTGCTTTTTGGATTTACTCTGCTGTTGATCTCGAACCTGGGATGGGAGACGCTTTTCTTCGACCACTTGCGCCATTTCAATCGTCTGACTCAGGTCTATGACGGTCTCCATCCGGTTAGTCGATTGCGGTGCATTCGGTCGGCTGTAAGCATCGTCGGATCGCGAGAGCGTTGGTACCGATGCAGGTGCCGGGCTCAGGACGGGAGGGGGTGCCGCCTCGATGGGCGGTCGTTCGGCTTTGCTTTGTTGTCTTTGTTTTCTGCGTTGGGCCGCTTGCTTCAAAAAATCATCCAGATCATCAGCCATAGCAAACTTCCTTTGAACCTAGTTGGTCTGCGATCGCGTTGGGTTTGTTGGCCCCGTTGTGCTAGTGCCGGCAATGCTCTGTCGCATTTCGGTGTCCGCAGTGATGTTCTTGAGTTTGTAATAATCCATGACATTGAGTTTGCCGGTCGCAAGTGATTCGGCAATTGCCTTGGGAACATCGGCTTCGGCAGCGACGACCGCGGCGCGGCTTTCTTCGATTTTCGCAATCATTTCTTGTTCCGTAGCGACGGCTTCTGCGCGTCGGCTTTCGGCTTTTGCACGAGCTACACGCGTGTCCGCTTCGGCTTTGTCCGCTTGCAATCGAGCACCGATATTTTCGCCGACATCAATGTCGGCGATATCGATAGAAACAATTTCAAAGGCAGTTTGGTCGTCGAGTCGACTCGCTAGCACAGCCTTGGAAATAACGTCCGGGTTCTCAAGAACAATTTTGTGGCTCTCGGCAGAACCGATTGCGCTTACGATTCCTTGACCGACACGAGCGATGATTGTCTCCTCGGTCGCACCACCAATTAGTCGCTGAAGATTTGCGCGGACAGTAACTCTCGCCTTTACTTTGAGTTGGATGCCGTCTTTTGCGATCGCGTCCAAGAATGCGACCGCGCTGCCCTTGGGTGGGCAATCGATCACTTTAGGGTACACGCTGGTTTGAACGGCATCGAGAACATCGCGGCCCGCCAGGTCGATTGCGGCTGCTTCGCGAAAGGACAGGGTGATCTGCTTACTTTTTCTGGCCGCAATCAGAGCTCGGATCACAAGAGGAACATTGCCTCGTGCGAGATAATGAGCTTCCAGTGATTTCGTGGTCAAATCTTCATCGTCTATCCCCGCTTGGATGGACATGATCTTTCCACGCACAATCGTCCGCGCATCAACTCGTCGAAAGAGCATTCCGATCAAGTCGAGAATGGAGACTTTGGCACCGGTCATGAACGCTTGTACCCAAAGCCAGAAATATCTGGAGAAAATCGCCAAAATAATGGCAATTACGATGAACGCAAGCAGGCCGAGAACCAACAAGATTGCGAATACAGCTGGAGGCATATAATTCAAACCGTTCGATGAAACTAATTCAATGTGATCGTTGGGGGCGAGCTATTTCGCCCTAGTCCCCTTGGTCGTATCTCCACCCATCTGATAGGTGAGATCGGTGGGGACACCCTCACTATCATACTGGATTTTGATGGTTCCAGCCGTGTACTTCAGACCAAATTCACTCTTACTGTGGGGAATCATTAGAAGGGGCGTCGCCGTCACATTGAAGAAAAGCTTGTCATCGTTGGTCGAAATCTCCCATACTCCGCCGCCGGGACGAGTATATTTGCCGACAATCTTGTCTTTTTCTTCTTTCGTCAACTTCACGA
>Ga0068877_10004945_pt1 | contig 10302 bp, 8 predicted proteins | sample NOAtaG_FD_66437 | JGI IMG/M metagenome (GOLD analysis project Ga0068877, IMG submission 66437) | Freshwater lake microbial communities from Lake Erie, under a cyanobacterial bloom - NOAA_Erie_Diel6S_1000h metaG | ecosystem: Environmental > Aquatic > Freshwater > Lake | place: USA: Ohio, Lake... | reverse complement strand
CGGTTGCGGCCTTCGCGGATCTCGAGTTCGAGCCAGGCGGTGGGAATTGTGGCGCGGTAGCGGATCGGCACGGGACGCTCGGGAAGCGTTGCGAGTTCTTCGGCGGCGAGGATACGAACGCGGGCGGGGCGGGTGAGATAGTCCTGCACGGGCAGGCCGTGGCGCAGTTTGTCCAGTGCGTCCGGGGTGATGGCGCCCTCGATCTGGGCCCAGTAAGTGCGGGGGTGTTCAAACCTGGGGTCGGTCATGCGGTGCTGCATTTCGCCGTCGTTGGTGAGGAGCATGAGGCCTTCGCTATCCCAATCGAGGCGGCCGACGGGATACATAGCGGGCAAAGGAAAAAGAGCCGCCAGCGTGTGGTGGCGGCTCCCTGGTTCGGAGGTGAACTGGCTCAAATAGCCATACGGCTTGTGGAGGAGGAAGTAGCGTTTAGCCAACAAAGTTGCTCAGGTAATTGCGGCTGATGACGAGGGATCGCTTGCGGGCCTCGAGGCTTCCTTCGTAGGCGCGGTCTTCGACTTCGATGCAGAGCGGTCCGTCGTAGACTTCGGCGAGGACGCCGCAGAAGCTGCCCCAATCGACGTCGCCCATGCCAGGGAGCTTGGGGGTGTGGTACTCGTTCGGGTAAGCGAGGAGGCCGACCTGGTTCAGGCGGTCGCGGTCGAGGCGGGCATCCTTGGCGTGCATGTGATGCAAGCGGTCTTTGAATTCGCGCAGGACCTGAATGTAGTCCATGCCCTGCCAAACGAAATGGCTGGGATCGAAGTTGAGGCCGAAGTTGGAAGTGGGGAGATCGTTGAACATGCGACGCCAGATGACGGGGGTGGTGGCGAGGTTCTTGCCGCCGGGCCATTCGTCGCGGGTGAAGGACATGGGGCAGTTTTCGATGCCGACCTTGATGCCTTCGGCGTCGGCGTGATCGAGGATAGGTTTCCAGGTGGCGAGGAAGCGGGGCCAGTTTTCATCGACGCTTTTGGTCCAGTCGCGGCCGACGAAGGTATTCATAACGGGGACGCCGAGGAGTCTGGCGGCGGTGATGACGGCCTTGATGTGTTCGACGTGGACGGCGGCTTCGGCTTCATTGGGGGTGAGCGGATTGGGGTAGTAGCCGAGGCCGCTGATGGTGACACCGTATTTGGCCGTGAGGTCCTGAACGCGCTTGGCGTCATCGGAAGAAAATCCGGCGGCATCGATATGAGTGATACCGGCGTAGCGTCTTTCGGCTTTGCCCTTGGGCCAGCACATCACCTCCACGCAGCGGAACTTTTCCGCGGCCGCGAAGGCCAATACCTCTTCGAGGTTCAGATCCGGCAGGATCGCCGACACAAATCCAAGTTGCAGCATGATGGTTCTTTCTCCATCAAATCACACCGCGGCGGCGGGCGAGGGCGATGCCGCCGAGGGCCGGAGCGTGGGGGCCGGTTTGGCTGAGGTCGAGACGGAGCGAGGAGGCGGGAAACATCTTTACGCGGCGGTCGAGTTCGGCGCGAACGGGAAGCAGCAAGCGGTCGCCCATGCGGGCGAGGCCGCCGCCGAAGACGACCAAGTCGGGGTGGAAGGCGAGGGCGACGTTGGCGGCGCCGATGGCGAGATAGCGGGCGGCGCGATCGAGCAGGAGGCTGATGGCGGGATCGTGGGACAGGGCCAGGAGAGCGGGAGTGAGGAGATTAAGATCGCCACCGAGGCGGGCAAACAAATCGGGGGCCTGGCCCATGCGCAGGAGCCGGACGGCTTCGCCAAGCAGGGCGGGAGCGCTGGCATATAACTCGAGGCAGCCGCGGGAGCCGCAGCCGCAGGGGAGGCCATCGGGCTCGACGGTCTGATGGCCGAACTCGCCGGCGGCGCCGAAGCGGCCGAGGCGGAGGCGACCATCGATCACCAGCCCGCCGCCGATGCCGGTGCCGAGGGTGAAGAAGGCGAAGTCGCGGACATGGCGGCCGTGACCAAAGTCCAATTCACCGAGGGTGGCCATGCGTGCATCGTTGAGGAGATAGACGCCGCAGCCGAGGGCGTCCTCGAGTGTAGCGGCCAGGGGAATACCGCGCCACTGGGTGGGCAGATTGGGCAAGAAGAGAGTTTCACCGCGTTCGAGATCGCACAAGCCAGGAACACCGACGCCGACGGCTTCGACGCCTTGGGGAGCCAGTTCGCGGACGAGGCGGGCCATGGTGCCGAGGACGGCCGCGGGGCCCAGATCGGCGCGGGTGGGCACCTGGGTGCTGGCGAGGATCTGGCCGTCGGGGAGGCCGATGGCGACGGCAAGATTGGTGCCCCCGAGATCGATGCTGGCTAGCGCCATGGGCGTTCTCCAGCAAAGAATTGGGGGCAACTGGCGTGGTAGCCGTGCTGGCGGCGGAAGGGGTTGCGCTCGGCCTTTTTGGCGAGGAATTCAGGGCCGAGGCTGTAGGGGTCGGCCTCGTATTTAGCACGGGCGATTTGTTCGGATTGGAGGGCTTGGGCGAGGGCTTCGGGGTTGTTGGCGCCGAGGTAGCGAAAGCGATCTTCGGGCCAGCCGATGGCCTCGCGATGGAGGCGGGAAAAGCGCTCGCGCTTGAATTCCCAGCCGACGACGGTGACCAATTCGGGCATGCGCGCAGTGATCTCAAAGAAGCGGGCGATGCTGAACAGGAGGTTTTCGAAGCTATCGCGAGCGAAATCCTCGAGCAGGGCGCGGGGGGCGACGGCGGGATGGCCGAACCAAGCGTAATGCTCGGCGACGAGCCAGTAGCTCAGGGCTTCGGAGCGGGGCCCGGCCTCGCGGCGGGTAGGGCCGCCGGAGAAGAGCAGGAGGGAGTCGGGGTCGGCCGCGGCCTGTTCGACGGCAAGGCGGATGTGGCCGATGTAATTGCGGGGTTCGCCTTTCTGGAAATCGAGCAGGAACCAGCCTTCATCCTGTTCGACTAGGGCGAGGTCGCGGAGGATCGCGTGGCCGGCCACGACGATGAGATTTTTCACGGAAGGGCCTTAGAACGCCTTGGCGATGCGGAAGGAATAAGGGTCGGCGCCGGCCTCGATGGTGCCGTCTTCGAGCAGGCGGATCATGGTGGGGGCGGCGCCGCTGCTGAAGCGGGAGCGAAACTCGACGCGGTGGCCGCGCTGTTTGAGGGCGAGGGCGACGGGGCGGCCCAAGCGTTCATCGACGAGGAGACTGCCGGGGTTCATCGCATGGTTGTCGAAGCTGGAGACGAGATGGCGGGACTGGAAGCGGGGAGCGATAACGGCCTGTTGGGCGTCCATGCCGAATTCGGCGACGTTGAGAAACATTTGCACGAGGCTTTGGTCCTGATTGTCGCCGCCGGGGGTGGACATGATCATGGCCGGCTTGCCGTCCTTGAGGATGAGCGAGGGAGTGAGGGTGACGCGGGGCCGTTTACCGGGGGCAACTTCGTTGGGATGGCCGGGGATGAGGTAAAAGCTTTGGGCGCGCTGGGTGAGGGGAATGCCGGTATCGCCGGCGATGACGCTGGGCAGGGCGGCGCCGCTGGGGGTGGCGGTGAAGAGAATGCCGTCCTTGTCGATGGCATTGACGCAGGTGGTGTCGCCGTACATCAGAGCGTCGTCGATTTGGCGGCGGACGAGTTCCTGGCGGGAGGGGTGTTCGCCGTTGGCGCCCTTGACTTTACCGGGGCGGAACTCGAGGCTGGCCTCGGGGGTGATCAGCTTGGCGCGTTGCCGGGCATAGTCCTTGGAGAGCAGTTCCTCGGCGGGCACCTTGGTGAAGTTGGGGTCGCCATAGTAGGCATCGCGATCGGCATAGGCGAGCTTCATGGCTTCCGTGAGATTGTGGACATACTCGTCGGTGGCGAAGCCCATTTTGGCGATATCCATTGTTTCGAGGAGATTGAGCACCTGGATCTTGGCGGGGCCTTGAGTGTAGAAGCCGGGCTTGAAGATGGTGTAGTTCTTGTAGGTGCCGGCGAGGGGGGCCTCGGGTTTGAGCCGGAAGGTGGAGAGGTCTTCGTAGCGCAGCAGGCCGCCGTTGGCACGGGAGAACGCGTCGATTTTGCGGGCGACTTCGCCGCGGTAGAAATAATCGCGGACGGCGTCGATGGAGGCGACACGGGATTTCTTGAGGGCGGCGGCGCGCTGTTCGGCGGCGACCATGGCCCGCAGTGTTTTGGCGAGGGCTGGCTGGCGGAAGACCTCGCCGGGGCGCGGCAGGCGGCCTTCGGGCATGAAGTAAGCTTTTGAGCTGGGCCAGCGGTCGAAGAAGGGTCGGGAGTAGCGCACGACGGCGGCGCGCATGTCGTCGACGACCATTTCGTCAGCCAGTTCGATGGCGGGGGCGATGATCTGCTCGAAGCTGAGGGTGCCGAATTCGCGGAGGGCGACCAGGCCGCCTTCAACCATGCCGGGCACGATAGCGGGCAGCAGGCCGGTGACGGGAAGGTAGCTAGGGAGTCCATTCGGCTCAGTGGTTTCGACTTCGAGTGGCTCGAGTTGGTGTTTACGGAAAAAATCGGGGGTGCCGAGCTTGGGCATGGCCCCAACGCCGGCAATGGAGAAGACCTTGCCTTCCTTGGTGCGGATGAGAATGGGAGCTTCCCCGCCAAAGCCGAAGTGAGAATACTCGGCCACGGCGGCGGCGAACATCGTGGCGAGGCCAGCATCGACGGCATTGCCGCCAAGCTTGAAGATGCGCATGCCGGCATCGACGGCGGCGTTGCTGCCGCCCGCGACGGCGCCGTTGCGGCCGCGCACGGGCTCGCGGGGAACCATGGGATCGGCCGGGGCTTTCCGCACCGGGACTTGGGCCTGGCCGCAGGAGGCCAGCATCAGGAAGATCGTCAGGAGCGCCATGGACTGCCGCATGGCCCTGATTGTAGCGCCGTTCATATAATGTTGTAGATATGCAGGAAAATGGGGCTGAATCGAAAATTGTTCCTGGCGCCGAGGAACCGCTACCGGAGAACCAGCCGATGCTCTTTTGTCCCGTTTGCAGCCTTCGGCTGGACCAGCGAAAATGCAAGCTGTTCTGCCGTCAATGCGGCTATTACATGTCCTGCGCGGATTATTACTGAGGAAAAGAAATCGTGACTGAAACAGCCCAATTGCTCGAGAGATTCCGGCGAGGGGGGGAGTTTCTCGCTTCCCTGACGACAGGCGCGGCGGGCGCCGAACTAGACTTCGTGCCGGAAGGTGGCGTGATGGGGATTCGTTCGATTGTGTGCGGCCTGATGGATGGGGAGATGTTCGAGCATGGCGTATTCAGCGCGCTGATTGCCGAGAATTCGCCGGCGATACCGACCTTCGATGCGGCGGCCTGGGCGGCGGGGCTCAACTACCGCAGCCGCAAGTTTTCCGGGGCGGTGGAACTTTTTCGCCGCATCCGCGCGGAGAATCACGATTTATTGAAGGATTTGGAGCCGGAGGCTTGGGGCCGCCGGGGATTACACCCCAAGCTGGGGAAGATCACATTAGCTGAGGTGTTTGTGAATCATCTCGAGCATACTGAAGGCAAGATATTGTACATACGCGAAATTCGCGCTCTCTACAAGGCATTTCGCCAGACAGGAATGACTTCATGAACCGCTTCGGCATGCTTGTGTTTGCCACCGCGCTCTTGGCCCTCGCGGCCAGCGAGCGGGACACGCTAATCGAGGAGGGCCGGCGGTGGTGGGCCCACGTTGAGCGAATGGCGAGTGATGACTTGAAGGGCCGGGACATCGGCTCGGAGGGCTATGAGGTAGCGGCGCGCTATGTGGCGGCCGAGTACGAGAAAGTGGGCTTGGCTCCGGGGGGGAACGGGTCGAGTTATTTTCAGCCGGTGCGGTTTGTGCAGCGGACAATCGATGAATCGCGCTCGAGCCTGTCAATCGAGCGGGACGGGCAAACGGCGGGGCTGAGCCTGGGCGAGGACGCCAACATCGGGATGCGGGTCACACCGGCGGCGAAGCTGAGCGCGGAGATGGTTTTTGTCGGGTATGGAACGCGGGTGCCGGAGGCGAATTATGACGACTTTCGGGATGCGGATGTCAAGGGTAAGATCGCGGTGATGATCAGCGGGCAGCCGCCTGGGATCAGCGCGGCGCTAGTGAGCCACTACCAGAGCCAGAGCGAGAGAGCAAAGGCCCTGGAGGCGGCCGGGGCGGTGGGCATCGCGACGATCGGCAATCCGCGGACGAGCGATATCCCTTGGGCGCGCTCGACGCAGGCGCGGCTGCAGCCGGCGTTGTCGCTTGAGGAAAAGAGTGCCGGGAAAACGAGCATCCAGTTGAGTATCAGCATTAATCCGGCGCAGGGGAACAAGTTTTTCGCGGGCAGCGGCCACAGTCTCGAGGAGATATTCCGGCTCGCGGATGCGCGGCAGCCTTTGCCGCATTTTGCAATGAAGGGAAAACTGATCGCGCGGGCGGCCTACCGGCAGAGCAAGGTGGGCAGTGAGAATGTGATCGGGATACGCTGGGGCGCGGACCCGGTGTTGCGCAATGAGTTCATCGCGGTGACGGCGCATCTGGATCATTTGGGGGTGAACCCGAAGCTCACGGGAGACCAGATTTATAACGGCGCGATGGACAATGCGAGCGGGGTGGCAAGCCTGATTGAAGCGGCACGGCACCTGAACGCCGCCGGGGCGCAACTGAAGCGGAGCGTCGCCTTTATTGCCCTGACCGGAGAGGAAAAAGGACTGCTGGGATCGAGCTATTACGCTCAGCACCCGGTGTTTGGCAAGGAAAAGAAGGCGCGGGTGGTGGGGAATCTGAACATGGACATGTATCTGCCGCTGTTTCCACTGAAGGGATTGGTGATTTTGGGCGTGGAGGAGTCGACGCTGGGCGATCTGGCGCGGGCGGGAGCGACGGCGGCGGGCATCGAGGTATGGCCTGATCCGGCGCCGGAGCGCAACAGCTTCATTCGCAGCGATCAGTACAGCTTTATCCGGAACGGGACGCCGGCGCTGGCCTTCAAGTTTGGCTACAAGAAGGGGACGGCGGAGGAGAAAGCGGTGCAGGGGTGGTTGCGGGAGCGCTATCATGCCGTGGGGGATGATTTGGCGCAACCGGTGGACCGGGAGGCGGCGGCGACCTATAACCGGGTGCTGGCGTCGATGATCCGGTCGGCGGCCAACGCCGCGGAAGCACCGCGCTGGAAGGATGCAAGCTTTTTCAAACGCTTCGCCAAAAATTAGTTGCTACACCACATAGTTCGACTCACCGCCGGCGAGGAGCAAAAGGATCTGCTTCTGGCCGAGCTATATGAAGCCGGGACGACGGGCGTCGCGGAGACGGAACTGGAGCCGGGGCAATGGCTGCTGACAGCCTCGTTTGACGAGCTGGAGGCGGCCTCGCGGTTTGGGGTGACCGTCGAACAGGATGAGACGGATTGGGTGAAGGTGAGCCATCGCGCGTGGGCGAGCCGGTTGGTGGGGCAGCGCTTCTTTCTGGCGCCGGCCTGGAGCGAGGAGCCGACACCGGAGGGGAGGTGGCGTATCCACTATCAAGACGGGGCGGCGTGCGGGAGTGGGGAGCATCCGTCGACACGGCATTCCCTCGAGGCGATTGAGGAATATCTTCGTCCGGGGATGGATGTTCTGGATCTCGGTTGTGGGGCGGGGCTGCTTTCGCTGGGGGCGAGGCTGTTGGGGGCGGGCCGGGTGATCAGCCTGGATATCGAGACGGATAGTTGTACGCTGACGAGATCGCTGGCGGGGGTGCCGGTGGTGCAAGGGACGGCGGATTGCCTGAAACCGGAGCAGTTCGACATCATCGCGGCCAATATCAGCGCGACGGTGCTGATGCATCTGGCGGATGAGATTTTGCGCGTGGCGCGGCCGGGGGCGCGGATTATTCTCGCGGGGTTTGGCGTGGAGGAGGCGGCCAGTCTGAAGCAGTTGTTCGGTCTGGGGCCGCTGTCGGAGCGAATCGAGGGGGAGTGGAGTTGTCTGGTGCTGGATTTGCCGCTTGCGATGGAGTGAGGAGGGGCACGGTCAATTGCCGGCAGTGGCCGGAGGGAATACGAGCGTGACGCCGGTGGGGCTGCGTGCCGAACCGGCTTCGATCACGATGGGCAGAGGGCTTTCAGTGGGGAGGTCGGCGGGGATCTGGATGTTGATCTGCAGGAGGCCGGCAACGAGGCCGGGCGCGGGGCCGGCATAGAGAACCGGGATTTCGCGATTGGCGAGGAAGACTTTGACGGGCAAGACGGGCCGGGGCAGCGGGTTAAGAATGATTTCGCCATCCCGCGGCAAGGGAGCAAGGAGGCCCTCGCCGGTGGCATAGAGAACGGCGACGCGAGCCTCGGGCAAGACCAGAGCGGCGACAGGGCCGGCACCTGAGGAATTGGCAGTAAAGAAGGCAGGGGCGGCTGTTGTGACGGGAAGAGTGAGAGGATCGCCACGAAGGCCGTCCCATTCCACTTCCAAGCGCGTGCTTGATTGGCCGCTGAGGCCATAGGGCACGACAGCGCTGAGCTGGTTGGCTGAGGTGTAGATGAGGGGAGCGGGCTGGCCGTCAAACAGCAGGCGGACGCCATTGAGCTCGGTCGTCAATCGTCCATTGAGGACTCGGGCGGTGGTTAAATCTCCGCCGAGCATTTCACCAAAGATGGTGATGATTTGTCCTGGTGAGACGGGGCCCCCGCGAAAACTGGCGGCATGAACGACCCCGGCCAAGCTGGCCTTGGGGCGGCCGCCGCCGAGGTATTTGTCGAAGTAATCATGGGTGGGCCAGGAGCGGCCGGCGCTCGTGTAGTTCGTGACGGCCTCCGAGAGCAGGCGGCTGGTTTCGGCGGCGGCCACGTTGGGGTCTGAGCCCTGGGGTTGCATGTTGAAGAGCGTAACGATGGTGAGATCGAGAGCGGCGAATCGCAGGAACAGTGCCTGGGTGCCGGGCATGTTGCCAAGGTGGCGCAGGAGGAGATTGCCGCCGCCCTGGTCCTCGACATTGATCCCGATGCCGTACCAGGCCCTGCTGTTTTGGGGGGCGGGCGCAGGAGGACGCCGCATCATTTCCTCGAGGGCGGGAGCGCCGAGGACCGCGCCGGGGCGGGCTGTGGTCAATCGGCTGAGCAGACGCGCCAGATCGATGGCGCTAGAAACCCAGCCACCGGCGCCTTCGGCCGCGGCTGTGTTGACGGTGTAAGGAGCGTCCTCCATGCCCTCGCCGGGGAAGGGGCTGGGAATCATGGGGGCGCCGACAGGCATGTGATAGCGGACCTCGCCGGCAAGACGGTCCCGCCGCAGCGGCCGCGCCAGGCGGGTACGGCTGATGCCGAGCGGGGCCAGGACTTCCTCGCGCACGAACTGTTCATAGAACTTGCCACTGGCTTGTTCGAGCACGCGCCCCGCGGCGATCATCCCGCCATTGGAGTAACGGTAGAATTGCCCGGGTGGATTGGCGGGCGGCTGGCCAAGTTGCCAACGGATCAATTGTTCCGCCGAGGGCACGGGGACACCGTAGGCGAGGCCGATCTGGCGCTGGATCAGGGTTGAGTTCAGGTCGGCGGCGCCTTCGGGGAAACCGGAGGTGTGTTGTAGGAGTTGGCGGACGGTGATCTGGTTGTAGGAGTTGATCTTTGTGGCGGGTGGGGGTGGAACGTAGTTGGACAGGATCTGCCCGAAGGCGCGATCCTCCAGCCGAAGCTTGCCTTGCTCGACGAGTTTCAACGCGGCAATGCCGGTGATGGTTTTCGAAAGAGAGGCGATGCGAAAGAGCGAATCGGGCTGGACTGGCTCGGGCCGATCGCGATCAGCCAGGCCAAAGCCGCGGGCGTGAATCAATCGTCCCTGATGAGCGATGGCGAGCGAAGCGCCCGGGATCTGGTAAGCGCGCAGGATGCCCTCGATTGTGGAGTCGAAGGCGACGAACTCGGGGACGGGGATGCCGGTTTGGGCCATGAGCGGGAACAGGCAAGCGAGGAGAATGGCGAGGATGGTGCTCATTGGTTTCATACGATGTTAACCCCGACAGGCGGGGGAAGTTGCAGCGGAGAGGTGGGCGAGAGGCGGTATCATGGAAGTCAGGAAAGCTCGGGAATGCTGATTCGGCTGGCTCAGACAAAGAATCCCCCAAAGCGAGAGCTGCCTGCTAGCGGTGGACGTTGGCGGTGGGTGTATTCATAGCTTTTCTCTCGTGGATTTATACGAAACGCACCCGTAGCTCAGGTGGATAGAGCATTTGCCTTCTAAGCAAAGGGCCGCAGGTTCGAGTCCTGCCGGGTGCGCCACTTAACTTATTTATTTTCAATTTATTGCGAGCCTCAAGCCCAGGTCAGCTCATGGGTTGATTTGTTCGCTGTGCCCGTTTTTGTGCCCGGTCTGTTTTTCCTCAGGTCTGAGCACGGCCAAGATTGCCAGCGTGTGCG